>Ga0075019_10000252_pt1 | contig 30646 bp, 33 predicted proteins | sample ColStrG_CSR_2013_FD_71473 | JGI IMG/M metagenome (GOLD analysis project Ga0075019, IMG submission 71473) | Freshwater sediment microbial communities in response to fracking from Pennsylvania, USA - Cold Stream Run_MetaG_CSR_2013 | ecosystem: Environmental > Aquatic > Freshwater > Creek >...
ACCATTCATCCCCTCGTCAAAACACAACCGCTTTGGCTGCGTTTGCAGCATACCGCTCGAGGGGAGGTTCGCGATCGGTGTCGATACGGTTTCGGTCGGTATGGACCGCACGCCGGGCGAGCTGACCGGCTCCATTAGTGACGTCGAACTTCTCCATTTGCGTAGTAGGGCTCTGGCGATGTCTCGAAGTTGTTGGCCCTTCTACGACCGCCACGCACCCAGAGAGAGCGCGACTCAAATTCGAAGGCTTGGGGTGTGGCGCACGATGTCTTGTACTGGCGAAGGTATGAGTTCAATGGTCGTCCTCGCATCGGATCATGCTCTCCTTACATGATGAACGTGGAGGAGGTGGCCGCTTCGAAACAATCTTGAAACTTGTGTGATTGAATGACGAATCCTGCGCGCTACCCGTACTTTTCGACGTTGCGGACGAGGCGAGCCATGTCGCGTTCGGCGTCTCGTTTGGCGATGGCCTGGCGCCGGTCCTGCTGTTTGCGACCTTTCACCAGAGCCAATTCCACCTTGGCTTTGCCATCCTTGAAGTAGAGCTTCAAGGGAACCATCGTGAGGGGCTGGGTCTTCGTCTCGCCCTGCCAGTCGTCGATCTCGTGTCGGTGTGCGAGAAGCTTGCGTCGCCGATCGGGATCGTGACTGCCAAAGCCCACCGCGTACACCCAGGGCGGGACGTGCATCTGGTAAAGCCACAATTCTCCGTCGTCGAATCGGGCATAGCTTTCGGCGATCTGGGCGTTGCCCTCTCGTAGCGACTTCACCTCGGAACCGGTCAACATGATCCCGCACTCCATCGTTTCTACGATTTCGTAGTCGTAGCGGGCGCGACGATTGGTGGCGACCACTCGGTCGCCGCCCGCGGCGCCCTCCTTCTTCTTGGCGCGCCGCTCCTGCATCTGCTTGGCTCGAGCCATTGCACCAGCGTAGTGAGCTCCACGAATCAAGGGTCGGCCCTTTCACTAGGGTGAGCGGATGCTGACAATCTCGCAGACCCACGTTGAGTCGATGGTCGCTACGTGTATTCGAGCTTTGCCCAACGAGGGTTGCGGGCTACTGATCGGCCGTGGAGACGGTTTCGTCTCTGGGGTCGTGGCTAGCCCCAATGTCGCCGATTCGGCGAAGGTGTACGAGATCGACAGCCGCGTCCTGTTGAGGGCCTATCGCCGGGCCGAGGCCGACGGCTTGTCGGTGATCGGGGTCTTCCACTCCCACACGCACTCCGAGGCTTTTCCGAGTCCGACCGACGTGCTCCAGGCGCCGGACCCCGAGTGGCACTATGTGCTCGTCTCCCTGCGTGACGCCGAGACCGTTGTTCGAAGTTTCCGCATCGTCGATGGCGCCGTTCGCGAGGAAGAAGTCGCCCGTTAGGCTTTCGCGTCTCGTAGGTCGGTCAATCAGGGGAGGCACGATGAATCAAGTCCCTACGCTCAGCTTCGGTCACGGCACCGTGATCGATCTGGTGCTGCTAATCGTTCGTTTGTTCCTGGGCCCGATGATCTTCGCGCACGGATTCCAGAAGTTCTTCCGTGGCGGACGCATCGCTGGCACCGCTGGTTGGTTCGAGAGCATCGGGATGAAGCCTGGTCGCCTCAACGCCTATGCGGCGGCGACGACGGAACTGTCCGTAGGTGTCCTGATGGCGTTGGGTATGGCCACACCGCTAGCCAGTGCCGGGCTCGTCGCGTTGATGGTCGTGGCCACGATCACCGTGCACCGATTCAATGGATTCTTCAACTTCAACAAGGGTCAGGGTGTCGAATACAACGTGGGGGTAGCTGTCATGGCCCTCATTCCGGCGACGATGGGCGCCGGACGCTTCTCTTTCGACCAGGTCTGGCACCCGTTCCACTGGAGCGCTACCCAAGGCTTGACGATCGCCTTGGTCCTCGGGATCGGCGGAGCTCTCCTCCAGCTGGCGGTCTTTTACCGGCCGCCGGCCAAGAAATAGGTCCCGATCCGGTGACTGACTGGTAATGTCGACTTCGTTAGTCAGGAATCGACTGACCGTGTCGAAAGTGGTCCCATGACAGTCAAAGTTCGCATACCCACTGTTCTGCGCCCAGCCATGGGCGGGGCAACCATTCTCTCCGTCGAAGGTTCGACGATCGGCGAGGTCCTTGGCCAAATCACGAGTGAATACCCTTCGATACGCGGACAGCTCGTAAATGAGGACGGCACGCTGCATCGCTTTTTGAACGTCTACGTCAACGACGACGATGTCCGCTACTTGGGAGGGGTGGACGCGCCGGTCTCCAACGACGATGAGATCACCCTTCTGCCCGCCGTCGCCGGAGGCACGCTGTAGTGGCACGCTATGCGTCGGTCCTTGACCTGGTCGGCAACACACCGGTCGTCGACGTCAGCGCGCTTTCGCCCAAGTCAAACGTCACCATTCTCGCCAAGCTCGAAGGACGCAATCCGGCTGGATCGGTGAAGGATCGGGTGGCGGTCTCGTTGATCGATGCGGCCGAACGCGACGGGCTGCTGATTCCCGGCAAGCCCGACCAGATACTGATCGAGCCGTCATCGGGAAATACCGGTATCGCCCTGGCCATGGTCTGTCGTCTGCGCGGATACAACTTGAAAGTAGTACTGCCGACGAACGTCTCGCCGGAACGTCGCCAGCTGCTTCTCGCTTGGGGAGCGGAGATCATCGACTCGCCGGGCAGCGAAGGCTCGAACGGAGCGGTTCGACTTGCTCAGAAGCTCGCCGCTGAGAATCCGGATTGGACCTTCCTCTACCAATACGCCAATCCCGCCAATCCGGCCGCCCACTACGCGAACACCGGTCCGGAGATTCTCCGCGACGTCCCTGAGATCACCCATTTCATCGCCGGGCTCGGTACTTCGGGAACTCTCATGGGCGTCGGCCGCTTCTTGAAGGAGCTCAAGCCGGACGTCCAGATCTGGGCGGTGGAACCACCGAGCGGCGAGATGGTCGATGGTCTTCGCAGCCTCGAAGACGGCTACATCCCGCCGATATTCCTGGACAACGACGGAACCGAGATGTTGGACCGCAAGGTCGTGGTACGACCGAAGGAGTCCATCGAGTGGACCAGGCGCATGACCGAGGTTGGCCTCTTCGTCGGCATCTCGTCGGGCGCCATCATGGCCGGAGCCGTGAAGTGTGCCAATCTGATCCCTGACGACCAGATGGCGACCATCGTCACGATCGTCTGCGACGACGGCTGGAAATACCTTTCCACGGGCGCCTGGAGTGACGACATCGACGACGTCGTCGAGCGGGCGAAGAAGATCATCTACTTCTAGAGTTCCGTCGCGGGCTTTCTCCGCTACCGTTGAAACTCGTCAGAGCTGAAGGAGACGCATGTCACAGTTGCGAGCCGACGGGCGAACGCCCAAAGAGGCCCGGCCCCTCACCTTCCAGCGAGATTTCACCGAGATGGCTGACGGTTCATTTCTGGTGAGTTTTGGTCGCACAGTGGTCTTGTGCACCGCCTCGGTCGAGAAGGACGTCCCTCGCTGGTTGAAGGATTCCGGCAAGGGCTGGGTGACCGCGGAGTACTCGATGTTGCCGGGCTCCACTCCAGATCGAGCGAGCCGTGAGGCAGCCCGCGGAAAGCAATCCGGTCGCACCCAGGAGATCCAGCGCCTCATCGGCCGGTCGCTGCGCACGGTCTCCCGACTTGATTTGATGCCGGGAGTCCAAGTGACGGTCGACTGCGACGTCCTGCAGGCCGATGGCGGGACCAGGACGGCATCGATCTGCGGTGGATACCTGGCGTTGCACGACGCCTTGACCCGTCTGGTCATGGATGGCGCGATCGCTGCACACCCCCTCACCGATCTGGTCGCCGCGGTCTCGGTGGGCATCGTGGACGGAGTTCCGATGCTGGACCTGCCCTATGAGGAGGACTCGCGGGCCGAGACCGACATGAACGTCGTGATGACCGGCAGCGGTCGTTTCGTCGAGGTGCAAGGGACCGCCGAACAGGAGGCCTTCACTCGCGCCGAACTCGATGAGCTACTTGATCTCGCCCAGCTGGGCATCGAAGCCATCCATGGCGTCCAGCGAAACCTCCTCGCCGAGCCCCCGGCGCGCCGAGCTCGATGAGAACGTTCGTCCTCGCGACGGCGAATCGGCACAAGGCCGACGAGATGAGAGCGCTCCTGGGTCGTCTTGACTTCGAGGTCCTCGAGCGCCCGAGCGCGGTCGCCGACGTCGACGAGACCGAGGACACGCTGGAGGGCAACGCGATCTTGAAAGCACGTGCCCTGGTCGAAGCGACTGGACACGCCGCGATTGCCGACGACACCGGACTCTTCGTCGACGCCCTCGGCGGGCGACCTGGTGTGCTGAGCGCCCGATACGCGGGCCACGACGCGACCTACGAGCTCAACGTGGAGAAGCTGCTCATCGAAATGCGCGAGGTGCCCGACGAGAAGCGCTCGGCGAGCTTTCGAACGGTCATCTGCGTGGCGTTCCCCGATGGTTCGACGACCGTTGTCGATGGCGTACTTCGCGGATCAATAACGCGGGAGCCGAGAGGTTCGAACGGCTTTGGCTACGACTCGGTCTTCGCTGTGGGTACCGAGGGTCAGACACTTGCCGAGATGTCCGCGGAGGAGAAGAACGCGATGTCGCATCGGGCGATTGCGCTGCTCGCACTCGCCCAGTCGCTCGGCTCGAATTGAGCACGGTCACGAAGATTTCACCTTAGGGTGGAAGCGTGAAGAACCGCGTGCTGCCGATGTTCCCGTTGGGGATGGTCGTCTTCCCCCATCAGGTTGCAGCACTCTGCGTCTTCGAACCCCGCTACCACCAGATGCTGCGCGACGTACAAGAGGACCAGCGTTTCGGGACGTGCCTGATCGCTCGGGGTTCGGACACTGGGGGCGGCGACGAGCGCACCGCAGTCGGCACGCTGATGCACATCGTCGGTCTGCAGCCTCTCGCCGACGGTCAGACGCTGTTGATGGTCGAGGGCCTTGAATGCTTCGAAGTGAGCCGTTGGCTGGAGGACTCGCCGTATCCGCGCGCGCAGGTCACCGAAAGGTGCTGCGACGAGATCGCCGTCAATCCGGCGCTACTTCGTTCAACCGAATCGGCGGTCAACGCCATTCGAGCGCTGCAGAGCGAGATCTACGCCGACCAGTGCTTGCAGGTCAACTGCGCGATGGACAGTGATCCGTGGATCAGGAGTTGGCAACTCTGCTCGCTCGCCCCGATGTCGACGCTCGATCAGTTCAAGGTGCTCAGCCTGAGTGATCCCAATGATCGACTTCGTCTGGTAGCAGAGATCTGCTGTGAACGATACGGCGACTATCAGCGGCTGCTGGCGAACGACCGTTCGCCGAGCCCTTTCAACTAACGCAGTTCCAAGAGGTCGACGACGAAGATAAGTGTCTCTCCTGGCGCGATTACACCGCCGGCGCCGCGATCGCCATAGCCGAGGTGGGAGGGGATGACGAGACGACGTCGTCCGCCGACCTTCATCCCGACTACGCCCTCATCCCACCCCCGGATGACGTAACCCGCGCCGAGTGGGAAGGTGAACGGCTCTCCGCGATTCCAAGACGCGTCGAACTCCTCGCCACTGGTCACGCCGACGCCCACGTAGTGGACGACGGCGCTTTGACCGACCTTGGCCTCTTCACCCGATCCGACGACGATCTCTTCGATTAGTAGCGCATCCGGCGCGGGGCCGAGATGCGGTTCGACGAGTGGCTTCTCAGACATGGTCGACGATCCTAGTAGCGACGCTCTCGTGCACCACTGACCACGCGCACGTTGCGTGCTTCGCGGCCCTTGGGCCCCTGAGCCTCTTCGAAAGTGATCTTCTGACCCTGGGCCAACGACTTGAATCCGTCGCCGACAATGTTGGAGAAGTGGATGAAGAGATCGTCACCCTTGTCGTCACTCGCGAAACCGAAACCCTTGGAGTCGTTGAAGAAGCTGACGACCGCTTCCTTCCCGCGAGTCGCGTTGGGGCGTCCGGCGAAGCTGCGATCAGGACGGACGCTACGGTCGTTGCGGTCCGCGAAGCTGCGTTCGGGTCGAGGCGCGCGCTCGGCGAAACTGCGCTCTGTGCGAGGTCCGCGCTCGGTCGAACTGCGCTCGGGACGTGGTCCGCGGTCCGCGAAGCCGCGCTCGGGTCGAGGTGCCCGCTCAGCGCGGTCGGCGAAACTGCGCTCTGTGCGAGGTCCGCGTTCGGCGAAACTGCGCTCGGGGCGGGTGGCGCGCTCACGTCGTTCGAAACCGCGTGGACTACTGTCACGGTCTCGGCTGCTCGAACGCTCCGAGCGGCCCTTGCCACCGCGGTCGTCGAGGCGCTCGGCGGCGACCGCGTCGTCGACTGCCCCCAGTCGAATAGCTGGTGCGTCTTCACGCAATTCGATCGACGTGGGGATCCCCAGGGCCTTCTGCATGCGCTTGACCTGACCGATGACGTCCTCTCCGACCAGTGAGATGACGGCACCCGTGGCCCCCGCGCGTCCGGTCCTACCCGAACGGTGGAGATAGTCGGTTGCCTGGGCCGGCGGGTCGTAGTGGATGACGACCGGCAAGAGGTCGATGTGGATTCCCCGGGCGGCGACATCGGTGGCGACGAGTACTCGTATCTGCCCGTTCTTCACGCTGCGCAGTGCGCGCTCGCGCTGGGCTTGGGTGCGGTCTCCGTGCAGTGGAACGGCCGAGATGCCGCGCTCCTCCAGTTGGCGAGCCAATCGGTCGGCGCCGTGCTTGGTCCGGGTGAAGACAATGGCGCGCTCGTACTCTTCGACGATGTCGGCAGTGATCTGTGGTCGCTGCTCTCGAGCGACTCGCCAGAAGTAGTGGTCGACATCACTGGGCGCTTCTTCGCCGACGACGTCGTGGATGACCGCGTCGTGAGTGAATTCCTTCACCAGCGACTTGACGTCGGGACCCATGGTCGCGGAGAACAACATGACGTGGCGACCATCGGGTGTAGCCCCGACGATGCGACGAACGGCCGGCAGGAATCCCATGTCGGCCATCCGGTCGGCTTCGTCAACGACGACCGTGGCGACTGACGAGAGGTCGAGGGCGCCTTGCTCCAGCATGTCTTCGAGTCGGCCCGGACACGCAACAACGACGTCCACGCCGAAGTTGAGCGCCTTGCGAGCGATGTTGTACGAAGTCCCGCCGTAGATGCAGATCACGCGACGTCCACGGTCGTCGGTGAGCTGGGCGATCTCCTTTTGGACCTGGGCCGCCAGTTCACGCGTCGGTACGAGGATGAGCGCTACGGGCTTGCGGGCGCGTGCCTTGGTGAGACGGGCCATCAAGGGAAGGCCGAAGGCGAGCGTCTTGCCCGAACCGGTAGCGGCCTTTCCCACGACGTCACGACCGGCGAGGGCGTCGGGTAGAGCGGCCTCTTGAATGGGGAATGCTTCGAAGATCCCGCGGGCGTTCAGGCGCTCCACGAGGTTCGATGGCACGCCGAGGTCGGCAAAGGACATGGACATATGACTCCTACGAGTTGAGATGAGCCCAACTCGAAATGTCACAGTCGAATCGGTCTCCACCGCAATGTGCGGCAAAACAGTGTTCTAGAGCCTAGCAGGTGAACCATGCCCCGTGTCGCGAATTCGACATCGAATTCGTGCGGGCGGAGGGACTCGAACCCACACTCCGAAGAACTGGTACCTAAAACCAGCGCGTCTGCCAATTCCGCCACGCCCGCGAGAGACTCCACTCTAGTTGAGCCCGTGGCCGAGACTGAGGCCCGCAACGGAGGGTTTGCAACGTCGCAGGGTAGATTGGTGCCATGAATATCACCTCCATGGCCGAGGGCTTCGGCGCAAACGACTTGAACCAGCGACTCTTGCGCGAGCGCATCGTCTTCCTCGGTTCCCAGGTCGACCAGGACACCGCCAACCGCATCTGTGCGGAGTTGCTCCTGCTCGAGGCGGAAGATCGTGACAAGGACATCAGCCTTTACATCAACTCGCCCGGCGGTTCAGTGACCGACGGCCTGGCGATCTACGACACGATGCAGTACGTGAATTGCGACGTCCGCACGATCTGCGTTGGGATGGCGGCGTCGATGGGCCAGTTCCTGCTGTGCGCCGGTGCACCGGGCAAGCGCTTTTCCCTGCCCCACAGCCGAATTCTGATGCATCAACCGTCCATGGGCGGGATGCAGGGTCAGGCTTCGGACATCGCCATCCAGGCCGAACAGATCGTCTACATGAAGAAGATGCTGGCCGAGAGGATTGCCTTTCACACTGGGCAACCGGTCGAGCAGATCGAAGCGGACTCCGACCGCGACCGGTGGTTTACGGCCCAGGAGGCCCTGACCTACGGTTTCATCGACGCGGTCATCGAGCGTTCGGCGCTTCGCCAAGGCGCGTAGTGGTCGACCCCGCGGCGTCGCAGGCGGAGCGACGCTCGCTCGCTGACGCTCCGGTGCGAGTGGTCAGTGCGCGAGCAAGCCTCCCGACGCGCTTGAGGAACCTGTGGTCGCGGCGCGAGCTGCTGTTCAGCCTGATCAGTTCCGATATCCGGATCAAGTACAAGGGCTCCGCGCTTGGCATCTTCTGGTCGATGCTGTCGCCCGCGTTGACGCTTTCGATCTACTTCCTCGTCTTCTCGGTTTTCTTGAAGAACGGCATTCCGAACTTCATCGTCTACCTGTTCGCGGGTCTCCTGGTCTGGAACATGTTCCAGACCGGTGTCAACAGCGCGACCGGCGTCATCGTGGATCGGGCGGGCCTGGTGAAGAAGGTCTCGTTCCCCCGCGAGATTCTGGCTCTCGCAAATGTCGGCGCGGCCGTCATCTACTTCGGGATCCAGTTGGTGGTCCTCGCGATCTTCTTGCTGGTGGTCGGCCATCAGCCGGACTGGGCGATGTTGTGGATCCTGCCGATCTCGTTCGTCACGCTGTACCTGTTCACGGCGTCAGTGGCGGTGGTGATGTCCGCGGTAACGGTCTACTTGCGCGACATGCGTCACCTCATGGAGGTCGTGCTCCAGTTGTGGTTCTGGATGACGCCCGTGATCTACTCCTACGAGAACACCATCGCGGCGCCACTGCGTCGACACGGACTCTCGATCCTCTACTTCCTCAATCCGGTGACGTTGATTGTCCTGACCTTCCAGAGGATCATCTACGTCGCAACGACCGTGAAGTCCACTGCGGTGAGGGGTGCGACCTTGCAGATCCTGCCGTCGTGGCCGGTGTCGACGTACTTCTACTTGAACCTCGCGATGATGGGGGTCATGGTGGCCCTGTTCCTAGTCGCGATCACCGTCTTCGGCCGCCTCGAGGGAAACTTCGAGTCGGAACTGTAATGACAGTCGTCATCGACGTCCAGAACGTCTCTAAACAGTTCAAGATCCACCACGAACGTCATCAGTCGTTGAAGGAGCGCCTCCTTCACCCCAAATCCGGTTCGACCGAACTCTTCCACGCCTTGTCCGACATCAATTTCTCGGTCGCCAGCGGCGAGACCGTGGGCATCGTCGGCCACAACGGATCAGGTAAGTCGACGTTGTTGAAGTGCATCTGTGGAGTACTGCAGCCGACGTCGGGTGACATCCGGATTCGCGGGAATCTAGCGGCGCTGCTGGAATTGGGTGCGGGTTTCCAACCGGAACTCTCGGGACGCGACAACGTCTTCCTCTACGGCGCGATGCTCGGGTTTTCTCGCCGAATGGTCGACGAGATCTTCGACGACATCGTCGCTTTCAGCGAGATTGGTCACTTCATTGACACCCAGGTGAAGTTCTATTCGAGCGGCATGTACGTGCGCCTCGCGTTCGCCGTCGCCGTGAACGTCGACCCTGACATCCTGGTCGTCGACGAGGTCCTGGCCGTGGGAGACGAACGGTTCCAGGCCAAGTGCATCGACCGGATCCGCCGTTTTCAGGAGGAGGGCCGGTCCATCCTGTTGGTGACCCACAACGCCGATCAGGTCCGTGCGCTGTGCAATCGTGCGATCGCCCTCGACGGCGGGGTCATGATCGCCGACGGTCCGACGCAGGACTCGCTGAGGATCTTTCGAGAGCACCTCCTCGAGGACTCGGTCGAACTCGACCGAACGGGCGCGCAGGCCAACGTCAGCATCGACTCGATTACCACTCCCTCGGGCACCTTCGACGTGAAGAGCGGCGCCGGCATGCACTTCGACGTGGATATCACCTCCCATGGGGCCTACAGCGGGAATTTCGTAATGGAAATCTTCACCCGGTCCGGACTCCTGATCAGTCGCAGCGACGCCCAGGGGTCACCGGTCAACCTCAAGCCCGGACCCAACCGCATCGGCGTGGACCTGGCCCAGATCCCCCTGCTCGACGGCGTCTACGACCTGAACGTCGGAATCGTCGAACACCATCGCAACACGGTCATCGCCTGGCGCGAACAGGCGGCGTCGATCCAGGTCAGCTACGGCGGTCGCGAAGGTGGAATTGTCGAGATCGGCGCGACTATTCGCCAGCAGTGATCTCGCGCTCGGTGGTGGTGGCCTTCAGGCGCGGATACTTGCGGAGCGATCCGAGACGACCGAGTCTGCCCACGTTGTAGGGGTGGGTCGCTCCGCTTAGTAGCCGTCGGTCTCCGCGAGAGTTGCCGTAGGCGTAGATGACCGGGGGAGTGGGGTAGCCGCGTTGGGCGCTCCAGGCCTCGAGACGACGCATCTTCTCTCGGCCACGACAGTTCTTGCCCAGGTAACTCCCGGTCATCTTGCCTCGGGGGTCAACACCCAACCGGGTTCCAAGTGCTCCCTGCGCGTGTAGCGCCTCGGCCATGAACTCGACGTAGACCTGGGGGGACGCCGAGACGACGACGACGTCGTGACCTTGGGCGAGGTGCCATTCCAGGCGGGCTATGGTGACCGGACGTTTCTTGTGGTCGAGGTGTTCCAGTGCGAAGTCTCTCGACAGGCTCACTACGTCCTCGAGGTCTCGGCCGGCGAGGAGGGAGTGGAAGAGCCGTTCCTTCGCGTTGTCGGCCCAGCGTCCACTGCGAATCGAACCGATCGTGAGCGGGACGATGAGCCGTAGTGCCTTTCGGTAGGTCCGAGCGGACCCAGAGAGGTGGCGCAGCCAGGCGAAGACGCTGCCCCCTTCGGTGAGGGTTCCGTCGAGGTCGAAGGCGGCGACGACGGGTTGCGGAGTTGAGGCCATACCAACAGTTTCACAGGGTTAGCACCGGGCTGTGAGCAAATCCCTACAACTCGAATAGATTTTTAGAACAATTGAGTAGATGGGCTGTAGTATGGCTCGGTGCGGTCAAGGGACCGCATATTCCAATGAAGGAGCAAACACATGGCGATTCGCCTGGGCGACGTGGCCCCCGATTTCTCGGCGGAGACCACAGAGGGACCGATCAACTTCCACGAATGGCTGGGTGACAGTTGGGGGATCCTGTTCTCTCACCCGAAGGACTTCACGCCGGTCTGCACGACCGAACTGGGCGGTTTCGCCGCTCGAAAGGGTGACTTCGACAAGCGCAACACCAAGCTGATCGCGGTGTCGGTGGACGACGTCGATTCGCACAACCGTTGGAAGAGCGATATCGGCGAGACGCAGGGCACCAGCCTGAACTTTCCGATCATCGGCGACGAGCAGCACAAGGTCGCGGACCTGTACGACATGATCCACCCCAACGCGAACGACACCCTGACGGTGCGCAGCGTCTTCATCATCGGACCGGACAAGAAGGTCAAGTTGACCCTCACCTATCCGGCGTCGACTGGGCGCAACGTCGACGAGATCGTCCGCGTTCTCGACTCACTGCAGCTCTCCGCCGCCTATCCCGTTGCCACTCCGGTCAACTGGAAGGACGGTGACGACGTCATCATCGCGAACTCGGTGAACGACGACGACGCCAAGGTCAAGTTCCCCAAGGGATTCCGTAAGGTCAAGGACTACCTGCGTTTGACTCCTCAGCCGAACAAATAGGCTCTTTGCATCGAAGGGGCGGTCAACCCAGGTTGACCGCCCCTTCTGCTCGCACCAGCACGTTGCGAGATACCGAGGAGACAACAATGACCAGTCGATCCACCTTCACCTACGCCGGCCAGACCGTCAACCGTCTCGGCTTCGGCGCGATGCGCATAACCGGTGACGGTGTCTGGGGCTATCCGAAGGACCGAGGCGAGGCGACCGCCGTACTTCGACGCGCGGTAGAGCTCGGGGTCAACTTCATCGACACCGCCGACTCCTACGGTCCCGCAGTCTCCGAGGAGATCATCGCGGGGGCCCTCCACCCGTTCGGAGAGGTGAAGATCGCGACCAAGGCCGGTCTCCTGAGGACGGGTCCCAACCTCTGGTTTCCCTGTGGTCGACCGGACTACCTGCGTCAACAGTGCGAGATGTCGCTTCGTCGCCTGGGCCAGGAATCGCTCGATCTATTCCAACTCCATCGAATAGACGCGACGGTTCCGCGCGACGATCAGTTCGGTCTACTCGCGGACCTGTTGGCCGAGGGCAAGGTCCGGGCGGTAGGGCTCTCGGAAGTCAGTGTCGAGGAAATCCAGGCGGCCCGGTCAATCGTGCCGATCGCGACGGTCCAGAATCTCTACAACGTGACCAATCGAAAGAGCGAGGATGTCCTCGACTACTGCGACGGCGAAGGGATCGGCTTCATTCCATGGTTCCCCGTGGCCTCGGGGAGCCTGGCGCGAAGCGGCGGTCCGCTGGACGACCTGGCCCAGGCAATGGGCGTGACCGTCGCGCAGCTCTCGCTCTCGTGGTTGCTCGAGCGCTCCGAGGTGATGATTCCGATTCCGGGCACTTCGAAGGTCGCTCACCTGGAAGAGAACTGCGCGGCCGCCGGGGTCGCCATCGACGACGCCACCTACGACGCCATCGACGCCCTGGTGAAGGCGGACTAGGAGGTGCTGGCCTCGACCAGCGCCTCTCGAAGCTCGCGCTTCAACACCTTGCCCTGGGGATTGCGGGGCAGTGCCCCCGATCGGAAGAAGATCCTGGTCGGTACTTCGTAGCGTGCCAGATGGTTGGCCACGTGTCGCGTGATCTCCTCGGCTTCGACAACGCATCCCGGCCGCAATACGATGACCGCCGCCACCTCTTCACCCAATGTGGGATGGGGGAGTCCGACCACCGCACAGTCCGCCACGTCAGGGTGCTCGAAGATCGCAGCCTCCACGATCACCGAATACACGTTCTCGCCGCCCCGGATGATCATGTCCTTGGCCCGGTCCACGATGTAGACGAACCCTTCGTCGTCGATGCGGGCGATGTCGCCGGTGTGCAGCCAACCTCTCGTGAACGACTTCGCGGTGGCTTCGGGCTTGTTCCAATAGCCAGTAACGACGTTGGGCCCCTTGATCCAGAGTTCGCCGACGACGTCTGGTCCGCGGGGCAACTCGGACGAGGGTTCGGCGCCGGTGAAGTCCTCCGGTACGATCGCCACCTCACAGACGGGCACCGCGGGTCCGCAACTTTCGGGCTTGGCGACGTAGTCGGGGCCGAGATTCATACAGACCGCGGCCGAGGTCTCGGTGAGTCCGTAGCCGTTTCCCGGTTGGCCGCCCGGAAACGCCGCGCGAATTCGCTTGACGAGCTCTGGAGGCGCGGGAGCGCCCCCGTACGAGACGCTCTTCACGCTGGAAGTGTCGAACTTGGAGAAGTCGGGATGGTCGAGTATCTGCATCGCGATCGTCGGGACGCCACCGATACCGGTGATTCGCTCCACCTCGATCAGACTCAGCGCCTTCCCGGCGTCGAAGTGGTGCATCATCACGAGCTTTCCCCCCGCCGCGGTATTCACCACCATCGTCGCCAGGCACCCCGTGGCGTGGAAGAGCGGCACGTTCAAGAGCGTGGCGTTGGGGATGCTCTGGCCTTGGTCGTCGAGGTTGCCGGTGGCGAAGCGCAACGTGGCGCGCTGGCCGACGAAGAAGAGGTTCATCAGATTGGAGATGGCGTTACGGTGCGTGCCCACGGCCCCCTTGGGATGCCCAGTGGTTCCCGAGGTGTAGAACATCGTCGCGTTGTCGTCGGGCGACATCTCCACGTCCGGGGGCACGGCCGCCGGATCCACGGCGCCGAGGAATTCGTCGAACCCCGTGATCTGGACTCGAGGGTGGGCCGCCCCGATCCGAGCCGGCCGCTGCGGATCCTCGCTGAACACGACGATTCGGCGCAGGTCGGGCAGGGTGTCGAGCAACGGACGGACTCGTTCGAGTCGCTCCTCGTCGAGGAAGAGTACGGAAGTCTGCGAATCGCTGAGTCCGTACTGAAGCTCCTCCGAGGTCCACCAGGCGTTGAGTGGCACGACGACGGCACCCGTGATCACGCATCCCCAGAACGCCATCACCCACTGGGGGAGATTGCGCGAAGCGATGGCGAGCCGATCGCCCTTGACGACGCCGTCGTCGATCAGTCGACGGGCCAACGTCGACGCGAACCGGTAGTGCTCGTCGACCGTGAAACGCTGACCTTCGTACACGAGGAAGTCGTGCGTCGCGTGGCTCAGCGACATGTCGAGGATCTGGCGCAGGTTAGCCGGGGCGTGCTTCCAGACGATCGTGTCGATGCCCTTGACCAGGCTGCGCTCAGTCTCGAACATCTGGCCGGGGGCGGTCATCTGGGCAGTGACCTGCTCGATGGACAGTTGCTGGTCACTCATCCGCGCGACACTACTTCGTCTGGTCGTCCGTCCGAAAGAGCACGGACCGGTAGTGGGCGAGTTCCGCGATTGATTCGCGGACGTCGTCGAGGGCGCGGTGGCTGGTCGCCTTCTCGGTCATCGACGTGATGGCGTCGGGCCGCCAGCGGCGGGCTAGTTCCTTCAGTGTCGAGACGTCGACGTTTCGGTAGTGCAGGAACGCCTCGAGGGTCGGCATGTACTGCTGCAGGAATCGCCGGTCGGTGCCGATGGAGTTCCCGCAGAGCGGCACCGTCCGGGGTTCGACGATGTGCGCCTTCAGGAATTCGAGAGTCGCCTGCTCTGCTTCGGCCGTGGTGACGGTCGACTCGTTGATCAGTGGCAGCAGTCCGGACTTCGTGTGCATGGCCGTCACGAAGTCGCCCATCTCGGCCAATTGGTCCGGCGTCGCGTGCAGAACGAGGTCCGGACCCTCCGCCACCACGTTGAGAAAGTCGTCGGTGATGATCGTCGCGATCTCGACGATGACGTGGCGTTCCGGCTCGAGGCCGGTCATCTCCAAATCCATCCACACGAGCACCTAGCGAGACTACTGAATTGTTGACGCCGCCCGCGATACGACCGATAGCCTCGAACCTATGGAAATCCAAGTCAAGGCGCTGCATCCGGACGCCGTGGTGCCGGCCTACGCCCACGACGGTGACGCCGGCTGCGACCTGTACGCCGTCGAGGAATGCGTGATCCGCGCTCGGGGCGGACGCGCGCTCGTGGCCACCGGCCTGTCGGTAGCGATCCCCGAAGGATTCGGAGGCTTCGTGCTGCCCCGTAGCGGTCTGGCGTCCAAGCACGGTGTCACGTGCATCAATTCTCCCGGGCTCGTAGATGCGGGGTATCGCGGGGAGTTGAAGGTCGCCCTCGTGAATCTCGACCCGGACGTCGATTATCACGTGAAGAAGGGCGACCGCGTTGCCCAACTGGTGATTATGCCCGTTGCCTCCGTCTTATTCGTCGCGACCGACGAGCTCCCCGTCGCTTCGAGGGGAATTGGCGGCTTCGGGAGCACCGGGCGTTGAACGACTACCTGAATCCGCTGGACAGCGCCTTCGTCCTGTTGGATCTCCCGGGTTCGGCCATGAACATCGGCGCTGTCATCGAACTGGACTTCGGCGACGTCTCGAATCCCCAGCAACGATTCGAGCAGATCAAGTTGAATATCGAAAAGCGTCTCCACGAGATTCCCGTGCTGACCCAGCGATTAGTCCGTTCGCCCTTCGACCTCACCTGGCCGATCATGATCCCCGATCGCCGTTTCGACATAGACCACCACGTGATGCGCGTTGCGCTGCCGTTCCCGGGTACCTCGGACCAATTCGACGAGCTGGTGTCGAGAGTCCTGTCCACGCAATTGCCGAGCCACCGGCCCTTGTGGCAGTTGCTCGTCATCGAGGGCCTCGCCGACGGAAGGGCCGCCATCGTCCTCAAGATCCATCACGCGCTCGCTGACGGTGTCTCGGGGGCCGAGACCTTCGCCAACCTCTTCGACATCTCGCCCGAGGTCCGCGAGCCGACGGCGACGTCCGGCTCGGCCCAACCTCACGCGGAGTTGAGTTCCACGGCGCTGCTGGCGCGCGGTGTCCGTCGAGTCGTCCAGAACCCAGCGTTAGGCGTGTGGAACATCTATCGATGGTTGGGTCGATTACGCGAAATCCTCGTGGCGACCGCCAAAGCCTTGAATGCCAGGGGGCGTCACCAATCGACGCCCGGCCAGCCCTCCCTCTTCGAGGCTCGTCGCACCTCGCTGAATGGCGCAGCCGGTCTGGAGAAGGAGTACCACCGGATCAGCGTTCCACTGAGTGACGTGAAGCGAGCCGCCAAGGCTCGGGACGCCTCGGTGACCGATGTCGTGATCTCGACGACGAGCGGCGCCCTGTCGAGACTGATGCGGGACCGAGGAGAGGAGTTGGCCAGGGACCTCGTCGCCTTCGTACCGATCAACGTGCGGGCCCAAGGTGGCGCTTCGGATCTGGGCAACCAGTTGTCGGGAATGCTGGTGTCGCTCCACACCGACATCTCCGATGCGGAGGTACGTCTTCGAGCAATCTCAACCGACTCGCAGTCGACGGTCGGGGCGCAACGCGAGTTGCGAGCCAGGTTGTTCCAGGACATCCCAAGGGTGCTGGGTCCGACGCTGCTCTCGATCGGTGGGAAGTTCATCTCGGCGCTGGGTCTCTTCGACCGGATGCCTCCCATCGCAAACCTGATGATCTCCTCGGTCCCAGGTCCACCGATCCCGTTGTGGCTGAGCGGTCACCGAGTGGTTTCGGCGGCGCCCGTGGGACCCCTGTTTGGTCCGTTCTCGTTGAATATCACCGTCCTGGGATTCGGGGAGTCACTGGAATTCGGGCTGTTGGGCTGCGCTCAAAGGTTTGAGGATTTGTCCTCGTTGCGCGACTATCTGCACGAAGAGGTTCTCGGTCTCATCGCGTCGACCGCTGTCGAGGGGCTTGCTTAGTCTGCGAATTCGGCTAATATGGGAATCCACGCGGACGTAGCTCAGTTGGTAGAGCGCGACCTTGCCAAGGTCGAGGTCGCCGGTTCGAGCCCGGTCGTCCGCTCCACGGGGAGCGATACCACTCCCCGAAATGGTTGCCTAAGTCCCGGATCCCACCACGGAACCGGGACTTAGGTATTTGAGGGCTAGAAATTCAGATCGTTCAACCGGATGAGGGCGATGTCCGTTGGTTCCCGTTACGAGCCGTCAGAGGCGTCGAGGGCCCCGTGCTCGGCTTCATACGCGCGCAAGGTGTCGACGTAACCAGCAACATCGCTCTCCATCGTCGGCGAGGTCCGATCGGTCGCTTGAAGGTAGACCGCCAGGCCGAGCTCGCGCAGCACCCCGTCGGCGGCGCGCTTGGCCTGGACCTCTTCAACCTTGGCCTGTCCCTTCTGGGCGGCGTCCTTGGCGGCGGCGGCGGCTACGGAAGCCTGTTCTTTTACTTTGTCCATGAAACCCATGTGGTCCTCTCGATCAACTCGTGGTATCCACGAACGTTACTCAGTGAATGGCCCGCCTGCTGTAGACGTTCCCAGCGAAGAGTCCATAAGGAGTCCTTGCTTTGGACTCATATGTGAGTCGGGATCGAGGTTCGGGAACTATGGCACTACTGGACTGGGGCCGACGTCGGGGATAATGGACGTGGTCATTGGGGACTGCGCCGCCGTCCGAGGCGCGGGTGGGCAATGCCTTGAGAGGTGAAGGGAACACCCGAAGTGGAAATCGTCACTGAATCCGAGATTGCGGCCCGTCTGCGTTCCCTGCCCGGGGCCGAGCCTCGGTTCGTGGTTTCGGGCAACTACGCCACGCCGTGGTCACTCGTGGGGTTGGCGGACGAGACGCTCGAACGATGCCGAGCCTTCATCCTCAATCCGCAGCTCGGTTGGCCGATCCGCGAGGGGTTCATCACCGAGACCCCTTTCGTCGGTCCGGGAGCGCGTAACGATCCGAATCTGGACTACCTGCCCATGCGTCTGTCGCTGACCCCGCGGCTCTTCGCCTCCCTGCGCCGGCCCGACGCGGTACTGATTCAGACCTCCGTGCCCCGAGATGGAAAGGTGTCACTCGGCATCGAGGTGAACATCATCCCGGCGGCAATCGAAGAGGTCCGCCGACGCGGGGGACTGGTCTTCGCCCAGATGAATTCGCGCATGCCCTACACCCGCGGCGACGCCGAGATCCCGATTGACTGGATCGACTTCGCCATCGAAGTCGAGGGGACCCTGCCGTCGCCCGAACCTCGAGAGCTCGATGAAGCGGCTCAGGCGATCGGCGAGGCCGTGGGACACCTCGCGATGGACGGCGGAACCCTGCAGATGGGAATCGGTCAACTACCCGACGCGGCGGTGGCGCACATGCTCGACAAGCGCGACATGGCGGTGTGGTCGGAGATGGTGAGCGATGGGGTACTCCATCTCGAGCGCGCCGGAACGCTCCGCGACAGCGAGCCGATCGTCACATCGTTCCTGTTCGGCACCCCCGAGCTGTACGAGTGGGCGGACGGGAACGAACGCCTGCTGATGCGGCGCACCGAGGTCGTGAACAGCCCATCACGCATCGCGACCCACCCGGCGATGTTGTCGATCAACACCGCACTCGAGGTCGACCTCTTCGACCAGGCCAACGCCAGTTTCGTGAGGGGGCGTATCTATTCGGGCTTCGGGGGCCAACCGGACTTCGTTATCGGCGCCCTGCATTCGCCGGGGGGTCATGCCGTGCTGGCCCTTCGTTCATGGCACGACAAGAGCGCGACGTCGAAGATCGTTCCGGTGCTGCGCGATCCCGCGTGTTCGTTCCAACACTCGATGATCGTCACGGAACAGGGTGTCGCCGCGATGTTCGGTCGCAGCCAGCACGCCCAGGCCCATCAGCTCATCGAGAGGACGGCTCATCCCAACGCACGTCCGATGCTCCGCGAAGCGGCAGGTCGGCTCGGGCTCCTGAGGCCAACGGACCTTCACTAGGTCCTCTCGCCATCGCGGGAGTACGCTGGAGTCCTCGCCCCGACGGCTTGCCGGTTCAACTCTCGCGTCCAGCGATTGATGGTTGTTGCCGAGTGCGAACTGCAAGAGGGGTGCGTCGGATGGAGGATTCAGTGGGCCGATCCAGGGAATCGTCAAAGTGGTCGCCGGTCACCGATTCGTTGACGGGCGCATCAGGGGCCGAGGTGCTGCGCCACGCGCTTATGCGTTACTCGACGAACTTCCTCCTGAACGACGGCGACTCCGAGATCGTCGTCGCGGTTGCCGAACCAGGCGACGCGCCGCACTTCTCGGAGCGTGCGCCGACGCGACGAGAGTCGCCAGAGGAGCGATTGCACCAGAGTCGAGTCAGCGTTCGCCGGATCCGTTCGGCGATGCGCACCTTCGAGGACCTCTTCGACGAGGGTTCGACGTTCAAATTGCAGGGTGACCTCGCCTGGTACGGAGGCGTCCTGGGTGGGTTGAGAGACCTCGAGGTGATGCGGGCGAACCTCGTGCAGAATCTGGAGCAGGTGGGAGATCCCGAACTCACCGCCGCCGTCACGGGCCGGGTCGACGCGATGATCAGTCACTCCGCCGAGAACCGTCGTGCCGCGCAGGAGTCGAGTCGGTACCGCCAGATGGTCGCCGAGATGGCCAACCTGGAAGAATCGATTCGGTTCAGTACTCGGTCCCTCGGGACCGCAAAACGGGTTCTGCGGCGCGGACTGCGAGTTGCCTGGGAAGCCGCCGACGAACATTTCGAGTCCGCGCAAGGCGATCCGTCGGTCGAGAGGCTCCACCGCCTGCGCATCGCCCTCAAACGATTGCAATATGCGGCCGAGATCGCCGCCCTCGTCGAAGACCGGGCCATGCGCCGTCTGGCCGAGAGCGCTGAGGCCCTCCAGACGAAACTGGGGAGCGTTCACGACGAGGCCGTGGCTCAGACTTGGATCGGACTGCTGGATTTCGTCGAAGACCGCGAGAAGCACGGCCTCGTGGACCTGGCGCGACTGCACGCGGTGGCCCAGCGCCGGGCGCTCAAGGGATGGAAGGGCGACATGGGGGGGCTGCGTCGGAGGTGGCGAGAAGTGGCCCGCAAGAAGAAAGGCTGAGCCGACGGTCGAATCCCGGCGCGCGGCTGCCTATCCTGTGCGCTAGGAGGTAGTCATGCTTCACCCAGCCATCGAGCCGTTGGTCCGCGCCGCGAGCGAGCGTGGCAGGATCGTCCCTTCGACCGCGAGTCTCGAGGATCGCCGACGGGCCTACCGCGAGCAGCTCGTCGCTCTTCGCGGAGAGGTCGAACCGATGGCCTCGGTGTCCGAACTACTGATAAACCTGAATGGTCGCGACCTTGGGGTGCGGCTCTACGTGCCCCTGCACGCTGAGGGCAAGGCCCTGGTCGTCTTCTTCCACGGAGGGGGGTTCGTGGCGGGCGACCTCGAGACCCACGATGCGCTGTGCCGCCGACTGGCCGCCGACACCCGAATGCGATTCCTCGCCGTCGACTACCGCCTCGCCCCGGAGTTCCCGTTTCCCGCCGGCATCGAAGACGCCGTGGACGTGCTGCGGTACGTGTCAGGCCACCTCGACGAATTTGACGACCGCGGGTCGAGGATCATCGTGATGGGTGAGTCGGCCGGAGCCACCATCGCCACCGTGGCGTGCTCGATCACCCGAGGCGAAGACCTCGGAGTCGCTGGACAGGTGATCATCTACCCCACGCTGGGGCCGGAGATGCTGACGGATTCGGCCCACAACTACGGGGAGGGATTCATGCTCGACCTCGAGCGCCTGCGACTCGACTACGGCGACTACCTCGGCGAATGGACCGATCACACCGACGAACGAATCAGTCCCTTGATGTCGGGCGACCTGAGGGGCGCACCGTCGGCGATCGTCCTGGTGGCGGAGTGCGATCCCATGCGCGACGAGGGCATCGCTTACGCGGGGCTCCTCGAGCACTTTGGCGTGAAGGTCGAGCTGCTCGAAGCCAAGGGAATGGTTCACGGCTTCCTGCGACTCGGATCAGTCGTCCCCGAGGCACTCGAGATCGTCGACGATTTGGCGGTGCACATGCACCGCTACGTCGAAGACGCGGCCTCGTGAACGTTCTCTTCGTAACGCTCGACCAGTTCCGGGGCGACAGTTACGGAGCGGCTGGCAATCCCATGGTGCGCACCCCGACCCTGGACCGGATCGCGGCCGAGGGTGTTCGCCTCAGCCGGCACTACTCGCAAGCGGCCCCGTGTTCGCCGGGGCGAGCGGCGATCTACACCGGCATGTACCAGATGAACAATCGAGTCGTGGCCAACGGAACACCCCTGCGATCGGGCTTGGACAACGTCGCTCTGGTTGCGCGCCGAGCGGGATTCGACCCCACGCTCTTCGGTTACACCGACCAGGGTCTCGACCCGTATCGGGCCTCGGGTAAGGATGACCCCCGATTGGAGAGCTACGACGGGATCCTGCCAGGCTTCTCGGTCGGGCTCTATCTGCCCGAATCGCAGGCGGGCTGGATCCAACACCTGCGCGAGCGGGGCTATGACGTGCCGAGTGGCTGGGCACCCGCGCTTCGTGGCGAGTCCGAACGGCCGGCCGAACACTCGCTCAGTGGTTTCCTCACGGGACGTTTCGTCGAGTGGCTCGAACGACAGCCGTCCGGTTGGTTCGCCCACCTCAGCTACCTGCGTCCGCACCCTCCCTACGCCGCCGCTGGTGAGTATTCGAAGATGTACGACCCGGCCGACGTCGGACTTCCGATATCACCAGTCGAACCGACGCGCCGTCATCCGCTGCACGAGGTCGCGATGGGCGTCTCGGCCAGCGCAGCGCCGGGCGACCTGGACGAGATGCGTCGATTGAAGGCCCAGTACTACGGGATGATCAGCGAGGTGGACCACCAACTCTCCCGCGTGGTGCGCGCGATCGAGGATCGAGGCGAGTGGGGCGAGACCTTGGTGGTCGTCACCTCGGACCATGGCGAGCAGATGGGCGACCACGGCCTCATGGAGAAACTGGGATTCTTCCCCCAGAGCTACCACGTGCTCGGCCTCTGGCGCGATCCATCCTCTAACGGCGCCGGCCGGGTGGTCGAGCGGTTCACCGAGAACGTGGACCTCCTGCCGACCCTGGCCGACGTGCTGGGTGTCGAGGAGCCCGTTCAGTGTGACGGACGATCCCTGCTGGCTTTGATGGCCGACGAGAACGTGGAATGGCGCAGCGCCGCCCATTACGAATGGGACTACCGGAGTTTCTTCATCGACGCCGAAACGCCGAAGTGGCCCACGAGCCGGATGCTCTCGCGCCAGAACCTGGCGGTGTCGGTCGGCGACTCGACCGGATACGTGCAGTTCGCCGATGGCACCTATCGCTGTTACGACTTGGCGTTGGATCCGACCTGGCGGACCGAGGTGGAGCAGGCTGACCGAATCCTCCTTGCGGCGCAGGAGCAATTGGTCTGGCGTCAGGAGCACCTCGATCGAGAGTTGACCGACATGTTGCTGAAGCCGGGCCGACCGGGACGGTGGCCCCATGTTTTCGACTCCGTGGACGTCGCCGTTTGAGACCAGGGGTTTGCACCTTGGAAGGTCGGGAGCGTAGCGAGCTCGGTCGATTGTTTCCTTCACGAGTGCCCAAAGTCGCTGACCCGCCGCCTTCTGGAGTTCTGGCCCCGTTGCCGGCGTGGGGGCGCACCCCGCTGGGCGTCGATTTCTGGTATCAATGGAACCCATACGCCGACGTCGGCGGGGGAAGCTAGGAGATTTCATGCAGCGAATTTCACGTGTGCGTCAAGCACTCGTCATGACCGGAGTCGCATCACTGATGCTCGCCACCAGTGTGAGCGCGGGGGCCGCAGGCGCGACCGCCAAGTTGAACGCCGCCGATGCGAAGTTGGTACCGGCGACGTACAAGAACATGACACTGCAGGTGGCCACCGATGCGACCTACGCGCCGGACGAGTCCATGAACGGAACCACGATGGTCGGCTTCGACGTGGACCTGATGAAGGCCATCGCCACCACCCTCGGCCTCAAGATCAACGAGACCAACGTGACCTTCAGCGGGATCATCCTCGGTATCTCGTCGGGCAAGTACCAGATCGGAAACTCCTCATTCACCGACAACAAGGCGCGTGAGAAGCAGGTCAACTTCGTCGACTACTTCCAGGCCGGCGAGGGCGTGTACGCGAAGGCGAACTCCAAGGCCACCTTCACCGGGCTGAAGAGCTTCTGCGGTATGAAGGTCGCCGTCGAGACGGGCACCATTGAGCAGACCGACGCTCAGACGACCGCGAAGGCTTGTCCCAAGAACAAGAAACTGACGATCCTGTCACTGTCGACCCAAACCGCCGCCAACCTGGCCGTCAGCTCGGGCCAGGCGGACGTCGGATTCCTGGACAGCCAGATCGCCGGCTACGTGGTCTCGACCTCCAACGGCGCCTTCAAACTGATCGGTAGTGCCGTAAACGTCGCGCCCTACGGTATCGCCACTCCCAAGACGACCGCGGGCAAGGGTCTGGCGGTGGCCATCCAGGCGGCCCTCAAGACCTTGGTGGCCAACGGGGTCTACGGAGCCATCTTGAAGAAGTGGGGCGTCAGCGCGGGAGCCCTTCCCGTCTCAAAGATCGTCCTTAATGGAGCAACCTCCTAAGAACCTGTAGTAAACAAAACGCATGGCTACGAACGGGGACGCAACCTTAAAGGTCGTCCCCGTTCGACATCCTGGCCGTTGGGTTGGTGTCGGCGTCGCGCTGTTGTTCATCGCGATGCTGGTGCACACGCTGTTCTCGAGGGTCCCTCGGGGGCAGGGCAGTTGTCACCCGGCGGCGGGTGTCGCTACTTGCTGGCGGTTCTCGTGGAACGACGTCGGTCAGTACATCACGACCTCGACGATCCTGCACGGTCTGCTACTGACCCTGGAGTTGACTCCACTGGCGATGATCATCGGCATCGTCCTCGGCGTCATTCTCGCGGTCATGCGTCTGTCGCCCAATCGCCTGTTGTCCTCGACGGCGTGGTCCTACACGTGGTTCTTTCGCGGGACGCCCGTGTTCGTGCAGCTCTACTTCTGGCTGTACATAGCACTGCTCTACCCGACCTTCACGATCGGCATCCCGTTCCTCCACTACGTGCCCTTCACCCACGTCGCCTTCTGGCACCTCGATTCGAACTCGATCTTCAACCCGTTCAAGGCCGCGGTCGTGGCGTTGGGGTTGAACGAGGCGGCCTACATGTCCGAGATCGCCCGTTCGGGCCTGATCGCGGTGGACGAGGGCCAAGTTGAGGCCGCCACGGCGATCGGCATGACCCGCGGTCAGACATTGCGACTTGTCGTGCTGCCCCAAGCGATGCGGGTGATCATCCCGCCCACAGGCAACGAGGTGATCTCGATGCTCAAGACGTCATCGCTCGCCAGCGCGATCGGCGTCACCGAACTTCTCGGAGCATCGGCCAACATCTATAACGCCAACTACAAGATCATGGCGCTACTCATCGTGGCAAGCCTCTGGTACCTGCTGGTCACGACCGTGTTGTCGATCGGCCAGTTCTATCTGGAACGGCGCTTTGCCAAGGGTGCCCTGCGCACGCCACCGCCCACACCGATCCAACGACTGCGCCGGGACCTCAAGGGGGTCCTCGAGAAGTTCACGGTCGGACACCGCCAGATCGTCGAGGTCGGACAATGACTCATCCAATGGTCGAGGCGCGCGGTGTGCACAAGTCGTACGGTGGCGTCGAGGTGCTGAAGGGAGTGGACCTGACCGTCGTACGCGGCGAGGTCACCTGCCTTATCGGGCCGTCGGGTTCGGGCAAGAGCACGCTGCTTCGCTGCATCAACCACCTCGAGAAGCACGACTCGGGAGAGTTGCGTGTCGAGGGCCACCTGATTGGTTACGAGGCCCGCGACGGCAAGCTCTATGAGTTGAACGACAAGCAGATCTGCTCTGAACGTGCGCAGATCGGCATGGTCTTTCAGAGGTTCAATCTCTTTCAGCACCTCACGGTCCTCGACAACATCACCATCGGACAGGTCAAGGTGAAGGGGATCGGCCAGCAGGCGGCCGCCGTCAAGGCGCGAGAGCTTCTGGCCCGAGTCGGTCTGGAGAGCAAGGAGAAGCACTATCCGAGCCAACTGTCGGGGGGTCAGCAGCAGCGGGTCGCGATAGCGAGGGCTCTGGCGATGGAACCGAAACTGATGCTCTTTGACGAGCCGACCTCCGCACTCGACCCCGAACTGGTCGGGGAGGTGCTCGACGTGATGAAGGACCTCGCACGCAGCGGGATGACGATGATCGTCGTCACCCACGAGATGAACTTCGCGCGCGAAGTCGCCAACACGGTGTACTTCCTCGACCAGGGCGTCATTGAGGAGTCGGGTGACCCGAAGAGCGTGTTGAGCTCACCTTCGTCGCCACGATTGAAGAGTTTCCTCTCCAAAGTCCTCTGATGGTCTGGGAGATTGACCCGGTGAATGTGGGCACCGGCCTGCCCCTCGAGGGACTGCGGGTGCTGGACTTCTCGCGGGTCCTGGCGGGACCACTCTGCGCGATGATCGCCGGCGACCTGGGGGCCGACGTCATCAAGGTCGAGAGCCCCGACGGGGATCCCGTGAGGTCCCTGGCGCCCCCTCGGTTCGGTGACGACGCCACGTACTACCTGGCCGTCAACCGTCACCGGCGCAACATCGTCGCCGACTTGAGGAATCCCGACCACTTCGACAAGATCCTCGAACTGGTCGCCGTGGCGGACGCGGTGGTGGAGAACTACCTTCCCAGCCAGATTCGCTCGCTCGGTATCGAGCGACTGCGGGCGGCGAATCCGGAATGCGTGTGGGTGAGCGTCACGCCGGCGACATTGGGTGGACCACTCGCCGATCTGCCGTCGTTCGATCTGTTGGCCCAGGCCCGATCGGGCATCATGGGCGTTACGGGTGAGGCCGATGGGCCGCCGACCAAGGTCGGTGCACCGATCGCCGACGTGGTCACCGGCCTCTACGGGGCCGTCGGACTGTTGACCGGCCTCTACGCCCGCGCAGCGGGAAAACCGGGTCGACGCTTCGAGGCGCCATTACTCGAATCGACGATGAGCGCCCTTATCAATCAGGCCCAGGGCTTCCTCGCGACGGGCGTCAATCCGGGGCGTCTGGGTAACGACCATCCGAGCATCGCCCCCTACGGTCCGGTCACGACCTCTGATGGGCTGATCCTGCTGGCCGTCGGCACCGACGCGCAGTACGCCCGTTTGATCTTGGTCTTGGATGATGCGGAGTTGTCGGCCAAGACCGAATGGGCGGCTAACGCGGCGAGGGTGTGCGACCGTGAGTCCGTTCGCACCGAACTGGACCGCGTCTTCGCGGGTGCCACCACGCAGGAGTGGCTGGAGGTCCTGTCAGCCTCGGGCGTGCCCCACGCACCGATCCTGGACGTCGCCGGAGCGATCGCCCAGCCCCAGATCTCCGGGGGTGACTTCATCGGCACCATGTCGACCCCGGCTGGACCGGTCGCCACCATGCGGAGTCCACTTCGAGTGGACGGCCAGCGCCCCCCGATTCGCTCCGGACCTCGCCTCCAGGGCGAGGACACTATCCAGGTCCTCGGCGATTGATTCGTTCAGACGCCGAGAAAGGCCCGCCCGTCGAATCGGTCGACGGTCGTGAAGTCCTCGACCCGCTTGCGCGTCAGGCGGGTCAACTGCTTGCGGGGGTGACCGAGCGCCACGATTGAGGCGACGGCGAAGTTCTCGGGTACGCCGAGTGCCTCTCGCACGAGGGTCTCGTTGCGGGTCGCGACGGTCGTCATGACCCCTCCGAGTCCGAACTCTCGGGCGGCCAGCAGGATGTTCCACACGAAGGGGTACACCGATGCGCCGCCGACGATCTGGTACCGGTCCAGGTCTCGGTCCGTCGCCGCGAGCGCTCCGAGGTCCGCGCAGACCACCAACATCACTGGCACCCGGTCGAGGTTCTCCGCGAATCCCTCGGGATCCGACGCCGCTTGCGCTGCGCTGCGCCGTGCGAGCGCCTCGGTCCGTTGCTCCGCGGTCATCAGGGGAGAGAACGGCACGACGCCGATGAGTAGGTGGGCCACGTAGTCGTGCCAGGCGTCGAGGTAGATGTCGCGAAGGCGTCGACGCAACTGCGGATCGCGCACGACGATGACGTTCCAGGACTGCCGGTTTCCACCCGAAGGGGCGAATCGCGCTCCGTCCAGTACCGCGAACAGAGTCTCGTCGGTCACCGTTTCGTCAGCGAAATCGCGAACTGCGCCGGTCGAGCGCAGGGCTTCTAGGAGTTCCATGGCGTCACCCTAGGTCAACGGAATCGGCTGATCAGGCGTCGCGACGCTGCAGGAGCGTCATGCCGACACCCAGCACGACGATGACGTACACCAAGAGGATCACCGACGCCGTTCCGGCTCCGAAGCTGTTGGCCGCCGGTGTGGGCGACATCATCGCCTGACCGAGGGCCGACGGCTCGTACTTCGCGTAACTGGTCTGCCAACTCTGGGGGAGCAGGAACAACACGATCGGTACGATCAGCAGGATCGACGTGAAGACACTGATACACGCGGCGCTCTGGCGAAGTATCAGGCCAAGGGCATAACCGAGCACCGCCAACAGGGTGAGGTAGACGCCGGCGAGCAAGACCGAGCGCAAGACCGATCCGGTGGCGAGCGAGGCGGTTGGGACCACCCCGGAGAATATGGACTGGCCCATCTGAAAGGTGATGAAGACAGCGATCTCCGAGACCACGAACATGGAAACCACGAGCACGACGAGTTTGGACAGCGCGAGACGGGTGCGGTTGGGGACCGCGGCGAGGCTGGTTCGGATCGAACCGGAGGAGTACTCGCTCGTGATGAAGAGCACGCCGATCACCCCGACGGCGAACTGGGCGAACAGGGTGCCACCGAGACTCGTGGAAACAGGGTCGAAGGTGATCCTTCGCAGGGGATCCATCTCGTGGTAGTGGCTACGGACCGTCGCGGTGATCAGGGCGCCGATCCCTATGGTGAGAACGAAGGTGATCGCCACGCCGAGAATCGAAGCGCGAACAGTTCGAAACTTGATCCATTCGGACTTCACCGTCGACATCAGGGTGTTGTTGCTACTCATGCGCCGCGTCGCGATCGTGATGGGCGTACTCGAGCGAGTCAGCCGTCAGATCCATGAAGACCTCTTCGAGTGATGCCCTTTGCGGCGTCAACTCGAAGAGGGTGATGCCCGACGCGAAGGCGACCTCGCCGACTTCGTCGGAGGTGAGCCCAGAAACAGTGAAGATGCCGTCGTTGCCCACCCGCACTTGCGCCAATTTGGCGAGGAGGGCGTCGCGAAGCTGGTCGGGCTGCGACGATCGAACGAGTACGGTGCCTTGAGCGGTCTTGGTTAGGTCGTCCACCGAACCCTGGGTGATGAACTTCCCGCGTCCGATGACGATGATCTGGTCGGCGCTGACCGCCATCTCGCTCATCAGGTGCGAGCTGACGAAGACGGTACGGCCCTCGCCGGCCAGCGACCTGAAGAACTCCCTGATCCAGCGGATGCCTTCGGGGTCCAGACCATTGACCGGTTCGTCGAAGAGCAGTACTCCCGGATCGCCGAGCAGGGCCCCGGCGATGCCGAGCCTCTGGCTCATTCCCAGTGAGAAGCCGCCGACTCTCTTGTTGGCCACTGAACTGATGCCGGTGAATTCCAGAACCTCGTCAACCCGTGACGTCTTGATCTGGTTCGAGACGGCGAGGGCTTTAAGGTGGTTGCGCGCCGTACGACCCGGGTGCACGGCCTTGGCGTCGAGCAGTGCCCCGACTTCGCGCAGGGGATCCTTGATGTCCGCGTAGTTTTTACCGTTGATGGTGGCGCGGCCTTTGCTCGGGTGGTCGAGACCCAGAATTATCCGCATGGTCGTTGACTTGCCCGAACCATTGGGTCCGAGGAAGCCGGTCACGACGCCGGGCTTCACTTCGAAGTCAAGGTCGTCGATGGCCAGTGTGTCGTTGTAGCGTTTCGTTAGGTGGTCGATTTTAATCATCAGTGCTCACTACTCAGACTAGTGAGGTCACACTTGAGTGAATCCCTTGCGTCCTAAGAAGGGGCTAAGAGATGTCGCCGATCCTCGGAACGCGTTGCTGGGCTTGGCACACCCGGCACGTCCCGGTGATGGCCACATGATGCCGGTCGAGCAGGAAACCGTAGTTGCGCTGGAGGTCCCGGCTCAGATTGTCGAAGTGCGCCGCAGGGATCTCGAATGAGGTGCCGCACTCGGAGCAGACGAGGTGACCGTGGACCGTGCCTGAGAGATGGTAGACGGCGGCGTGCTGGGCCATATGAGAGTGGACGACGATCTTGAGAGCCTCGAACTCCTCGAGGATCCGGTAGACGGTGGACTGACTGACCTCGGGTCGTCGCGACTGCACGGCGTGGGTGACCTCTTCGGCGCTCAGGTGGCCAGCTGACTCGACCAGAACCTCGGCCACCGTGCGCTTCGGTGTCGTCACTCGCTTTCCGGACCCGCGCAGGGTTGAGAGGATGTCATCCACATCCGTGGTGCGTGCAGTCATGAAGAAAGAATATGCCCCTGGCGCTCAGGTTCTCGGACTTCGCTAGCGAACCGTCAGCGCCCCGTCAGTTGCTTATGAGGTGGCTTCGTTCTGCAGATCACCGCCGGCACAGCGACATCGGTTCGTGTCTTCGAGGAGCCGGTCTCGTGAGGCGTCGGTGATAATTCGGCGCCCCTCCGAGTTGTGGCCCGGTGACATCCGGATTGGCTCGAACGAGTTGTTGTCACACGGTGGCAGACTTAGCGACGCGGGCGATTTCTCGCTCCGCCTGACTCACCATGAGTCGAACGATCTGCCCAGCGGGAATCAGGTCGTCAATTGCTCCTACGGCCTGCCCGGCCGGATAACACTCAATGTCGGGATCGACGTCGGCCGTAGTCTCGTCGCCGCCGAGGTGGAACGAGCCGTCGGCGAATGAGACCTCCAGTTGGTCCGGGAACTTCTTGAGCAGTGTCGGATCGGATTCGTAGCGGTCGGTTTTCGAATTTCTGATCACGCGCATGGTCTTGCCGCTGTAGGCACGAGATACGACGGTGCCGTCCTCGGCCGCGTTCAGGATTCCCTCCTTGAAGCCAACGACGGCCCGGGCCTCGGGTGTGGCGATGAAGCGCGTGCCAACCCAGACGCCATCGGCACCCAATGCGAGCGCGGCCGCGAGCCCGCGACCATCGAAGATCCCGCCAGCGGCGACCACGGGGATCGACGCTCCTACAGCATCTACGATCATCGGCACCAGGGGGAAGGTCGCTACCGTGCCGGTGTGACCGCCCGCTTCGGTGCCTTGGGCGACGACGACGTCGCAACCAGCGTCGAGGGCACGTCTCGCGTGTTCCACCTTTCCGCACATGGAGATGACCAATACGCCATTGCGATGGCAGAGGTCGATCACGTGTCTCGGCACCCCGAGGCCCGCTACGAACGCGCTGGCCCCGCCTTCGATCAGCAGCTCGACGTTCTGGTCCAAGGTCTCGGGAAACGCGGTCAAGAGGTCCACGCCGAA
>Ga0075019_10000259_pt1 | contig 30467 bp, 25 predicted proteins | sample ColStrG_CSR_2013_FD_71473 | JGI IMG/M metagenome (GOLD analysis project Ga0075019, IMG submission 71473) | Freshwater sediment microbial communities in response to fracking from Pennsylvania, USA - Cold Stream Run_MetaG_CSR_2013 | ecosystem: Environmental > Aquatic > Freshwater > Creek >...
GGTGTGTAGTCACCGTAATCAAATAACATTTTTTGAAAACCGCCCATAGGTGCGACAAGCCCCGAAAAGCTTGAGTAATCTTGACCTGAAACAGCATCCAGGGCTGGAAAACTGAGCGATCCACTGAGCTTAGCAACCGAAACAGTCTCTGAGGGATTTTCAGGCTGTTGTGACCGTGCGGGCTCCATGACGACTTTCAAGACAAGGTCGGCCTGAAAGTCCTGATTCGATTTCAGCAGGTGCACGTTCCCAATATAATGACCCTCTGCAACCGACAGTTCTTGCGATTTTGCAGCCGAATCAGCCGCATACTGGGCATTTTCAGTCTGTCTTGCTGATTGTGATGTCGAGTTGCAGCCAGCAGCCACCAGGCATCCAGTCAAAGTCAGTAATCGTCCAAAAAGCGATAAATTCATAGAAACCTCCAACAAGGAACCTTGTTTCAAATGCGAGACGAAAAAATCTTTTAAGACGCCCTAGCAGGGGCGAGGAGAAGGAGGCTCGAGAAGGCGAACGTGCGGCTGTGGAACTCGATTCAGATGCTGTTCCTCAGAAACCGTGACTTTCATTTCTGCTGTTGATTGATCCACAAACTGCAGCACAAGATCAAACCTTGATCGCTTTTTGGCCGCCGCGAAGTCTTTGACCCAGGCCGCTTTCAATAGGATCTCAGCAAATTGGTCCGACTGAATCTTGGATTTTGAGCCTGGAGTTTTATTAAGAAACTCGCCCTGCACGGTGCTTACGGGCGTCACCGTGGCTCCTAGCAAATACGCTCTTGATGCCATTCCGAACAAAAAAATGGCTAGCATGCACCAGATATGCGTTTTTGACACGGCGGTCGACATGGGGGATGTTCTATAGTGAAATGAATTTTCCGTCAAGTCCGGTTCAAAAGCCGGCATTTTGTACAAATTCGGCATCGGCCTTCCGACCAAACCATTTTCATCGGTGGTTTGAATTGCTAGGGATGATGCGGCAATTTACATAATAAAAAAGGCAGCTTGCGCTGCCTTTTTTACGATTTCAATTTGCGCCTGGAATTACTTCAAAACGTCAAATTTACCGATCATAGAAAGGTAAACTGCACTTTCATTGATCGACTGATTCTTGAACGCAGCAGGTGTATTGCTGAATTGATTTGTCGAGCTGATGTAGTGAGCGCTGTAGTAAAAAGGCCCAGCGTCGCTTACGCGGTAGTCAGTTCCCACATCGATACGAGTGATCTGGTCTGTGTAACCGCTTGTGAGGAACGATGTTCCATTATAGCCATAAAAGTTACCCGCAGCACTGTTTCCGTTTTGCAGGAAGTACAATGAAGGGACATCTTGAACAGTTGAAAGCTCAGCTTTCAAGCGTGGAGTCCACTGGCCGATATCGTACTTTACGATCAAATCAGCAGTTGTCTTGAAACCGTTGTCTTTGGCGTTGGTGCCGATGCCACCGAATGTATAGTTCATATAGTCAAAGGCAGCAGTCAGGCCGTTGCCTTTGTACTGAGCGCCAACAACGACGTACTGGTTGACTGAAGAGGACGAAGATCCTGCAACAGCATCACCCGAAGTGGGGTTCACGTGGTACGAAATAATTGTGCTGTAATAAGGAGTCCAATCAGCACGCCAGCGAGCTCCGTAGCCCAATGATGTATTGGAGTTGGTGGCCGAACCAGTCGTCGCAGGTTGCGAGTTGTTCAGTGAACTGTTGCCAGTGCTGAATGCCAACGCTCCCGCTACAGACCCCTGGTCCCAATTTTGGTTTAATGCCAGCAGTCGCAATTGTTGAGTTGGGGTGAAGTTAATATCGAATTTAGCACCCATCGGGAAGTTCGCGATGAAAGACGCGGACTCAGACCACAAATCATAAAACGGAGTCACGCCCTCGAAGCCGCCGATACCGGCGTCTAGCAAGCGGCCCATGCCGATTTCGAACATATCACCGATTTTATTGTCCAATTCTGCTACTTTGAAGAAGTTCGCACCCGCACCAAGAGCGGTGCTAGTTTGCAAGAAGTCCATGACTATAATGCCAGAGGCAGTATCTGTTAATTTGCCTTTGTAGAACACACGTGCGTACTGAGCGTCGAAATAGCTCGAGCCAGATTGGGTCACGTTGTTCGGGTCATTGTAGGTTCCTGTGCCCACATAGTCACCACGAAGCGCGAATTCCACACTCGCGTTGGCTGTAACGGACAAAGCTGCGAACGCAGCCACTACCAGAAGTTTTCTCATGATGCCTCCTCCTATAAATTTTGGGCATAAAAGATGATTGTTCTAAATCTTGGTTAACTCGAAGAGATTAATCATTTGTTGTGCCCCTGCCAAGGCCTTTCGCTTTCTGGCTGACCCTGACTCGGCGTAGTATTGGTGTGACTTTTCAGCAACTTCCGGGCTTTGAACCAAGATTTGATCGGTCCAAGAATGCAAAAAGGCGCCGATCTCTCAGCGCCTTTTTTATGAAACTCAAGGGTGAATCGAATCTCGATTCGATTTCATTATTTCAAGAAATCGCCCGCATAACGCAATCCAACAAAAACGTACTGCGCGGTGACAGTCGCGTTCGTTTGCTGGCCTGCAGTCGTTCCGACTGTACCGTTGGCAACGCCAGGGTAGGTCAGAAAGTACTTCGAGTTGCTGTCGTAGTTGGTCGCAGCATTGACGTAAGCGATGTGATAACGCCAGTCGCTTTTGTCTGATTTTTTGTACTCAGCAGCAACGGACCAGTTGAAAATGGAATCCGATGCATCTGAAGTGGAATTCGGAGTGGACTGGTAACCGCTTCGGCTGGTGGATTCCAATTTCACCCAGGGAGTCCAGTTGTTCATGCGATAGCGAGCCGTCGCCACAACCGAATTTTGAGTTGTATTGTGATTCGTTCCAAGGGCCAATCCATTGTAACCTGTGACTGTCGTCGTACCACTGTTGTTGATGGCTGCGGCGATCGTGTTACCAAAGTTCGTGTAGGCATCGTAATCAACAGCAAACGACCAGTCGGTCAACCGGTAAGACACACCCAAGGTCATCAGATTCTTCGTGATGGCATTGGAAGTTCCTGTTTGGTTGCCTTCCGGAATATTTCCGTAGTTCGCGATGACTCCGAAGTCGCCGAATGTTCCGCGGTAGACAAAGTTGTAAGCATTGCGTGTCGCATCTGCTGAGTTGTCATTGTTGAGCAGATAGGCTTCAAATGTTTGGGTGTCCATGAACTTCCAGACAGCTGCAGCACCGACGAAGTTGTTCAAAGCCATGTAGGCTTGTGAAGCAAAATACATTTCTGTCACATAGCTCATCGACTCGAAACCACCAAAACCTGCGGTTGCCAATTTACCGAATTTAAATGAAAGCTGAGAATTGTATTTTTGAACCACCTCAGCGTACTCAACGAGGTCTGTTGTTCCGGTCACTGGCAAACCATTCAGAACCAAGCCGCTTGCGGGAGGCTGGACACCCGAAAGTTTGCTGACTGCATTGGCGTTGGTTGTGTCGTAAGCGCCGCCTGCGACACCCGTTGCACCGGAATCTTTTGAGAAGGCCAACAAGTTGAGGCGAGCGTTGACAGTTGTGTCGTCATTCAAGGCGCTTGTGCCCATCAGTGCCAACCGATTGAAAAGGAAGCCGCTGACACCATTTTGGTTGCTGTTCAACTGTGTGTTGGATGTTGCGGAAGAGTAATCATACCGCCCATCAAGTGAAATTGTAGCCAGTGCTGGCGTGGCGAGCGCAACAGTAGCCAGTGTGACGAACATCTTTTGCATGAATCCTCCTGTGAATCATGGTGAGCAATTTCGACAATTGCTGCCAATCTTGTTGATTTTCAAAATCGATTAGAGCGCCGATCCTATTTTTTGCCAAGTGCAATTTAACGAACTCCTGCAGGGGCTTAGCGGCTGCGTTACCATGGCATACAAAAAATCGCACCCGCATCCTCGTCTCCCCTTGCTCCCCAAGAAAACAGAGGGCGGTTCAAAAAGACTCAGATGCGAGGCTGCCAGGGGCGACCCTGTCCAACGAAGCAGATGGGCCGGCTTCAACCGCCTAGAGTCAACCGCCCGATCAGGTGAGAAAAATTTCGTACTGCTCGAGGTGATACGTACTTTCGATTTTGAATTGAATGGACTTTCCCAAGCGCGCTTCCACAAAGGCCAGAGTCTCGCCTTCCACTTCGTAGACCCAGTCCACGACCTCGGAGTGACAGTGCACGGTGATAGCGGCCTTCTTGCTGGCCAAGTTGGCACGATCGCGCTCAAGCTCACGAAAGATTTCATTGGCGACGGTCGACTTCCGTTTGATGTAACCCTTGCCTTCGCAATAGGTGCAAGGCTCGCAAAGTGTTTTCATCAGGCTGGGGCGGATTCGTTTGCGAGTCATTTCGACCAGGCCCAGTGGCGACATCGAAACAACATTTGTGCGGGCGCGGTCGCGCTGCACCTCTTCGCCCAAGACAGCCAGGATTTTGTCTTTGTGGGACTCTTTTTCCATATCAATAAAGTCGATGATGATAATTCCACCGCTGTTGCGAATTCGCAGCTGGTGCGCAATCTCTTTCACGGCTTCCAAATTTGTTTTCAAGATCGTGTCTTCAAGATCCTTTTTGCCAACGAAGCGCCCGGTGTTCACGTCGATCACAACTAAGGCTTCAGCCTCATCGATGACGATATAGCCGCCGGACTTCAGCCACACCTTGCGATCCATTGACCGAGAAATTTCCAGTTCGATGTCATAAAGGTCGAAGAGCGGCTTTTGATCCTCATAATAGATAATGTTCTGTTTGTACTTGGGCATCAGCTGAGTCACAAAGTTTTTCACCTTGCGATGGACGTCAGCATCATCAACCCACACCGCCGAGACATTTTCATTCATCATATCCCGCAAAGCCCGCTGTTCGACATCAAGCTCGGAGTGTATCAAGCCAACAGTTTTCTTTTTTTCGTAATTTTTCAGAACTTCTTGGCTCAAGCGCTCCAGATATTCGATGTCCGAACGCAATTGCTCTTCGGTGGCGCCCTCGCCAGCGGTGCGGACAATGACTCCGCCAGCCGCGCCGACTTTTTGCGCAATCAACTTCAACCGCTCACGTTCGGTTTCATTCTCAATGCGACGACTAATCCCCAAGTGCCGGACCGTCGGCATGTAAACAACAAAACGCCCCGGCAGCGAAATGTGCGTCGTGATGCGTGCGCCTTTAGTGCCAATTGGATCTTTGGCCACCTGAACCATCAGCTGCTGTCCCTCTTTGATCAGATCCTGAATGGGCACCTTGGGAGCCGAGACTTGCGGCACACCTTCGCCCTCAGGGTCTTCGTGTCCTCCATCATGCCGATGATCGTGATCCCGGTCAGGATCGTTGAACCCTTCATCCAGATCAGGACGAATATCGCCGACATAAAGAAAGGCCGCTTTTTCCAGACCAATGTCCACAAAGGCGGCTTGCATGCCGGGCAGAACCCGCAAAACTTTGCCGCGATGGACAGATCCGACCAGCGTGGGTGAGCTTTTCTTTTCGATTTTCAGATCGGTCAGGACTCCGCCGTCTAAATAGGCCACACGGGTTTCTTGAGGGCGAACATTGATCAGGATTTCGGCAGAAATAGGGTGCTCCTTTGTGAGGGCGCATTTTGTTGCCAAACAGTCGCAACTGGCAAACTCGACCTTAAAATCAGTCAAGACTCGCTGAAAGTCTCGTCATCCTTTGAGGTCCTTGCGCCGATTAGAATGTCGGTAGGAGAACGCAATGGCAAGTATTGATGAGCTGTTTAAGTTGATGATCGACCAAGGCGCTTCCGATTTGCACATCACCAGTGGTGCGCCACCTTATCTGCGACTGCATGGCGGCATGGTGCCGATGAATTTCAAAAACCTCTCCAACCAAGATGTCCAAGGCTTGATTTTTGAAATCTTAAACGAAAAGCAAAAGAAGACCTTCGTGGAAAAATGGGAGCTCGACTTCGCCTATGCTCCCTCCACACCAAACTTGGGACGCTTTCGTTGCAACGTCTTCATGCAGCGAAAAGGCCTGGGCGCCGTCTTTCGTACCATTCCAGAGAAAATCAAAACGCCTGAAGAGCTGAATCTTCCGGCCGCAATCGTCGAAATGGTCGAGATCGACAAGGGCCTGATTTTGGTCACCGGACCGACGGGATCTGGAAAATCCACGACTCTGGCTGCCATGATCCATCACATCAACATGACCCAAGACAGCCATATCATCACGGTTGAAGATCCCATCGAATTTGTGCATCAAAATATCAAATGCCTGATCAACCAACGTGAAGTCGGTGCGCACACCAAATCCTTTTCCAACGCTCTTCGCGCCGCTTTGCGGGAAGATCCGGATATCTTGCTTGTGGGTGAGTTGCGTGACTTGGAAACGGTCGCGCTGGCTTTGACTGCTGCTGAAACTGGACACTTGGTTTTTGGAACTTTGCACACCAACAGTGCTGCCAAAACCATCGATCGGGTTATTGACGTGTTTCCAGAGGGTCAACAGTCACAAATCCGGACGATGTTAGCCGAATCCCTGCGTGGAGTGGTGGCGCAAACCTTGATGCCACGAGCAGACGGCACCGGCCGCGTCGCCGCGTTTGAAATCATGAAGAACACCCGCGCGATCGCCAACTTGATCCGCGAAAATAAAAATCACCAAATTCAGAACGCGATCCAGACCGGCGCCAGTCGCGGCATGGTCTTGTTTGAGAAGTATTTGGACGACCTTGTCAAAAAAGGAAAAGTCTCACGCCACGATGCCCTTAGCTTTTTGGGTGGTGAAGAGGCCGCGGCTGGTTTGTCCGAAGGGCCTGCCAAAAAGACCGGCTAAACTCCGAATTTGGAATAATTTTGGATTTTTGGGGTTTGCACGCGCAGGTCGCCCACTGCGGGCCGAACTGCGCGTGCAAACCCCAAAAATCCAAAATTATTCCAAACACATTTTATCAGGCTTTGAGTTTGGTCAGTACTTCCGTCATTTCATGCTGTTACTCAAAAAATAGCTTTGTGAACTAAAATTCGAAAGTGAACCGCGCCATTGCCGGCTGAGGCCGGGTATCTCGAGCTCGCAACTCACGATAAATGTCAGATTCTGCAGTCGCGGGCCTTTGCCAGGTGTCCGACGTGATGTAGGCCACGCCACCAACCAAACCAAGGCCTAGTCCAGTTGTGATATTGCTGATGTGATTCGAGGGGTCGGGATAGAAACTCAATGTGCTGAGCCCCAGAACTGCGCCACCGATTCCAAAAAACATGACCGTGGCAATGTTTCGACGCAAGGACGTCATCGACTCTTTTTGTGTTCCCACCATCTCGGCCCTCGCCACACTTGCAAGCAGATGGAAGCAAAGGACGAGTCCAAGAAAACGCTTTGTGAAGATTGTGGAAGATCGTCTGTTCATCAAAATTCCTCTTTTTGACAATCCATTTTCAGATTGTTAGCCTCGACTCCACCACAGCTTGCCCCGAATGTGCAAGATTGGAAACCAACGGAGAGGCCGAATCCAAAATGGCGCGTTATTTACCTGCAGAGCTGATTAAGAAAAAACGCGAAGGTGGCGCACTGACGGCTGATGAGTTGCGGTTCCTTGTCGAGGAGTTCACCGCCACTCGTCTTCCCGATTACCAAATGTCCGCCTTCTTGATGGCGGTTTATTTTCGCGGCTTGGATGAGAACGAAACCCTCGAGCTTACAGAGTGCATGTTGCACTCCGGTCATGTGGTTGACTTTTCGGACTTGTCTGGTTTCAAAGTGGACAAGCACTCCACTGGCGGCGTGGGTGACAAAACCAGTCTGATTTTAGGTCCAATCGTAGCCGCCTGCGGGTTGCGAGTTCCAATGATTTCCGGCCGTGGCTTGGGGCACACGGGCGGAACCTTGGACAAACTGGAAAGTATTCCCGGATTCAACACCCAGCTGTCCTTGGAGCAGTTTCGACAAACCGTCAAAAAGCATGGCATTGCCCTGATCGGCCAAACTCAAGAAATTTGCCCAGCTGATAAGCGGTTGTATGCTTTGCGCGATGTCACCGCGACCGTTGAAAATCTGTCTTTGATCTGCGCCAGCATCATGTCGAAGAAATTGGCCGAAGGAATCGATGGCCTTGTTTTGGATGTCAAGTTTGGTTCTGGGGCCTTTATGAAATCGACCAGTGAGGCCGAAGAGCTGGCGCGGGCCTTGATGGCCATCGCGAAGGGCTACGGTAAAAAAGTTTCCGCTCTGATCACAAACATGGACCAGCCCCTGGGCCGCTATGCCGGCAACGCGCTTGAGGTGCAAGAGTGTTTGGAGATCCTCCGCAATGAACACGGCAACGATCGCCTTCGCAATGAAACCCGCGAGCTGTCTTTGCAGCTCGCCGCCCAAATGCTTTTCCTAGGCGGTGTTGGCCAGACCCTCACAGATTCCAAAGCCGAAGCCTTGAAGGTGCTACAAAACGGCCAGGCCTTGGCGAAATTTGAAGAACTTTGCGTGGCTCAGTCGGGGCGCTTGCAAGAGCTTCCAAAGGCCAAACATCAACTGCCTGTTTTGGCAAGCCAGTCGGGAGTTGTCCAAAGTATGGCCACGGAAACAATCGGCTACCTGGGTCTTCGTCTGCGCGCCGGTCGTGCCACCGTCGCGGATGTCATCGAGCCCACAGCTGGCTTTGAATTTCATTGCAAGATCGGTGACCGAGTCGAAAAAGGGCAGCCGCTGATCACCCTGTATGGATCGGACAGTGAACTCTTGCAAGAGGTTCAGCCTCTGGTTGCCAAATGTGTCCCAATCCTTGAGCATGTCAGACAAGCCGAACCTTTGATTTGGAAGGAATTGACACTATGATCACCGGTCAGAGCTTCACCAAAACTTCACATCGTTTGCAGGAAACCGTTTCGTTTTTACGCAAACAAGCCGTGGCCAAGCCTCGCTTTGGTATCGTCCTGGGCTCGGGCCTTGGAGCCTTCGTCAACGATATTCAGGTTGAGTGCACTTTGCCTTTTTCGGAAATTCCGCATTTTTTACCAACCACGGTCGAGGGCCACTCGGGCAATCTGATCTTTGGAACCTTGGGCCGACACTCTTTGGTCGTATTGCAAGGACGCAACCATTACTATGAAGGCCACGGCATGGATTCCGTCGTTTTTCCGACTCGCGTGATGGCGCTGCTGGGGATCGAATCCTTGGTGTTGACCAACTCGGCAGGTGGGATGGGCGACGGGATGCAAACCGGGGACTTTATGATCTTGGATGATCATATCAACCTCTCGGGCACAAATCCGCTGATTGGACCCAACATTTCGGAATTTGGTCCCCGCTTTCCGGATCTGTCTCGCGCTTACGACCAGCAACTGTCCGACGTGATGGCTGGAATTTTAACCAAAAACAAAGTGCGGTTTCACCGCGGTGTTTACGCTGGCATGACCGGTCCGACCTATGAAACACCGGCCGAAGTGCGCTTTCTGAAGATGATCGGCTGTTCGGCAGTCGGAATGAGCACCGTTGCAGAGTGTATTGCGGCCAATCACATGGGAGTCCGAGTGATGGCCATGAGTTGCATCTCAAACCTCGCCGCAGGACTGTCGCCCCACAAGCTGACTCATGCGGAGGTCACGGAAACCGGCCAAAAAGTGGCGAGCCAGTTTTCCACAGCACTGAAGGATTTTTTCTTGGCGCTGACATGACGAAAGAAAAACCGGAAGACCACATTTCAACAATGCCCATTGCGATTCATCACACGAATCAAATTCCAATTCCTCGCGTCTTGGAATTGCTGGATCCCTACTGGGAGATTGCCCAGGCCAGCGAATGCAAAACGATCATGGACGGCTTGCAGGTTCTTTACCTCAGTCATGGTGGGGTCCTTGCCGTTTGCATCAACAACCGGAATGAGTTCAAAAACTTCCACCAAATCATAGGTTCGATCGTTAAAGCTGTAAACACAGCGGGGCTGCGAATCGTGGTCTTTTCAAACAACAATGAAATTTTGGAAAGTCGCACTTTTGCACAGTTTCAATTCGTGCGCTGCTATCAAACCCCAAAACAGGTGCAACGCGTGGCTGAAATTCTTTTGCGCGAGTGTCGAAATTTGCGGCAAGAGGCCGTCGATCGCGAGCGCCGCCGAACGCGCTCTTTGACTGACAACGTCAGCCGAACCGTGGTCTTTGGCGCCCGCAGCGAAAGTTCAGAAATGGTCAGCAGCAATCAGCCCCGACAAGAATGGGCTGAAAAAGTGAAGCTGGCCCAAGCGGTTGCCGCGTGCGTGAGCCCTTCAGTACCCACTTATCTTTTTGGACCTGAACTGGAGTGGCGCGTACGTGGCTGGTTCTCACATTTGGATCCTGAATCTCGAACTCTGAGCTTCACGACATTGACAGATGCGGCTCGCAACAAACTCGAATCTTACGCTCTCCCCGAGGGTGCGCTTCTGTCGTCCTCCTCGCGCGTGGATGGAAAAGTTTGCTGCGCACTGGAGTTTCTGCGCCAGGATGGCCGTACGTTTGTTTTTCACTACCCCAAAATCACCAAAGTTCTGCAGCGGCGATCCCGCGAGCGGCGCTGCCCACCTGCCGATCAACAGATGTTTTTGCGCCTGTATCCGGAAGAGCAAAAAGGCAGCCGGCTGCTGAATGTTTTTGATTTTGGTTCGGGTGGGGTTGGGGCCTTGGTTCCGGTGAGCTCGCCACTGCCAGGCGCGGTCAAAAGCCAGATCGGACCTCTTTTTTTGTATTGGCAAGGCCAAGAGATCGAAGTGCCCTTGGCGAGCATTCGTCACATCACGGCGCTCGACTCTGATTCCGAAAATCTACTTGTGGGCTTGGAGTTTCAAAAAATTTCTCCCAAAAATCAGTCCCTGATGGAGATGTTTGTTTTTCAGCTCTCAACCTAAGCAGTTTTTTCAAACCCTCTCCTGATTGCGCTCGCTGGACCCAGTCCAGAAGTCCAGTTTTTGCGTCCCTCGACACCCTCAGTTCAGCTGCTCGCATTTCCCTCCGAAGAGCTAACCGTCAGGGCTTGAACATTGCGTCATCAATGCAGGCCCGGGCCCCACTGAGGGGGAATGATGAGAGTTCGAAGGATCGGACAGTGCATTTTGCTCGTTTGGAGTTTGTGCGCCTGCAATGGCAAAACTCTCGATAGCGTTTTTGGGAGCACCAACAACAACCAGCTCAACGCCAGCAGTTGCAGCACCCAATCGCTGTCCACAATGGCGACTCAATTTATTGTGCACTGGGAAGATGGACACGTGTCCACTGAACAGTCCGAGAACATCGAGATGTTGAAGGCCAAATTCGTGGCTCCGCATCTGGCTGCGATTCATCACGTCGAGCCTGACCAAGTCGTCGCGGTACGTGGCCCCCTCGTGGGCCAGCGCGTGGCGGCCAGTGCCGTTGCAACCAATCTCAACACGTGGGGTCCGGATACGATTCAAGCCAGTGCGGCGTGGGCGCAAGGCAGCTCGGGCCAAGGGGTCTTGGTCGGAATTGTCGATGCTGCCGTTGATTACACTCAGCCGCAACTGGCGGGTCAGTTGGCGCCCAATCTTGCGGAGATCAATGGGAAAACTGGAATTGACGACGACGGCAACGGTTTCGTCGATGATTTCTACGGCTGGGACTTCGTGGGCAACGGCAACAATCCTTCAGCTCTTGTCAGTCCTCACAACGAGCACGGAACTCATGTCTCGGGAATTGTCGCCGCCGATGGCAGCAAAGGGCCCATCCAAGGTGTTGCTCCGCAAGCAAAAATCATCCCTGTGAACTTCATGGATGCCACGGGCTCTGGAAACTTAAGCAAGGCCATTCAAGCCCTGCAGTATGCCGCCAGCCGAGGCGCCAAGGTTATCAATGCCTCGTGGGGTGGATCGCAATGCTCGACGACTCTGCAGTCTGTGATGGCGGCACTGGCGCAACAGAATGTGACGGTGGTTGTGGCCGCTGGCAACTCGGGACTGAATCTGGACAACTCGCCCGACTACCCTGCCAGTTACAATTTTGCGACTCAGTTGAATGTCGCGTCTTCCAATCAATCTGATTTTCTCGACACGTGGTCGAATTTCAGTTTCAACGTCGTCCATTTGGCCGCACCCGGCGATACGATTTTGAGCACCGTCCCAGGTGGACAAGCTTTTATGAGCGGCACCAGTATGGCCGCGCCATTTGTGACTGGAACAGCCGCGCTTTTGCTCAGCGCAAGACCGGCAGCAACGGCTCTGGAAATTCGCCAAGCCCTTTTGGCCGGCACGGACAATTTGGGCCTGGCCACGACCTCGCGGGGACGGCTCAACGTACCGAACGCACTGAGTTCTTTGAAAGCTCTTCGACCTTGATGACGCAGCGGAGCACATGCTACGACTTTCCTTTCTCCAAAGGACGGTTGCATGCGGCATTACATTGCAGATCTCAAAAATTTTGTCGGGCAAAAAGTTGAGCTGAAGGGTTGGGTCTACCAACACCGGTCCTCCGGAAAAGTGAAGTTTCTGGAGTTGCGTGATGGCACTGGCGTCGTGACCTGCGTTTTTTTCAAAGGCGAATGTGATCCCGCAGCGCTGGACACTTTTGAACACGTGGCCCAAGAAGCTTCCGTTCGTCTGACTGGCACTGTTCGCCAACACCCCAAGCAGGCGGGTGTTTTTGAAATTGGCGCTGTGGAACTTGAAATTTTGGGCCGCGCCGACAATTACCCGATTTCTCCGAAAGAGCACGGCACAGACTTTCTGATGGAAAACCGACACCTTTGGCTGCGTTCACGCCGCCAGCATGCCATTCTGCGCGTGCGCCATGAAATCATCTCTGCAATTCGTGATTTTTTTGACGGACGCGGCTTCACGCTGACGGATGCGCCGATTTTCACGCCCAGTGCTTGTGAAGGAACCACGAACCTCTTTGAAACCAAGTACTTTGATGAAAAAATGTATCTGTCGCAAAGCGGACAGCTTTACATGGAAGCGACCGCTGCGGCTCTTGGCAAGGTCTACTGCTTTGGCCCCACTTTTCGTGCCGAGAAATCAAAAACGCGCCGACATCTGATTGAATTTTGGATGGTTGAACCCGAAGTTGCTTTCAATGATATGTACGACAACATGGATCTGGCTGAAGAGTTCGTGGAGTATATTGTGCAGCGCTGTCTGACGAACAAAGCCGAAGAGCTGCGTGTCTTGGAGCGCGATATTTCCAAACTTGCTCCGGTCAAGCGCCCATTCCCCCGCTTGCACTACCGCGAAGCTGTCGAAATGATTTTGAAAGAAAATCCGGCCTTCAAAGATGGCGATGATTTTGGTGCACCGGATGAAACGATTGTCTCCAACCGGTTTGATCGACCTGTTTTTGTGCATCACTTTCCGGCGGCCATTAAGGCTTTCTATATGAAGGAAGATCCCAAAGATTTGGGTTTTGCAATGGGCTCAGATCTGTTGGCCAGCGAAGGTTACGGCGAGATCATTGGCGGCGGTCAGCGCGAGGACAATCTGGAAACTCTTCAGCGTAAAATCAAAGAACATGATCTCCGTGAGGAAGACTTTCGCTGGTACTCGGACTTGCGCCGCTACGGCACCTTCACTCACTCAGGATTTGGTTTGGGAATTGAGCGCACAGTCACTTGGATCTGCGGTTTGCCGCATGTGCGTGAGACAATTCCATTTCCGCGACTGTACGGACGCAGCTATCCTTGATCGATTTTTTTATCTGAAATTGGCGTGAACTCACGCGGGGGGATCGATGGACACTGAAATGACAACACAGCGGCGATTGCACGACTTGGATGTGCGCAATGAGCACGCCATGCTGGGTGGTGGCAAAGCCAAGCTCGAAAAACACAAACAAGGTGGGCGACTGACGGCACGTGAGCGTGTCGACATTCTGTTGGATCCCGGAAGTTTTGTTGAAATGGATCGGTTCGTCACCCATCGCTGCAACAATTTTGGCATGGAAGACAGTAAAATTCCCGGTGACGGCGTGATCACAGGCTACGGCCGCGTCAACGGCAAACTCGTTTACTGCTTTGCTCAAGACTTCACCGTCATTGGTGGCTCGATGTCGCGAACTCAAGCGAATAAAATTTGCAAGGTGATGGACCTGGCTCTGAAAAACGGCGCACCTTTGGTGGGCTTGAACGATTCCGGCGGTGCGCGCATTCAGGAAGGTGTTGAGTCCCTGGGCGGATACGCTGATATTTTCACTCGCAATGTCACCGCCAGTGGTGTGATCCCACAGATTACAGGCATTATGGGGCCCTGTGCTGGGGGAGCGGTGTACAGCCCCAGCATCACCGACTTTGTTTTCATGGTCAAAAACTCGAGCTATATGTTTGTCACCGGCCCCGAAGTCATCAAGGCCGTCACCCACGAAGAGGTCACCAAAGAGGCCTTGGGTGGCGCCGTCACGCATTCCAGCAAATCTGGGGTTGCGCATTTTGCCTGCGAAGACGACAAGCACACTTTGCTGATGATCCGCGAGCTTTTGAGTTTTCTGCCGTCAAACAATTTGGATGATTCTCCAAATTTGCCCACAGCGGACAAGCCCGATCGCCTTTGCGAAGCCCTCAACGCCATGATCCCCGACAGTCCTAAAAAACCTTACGACATGCTGGGTTTGATCAATGAAGTGGTCGACGAGCACTATTTTTTAGAGGTTCACAAACACTATGCACAGAATATCATCGTCGGTTTTGCGCGTTTGAATGGCCGCAGTGTCGGCATCGTCGCCAATCAACCCCAATTTTTGGCAGGTTGCTTGAATATCGAGGCCAGCCGAAAAGCGGCGCGGTTTATTCGCTTCTGTGATGCCTTCAACATCCCAATCGTCACTCTCGTTGACGTGCCCGGCTTTTTGCCAGGCACCGAACAGGAGTGGAGTGGAATCATCACCCATGGCGCCAAACTCTTGTACGCCTACGCCGAAGCCACTGTCCCCAAAATCACACTTGTCACTCGCAAAGCCTACGGCGGAGCTTACATTGTCATGGGATCCAAGCTCCTGCGGTCGGACATCAATCTTGCTTTTCCCACCGCTGAAATTGCAGTGATGGGTGCGGAAGGCGCCGTCAATGTCATCTTCCGAGAGCAGATCAAGAAAGCCAAAGATCCGGTGGCGGAAAGACAGCGTTTGATTCACGACTATGAGGAAAAATTTGGCAATCCGTATCTGTCCGCCGAGCTTGGCTACACCGATGAGGTGATCGAGCCCTCGCTGACGCGCAAGCGGCTGATTGACTCTTTGGAGATGCTCAAGAACAAACGGGACAGCAATCCTCCCAAAAAACATGGAAATATTCCCCTGTGACTGCAAATTCAAAACAAACAAACAAAAAGACGTTTCAGAAAATTTTAATCGCGAATCGTGGTGAAATCTCGATTCGTATTACGCGGGCCTGTCGTGAGTTGGGAATTAAGACGGTCGCCGTGTTCTCGGACGCTGACCGCGACAGTCTTCATGTCTTTTTGGCCGATGAGGCCTACAATATCGGTCCCGCTCCTAGCAAAGAATCCTATTTGAAAATAGAGAACATCTTGGCAGTCGCGATCAAAGCCGGATGTGATGCCATTCATCCTGGTTATGGTTTTCTTTCAGAAAACACCCACTTTGCCCGAGCCTGTGCCAAAGCCGGCATCACATTCATTGGACCCACTCCGGAAAACATTGAGGCCATGGGCGACAAGCTTTCCGCCAAGGCCCTGATGAAAAAAGCCAAGGTGCCAACGGTTCCGGGCAGCGATGGTCCCGTTGATTCAGTCGAAGACGCTGTCAAAGTTGCCAAATCAGTCGGACTGCCAATTATCATCAAGGCCTCGGCTGGTGGCGGTGGCAAAGGAATGCGCGTCGTTCGCACAGAGGCCGAAATCGAAAGCGCATTTCGCGCTTGCCAAAGTGAAGGGATGAACTACTTCGCCGATAAGACCGTTTATATCGAACGCTTTATCAATGACCCCAAACACATCGAAATCCAGGTGTTTGGTGACACTCACGGAAACGTTGTACATCTCTTTGAGCGCGAATGTTCCGTTCAGCGTCGTCATCAAAAATTGATTGAAGAGGCTCCCAGCCCCTCCGTACCACCCGAGGTCCGAACACGGATGGGTGAATCGGCAGTTCGAGCCGCCAAACAAATCAGCTATGTCGGCGCCGGCACAATCGAATTTATTTTTGACAACAGCACCAAAGAGTTTTTTTTCATGGAGATGAACACCCGTCTTCAGGTCGAACATCCGGTGACCGAGCTCACGACCAGTACGGATTTGGTGAAAGAGCAGATCAACGTCGCCCTTGGCAATCCGCTTTCATTTCGCCAGTCGGATCTGGTGCAAAAGGGGCACGCGATTGAGGTGCGTGTCTGTGCCGAGGATCCCGAGACCTACAAACCAAGTCCTGGTCTGATCCGGGCCTGCCGCCACCCGCAAGGGCCCTTTGTTCGCGTCGACTCTTATGCGTACCCGGGTTACGAAGTTCCGATTTACTATGACCCCATGATCGCCAAAGTGATCACCTGGGGAGAAACTCGAACCGAGGCGATCGAGCGGATGCAGCGAGCGTTGACAGAGTTTATTCTGTCCGGAATTAAATCGAATATAGTTTTGCACAAATCGATTCTGCGCCATCCGATGTTTCTGGATGGCTCCTACACGACCCAGTTTCTGGAAAAGAATTTTGAAATGATAGAGCCCGACCTCTTCAAAGAAGTGGACGATCCGGTTTTCTTAATTGCTGCCGCGATTACCGCTTTCAATGACCGCAAATCGAAAGATGTGCGCCAATTGAACATGGTTTCAAACTGGAAAAAACTTGGTCGCAAAATGATGCTGAGGACTTAACTATGTACTTTGAAGCCGATCTCAATGGCGCACACTACAAAGTCGACGTGATCGAAGGCCTGCACAACTGGAAGATCTCGATCCAAAAGCAGGGTGAGACCTGGACTCATTACGACATCTCAAAGTCAGATTATCGTCGAACTGAGTCTTACTTCAGCTTTTTGTTCAAGGGCGTCAGCTACATGATGGATGTCGTTGGAAAAGACACCCAGTACACTGTTTTCACGCGAAATTCATTTCGCAACGTCAAAATTTTCAATGACGAGATGCTTTTGCATGAATCTTTGAAACGTGGCGGCGGCTTGGGTGGCGATCTGCAGCTGAAGGCGGGAATGCCTGGTAAAATCATCGAAATTTTTCCGAAGGTCGGCGACATCGTCAAGGCCAACAAGCCGCTTTTGATCATGGAAGCAATGAAGATGGAAAACGAGATGCGAGCCGCAACCGACGTCAAAATCAAAGACATTTTGGTCAAGCAGGGCGACAGCGTGGAATCGGGTGCGCTGCTGATCCAATTCGAAAAACCTTAATTTGTTTGGATGTTTCGAGTTTGGCCTTTTTAAATTGAAAAGGCTGGCTCCGAGTCAGTCCGTTTGCGCCTGTGCAAGTGCTTTTCTTTCGAAAAATCCGACGAGGAGCACAGAAACTTCGTAGAGAAACAACATCGGCCCCAGCATCATGGCCATGCTCAACAGGTCGGGCGGTGTGATGACCGCACTGATAACAGCCAAAGCCAGGACTGCGTATCGGCGCTTTTCCCGTAGCATCTTCTGAGTGACGACCCCGGCCATGCCCAGCAGAACTAAAATCAATGGCAACTCAAAGGCTGCACCGAAAGCCAGTGTCGTGGTCATAAAAAATGACATGTAATCACCAATTGTAATCATGGGCTTGTCAGCCGTTCCGGCGAAGGTCATCAGAAACTGAAATGCCATTGGAAAAATAACGTAATAGGCGAAAGCCGAGCCGACCAAAAAGAGCAGCGAGCCGGACAAAATAAATCCCAAGGCATAATTTTTTTCACGGCGATAAAGGCCCGGCGCTACAAATTTCCACACCTGCCAGAGCCACACAGGACATGTGAGTATCAAGCCCGCCAAAAGTGAAAGCTTGATGTGGGCCAGAAATTTATCCATTGGCGCTGTGAAGACGAGTCCGCCTTGGGGAAGGTACGGAAGAATCGGTTGGCGAATAAAATCGAAAAGTTTTTCACTAAAAGCCCAACAGGCACCCGTGCCCGCCAAAATAATCCACAAGCAGTTGACCACACGAACACGAAGCTCTGCCAAATGCTCAACTAAACTTTGATTGGTCTCATCATTTTCAAACATCGTGAGGACCTGTTGGTTTCACAGTGGGCGGTGCTTCCGCCCTGGGAGACTCCGCTGCGGCCGGCGGCGAAGCCGCGGGAGGCTGCAGCGGATGAATGTCTGGAGGTTCACGAAATTGCTTGGTCAAGGACTCACTGGCCCGACGCATTTCGTTCAAGAAGCGTCCAATCTGACGAGCCAAAACAGGGACCTGCTGCGGACCAACCACGACAAGAGCCAAAACCAGCAAAAAAAGAATTTCACCGAAACTGAACATCAGCTCGCAAGATAGTCGAGGGCCAATCCGGGGTCAATCCTGCTTCGTGAGTTTGATCTGGTCAGCGGGAATAGTGACCACTCCGATTTCAGCAAGCTTTTCGCGAGCCAGTGGCGAACCCGTCCGCAGATAACGGTCGTACAGCCGAAGAATGTTTTGATCGCTTTGCACCATGGAGCGCTGACTGATGTAAGTGAGGACATCGACAAAATCTAAAAACTGCCGTGAAAAGGTCTTGTACACCTGGGCCAACGTGTCCTCGTGAACACAGCTTGCGAGGCCCGCGTAAGCAGCTCCGCCCATTTCCGCATAATAGTCGATGTCGACAATTTTTCTTTCCAGCGAGTCGCCAAAAAATCCAGAAATATAAAGGGTTCGATCGCCAAGTTTTTTGAGCAAGCCCTGTTTTTCGGCCAGCGGTGACTGATTGGCGCGAAGGTACATCTCGGCCAAGGTTTCGTCCTCTTTGCGTCCTGTCGTCTGGTTCACATCTTGTTCAAAAAGGTTTCGTGCATCAAGATAATGAACCAAGACACTCACGAGGTAATTCTTAATCGATGGCCCGACTTGCACATTGCGCTTGGCAATGGCTTCATCGACAACTTCTTTGAAAAAATCCTGACCCGAGGTTATCAGCATACTCACCCGTCTTATCGGCTTTCGCCTGAGACTAGTTTACCGAAACCTGTTTCATTTTGAGTCTGTTATTAAAAATTCTGGACCACAAGGCAGGCGATCCCAAGAGAATCTAATGCCTACCAGAAGCCCCCCTTTTTTGAGGGGCTCGCGGAAGCCGTTTAAGACAGCGGATTCTTCGGGCCCACCAAGCTGATCACGGCTGGCTGGCTGAAAAGGCGCTGACTCATTTTCAGGATTTGCTCCGGCGTGACGGCAAAATAGTACTCAGCTGAAGTGAAGGCTTCATTGTAGTCGATACCATAAATGTCGTTGTACAAAATGGAAGCTCCGATTGCGCTTGTTCTTTGCAAATCGATATCATGTCGACCTATCAAATAGCGTTGGGCGCGCTCAAGCTCCAGCGCAGAAACTTTTTCCTCTGTGAGTCGTTGGAATTCATGGCGCAACATCTTTAGGGCCTTTTCCACTTTTTCAGGCGAGCACCCGATATAAGCTCCAAAGTACCCTGTTTCAACACCCTCCATCCGCATGGGCGAAACGGAATACGCCAAGGAATTTTTATCACGCAACTCGAGAAAAAGTCGCCCGCCTTGCCCCGCCAAAATGCTTTGGATGATTTGCAGAGCATATCGTTCGGTGGCTCCCAACTGGGGTCCACGAAAGCCGATCATCAAATGACTTTGTTCTTTTTGACTGGCCGAAAAAACAATGTCGTCTTTTTGCAAAGGGGAAATGGGCAACGCTGCCAAAAGTTTTTTTCCTTTGGGAAGGCTTTGCAATCGATCTTGAATTTCAGCTTGCCAAGCGCTGACATCAAAATTCCCGCAGATTGCCACTGTGGTGTTGTGACTGGTCAGTTGCTGGCGCCACAAATCCAAAAGCATCTCGGGTCCGACGTGTGACAGGCTTTCGGGGGTGCCCATCATGTCATCCGCATAGGGGTGACCTGAAAACATTCTTTGCATAAATTGCCGACCGCAGGTTTGCGCCGGATTGTCTGCTCGGGTCCGTATCTGTTCCAACTGCACCAATTTTTCGCGCTCCACGGCCGCAAAGGGAAACTGTGGATTCATCAGGACGTCCAGAAAAAGATCCAATCCCTGATTCTGAAATGCCGTGAGAACATCAAGCCCCAGCCCAACTGAATTCCGACCTGCCACTGGCGAAAGTCCTGCCGCAATGGCTTCAGACTCCTCGGCAATCGCTTGCTCATTGCGTTGTTTCGTTCCGCACGTCAAAGTTCGTGACAGCAATTCAACGGATCCTCCCGCAAAGCCTAAGCGTTGCCCACCCAGCATCGCTACCTTGGCTGAAATCACATGGGTGTCTTGATGTGGCCGCAGTAAAAAGGTCAGGCCATTCGGCAAAACGATTTTTCGTGTTTCGGTTGTCGTCACTTTCGCTTTCCCAAAGGTCATCGGCGTGTGGCGAACGGCCTTCTTGGCCTCTGCGGGAATTTTCAAGGTCCGGGCCTCTGCGCGAACGATTTTTGTCCAATCTTTAACAAAGGCTTTGGCCAGATCTGCTGGGCGCCTCGTGTGGTCATTGGTGGCGATTGACAGGCACAGCGTCTCGGGCTTCAGATACTGGCGAGCGACTCGCAGGAGGTCCGCCGGCTTGAGTGACCTGACGGCCCGCAAGTACTTTTCATTGGCCGCTTGATCACGGTAGTAAAACTCCAAAGAGCCGACCTTACGGGCAATGCCGTCAACCGTTTCAAGGCCGTAAAACTCTTCGCTTGAAAAATTAACGATCGTGCGCTGAAGCTCGGCCGCTGTCACCGGAGTGGTGCGGATCTGCGCCAGGGTTTCCAAAATAGCGGCAAATGCGGGTTTCAGTTTGTCAGGATTGTAGCCCATTGAAACCATGATCAGACCTTCGTCCTGCGGCGTGTAGGTGCTGGCGCCGACGGAGTTCACGATGGCCTCTTGAATGCGCATCTTTTGCACCAAACGAGAGCTTTCGCCCTGGCCCAGGATCATCGCCAGCACATCCAGCGCCGGAACATCCCGGTGTGCAACTTTTGGTGCCTTGAAACTGACATAGGCCAACGACTGTTCGAAATTGGTTTTCGCAATTTTAACACGCGGCTTGGTTTGCTTGGGCTCTCGCTTGCGCACCACTTTGCGGACCGGATAGTCGACGAATTCGCCAAAATGTGTTTGGATCTGTTTTTTCATTTCGGGAACTTCGAAGTCCCCGCTGACAACCAAAAACATGTTGCGAGGTGTGTAGCGGGAATGAAAATAGTCGCTGATTTTTTTGGCGCTGAATTTCTCGATGTTGCGAGTGTAGCCAATCACTGGCAGACCATAAGCGTGGCTTTTATAGTTGTTGGCAAAAAGAAGTTCGCTGGCCGCACGGCCCAGGCTGTCTTGCCCACGCTTGATTTCCTCAATGACAACTCCGCGTTCATTGTCGATTTCTTGCGGATCAAAAGTTGGGAAACCCATCATTTCGGCAATGGCCGACAATCCGGTCTCTAAAAACTGTCGCGATATTGTGACGTGAAAAACAGTTTGATCGAAAGACGTGTAAGCATTCAGCTCACCGCCAGAGCCTTCGATTGTTGCGGCGATTTCGCCGACCTTGAACTTTCGTGTTCCTTTGAAAACCAAATGTTCAATAAAATGCGAGATCCCCTCTTCGCCCTTTTTTTCATCTGCGCTCCCTGTCCTGACCCACATTTGGACCGAGACGACCGGCGCCTTGTGGCTTGGAGTTAAGAACACTGGGAGCCCATTTTTCAGTTGTATTTTGGTGGTCTTCATTTAAACCCTTTCAAATGTCAGCAAAACCTCAGTTTGGAATCTACGTGCACACGCCCTACTGCCTGCAGCGTTGCACCTACTGCGACTTTGCAACTTATGAACAGTCACAAATCATGCCGCCCGAAAAGTATTTCACACTGCTGCAACAAGAGCTCGCTGCTGGCGCAAGTTTTGTTCTGCAGAGCCCGCACCGATATAAACTTAATACAGTTTATTTCGGAGGAGGAACCCCCAGCCTTGTGCCCGCAAATCTTATTGTAGCCGTTCTCGAGAGTCTGACAAGGACTGGCTTTGCCCTGGACCGTGACACCGAAATCACTCTTGAGATCAATCCTGCGACCGTGGATCCCGCCAAGATGGACGTTTACCAAAAAGCGGGCATCAACCGTTTTAGTGTCGGCGCGCAGACGTTTTCGGATCCACTTTTGCGAAGCGTTCGGCGCGAGCACACTGCGGCACAGACGCGCGAAACTCTTCGTTTGCTGCAAGAACGCGCCGTGAACTACACCTTCGACCTGCTCTTCGCTTTGCCTGGACAGACGGTGGCGCAGTTTGAAGAGGACCTCAGCGAAGTGGCACGCTTTCTGCCACCACACATTTCGCCCTATTGTTTGACAGTGCCGGAGGGTCACGTCCTTTCCGCGGGCCGCCCTCCTGAGCCCGAACAGGTGCAGATGTTTGAGATTCTGCACCGTGCGCTGTCCAGTCTCGGCTATCGGCGTTACGAGATTTCCAATTATGCCTTACCGGGATACGAGTCACGGCACAACCAGCTCTATTGGACGGATCAAGAGTACTGGGGTTTGGGCTTGAGCTCACATTCGTATTTCCAAGATGAGGCCTGGGGCGTCCGTTTTTGGAATGCTTCAGCGATTGGCAGCTATGCCGACCAAATCAGCAGCTGGAGAGGCCTGGAAACTCCTTGGCGAAGGCTCCCTGAGGCGCAAGTGGAAATTCTCCGACGACATCAATCTTTAACTGATTTTTGTCACACGTCCCTTCGGCAGAAGGCGGGATTGCAACCGCCTGTCCTCACAAAAAAGTTTGGCGGGGAGATCTGGTCACGGGTGGAGCCCATCCTGAACCAACAGGTGCAAAGTGGTCTTCTGGAGACCCTTCCAACTGGTGGCTACAGCCTCACTGACGCCGGCGTTTTGTTGTCCAATCAGGTCTTTGGCGCTTTGACTTTTTTGGCTTCTGAGGTCCCTGACCGACATCCCTGACCTTGACAAACCTGTTTCCCAAACCCATGTTTGAGGCTCTTTCGGAACGGCCTTGCAACCTGCTAAGGGAGACAAAAATGTCAGGAGCTCCACACAATCCAAAGAATGATGGCTCAGCAGCGCAGCAAGAGGCGGCCTCAGCCGGATCGTCCTCGGCTCATGGTGACTTGAACGCGCAAATAGAGGCCCTCAAATCCGAAGTCGAAAAGTACAAAAATGATTATCTTTATCTCCGTGCCGATTTCGAAAATTTCAAAAAAAACTCGATGAAAGAGCGCTCTGATTATTTAAAGTACGGCGCCGAGCGGTTGTTGGTGGATATTTTGAACGTCTTTGACAACTTCGAACGTGCGCTGGAAGCCAAGGTCACTCCCGAGAACATGGCGAACTTTGTCAAAGGCGTCGAGATGACCGCAACCGAGTTGCGAGGTGTCTTTAAGAAATTCGGTGTCAGTGACGTGCCGTCGCATGGGAAGGCCTTTGATCCCAATGTTCATGAGGCCCTCAGTGCCGAAGAGTCCTCCGATCATCCGGCGGGTCATATTTTGCGTGTGTTTAAAAAACCCTATAAATTGCATGACAAGTTGATTCGTCCTGGCCAGGTTGTCGTGTCGAAAACTCCAGCGAACTGAGGCACAAAGTGGCCAAAAGAGATTTCTATGCTGTCTTAGAGGTCTCGCGTTCAGCTTCAGCTGACGAGATCAAGAAATCCTTTCGAAAACTGGCAATGAAGTTCCATCCGGATCGCAACCCTGGCGATAAAAAAGCCGAGGATCGCTTCAAAGAGCTGACCGAAGCCTATGAAATCTTAAGCGACGCCAAAAAGCGTGAAATGTACGATCAGTTTGGCTTTGCCGGAGCCGGCGCGGGCCCCGGAGGCAATCCTGGTCAAGGCTTTGGTGGCGGCTTTCAATCGGGTGGCTTCAACGACAACGAGCAGTTTCAAGACATTTTTGGCGACCTTTTCGGTGATGTCTTCGGCGGCGCTCGGGGTGCACCTCGGGGCACTCGCCGACAGCGCGGCGCTGATTTGCGTTACACATTGAACGTGACCTTTGAAGAGGCTGCGACCGGCACAGAAAAAACAATCTCCTTTATGCGGCAGCGCAGTGGTCGTGATGACACGGCTCGACTGTCGGTGAAGGTTCCCGCGGGTGTTTCCCAGGGCCAAAGACTGAAGCTCGCCAACGAGGGCGATGGCAGTCCAAATGGTGGTGCCGCCGGAGACTTGTATGTCATCGTCAACACGCAAGAACATCCTCTTTTCAAACGCGAAGAAGATGATGTTGTGCTCGATGTGCCGATTCCGTTCACCGAGGCCGTGCTCGGAACCACACTGGAAATTCCAACCCTCACCAATAAAGTCGCCCTGAAGGTTCCTCCAGGAGTTCACTCCGGCCAGACCTTCCGCCTGAAGGGAAAGGGCTTTCCGAAAATTGGCGGCATGGGGACCGGCGACATGTTGATTCGGCTGGTCGTTGATACTCCTGCAAATTTAAGTTCACAACAGCGGCAACAACTGCTGGAGTTGAGTCAAGGCCTGACAGAGACTCCCTTGGTGAAAGCCTTTCGAGAAAAAGTCAGCGCTTTGAGCCGACAACGCAAACCATAAAGCAGGTCACCGGTGAATCGACATTTTATTTTCAAGCCAAAAACCGCAAAGTTTTTTTATCTCTTTTTGGCTTGTGCGATGCTCGCCTGTGAAAGTCTTGATCAGGCCCCGCTCAGTCGCCAGTCTGGAAAACCCACAAAACCAACAACGACGACAGCCACACAGCCGACCCCACAACCCCTGCAATCGGAAAACCAGTGGTGGACCACCTTGCGCGCCAGTGTGAAAAAACAAAACTGGATCGCGACACTTGAGGCCACTGAAGCGCTGTTGAAATTCCCTCCCCGCACACCGGCCCTGACGGCTGAACTTTACCATTCGCGAGTCAGCGCTTTCCTAGGTCAAAAAGATGCCGTGAATGCGATCCTGATGACCGAACAAGCGGCTTTGCAAACAACCACGCCCGAAAAAGACAGATTTATTTCTCAAGGTGCAGATCTGATCGTGACGTCGTGTTCGAAAGACTGTCTCGTTCGCCTGAAGGACAGCTTGACCCAGGGACCTTGGAAAGCACTCGTCGCATTGCATGCCGGACAGATGTCAGCCGCAGAGCGTGATTCAAATAGTGCGCGCAATTTTTACGCACAAGCCGTAAACCTCGCGCCTGAAAGCGAGGCCGGAAAACAGGCACGCGACTTGCTGGCACAGATTGAGGCCGCGCGGAAAGTCGATCCGCGTACGATCGGCGTTGCGCTTCCGCTGACGGGAAAATATGCACCCATCGGGCAAAAGGTTTTGCGTGGAATCGAACTCGGACTGGGCCTGGACGGAGGCGAAACCTCTTCCATCCGCCTGGCGATCTCGGACACGGAGGGCAACTCAGACAAAGCTCGTCGCTGTGTTGACCAGCTCGTCAAAGAAGACAGTGTTCTGGCAATCGTTGGCAGCGTCCTGAGCAAAACAGCGACGGCCGTTGCTTCTCGCGCGAATGAACTTGGCGTGCCCAGCATGACTCTGTCGCAAAAAGCCGGCGTGACTGAGCTCGGGCCTTTGGTTTTTCGCAACTCCCTGACCAACGAAATGCTGATTCGCAAGCTGGTGCACACGGCGATGCAAGAAAAAGGCTGGACGCGATTCGCGGTGATCTATCCCAATGATGCTTACGGAGTTGAAGCCACGAATTTATTTTGGGACGAAGTGCGAGCACGTGGGGGCCAGGTCGTTGCCGCGCAAACGTATGCGCCGTCGGAAACCGATTTTCGCAACGTGGTGCAAAGATTGGTGAAGACCTACTACATCGAAGATCGCGCCGAAGAGTACCGTGTGCGCTTGCGCAACTGGTCTGCAAATCAAAGCCGCCATGGTGCCAATCGCAATGCTCCACCCGAAGATCTTTTGCCCCCGGTGGTCGATTTCGATGCGATTTTCATTCCTGATGATGCCAAAGCCCTGGGCCAAATTGCGGCCATGCTTTCGTTTAACAATGTTCGCGGCGTCCCACTGTTGGGGACCAATCTTTGGAATGTCCCGGGCCTTGCCAAACGGGCTGGAAATTTTTCCAAAAGTTTGATTTTTGTCGACAGTATTGTCGCCGACAATGATGCGTTCAAAGCCACAGCCTTTGCGAAAGAGTATCGCGCGACCTATGGCGAGTATCCGGGCCTGTTTGAGGTGCAAGGCTACGATGCAGCCCTGCTGATGCGCAAGCTCCTGCAGACGGGCGGAACCAAGTCTCGCGAGGGCATGGCCTCGGCCCTCACGCAGGTGCAGGACTTTGATGGCGCACTCGGCAAGGTCTCCATGTTGAAATCGCGTGAGTTGGCACGACCTGTGTTTGCGCTCACCCTTCAGAACAACGAGGTCGCGCCCCTGCCAAGCCAGTCCAATTTAGAATAGGGCTCTGAAGAATTTCACCTATTAAATAATTTGATGTTCATTTAGCTAACCCGATTGCCCGCGAGATCCGTCTGATTTCCATCAATGGCAATAACGAAAGGGGAGCCATATGAACACAATCGAGCTCAGTTCACAAACGATCCAGGAGTGCCGCAAAAAATTGATCCTGTTGCGAGAAGAGTTGATGAACCATTTGCGGGGCGCGCGATTGGAAATCAGTGTGGCCGAAAAAATGTCCGGAGACGAAGTTGATCAAACAATTGCGCAAGCGATTGAAGACGATTTCTCCAGGCGTCAATCACGCATTCGCACACAGCTCCTTGAAGTTGATTATGCTTTGTCACGCATTCAAAAAGGTGAATTCGGGATTTGCGAAGAAACGCAAGAGCCCATCGAGACTGAGAGGTTACTTGCGCTGCCTTACACTCGCTTGAGTATCGAAGGCGCAGAGTTGCGCGAAGCCATGCAGAAGCGATTCGCGCGATGATGTTTTTGCAGTTGCAAAATATAAATAATAATTTGTTTTAAGGAGGGGCTTGGGTGAAGCCACGACGAGCCACCGAAGCCCTTTTCCAGACCCCATTCACCCTGTGGAAAACTCATCTGCCCGGCGTTATAATGTGCGCGTAAGATTTCGGCAGATGTGTTTTTTTAGTGACAGTCTTTTCCCTATGCTTCATACCCTCTTGCAGAACAAGACCGACTCTAACAGATTCTCGTGGGGGGATGATGACGGGCCGAGACATTTTGTTTTTCAAAACCTTTTTGTTGACGCAGAAAAGTTCAATTCTCAACAAAACGCATGAGTTCAAAACCGATCAATTGGGACTGCAGGAAGTGACAGGCGATGATGCCGAAATGGCGTCTCGAGATTTGTCGATGAATGTGTCTTTGCACCTTCATGAACGTGACCGATCGGCACTTCTGCAAATCGATCGTGCCCTTGGCAAAATCGAAGGTGGAACCTATGGACAGTGTGAACTCTGCTCGGAACACATCGAAATTAAACGTTTGAAGGCTCGACCTTTTGCGCTTCTTTGCATTGATTGCATGGAAGAACAGGAACAGCCTCGCCCTTTGCCACACTAGAACTGTAATTTCTCAGCTCGAGAGTATAAAAAGACCCGTTGAAGGTCTGCTTTGCAGCAGTTTTCACTCGACGTTTTACAGTCGTCTGTCCTGACTTTCGTTTCCAGACCTTTTTTTCAATTCAAATTGGTTAAGAGAATTCACCGATTCGCCGAAACATTTCATACAACTTGATCTAACCGCAAGTCAGCGGAGGGGCTGTATGAGTTTTGACGATAAGGTTCTTGAGATTCCAGCGACACTACCAATGTTACCTGTGCGCGATATCGTGGTTTTTCCATATATGATATTGCCGCTGTTTGTTGGTCGTGACGCCTCCATTCGGTCTGTCGAGGAGGCGCTGGCAAAAAATCGGCTCATCTTCCTGGCCTCACAGAAAGAGATCGCAGAAGAAAATCCTTCTGCAGACTCGATCTATCAGGTGGGAACAATCGCGATGATCATGCGGATGCGCAAGCTGTCCGATGGTCGAGTAAAAATCCTGATCCAAGGGGTCGCCAAGGGCCGGATCAAAAGCTTCAGCAAAACGGCTCCGAGTTTTGAAGTTGAGGTCGAGAAAATCGAAGAGATCCCAGTGGCCTCTCCGGGGGTTGAGTTCGAAGCGATGATTCGCACTGCAAAAGAGCAGATCGAGAAAATCATCGCCTTGGGACGAGTTCTCTCACCTGATATTTTATTGGTGCTGGATGATGTCTCGGACCCAGGCCGCTTGGCTGATCTGATCGCCAGCAATTTGGGAATCAAAGTCGGCGACGCGCAAAAAATTCTGGAAACAACAGATCACAAAGAGCGCTTGCGCCTTGTGAATGAAATTTTGGCTGCCGAGCTCGAGGTTTTGCAAGTTCAAGCCAAACTTCGCGGTGCACCGACTGGCAAAGAAGAGGCTTCGAAATCTCAACGTGAATATTTTCTGCGCGAACAGATGCGACAAATCAAAAATGAACTTGGTGAAAACGACTCCAAGTCAGAGGAAATTGAAGAGCTTCGCGAAAAAATTGTCCACAGTGGCATGCCGACCGCAACCGAGACCGAGGCCCTGAAGCAGTTGCACCGTCTTGAAAGAATGCATCCAGACGCTTCCGAAGCTTCGATGGTTCGAACCTATCTGGACTGGATGGTGGACCTTCCTTGGAATAAAAAATCAGATGAAAATATCGACTTGCAGAATGCCAAACGCATTTTGGACGACGATCACTACGATCTGCAAAAAGCAAAAGACCGTGTTCTGGAGTTTTTGGCTGTCCGCAAGCTGAAGACCGCCATGAAGGGACCCATCTTGTGTTTTGTCGGACCTCCTGGTGTTGGTAAAACTTCGCTTGGCAAGTCGATCGCAAAATCAATGGGACGAGAGTATTTCCGCATAGCACTTGGTGGCGTCAAAGACGAAGCCGAGATTCGCGGTCATCGCCGCACGTACGTGGGAGCGATGCCGGGTAAAGTTGTTCAGGCTCTTCGACAAGTCAAAACCAGCAACCCTGTTTTGGTTCTGGATGAAATCGACAAGCTGGGTTCCGACTTCAGAGGTGACCCCAGTGCCGCCATGTTGGAAGTCTTGGATCCTGAACAGAATCACGCGTTTCGGGACAACTACCTCAATGTCGACTTTGATTTGAGCAATGTCCTGTTCATAGCGACGGCGAATGTGCTTGAGAGTATTCCTCCAGCCTTGCGTGATCGTATGGAAGTGATTCAACTGTCGGGCTATACAGAAAATGACAAGCTTTTGATTACAAAAAAGCATCTCATTGATCGACAGATCGAAGCGAACGGAATTACAGGACAAAATATCAAGTTCACCGACGATGGAATCCAATACCTGATCTCGCACTACACTCGCGAGGCCGGCCTGCGAAATCTCGAGCGCGAAGTGGGCTCTGTTTGTCGCAAAGTCGCAAAAATGGTTGTGATGAACGAGGCTCAGTTTGTTGAAGTGAACGAAAAAACCGTGCCCGAGCTCTTGGGGCCACCACGATTTTTGCGCGACGAAAAGCTGCAAGACTCACAGGTCGGAGTGGTCACAGGCTTGGCCTGGACCCAAGCTGGCGGCGAGGTTCTTTTGGTCGAAGCCCTGAAGTACAAAGGCAAAGGCGCTCTTGTTTTGACGGGACAACTGGGTGATGTGATGAAAGAGTCTGCTCATGCGGCGATGACATATGCACGTGCGCACACTGAAGAGCTGGGAATTCCAGAAGACTTTTTTGAGCGCTGGGACGTTCACATCCATCTGCCTGCCGGCGCCATTCCCAAAGATGGACCTTCCGCGGGTGTGACCCTTTCCACAGCACTGTTGAGCTTGATGACGGACGCTCCGGTTCGCCATGACATCGCAATGACTGGCGAGGTGACCCTGCAAGGTCGAGTTCTCCCGGTCGGTGGAATTCGCGAAAAGTGTCTGGCGGCCTTGAGCCAAGGAATCACCGAAATTGTGATCCCTTTGGCCAACCAAAAGGACTTGTCCGATATCCCTCAGGAGTTCAAACAGAAGATGAAATTTATCTTGGTGGAAAATTTGGATGAGGTTTTTGCAGTCGCCTTTGATCGAAATGCCAAGGTCACCAAAAAAGTGCCTGGCTCAAAGGCGGGCAAGAAACCGAAAGCTCCAACGGCTGCTTCGGCAGCTTAGGATTTGAAGTTATTTTGTTTTGCACTGGGAGCAAGCCTGAGAACAGAAATCTCAGGCTTCGTTCCCAGTCTGTCTTTGGGTCCCCAAAATCCCGTGCCTTGATTCACATACAAATTCATTGTGCCGATTCGGTACAAACCTTTTGAATATTTCTGAAACAGACCAATGATCAGTGACCAGGGAACAAACTGTCCGGCGTGGGTGTGACCTGACAACTGCAGATCAAAACCAAGAGTGGCGGCCTCATCCGCAATTTTGGGTTGATGCGCGAGTAGAATTTTGTAGGCGCTTGCCGGCAAACCCTGAGCCGCACGACGTGCATCAG
>Ga0075019_10000263_pt1 | contig 30195 bp, 32 predicted proteins | sample ColStrG_CSR_2013_FD_71473 | JGI IMG/M metagenome (GOLD analysis project Ga0075019, IMG submission 71473) | Freshwater sediment microbial communities in response to fracking from Pennsylvania, USA - Cold Stream Run_MetaG_CSR_2013 | ecosystem: Environmental > Aquatic > Freshwater > Creek >...
AATAAAAACTCTTTATGTGGCATTGTATTTATATTATAGAATTCATTTGGGTCAATTTTATAGGTCACTATAGGTTGTTCCCCTGTAAATTCACTTGCTTCGTTTATTTTTCTTCCTATGTAATTCATTACAGGAACAGCCATTGATTTACCAAAACTTCTATATTTGCTATTATCATTTGCTGGTTTATTGAGATGAATTATATCGAGGTAATTTTCAGGAAATCCTTGCAGTCTAGCATATTCAATGGGAGTCAATTTTCTTACTACAGTAGATGTTGGGTTTATGATTGCAACACAATGTCTATCTGCGCCAGTGAGAGTATAACAAACTCCAGAATCATCGAAACCTGTTCCATTACCGCCGTTTTCTGGCTGTCTGCCAATCGTATTTCCTACCAATGAATAAACATACTCTTTAGTAAATGGAGTAGGTGCTATCTTACACCCAACAGTTAATGCATATTTTAATGGTGCTGGTAATATTTTATTTCTAGTCTCTGCTCGGTGGATTAGAGCCTCGCAAACTTCTTTTTTCAAGTAATATCGGGGGTCTATTGAACCAGTCTCCAAAATCTGCGACAACAAACAAACGCTTGCGTCTTTGCGCCAGTCCGAACCATTGAGCGTCCAAAACGCTCCATTCGATAAATGCTTTATCCCCAATCGCTGCTCCCTCGCTTCCCCAACCGTGTTCAGGGACTTCAACGTGCTGTAGTCCTGCCATTTCTGCAACCACAGCAGCAAAGTCCTTGCCCTCGGTTGAGCTAAATGCTCCGGGTACGTTTTCCCATAATGCAAATCTGCATCCATTGTGTTTTCTAGCCCATTCAATTATTTTTATTCCATGAAAAAACAAACTACTTCCAGTTCCCTCTGTAAATCCTTCTCTTTTACCTGCAACCGATAACGCTTGACAAGGGGAACCAAATACAACTAGGTCAAATTGACCTAGTGATTTAATTTGTTCTTCAGTTATTTTTGTTATGTCACCTAAGTTTGGTATTGTTGGATAATGATAATCTAATACTGAGCATTGAAATGGTGATATTTCAGATAATGCGACACAATCCCAATCAAGTGATTCCCATGCAGTGCTTGCTGCTTCTATACCAGAAAATAATGACAAATATCTCATTCTAATCCTTGATCACTACTATTCCGACAAAATTTAAACTCTTCCAGAAAATCTCAACTTTACCGATATCAGATAACTCAGTTATAAGTTCATTTAAAGTTTTTAATCGTAGGCTTCGACGTAATTGTCTTTGTTTTAATAATATTTCATTGTCATTAAAACTCATACCCTTAAACTCATAATAAATGGAATCCATTGCTGATTGCATTATTGCGGTTTCGCTGTGTATCTTCTCACAACAAATAAAAGCACCCCCTTTATTCAATCCTTTCTTTACTAGATTGATAGTTTGTTCTCGTTTTTTTGGAGATAAAAATTGAAGTGTGAATAAAGATAAAATCAAAGAAGAATTAAAGATATCAGTATCAACAATATCCATTTTAAAAAACTCTAGATTTTCCAAACTTTTATGGGGAATAAGATCAGATTCATCGATGCCAATAAAATTTGAATTTGGATATTGAGGAGCAAGAATACTTAAAGTTTTTCCTGTCGAACAACCAATATCTACAACGTTAGTACTGTCGTTAATGAAATAAGAAGCAAACTTTATTACCTGATCGTGCATTGTGTCATAGTTTTGTATCGATGATTCTATATGTGCATCAAAATTCTTTACTGTATTAAAATTAAACTTGTCGCTCATAATCCAATAATCTTTCACCTATCCATGTAACTGCTGGTACAGTCATTCCGTTATACATAAATTTTTCCGTCTCACTCCCATTTGGGAACCAATCATCGGGAAATCCTTGAAGTCTTAATCTTTCTAAAGGTGTTACTCGTCGCAACACTCCATTTTGCAACACAATATCAGTAAAATCTTTATAGTCGCGCTTTGTTAAAGTAGAACTTACACCTGCACAAGCAAACTCGTTACTGCGCTGTCTAGTAAAGTAGGCAAAGGTGTGTCTGTCTCCTTCGCTCTCCTTGAAATTCCATTTAATGCTTTGTTTGAAAGATTCCACTTTTGATCTACACTCTTTTCGATCACGTTCTGCAAGCTGGAATATATCGGAATTATAGGGGATTCCATCCCTGACTCCGAGAATATAAACCCTACGTCTCCGTTGCGGGACTCCTGTGTATTGGCTGTCAATGACCGTCCAAGTCGCATCGTACCCGATTTGGGCAAGGTCGTGGAGTACTTTTTCAAGTCCTCTGCCAAGCAAACCGAAGACATTTTCAATGATGCAGTATCGGGGTCTAATAACCCCAATTGCACGAAAATATTCATTCCATAATCCACTTCTTTTTCCATAAATCCCATCTCCAGTTTTACTTGCTATACTTATGTCTGTGCATGGAAACCCACCACATATTACATCTGCTTCTACAGTAGAAAAATCAATCTTCGTTACGTCACCTAGATTGACTACATTCGGAAAATTTTTCTGTAGTGTTTTTTTCGGAAATTCATCTATTTCAGAAAAAGCGATTGTTTCAAAACCCCCCGTTTTTTCCAAGCCCAAACTGAATCCACCAATACCAGAAAATAAATCTAACACCTTTAGCTTTTTCAATTAAATTTTTCCTCTAAATAAAAATCCAAATTATATTGAACCCAAGGTTTTAATACTTCTGGATTTAGTGATAAAACTTTTTGTTTCAGATAACCATCTGCATATTTTTCTTTCATCCAACGCATAAACCAACCCAATTCCTTATCAGTCAAACCAGTCCATTCCCTAACTAGGTCGCCATTATACACACGTTTAAACAAAATTTCTTCTTCGTAATCTTTAGAAATTTGGTCATACGCATGTTTAAATCCTGGAATTACATCAAATAAATAAGGCAAATAAATTGACTTGTCTTTTTTGTTATGCAGTAAAGTCTCAGGATAATCTATTTTTTCTGGATTGATATATTCTAAGAATTGAGTGTATGTTTTGCGTTTTCGATCACGAGTACGCGATACATTATTTCTATTTTGCAATAAGAATATTTCTTTATTATAAAACTTACTGGACATAACAAATTTAAAAATATCTTCTAAATCATCAAATCCTTCTTCGTACTTATCATATGACAAGTCAAGTACATGTAAGATAGTCTTCCATGATTTTGATAATATAACATTTGTATATTGGTATGTTTCTATGCGCCAATTATAAGAAAGTCCATCGTGACCAAGTTTTAAACCTATTGAATGAGCTAAACGACCACATAAATTTCCAAGATCGTTGTATGCAAAGTAATTATATGAAGTTTCATATTCAGATGGTTTTGTTCCAATTAAATCAATTTGAAAATTTTTATATTCAAATGACAATACATTACCATTTTTAACATGATCTTTTGAATGAAATTCATCTAGTATTAATTTAACGTAGGTATCTGGCAAATTGCTTGCTTCGATAATGATATCCATATCACCAAATGATTCTTTGTTTTTATACGATTTAATTACATCGTGTCTAATAAAAGGAAATAAAGAATCTAACTTTGTAGAAACCTCTTTACATAAATCCATATACTCTTGTTTTTCGTAACGTCTTGTTTCTGCATTACGTAAAGCGTTTCCACCCATATTATTCTCCTAATTAAACATCTCAAACAAAGACTCTTTTTTAATATAAGTCTCAATGGTCGGTTCATTCATTTTACTTGTTACCGCAATTCTATTTTTTGCTATTTCAAAATACTCGTCGTCTTTTTCTATTCCTACGAATCTACGACCTGTATTTATACATGATACACCTGTAGTGCCACTACCCATAAACATATCACACACTAAATCATTCTCGTTGCTATGTATAGCAATAAGTGCTTCCATTAACCATTCTGGTTTTTGTGTTGTATGATTTGTTCGTTCAGAAAGTGGTGTTAAACCACCAGTAAATACAGGACGTTGATAATCTGGGTGTTGGCGATTAAAAGTCCATTTAGCGTCTTTATTAGTACACCAAACAGCAACTTCATAATCGGTTACATATCGTCTGTCTCTGTTTCTTGGCATTGGATTAGTCTTTTCCCACCTAATCATATCTTTGATCACTAGACCTAATGATTCACAATGCCTAGCAATATCCCCTAGATTTTTCCAGTCATTGAATATAATTACGCTACCATCTGGGTGTAATATTCTCGGTATATGGTTGATATAAGAAAAAAGATCAAATCCTTTATCCCATTCACCAAAATCAATACCAGTCCTGCCCATTGTGTGAAAATTGTTTTCTTTTGCTATATTGTATGGAGGGTCAGTTAAGACTAACTTTACTGACCCCGTAGGTATTTCTGCTAATTTTTCTAAACAGTCACCATGTAAAAGTAAATAAGAGTTTTTAACTAACTCCATCTGCCTCCTCGATGATTAACTCTTCTATATATTGATCAATCGATTTTACACCGTCTCGACTAAGTTGAATATACAAAGAAGGAAGTTTAATCAAAGCATCCATTCCACGTAAATCAATATCTGCTAATTTTAATTTTCCTAATAACCAGCGATACTTTTCTGAATCACTAAGCTGAATATGGTTCATATTGTACAGACCTCACAAATATAACAGTTTTTAAAAATTTAAGTAATTCTTTGATAGTACAAAACTCATTAAGATCAATTTCTCCGTAAGTTTCTCCTAATGAAAATTCTATTTTATTATCTTCTGGTATATGTTGTACATCAAAAATCTCGATAGAATGAAACGTGTAATAAATATAAGAACCATTTTTATTTTTATTTTTACTATTTGCAACTTTTATTTTGAAATTTAAATCATCTACTATAGTATCGATCTTTTTTTGCTGCTTTTTATTCATTATCTAATCCTCTCAAAAAATACTTTTTCACTCATAAAATCATGTATCCCATCTCCGAACATTCTAATTACTACATTATATCTAGAATCTTCGATACCTAATGTATAGCTGATAAATGGGTGCTTTTCTGCATGATCAACTGCATCTAATTTACTTCGTCTAATTCTTTTTGTTACTTTGGTTGGTGTTTCTTCTGCAAGTACAATCTTTTGGTTTAATAGTCGGTGGTAATCGTAAAGAATGCTAACTTTATATTTCTTTTCGCAACATGTTTTGTCGTGAAATAAAATATACTCTTCGTTATCACTGGTACTGAATATAACATACTTTTGATCAATTACATCTAGACCAACTAAAATTTTTCCTTCTAAAACATTAAAATTCATATAAATTTGTCTCGAATGGTTTATATACAAAAATTGGTTTTTCCATTTTTTTCATCCAACGAATCATATGATCAGTTCCTTTGCTACTTCCGTCCCATATTGCTATGAGCACATCTGCATAATTGCCCATACGAACGTTTCTTTTTATACCCGCTAACTTTCCTTCTTGCGCCCAAAACGCAGGAAATTCAGCAACTTTAATTTTTTGTGTTTTTGCCCATTGCAATCCTAATGTGTCAACACCCGAAGCCATACCACACACAACTTCTGTAATGTTAAAATTAGATAAAACTATCGCAGTTTCAATATGTTTCATCTCTGTGATTGACCTTGAACCCGCGATAATAGTTTTCATTTAGTATTTCTTTCCGTTGACTGAATCACGAGCTTCTTTTTTATGATCTGCTCGATTTTTATTGTATTCCATTTTTTCTACTAATGCTCTACCTAAATCTAAATTGTATGCACCAGCAAGATCACATAATCTAATCATTGCATCCGCTAATTCACACTCAGTTCCCAATAAATGAGGTAAATGTGAATCCATTAAATCTTTACGATCTGCTTCTAGTGCCTCCGACAATTCGCTATGAATCAATGCAATTTTATTTGAAAATGCATATGGATTGTTTTGAATTGGATTTCCGTTTTTGTCTGTCCACCAATTTGCATCAAAAGATTCTTTATGACACGCAAAAACCAACAATCTTACTGCTTCTTTTAATTCTTCATTTAACATATTTTTCCTCTAACGTTGAACTTTCAATACTACTAAATATAAACACAATAACCATGAAGGATATGCATGAACTATATTATTAATCTCTTTAAAACAGTTGTAAAAAATATTTTTACTGGAATGGACAACATTACTTACGACCCTGCTAGAGTTGTCGGCTATGGTACAGGTATAGTTGGTGTATTGTCATTTGCTGCTGACAGTATCGTTCATTTGGTACAAAAAGGAGCATTAGATGCTTCTTCTTTTGGTATAGAATTCGCTGCTTTGAGTGCTGGTCTTACTGGTATTGCTGCTGGTGTCGCAATCAAATCAAATGCTGAACCAACACCAACAGCAACTGTTACCACAACAATTAGTCAGTAAGTTAAATTTTGTTCGTTAATAATTTTATCCACCATAACTCTTAAATTTGGTGTGTATTTGAATGTGATCTTGTTTAACTTACCAAATTCAGGAGTAACATCTTCATCTAGCAGCAATCCAGCAGAATGGTATTTGCTGATTAATCCTCTTACTACCTGCTTAAATTGAACGATAGTAATTGATGTAATTGTCGTTGATGTTATTTGGTTACGCAAACGAAATAGCTCAATTAAAAGTTGCTTTGCTGCACTATATTCTAATTCAATTAAATCCATATCTGGATTAGATTCTTTGTATTCCATTCACTTTCCTTTTTAAAAAACAAAATCGAGAACTAGATGTTATTCTAGTTCTCGATTTTTGTCAATCTATTTTTACATCTAAATGATAACACTTTGAATAATATAAGTACCTTTGTTGTGGTTCTTATTATTATATGAAATCAATGTTTCATCGAATGGATATTCTGGCTCGTCGTCTACTATCTGTAGATCGATTTTAACCCCATCAATCTCACCTAATTTATCATAAACTAAAAACACATTTTGGCTACTTCTTCCAGATAAATTTAATGCTCTTTCGGAATAAGCATTTGAGCCTGGCAGTCCCGAAGAACGAGCATATAAATCAGATACAAGTGCATGATGAATATGTCCACAAATTACGTATTGAATTGAAATTCCATGTGCTGCAAATCGTGCTTTAATTTTTTCTACTTCTGGTTCTGGATTACGTGCTAACCCTTTATGAAGGTTTCCATGTACCATTAAGATGTTATTGCCATTGATATTTACAACGCATTCTATTGGATTATCCATCGGAATAAAATTAACACCTTTACTTCCCTTGAATAGGTAAGTTAGCATGTTATGAATTGCTGCGTCATAAGAATCACCCGCCAAGAAATCAGTGTGGTGAATATGTTCTCCGACACGAGATTCATTACCAACAACCGAAGCTACCGTTACATTAAAATCCTCATTTAAATCAAAAATAACTTGCTGGAGGATATCCACCGCTAAAAACAATGCACGAGTACGATTTGTAGCTGCATTGGTAATTTCATCTAAACGGCGATCCGAGTTCAATAAATCTCCAGTCAATAACAATGCAACATTCTTCATACCATGCGCTTTAAAATGAACCTTGGCTTTTCTAATCAATTTATGAAGACGTTTTGACGCAACATTAAAGTTATATTTGTTGTTCTCCAATTCGATTAATTCATTAAAATGAACGTCACTCAATTGAACAATACCAACTGGTGCTTTTGATTTAACACTAGCAGTATGCTCTTTTGTTTTAAGATGAAAATCATTTTCTTGAAGGATAGATTTCATTTCATCGTGCATAACCGAAATCATTGTATCAACTCGGCTAAACTCTCTGAATGATTTACGCTCAATGCGTTGGGTGTCTTGTAACTGTTGGGCTTTTTTTGCTAATCGAATGTTGGTTTCGATAATTTCTGCATCTTTTTCTTTATTTGCTGGTGAATATTCTTCTTCCACCAACCTTAAAATACTTTCGTATTTTGGATTTATTAAAATCCGAGTAATTGTACTTGGAGCTACAGAAAACAAATCTGCAATTTCTACTCGTTTTAAATTTGAAACATGAAACAGTTTGAATATTTTAATTAATTGTTCTTCTGTGAAGTTACAGTTTGCCGCCATCTATTATTCCTGTAGTCAGTAAGTATTACTTTTATTTAGTTTAGTAAATACCAATTTGGCTTTAATTCCAGAATAGGTATGCTCTTTTATTATTTCTGCTATTTCCTGCTTTGTTAAACCTGCCATTACTGCATCGTTAATATCTTTCCAAACAAACGATTTAGGAAACAACACAACTTTTTTTCCTAAATCAATTGCTTGTTCGATTCTGCGTTTAATATCTTTGTTCATGTACTGATTATCGAATATGTATATGTCAGCATTCACTTTTAGAAGATTAGAGTCAGCAGAAGCTAAACAGTTATCGATAAAAAGACTGTCGATGGGACCTTCGCAACAATAAACTTCTTTGCTTCTATTAATCCTATCTAAACCAAATGTTTTCTCTACGTCTTCTGATTTTTTTACTGTAACATATCGAATAAAAGCGTCCTTTTCTAATGCCCTCCCTTGTAACATTGTTATTTGACCATACTCGTCATAAAAAGGAATAATCAAACGCTGATCGTCAGGAATTTTTTCTGCATATTCTTCATTAATAAACTGCCCTACTAACTTTCGCATGTTAATTGTGAAGTATAAATGCTTATGAAATTCTTCTGGGATCATACGTTTATTTACATACTCTTTACAAAGGTGTCCTTCAGGGAGCATGGGTATAGGAATTGCATATGGTACTTGAGATTCTTTTATTTTTTCTGCACGTACAACAGGAACCTCTTCTTTGATTTCTTTTTTTGTATATGGTTTTCTTCCGTGTTTGTCGATAAAACATTCAAGGTAAAACTCCGAATACATACTTTGGTTATGCTCTTTTAAAAAGTTACCAAACGTTCCTGAAGCATTGCAGTTGTGGCATAAATAGCAAAATCTTTCTGTCCCGCTTTTATAATTTTTATAAAAATAAAAGCGGGTCTTTTTACCTTTTTTTCCGTCTCCACAAAAAGGACATCTGCATACAGCAACATTACTACGAATCCACCTAAACTTTTCCAATGAACTAGCAATGTACTGTATGTATTTCTTATCAATCAGGGTGGACATTTATTCCTCTATGCTAATACGGTCATATCATCCTTAAGTGCATAAACGATAGACTCGTCAAAATACTGCTCAAATTCTGCGTGGCGTTGACTAATAACGAATAAATTAGTATCTTCACCTAATCCATTCCACATTGTCATAAATTCTTCTACACCACTTGCAGATAAATTTTCTAAAATTTCATCAAGAATTAAGATATTAACATCAACACTTGCTTTTGATTTAGCTATATTACGCCATGCAATCAAATTAGCTAAATCAAGCCTACGCCGTTGACCTGTAGAAAGATCATCAATAGTTTGATTCTTTCTATTTGGTGATCGCATACTTAAATTAGCATCGCTATCTAAATCAATGTTCAGATATAAATTTAACTTATCCAACGTAGCATTCATATCTTCTACCAAGAAAGGAATGTATTGTTCAACGATAATTGCCTTAGCACCATCGTCTGCTAATATTTTTAACATATGGCTATGTTTTAATTCATTTTTCTTGTGTTCTTGTAGCTCGTCGTCTTTTTGTTTAATCTGAGTTATGAGAGAATTAATTTCTTTCTGTTCAGCTTCAATCAAAGAGTCTTCGTTTGCATCAATTGTTTTCGCTTTTAATGCTTCAATTCTATTATTGGCAGCAGATAAACGTCCTTCTAACTGAGCCTGTGTGACACGCAAATCATTAATTTTTTTCTTAACTTCATTGTTAGCCACTACAATTTTTTCTTGTGCTTCTAAGTCTTTAGTTAATTTTTCCATAGGAGCAGAAAAATTATTAATCGATTCTTCTGCTGCATTTTTAATTGAACTTTTATGATCTTCCGTAACTCCCTGCTTACATGTAGGACAATCATGAAGCGAAGTAATGTTATTCATGTTTGTTTTAAGTTGTTCAATCTTAAACTTAAACTTATCCAACATAGATTTAATTTCGGAATACTTAGTTTCTGCTCCAGCAACAATTGACTCATTTAACGTTGTCATCTTGGCGTTTAACATAGAAAGCATTTTTGTTACGTCTGTTTGCTCTTTTACGAAGCCAGCTAATTCATCTCCTGACTCAGCAAGTCGCGCTTTCTTTTTATCTTCTAGAATCTTAAGAGTACGTTTTCTAGCGTCTAATTTACTTTCTAACGTACCGCCTTCATAAAAAGTTTGATCTATTAATTTTTTAACGACTTTGATTCGTTCTTTTGCTTTATTCGACATATCAGAAATAATAGTCAAATCAAGCATGTTTTCGATAAAAGTTCTACGTTCAGCAGCAGAGAATTCAGTAAATGGAACAAAACGACTAACCCCTAAAGCAATAGTTGTAAAGAAAGCTTTTTCATCAAATCCAATTACCGATTCTAGGTAAGCTTGCGGGTCTTTTACACTAGCTTCATTATCTTTACGAACACCGTCTTGATATATTTCAAAAATTGCTGGTTTCTGTCCACGTTTTACTGTCCAAACACTACCTTTAGTTTCAAAATCAAGTTCAACCACGGAATCTTTGTTTGATCTTGTATTAATTAAACCTCCTATCTTTGCTCCCTTCTGATAATTCTTACCAAAAAGGGCATAGAACGGAGCAAAGATAGACATGGTACTTTTCCCTGCCCCATTGTCCAAAGAGGCTATAAGGGTCGATTTATTGGCTTGGTAATCGATTTCCATTCCTGCATTACCAATGCTCCGAAAATTCTTAGCTCTACATTTCAAAAAATTAAATTTAGCCATTAGTTACTTCCTTATAAATATCGGCAGCTAATTCTTTTAGCCCTTGTTTATCGATATCATTATCTTGCTTGTCGATATAATCACTTATGGCAGAAATTGTATTTAAAGCCAACGTTTTTTCGCTGATAACTACCTTTTCAATTTTTTGTTCTGATACATCGATGATCGAGAATGACAAAAAAGAAGCTTCGTTAAGCAATTTAGTAAAATTCTTATAGTGTTTTTCGTTGTCTTTTTTGCTGACTAATACTTTAACTATATTTCCACTGTAAGGTTCAAACGTACTTTCGTCATACTTAACTTCTGGGTCATATCCAATCACAGAAAATAAAGTAAGAAAATCAGGATTAGGCACGAAATTTAATGCGTCACTGTCTGTATCTAGGACATAAAATCCTCGTGGCGTTCGATCTGAGTAATCACCCCAATTTAGGATATAAGGAGCACCTGTAATTGTTAAGTTTTTATGTTCTGATGGAATATGAAAATGACCAGAAATGACACGTGTGAATGATTTAAACGTCTCAAGATCAACCCCATGTTCGCATAAATGCCCTTTCATCATTGGCATACCAATAACGTCTAAATGGGCGACCAGATAATCTACATTTCCATTAGTAGAGACAATAGATGCAAGTGAATCCAGTAAATTATCTTTTATGTCTTTGCTTAAATATGGCAGCAAAGCAACTTTTTTATCACCAAATTTTAATAAAATAGGCTTTTCTTTAGCAATATTTATTTTTAACGAATTTGATTTAATCGAATGCAACAAATCAACAGACGAAATTGTATTAACGTCTCGATAAAATAAATCATGATTTCCTGCGGGAACCGATAAAGATTTAATTCCATTTGAATGTAATTTTTCTGGAAGCCAATTCAGCACCATATCCATGACATTTAATGGCATATATTTTCTAATATCAAAAAAGTCACCTGTTTGGATGATATCTTCGATACCATTTTCTTTACAGTATGGTAAAAAATAATCAGCTAACCATGATTTTTGAAAATCAAGAAAGTCTTTATCACCATTTTTAAACCCAAAATGCATATCACCTACAATGGCGATTTTTGTCATACCGCAATCCCTTCAAATAATATAAACTCCTCTGTTTCTTGAAGTTCTTCTTCAAATAAATCAAACATAAAAGTATTAGACTTTTTAGTAGGCTTCTTAATTTTTTGTTTTTTCTTGGCTTCTTTATCTGCTTCGTACTCCAATGCTTTGTTCATAAACTCATTACCAAGAATACTAACGGAAGTACCACCTTCTTCTGAATCATCCGATTCAATTATTTCGTCTCCAAATGCTTCATTTCCACCTAACAATCCGTAGGAGATATATTTAAGATATTGTTGTTCCTTTTCGTACTCAATACGATTGTTAAATGATTGAATAGAGATGAAGTTAATGTAGGTAAAAGCAGAATTTTTACCTTTCATATTTTTCTTTTGGGGATTAAAATTATGTATGTACTTGACATTATTCAGCAGTGCGTCTGATTTCATTTCGTCAAGGTAACTATAACCGATGTAGTTGTGGCGTTTTCCTATAGCGTCAATGATTTTGATAATACATTCACCGACAAATTTAGGTAGTGTTGGGGTAGGAAGCCCCAATAATTTTTGTTCTTTATATTCTACCGACCATTTTCCCAGTACTTCTGTTAATTTATCGTCATCTACATAATGACGTGATTTATCTTCTTCTGGTAATAATGTTTCTTTTTCTGTTACTGATTTTTGTGTATCTTGCGTAAAAGCAATATTTTCTAATTCATCCAACTCTACTAGTTCAGCCATTTATTCCTTTAATATTTGAAGTCATTCACCATTTTAACATCTAATTTGTCCGTTGTCAAATCTTCTTTTAAATTTCTCATTCCTTTTCCTGCCCAAAGATCAGCTAACTCATTTTTTTGATGTTTATTATGTCCTTTTACCCATTTTACATCTGTATTACCATGTGTATCTAATAACTCAAAAAGTGGAATCCATAATTCCTGATTTGCTACGTCTTCATACCCTCTATTTTCCCAACCACGTCTCCATTCGTTAATACCTTTTACACAGTATTGACTGTCGGATAAAATCTCAATTTTCCAATCTTTTTGTTTATGGAATGTCTTTAAAATATAAATTATTCCAGTTAATTCTGCTTTGTTATTACTTGATTGTGCTGGTAAATGACCATATCGAACATAATTTTTGCCATTCATAAAAAAACATGCAGACCACCCACCAACACATATAACTTTACCATTGTTTAAACAAGAACCATCTGTAGCACACTCTAATATCATTTTACACGCCTTACCTCAAAACCAAATTTATCAGTTATTACAAAGTAATTTATTTTAAAAAATTTGTAATGCCATAACAAATAATTTTGTCGTTTTTGTTCGACATGAACAAAAAATGTAAATAACCAAATCAATGGGTAAAGACCTATTATTTTTAAAATTTCCGAAGGTTTATATTTCATTTTAGGCACAATCAAAAAGATATTGAATACGATTCCATTCATTGTGTAATTCAGTTCCTGACATGTATGGGTTTTTTACTGGTAACTCAGGCTCAATTGAATGTCCATATGAATCATTTAGAAATTCAGATGTTTCTTTTAATGCAAGTGCAAATTCACCGTCTTTGTGTTTGTTTAATTCGCTTCTTAAATCTTCTTTACTCATAGACTTAATTTTAGCAAATACACTGTCTAACGCTTCTCGTATTGTTAGTGACATAATTACCCCTTTTGATTAATAGATGTAATTCTAACACAACAAAAACAAAAAATCCACCCTTTCGGATGGATTTTATATTCTACAGATTTGGAACTAAGTCATATAGATTTGTATAGTTTATTTGTGTATATACACCCGGCGATTGCTTTATATATAGACCGTTATTTGTTGGAGTTGGGTCTTGATACACTCTGACAATTAAACTTTGGTCTATATTCAAATCATCTGCAATCATTAGTTCATACGTTTGAATATCAATTATTTTTTGTACGTACCTAAACGTAGTCAACTCTTTTATTATTCCAGCAAGAGACTTTATTGTTCCGTTTGCTGTAACAATTGTTGTATTAGCGTCACCGTTAATAAATGAGTTTAATTGAGCATTCAGTGCGGTAAATTGTGAAATCAGAGCAGCATATTGTGCATCTAAATTTAAATTAAGCTCTGTTTGCATTATTCTTTTTCCTTTTCTTTAGGAGGGTCAATTGCAACACCTAATGCCACACTGCCTAATAGATTTACAATAAATCGACTCATATATGCATTGACTAAATCCAATATTGGGAAAACACTAAACCCCGACATTAAAAGAATTCCATCATGAAAATTATGAAGGCTATCTGGTATCAAAGAACCTACTACTTGACCAACGAAAAATGATAAAAGAACACAAACACCAAACGATATAAAAGAGAATTGTTTTGTTCCTTTATACGATTGATATAATGCTTGAGAAGCACCCCCAAAGCTCGCTAAAACACCTGCTGCGAATAAATCAGAGAATCTATCTATAAATGATGGTAATGCCGACATTGTTAGCCCTTTGTTTGAATTGTTGTGGGATTTTTATTTTGGACTAGATAACCAATCATAAAAACAGATAATAAAGATTGGAAGAAAATCGATCCGAAGCAGAAGTGAGAAAGTAAGTGAGGAAGATCGGTATTAAAAATAACGATATCCATACAAATATTTAGAGCAGATAGCAAACCTATACATGTTGCTATTACCTCCTCTTTATTTGTTAAATTAGAGCGGTGAAGTATTAAGCAGTTGTATGTTTTGTATAGTACAAATAAAGACAAGAAGATAGAAACGATGTTCAGAAAATGCATTCTTTTTCCCCATTAAAAATTTAAATGCGCGTTATATAGTTATTTAAGGTCGCTTAAATAATAGATATATACGCATTTAAAACAAGGGCTTAAAATGACCACATCAACTGACGCAGCTTTTATTTCTAATGATTTTAATGACATAATGAATTCACTCAAATTATTCATGTCTACACAGACTGAATTTTTGGATATGAATTTTGCTGGTAGTGCCATTACTGAGTTGTTGAGGGTTCTTGCTTTCAATGCTCAAAATCAATCGTTCCAAAACAACTTTATGTTCAACGAATTAATGTTGGACTCAGCACAGCTACGTAACAACGTAGCTTCTCTTGCATCTAGTATGGGATACATTCCTAGCTCACCTCAAGCAGCTAAATTAACTGTCAATATAGTGGTGACACCACCATTAGCAAATCAAGCACCTTCTAGTTTGCTTCTTCCGATATCTACTCAGTTCTATACGTCGAATAACGGACAATCATTTAATTTTTCTCCTGCGACTAACTATACAGCACAATTAATAAATGGAGTTTATACGTTCAACAACGTGGTATTACTACAGGGTACTTGGGCGGTTAATGCATTCACAGTGGATACTCAATATGGAAATGATAGCTATATTATTCCAAATAGTCAGATAGATACAACTACATTGCAAGTCAATGTACGTTCTTCTTTGACATCTGCAAATCAAGTCGTTTATAACCAATTTAAAAGCGCATATGACTTAGGACCGACTGCATTACTGTATTTCTTAAGAGAGACACAGAATGGTTTGTATGGGTTTAAATTTGGGGATGGAAAATTTGCGAATCAACTTTCATATGGAAACGTAATCACCGCTAGATATTTAGTAACTGATGGTGCTAGTGGTAACAATCTCTCTAACGTAGCCCCTTCTACTTCAATTGGAGGCTACTACAACATTGTTATCAATCAAGTAGACCCTCTTAGCTATGGTGGCGCAGATCAAGAAGATATCGAGTCAATTAGAACGTTAGCTCCCATTGCGTTTGCAACCGCAAATAGTGGTGTCACTGCTGCTGATTATGTTGGTCTAGTAAGTAATTTATTTCCTGCCGCTGGAAACACAATTGCATGGGGAGGACAAGATAATAATCCACCTAAACAAGGTTACACATTTATTGCAGTTGAGCCTGTTGGTGGTGGTGTTTTAACACCTTCACAAAAGGCAGATTTAGTGTCTATTCTTCAAAAATATAACATTGGGTCAATAACACCAATCATTGTTGACCCAATTTATTGCTACATTAATTTAACAACCACTATAAATTATCTTCCCTCACAATTAGCAATTACAACAGACGCTTTAAAACAAAAAATTAGCGATTATTGCGGAATATATAGTCAACAAAATATGGCTAAGTTTAACGGTAGCATGAATATGTCTGTCTTATCACAATTTATTAATGCTATTGACCCTGCAATTGACGGTAATTATACAACTGCTTCGTATGAATTGCGATTTGTTCCTAATTTAAATTCAGCAAGCTCATATTTACTTGAATTTAATCATGCTATTAGTGCAGGTACAGTTCGTTTAGATGGATTTACTGTTACTGATCTAAATAATGCAGGTATGACTTACTATGTAGCAGACGATTCTGAAGGCTCTTTATCCCTATTTAAAACAGATGGGACAGTTATTACCACAATGGTATCTAACTTAGGAACCGTAAATTACAACACAGGTGAAATTAGTATTTCTGGATTTAGACCGAATGCATTACTTAGTAATGGATATGTTCGAGTTCAAGGTAGTTTGCTCATTGGTGATCAATCGATTAAGGCAATAAATAATTGCATTTTGTTGATCAATGACGTGAATGTTACCTTATCACCAGTAGCTAATGGATAAGGATAAAAATGAGTAATCCAAGTTATAGAATACAAGACCAATTACCCCAAAGATATATCGAAGATTACCCTACTTTTATTATATTTCTTAAAAAGTACTACGATTGGTTATATGCAAGCAATCTAACAGAAGCGGAGGTAGCTGCTCTGCAAAGAGATACCTCTTGGATTGCCACTGATATTAACAAATATATCGAAACAGGTCAAAGCAAATACATACAGGGAAGTGATGTTGACACTGCAATTACCGAATTAAATTCAATTCCAAAACCAGGTAGAGCATCTGATCTTTTACCAAATGCAATAACATTAAATGTAACCAATGACGGTTTTAGTGCTGCAAATAATGCTGAGTTTATCGACACAAATAATGCTCAATTGAGTATGTTAAACATCGATGCAGATATTATTCGCAGAAAATTTTTAAATTTAGGATTTGAAATGATAGAGGTCGGTGAATATTCATTGACCCCGATAGATCAAGTACTAATGCTATCTTTACTAAAACAACTCTATGCAATCAAAGGAACAGCACAATCAATAGATTTGTTTTTTAATTTGTTTTTTGGTATTCCAGTTCAACACGTTTTTCCTAAATTAAATATTGGTGTTTTAGACGATCACTGTGTTTTAGACGGTACTGATGTTTTGCGTGACGACAATTATTATGATGAATTTACTTATGCATTAACTATTGCAACTCCAATCACAAATAAAATTTTAGATATATTCAACAACATATATATGAAAACAACTCACCCAAGCGGTTTTAGAGTTTTCTTATCTTATGTTCCACCTACAGCTTCTACCACTTATTTGACTACTGAAACTGGTATTCAATTTGTGACTGAGACTGGAATTCCATTTATACAAGGATAAAATGAGTACACAAACCTTTTCTGGATTACCTGTTGGTAATCCTCTTTCAGGCAACGAAATAATACCGATGGTACAGGGTGGCATTAATACACAAACTACTCCAGCAGCTTTAAAAGCATTTGTTGGAGCAGGTGGAAAATCAGTCAATCTAAAAATTACTGTCCCAGTTTCATCTTTAACTGCTACCGTTATAGCAGATTCTGTTGTAGTAGAGACTGCAATCGGTGGTTTGACTACTACTCTTTATAACATAAATGCAACCACAAATCTCTCTGTGACTGGTGTATCGGGTATGGATACAGGTACTGTTCCTACATTTGGATTTGTTGCTTTGTATTTGATTTATAATCCAAGTACAAACACAATTGCAACACTCGCTCAGGACGTTTCATCTAGTTCCGCTGGTTCTGTGTATGGAGGTGCTAACATGCCAAGTGGATTTACATATTCTGCTTTGGTAAGCGTATGGCCAATCCAATCAAGTAAATTCGGTGTTGGTAATCAGAACAACAGTGATATTTCAATACCAGCGACACTTGCAGTTAGCACAGCGACTTCACAAGCTTCCTACACACCAATTGGAATCTCAGGTACGGTTCCTAAAAATGCAAAAACAATTAGTGGCACGATTTCTATTACAGCAAGTTCTTCTGGTAATTTAAATGCACACTTATCAGGTGATTATAACGGTACTGGCGATTTTTATTTGAGTGAAAATCCATCTACTCAATCAACAGAATCTTTTAGAGGTCTTCCGTTAATAACTCAACAGACTGCATTCTATATAGCCACAGCCTCTACTGGACTGACTAATTTCAGCATTTATATTAATGGGTACACTATATGACCACTGTTTATGTTCAATTTTCTGACTCCTCAAATACTACGGTAATATCCGTTTTTGGTTGTCCTCAAGACCCAACTGCATATCCAAATCAGGGTGAAATCGATAGTGCCGATCCGCGATATCAATCATTCATGAATCCTATTACAACCGTTTCAGGTCAAATGGCAATTAACGAAGCTGCAATACAGGAATACATGAATAAAGTTGTTGCTGTACGTGGATATTCCAGCACAGACTCTGCATGTAAATATGCATCTTCTATCCCGTTTGTTGCACCTGCTAATGCAACTCCACTTCAATATGAAATTGCTGCACTACAAGAGAAGTTTAGACTTGAAGGCAATGCAGTTCAAGAATGGGTTTCATTGACATGGGCGACTGCATATATCTACATAAATCAAGTCACCGAGGGACAAAAACCTATGCCAACCAAAGAAGAAGCGGTTGCATTAGTACCTCCATTCACATGGCCAGACTAAATACAAAATTAATCTAACCTCAAGGGAACCATATGGTTCCCTTTTATTTTGCTAAATAATAGATAGAAACTCTAAATTCGCGGATAAAAGAAACGGATAAAATATGGCAGAAATTAGCAATCCATTTGTAGCAAAGAAAGGTCTTGTTGTACAAGGTAATGCGACAATAAATGGAACAACAACCTCTACAGGAAATGTAACTGCGCCTTCATTTATAGGCGCATTAACAGGTACTGCGACCAATTCAAATCAGCTAGGAGGCATTGTTGCTGCTAATTATGCGGTATTAAATTCTCCTGCTTTTATAGGGACTCCTTTAGCTCCTACCGCTGCACTCAACACTAACACAACACAAATCGCATCTACTGCGTTTGTTATGTCACAAATTGCTAGTTTAGTTGCGTCAGCCCCTGCAACATTAAACACATTAAATGAGATTGCAACTGCATTAGGAGATGACCCAAATTTTGCAGCTACAATGACAACCAATTTGTCATTGAAAGCTCCTTTATTGTCACCTACATTTACAGGTGTTCCGTTAGCTCCTACAGCAGCAGTCAATACCAACACAACACAAATAGCAACAACCGCTTTTGTATTGGGTCAGGCAGCTACTATTAGTCCTCTTGTAAATGGAACTGCTGCTGTTGGTACTAGCACTTTGTATGCGAGACAAGATCACGTTCATCCTACAGATACAACAGGAGCAAGAAACTCAATATCCTTAACGGGAGGTGGTGGTTCGTATAATGCTTCTACTGGTGTAATTACATTGACCGCTAATGTAACCTCAGTTCAAGGTCATACAGGTGTTGTTGTATTAAATAATTCGGATATAGTTGGTGCTTTAGGCTTCACTCCATATAACGCAACTAATCCTAATTCTTATATCACATTACCTCAAGCATTAGCTGGTATTTCTGTTGTAGGAGGTGGTTCTTATAATTCTAGTACAGGTGTAATTACTGTCACTGGTGTTGTATCTCAAGTAGCAGGTAGAACAGGTTCAGTTGTATTAACTCAAGCTGATATCGGTGGTTTAACCGCTAGTAGTTCCCCTACGTTTGCGACTGTAACTGCATCGTTAAATGGTAACGCAAACACCGCAACATTAGCAACAAATGTTGCTGGGGGTTTAGGTGGTTCTATTCCTTATCAAACAGCAGCAAATACTACTGCGATGTTAGCTGCTGGTACTGGTGTTCTAGTTGGTGGTGCTACCCCTTCTTACACTACAACTCCTACATTGACTGGTACTAACTTCACTGGAATTCCTAATTCTGGTCTTTTAAATTCATCTGTAACAATCGGTACTACTGCTATTGCATTAGGTAGTTCTGCAACAACTATTACAGGATTAAATTCTGTTACTGCAACCACATTTAACGGTACATTAAACGGCACATCAACAATAACAAATAATATTTCTGGCGGTACTGCTGGTGCATTGGTATATCAATCTGGTGTAAGTACAACGACCACATTAGCGGCTGGTATTAACGGTCAAGTATTAACAATGAATGGGTCAGTTCCTTCATGGACTACTTATGTTGGTTTAACTAATCCAATGACTGCGGCTGGTGATTTAATTTATGGTGCTTCTGGTGGTGTGGCAACGAGATTACCTACAGGTACTGGAGTTTTGATAGGCGGTGCTACACCTTCCTACACCACAACTCCAACATTGACTGGTACTAATTTCAGTGGAATTCCTTATTCAGCGATGACAGGAACTGTACCTACGTGGAATCAAAGCACAACAGGTAATGCAGCAACTGCGACCAACGCAACTCAATTAGGAGGTGTTGCTGCTAGTGGTTATGCATTATTAAGTGGAGCTACATTCACTGGTGCTGTCACATTAGCATCTGGTTCATATGCACCAGCATTATTGAGTTCAGTAAATAATACTGTTACCGCAGCAGGTACTACTCAAGCAACTGCTACAGTTTTAACTGCTGACTATGTAACGGTAACAACTTCAACCGCAGGTTCAGGTGTTATGGTTGCTCCTGCTAATGGTGGTAGAAATGCGACGATATCAAACATATCATCTAATCCAATTAATGTTTATCCAAACACAGGTCATTCATTTGATCAGTTAGCAGTCAATATACCCATTTCTTTGCCCGTTGGTGGATTAATTGAATTATTCGGACAATCAACAAGTCGTTGGAATACTACATTAAATGCTGCAATTAACGGTAATATGGTTATAGGTGCAGTTGGAACAGCGAATGCATTAACTACCGCTAATAGCTATACCGTAGCTAACTTAACCGCTACCTCAACCGTTACTGCTTCAACTTTATCAGGAACTTATTTTTATAATCCTAATGCTGCTGCCAATGTCGGTAGTAGTGGTAACTTTGGACTAAACCTAGTCACAAATAATGCAGTTCATGGGACTTTGGATACGTCTGGTAATTTATCTATTACAGGTGCTTTAACCACAAATATAGCTGGTATAGGTCTTATCATTAATGGTAGTGCAGCAACTTCAAATAAGATTCAATTTTTAGAAAGCGGAACTAGTCGTGGATATATTCAATCGACAGCGACAACTCCTTTTTCTGTAGTAAATGCGGGTAATAGCGCAAATTTACTATCCATAGATACGTCTGGTAATGGTACTTTTATTGGAGGTGTTAGTACGGCTGCTTCTACTGGTTTATCTGTCACCTATACTGGAACAGATAGTGCAGTTAAATTAAATAATACCACTGCAACAACAGGAACTAGTTGGTTATTAACATCTCAAGCTGCTGGTACATTTGCTTTGTATAATCAGACTAGTGGGATATCTGCATTAACTGTTGATAAAACAGGAAATATAACTTCACCAAACGTAATAACTGCAACGAATGGTTTTAATTCGGGAATGTCGGGTCAAGCGGTGATTAACGTTGCCACGGCGAATGCTTTTGGTGGTGCTAACTATGCTGGTGTAATGTATTTTAAAAATACATGTTCAGGTGCAACCAATCCAAATAAATATTTCCGTATCAATCCAACTGGCGGTTGGGAAATAATTAATAGCGTCTACAACTCTGTTATTCAACAAACGGATGATGCTGGTAACTTTAATACTTACGCAGGAACAATTAGTACAAATGCGAATATTACCGTAGGTGGTGGTCGAGTTTCATTTCCTACTAACGGATACATACAGTCTAATGACGGTAATTGGGGTATGGTTTTTAGACCTTCCTTGGCAGGAACAAATGCTGACTACTTATTCGCAGATATTAACGGAAGTTATCTAGCATCAATTACCGCTGCTGGTGTCTTCTCTGCGGGAACCATTACATCCAACGGCAATATTAATATGGCGGGAACATTTTATGATAGTCAAAATACTGGCTACTATGTAAAACCGTCGAGTACAACTAACTTGAACACGCTGTCCGTTCAGGGTAATGCTAATGTTGTAGGAAATATTAGTGTTAATGGTGTGATTTCAAATAGCATACAAAATTTAGGACAATTTGAAGCAATTGCTGGTTCTGGTTCAACATGGTATTCGGCGGGATTGAGAAATGATGGCTCGTCTGTATATTTTCTTTCATCTGCTGCTCAAACCACACAGGCTGCCGCACAGACAGCTTCGTTTAATTCGTTTAGACCGTTAAGTTGGAATTTAGCTAATGGTGCGGTAAGTATTGACGGAGGTGCGGCTGGAACTGGTTTTGGAGGCAACGTAACTATGCCATCATTTACTATTTCTTCTGATATTCGGTTAAAAACAGATATAGAAGAATTAGGTGAAACAGGTACATTATTAGACGATACAAAAGTCTATGAATATACCAAAAATGGTCGTCGTCAATATGGAGTGATCGCGCAAGAAGCGCAGGACGTTGTGCCGATCATGGTACATGAAGGGGATGATGGAATGCTTGGGGTTGAGATGATGGGTTATGTGCCATTATTGATCGCTGAAATAAAAGCGTTACGTGCTCGTGTAGCTGCATTGGAGGGTGTATGAGTTTAAGTACACCTTGGACTTCTGCACAGTTAGCTTCTGAATTTTCTTTAGGAGCTACTTGGACTTCTGCACAAGCGGCTTCTGCGATGAAATTTGGAGCTACTTGGACTTCAACTGATGCTGCTAACGCTAACGCTTATACACCAACGCTTCATACCTTTACCTCATCTGGTAGCTTTACCGTTCCTACTGGAATGACGTCGATAAATTTGCTAGTTGTAGCTGGCGGGTCAAATGGCGGGTCAAATGTTGCGGGTCAATTCGGCTCTCACGGAGGCGGTGGTGGGGCGGGTAAGGTGGTAAATCAGACTTTGGCAGTAACACCAGGCAACGTGTTGACAATTACCGTTGGTGGCGCAGGGGCAACAAGCAGCGTATCGGGCGCATCAGGTGGAACAGTTACAGCGGCAGTCTCAAGCACAGGTGGAACGGCAGGTCACGCAGGTAACTCGTCGGCTGGCGCTGGCGCTGGCGGTAATGGCGGAACAAGCGGAAATGGCTATGCTGGAGGTACTGGCGACATTTTGGGTAATACAGGCTACGGTGGTGGTGGTGGTGGTGCTGGTGGAGTTGGTGGAAGTAACGGAGATCCTACTGGCGGAGCTGGCTTAACTATCAACTTAGGTGGAACCAACTTTACGGTTGGTGTCGGGGGATCTGGTAGCGTTACAGGAACAGTCACGGCAAATACAGGTAATGGCGGAAATAGCGGCAGTGGTGGCGCAAGCGGAATTGTCGCCTTCTATGGTTAGTAAATTTTATTATAAATACAACGGTATAGCTGGTTCAGGATTTGTTGAATTTTATGGATAATTGATTGTAATTTTCATTTAGATGTGATATTATTCAATTTCCTTGATGTACTGGACTAAATAATTACTCTAGTACATAAATGAATTTAAATTAACCCATTTTGAAAGACTTTAATGACTCAACCACAAACAAAACAAACTTTAACTATCAACGTTGATATCGATCAAGCAAATGTAATTTTAGGTGCATTGAGTAAGTTGCCATATGAAACAGTTGTTTCAACAATCAATTCAATTCATCTTCAGGCACAAGCTCAATTGCAAGTACCTGCAACCGAAGCTTCTGCACCTGTTGAAGAAACAGACGCAACACCACCAGAAGCAGCCGCATAAGTAGGAAGTCGGACAGAAATAAGTTACCCGATTTACTTATCTGAAAAGGAAGAACTCACAAGGTTCTTCCTTTTTTGTTTTGCTAAATAGGTATATAGCCTATAAACTCAACAAAATAACAGATTAAGGAATAACATGGCACTAGATACAAATTTAAACGTTTCACCGTATTTTTCTGATTATACCTCTAAATCTGGATATAACTCAATTTTGTTTGGCGCAGGTAGAACAATTCAAACACGTGAATTAAACAATCTTCAAGCACAACTACAAAATCAGATTGAGCAATTCGGACGTAATATTTTTCAAGAAGGTGCATTAGTAATTCCTGGTGGGATAACAGTTTCTACTAGCCAACCTTATGCGACTTTTTCTTTTAGTTCTGGTTCTAATTATGCGTCAATCGCAAATATTCCTAACCTGTATATCAAATCGAATACTACAGGATTAATCGCGGCTGTATCAGATTTAACTAATGCAACTAATTCAAATCCAGCGACAATGTTCACTGACATTACCAATTCTGGTACTGGACAGCAAAATACATTCGTCAACGGAGAAGCATGTACTATTTTTACCTATAACTCAGATGGAAGTGTGAATAATGTTGCGTTAGTAAATATTATTGGCACTGGTCTTGGTTCGTTTGCATCCGTTCAAAGCGGAGTGTATTTTATTCGCGGTAATTTCGTATATACTCCAGATCAAACTTATGTAATTAATCCATACGCAACTAATATCTCTGCTCGAATTGGTTTTAATGTTACAGAATCAATAGTCACCGCAGCACAAGATGCAAGTTTATATTCAAACGCAAACGGCTATCCAAATGTCAATTCTCGTGGCGCAGATCGTCTACAAGTAACATTGACATTAACTGCAATTGGATTGACCGACACTAATTTAAATTTTGTTGAATTAGCTCGTCTAGAAAACGGTGTATTGCAATCGACTGTTGCAGCTTCCCAGTATTCTCTAATTCAGGATTCAATTGCACAAAGAACATTCGAGACAAACGGAAACTACACAGTAGTTCCTTTTGGGTTGGCGATTAATGAAAGCCTCAATACAGGCACAAATGGTGGTATTTACACTGCGGCTCAAGGTGGTACAGAATCTCAATTCGTTGCTTCTGTAAAACCTGGCATTGCTTATGTTTCTGGATATCGCGTTGATAATATTGGTATCGATAATATTTCAATCAATAAAGCACGTAGCACTGCATTTTTGGATAATGCAGTCGCGTCTTCTGACTATGGCCCATACTTTTTAGCAAACAATACTTTATCGTTACCTGATATTAATATTACTAACGAAATTCAATTGTTAGATAATACAGCAACTATGGTTGGATATTGCCGTATTCGTGCTGTTCGATATGTAAATTCTCAATATCGTTTCTATGTATTTGACATTAATTTTAATGTAGGAAAATCTGTTTCTAACGTTACTTCATTAAAGTATAGCGATTCAAGCAATCTGTTCAGTGCCACATTGGTTTCATCTGTTTTATATAACTCCAATTTAGATTCTTTGGTATTTCCTTTGCCCGTTTCTTCTGTGCAGACATTGGAAGTACAAGGACAAGCAAACACTAGCTATACCGTAATGCGTTCATTTAATTTAATGACAAACGCTGCTGGTGTTGCAAGTGCATCTGTTGGTGTTAATGAAGTGTTTGCTCCTGTTGACCCATCTGTTTATTTTATTGTAGCAACAGGTGCTACTAATAATGGAACTGTGTTTAACAGCAATTCGATTACTTTAGGCGGTACAATAGTCGGTACTTCGCTGACCATTAATTTAGGTGCTACTTACGCTTCAACATCGATCAAATTGTTAGCTCCAGTAATTAAATCTGCTCCTACAATGCGTAGTAAAACATTGGTCACAGTCACAAATGAATTGGTAAATTTCCCTGCAACTACCACACAAAAACTAGCCAATGCTGATGTCTATAAAATTATCTCTATAGTCGATACAACTACTGGTCAAGATGTGACTTCTTTATTCACATTAGATAACGGTATGCGTCCTAGTTATTATCAAGTAGGTGCATTGAATACAGTAGGTTCCCAATTAATTATTAGGACTTTACATGTTACATACCAATACTTCAGTCACACTGCGGGAGATTATTTCTGTGTTGATTCCTATCAAGGAATTAATCGCACTAACATGCCTACATATAATGGTTATAATTTGGCTGATTGTATCGATTTTAGACCAACTAAAGACTCTAACGGAAACTTAACTAATTTGACTGTAAATGGTGAGATTGTTAAACCAGCAGATACAATCAGAGCTAATATTACTTATTATTTGCCTCGTAACGATTTGATTTGTGTGGATGAAACTGGTAAGTTTTTTGACGTAACTGGTATTTCAAGTTTAAGTCCAACATATCCAGCAGTACCCGCTAATTCAATGGCATTATATCAGTTAGAAATACCTGCATATACTTCATATGCTTCTGATATTACAGTACACCAATTATCTAACACTGTTTATACAATGAAAGATATTGGCGCATTGGATACTCGTATTGGTAATTTGGAATACTACACTTCATTATCTTTATTGGAATCAAAAGCAGCAAACACACAAATAACTGACCCTACCACTGGTCTTCCCGCATTTAAAAATGGTATTGCAGTAGATGGTTTTAATAGCTATGCATTATGTGATTTGTTGAATCCTCAATTTTCTGCTTCTTTGGATTTAAATGCCAACACATTGAATGCGTCATTCACACAAAATGGGGTTAATTTTACTCCTGCATCCTTAACTGGAACGCAAGTAGGAAAAGACGTTTTTGTGAATACATTCACAGAAAATAGTTTAGTCATTCAGCCTTTAGCTACTACAACTATTAATATCAATCCATATTCGCTGTTTAACTGGGTTGGTACTGTAAGTTTATCTCCAAACCAAGATTTTTGGAATGACGTTTATTTTAATCCACCTGTTGTTGTCAACAATGTGATTAATCTAGAAGGTCCTAATATTAATAGCTTGGTATGGACAGGATGGTGGAAAACAACTCACCAAGCAAATCCAGTAGGAAATCATGCAGATTGGTCTAGATTGCAGTATGAAAATGATCTGGTTCAAACATCAACTAAGGTAAATACAAGTCCTACACAGACTACAACAACACAGTCTATCACGACAAGTATAATTCCTTATATGCGTTCAATTAACGTTGCGTTTAATTGTGTTGGATTTAGACCATTCACGCAAATTTACCCGTTCTTTGATTCAGTTGCAATTACTCCATATTGCTACCCAACAGGCGGTGCTTATGGTCAAGCAATCATTACCGATGCACATGGTCAAGCTTCTGGTATATTTACAATTCCATGTACTTCTACTGTTAATTTTACTACGGGAACTTCTGTTTTTAGATTCTCAGATAGTCCAACTAATAGTACAGATGAAAATGTAATTACAACATGGGGTTCAACAACATTTGAATCAGGTTCAACTGCAACAGCAATTAATACTTTAACGACAAATACTGTAACACTAACCACTACAACCACGTCAAAAATCGTTCAATCGACTTACATTGACCCAGTTGCTAACACATTCATCATTCCTAACGGAGGTGATGCATTTGTTTCTAGCGTTGATATTTTCTTTGCTACGAAAGCATTGAGTATTCCAGTTACAGTACAAGTAAGGACTGTTGAGACAGGTCTGCCAACAAATATTATTGTTGCACAAACTACTCTAAATCCTTCTTCTGTTAATGTCTCCAATGATGGTTCAGTTGGTACTAGATTTGAGTTTGCTGACCCAGTTTATATGCAAGCAGGTGTGCAGTATGCAATTGTTGTTATTTCAAATACAACTGAATATAACATTTATATTGCTACTGTAGGTGAGGCGGTTATTGGTGCTCAATATGCACTTTCTAGCCAAGCTAACGTAGGTGTGTTTTTAACGTCTTCAAACGGTTCTACTTGGAACCCAGACCAAACCTCACAAATGAAGTTTAATGTCAACCAAGCGTTGTTTAACACTAGCCAAACGTCAATCCTGTTTAATTGTACTGCTCCTGTTGCTGTTCCTGTTTCATTTAATGCTTTATCTACTGTTTCAGGTAGCCCAGTAATTACATGTCAAATGAAAAATCATGGTTTGATTTCTGGTGATACTGCAACAATTTCTGGTGCTATTGCGGGAAATAATATTTCTTCTGCTGATTTGAATAAGACAGTAACTGTTATTTCATCTACTTTAAACTCATTCACTTTTAATGCAAGTACAAATGCAAACTTGACTGGTTCATTAGGTGGTTCAGGAATAATGGTTCAAGCTAATTATCCATTTGCTTTGTTTAACGCAAATGTAAACGCTTATGCTCCTCCAAATACAAGTATTACTTGGTCATATCAATATAAAGCACAACAAAACAGAGCATTATCTGGATTTACTGTGTTTGATATTAATAATGACGTGTACTTACCAAATCAAGCGGTAATTACACAAGCAGGTGATTTGCAATTGTTAGCAACATTTAACACCAGCAAAGCAACCATGTCACCTTGTATTGATGTATCAGGATTAGGGGTAATTGCGATAGCACCTCAAATCGATAGAGTTCAACAAGTGTTTAACTATGTCAGTGTTCCTATTTTGTTTAATAATCCTTGTACTTCGGCTACGTTTTATATAAGTGCAAGTCTTCCTAATCTGTCAAATATGCAGTTTTATATTAAGCCTATTGACAATACTAACGAAGATTTAACAAATGTTGCATGGATTCCTTTAAATCCTACAACTCCTATAGCGAACAGTTTGAATTTCGTTGAATACAAATATCTGTATCAGGGTAACTTTGTTGGGTACAAAGTAATGATTTCATTTACAGGCGATCCAACAATGCTTCCTATATGTAATGAGTTTAGAAGCATAGCTCTTGCATAAAGTAAGCTAAATATATAGAGGAACGGCTAAAATCGTTCCTCTATTTTCTATAGGAAAACATCGATGATCAAAGTTAAAAATGAAGTTGACCTCGCAAGAGACTCAATTGGTGTCATTCATAATGTAAATAAAAACGCATTCGATGAATATATAACTAAAAGAAACGAAAAACTAAAACTAGACACAAGAATCAATAAAATTGAGGCAGAAATGTCCGATATTAAACAATCTTTGTCTGAGATTATTAGATTACTGCGAGGATAATTATGGTACGCAACCAAAGTAGAGCAGATTTAAGACAGGATATACTTAGGACTTTAGGCGAACCTTATATTAAAGTAAATCTATCACAAGAACACTTAGATCAAGCCATAAATACCGCACTAAAGTATTTTTGGAAAACAAGCCCTTATGGTTCATTTGAATCATATTACCTATACACAGTAACTGCACAAGATGTTACTAATGGCTGGCTACCAGTGCCAAACTGGATTGATTCTGTAACTGAAATTATATATCAAGGTTATGGAATGAACAGTGATTTTATGACGGTTGAATATCAAATGGGTAGAGCTATTGGCTTATCTATGATGAATCAATTTAACTCAGTAAGTTTAACTGACTATGTGACCATGAAAGAGCGGCTGTATGATATGCAGCAAATTCTTTCTCAACCAAACAATTTTACTTATGTTCGATATCAACGTAGATTAATCCCTACTTTCGATTTTGTTGAAGGTCAGGTAATTGCTATGCGGTGTCATGAAAATGTTGACCCAGAGGCTTCTAGTGACAATGGCAACCCAAATGCTCCTCCTTCTTTAGATTTATGGGATGATGAAATCTTAAAAGCATTAGCAGTTGCGTTTGCTAAACAGATATGGGGCGGTATTTTGCGTAAGTTTGGAAATGTTGTTTTGCCCGGCGGTGTTTCTCTTAGCGGGGATAATCTACACCAAGAAGGCACACAAGAAATTAAAGAAATAACAGATAAAATGCTTCTTGGAAATCCGATAGATTTTTTCATGGCATAAAAGGAAAAATAAATGGCTATTAATATAATGTCCGATTTCAGAAATAAAAACGAACAAAATCTTGTTTCGGATTTAATCAAAGAAGCCATTGAACAGCGTGGTACAGATATACATTATATTTTAAGAACTCAGCTAAACACCGATTATATTTTAGGTGAATCTAGTATGTCTGACTTCACTGATTTTTTCTTAATGCCTATGTATTTGGAGAGCATGGAGCATTACGACAACTCAGGTATGGTATGGGACGGTTTTGGGCGTAATAACATGGATGCAGCAACTTTTGAAGTATCCACCATAACATT
>Ga0075019_10000266_pt1 | contig 30055 bp, 34 predicted proteins | sample ColStrG_CSR_2013_FD_71473 | JGI IMG/M metagenome (GOLD analysis project Ga0075019, IMG submission 71473) | Freshwater sediment microbial communities in response to fracking from Pennsylvania, USA - Cold Stream Run_MetaG_CSR_2013 | ecosystem: Environmental > Aquatic > Freshwater > Creek >...
AGATCGTGCGTCGCCTGTCCGACGAAGGTCAGATCGTCTTGGGCGGAAAAGGCGAGGAAGCCTATGTCTGATAACCAGACTAACAATTCAAGACAAGCTGCCGGGAACGGTGTGGTCATACCCAAGGAACAAATGACCGCCTACCAGCGCTGGGAATTGTCATCGTTCGATCAAAACAGTTTGTTGGGAGGTTCTGCTTCCTATTCGGCGGCGGCGCAGCAACGCAACCAGCAAAAAATCCAGGACGAAGGTCATGCGGCGGGATATGCGATCGGGCACGCAGCAGGTTATGCAACAGGGATACAACAAGCACAAGCGGAAACCACCCAGATTCATCTTCTGCTGCAAAACCTGCAAGAAGGGCTGAGTCAGATGGACCAGCAGATTGCACAGTCGCTCCTCGACCTGGCACTGGAAGTCGCCAACAAAATGGTACGTGAAACATTGCAGGTCAAGCCCGAGCTCATACTTGAAATCATACGGGAAGCCATAGGTGCCCTGCCCCAGTTCAACCAGAATGCCCATTTGATCCTGAATCCCGATGATGCGGAACTGGTACATAAACACATGAACGACGAACTGGCACATGCCGGCTGGAAAATCTTTACCGATGCAAAAATCCAGCGCGGCGGCTGTCTTGTAAAAACTGCGCATAGCCTGATCGAGGCGACGACTCAGGAACGTTGGAAACGCATTCTGCAATCTATGGGGCAGGATCATTCATGGTTAGCCTAGACACCCATAACAATCGTTGGAAGAACTTCCTCGATGTGGGTCGAGAATATGTCGCGGACTGCAAGCCCATGCAGCCAAGTGGCCATTTGACCAAGGTAACCGGTTTGGTCATGGAAGCTGTGGGATTGCAGATGCCCGTAGGCAGCACCTGTGCGATTCATTTGCCTAACTGTATCGTTGAGGCAGAAGTGGTTGGTTTTTCCGGCGACAGGCTTTTTCTGATGCCGGAAAACAATGTGTATGGCCTGGTTCCGGGCGCACGGGTGATGCCGATAGACCGCTCACAGGTGCCAACTCTGGATGGGATACGCAAGACCAAGCGCCGTATCGCGGATCTCGGCAAACATCTGCCGGTCGGCAATATGCTCCTGGGTCGCGTGCTGGACGGGGCGGGCAAACCGCTGGATCAACTGGGTCCGCTGCTGGAATCAGAATCCGCGTCTCTGCAAAGCAGACCATTCAATCCCTTGGAACGTGCAACGATAGACAAGACTCTGGACGTCGGCGTCCGCGCCATCAACAGCATGCTGGTAGTCGGACGCGGACAACGCATGGGACTTTTTGCCGGCAGTGGTGTGGGTAAAAGTGTGCTGCTGGGCATGATGGCCCGCTACACCAGCGCCGATGTCACGGTCGTCGGTTTAATCGGCGAACGCGGCCGTGAAGTGAAAGAATTCATCAACGATATCCTGGGGCCTGAAGGTCTGGCACGTTCGGTCGTGGTCGCCACTCCGGCGGATACTTCACCGCTGATGCGCTTGCAGGGAGCGGCTTACGCCACCACCATCGCCGAGTATTTCCGCGACCAAGGCAAAAACGTTCTATTGATCATGGACTCACTGACTCGCTTTGCGATGGCGCAACGCGAGATCGCACTGGCAGTCGGCGAACCCCCTGCCACCAAAGGCTACCCGCCTTCGGTATTTGCCAAACTGCCCCAATTAGTCGAGCGCGCCGGCAACGGACTGGATGGCAGCGGTTCCATCACCGCTTTCTACACGGTACTCACCGAGGGTGACGACCAACAGGATCCCATTGCCGATAGTGCGCGTGCCATCCTGGATGGCCACATCGTGCTGTCACGAAGGCTGGTCGAACAAGGTCACTATCCTGCCATCGACATCGAAGCTTCGATCAGTCGGGTCATGTCCCATCTGATCACACCCGAACATCTGGCACTGGTGCAACGCTTCAAACACATGTATTCGCTCTATCAACGCAATCGGGATCTGATCAGCGTCGGTGCATATGTTACCGGCAGCGATCCCTTGCTGGATCAGGCGATCGTGCTATACCCGCGCATGGAGGAATTTTTGAAGCAAGGCATGTTCCAGCAGGAAAATTGCCAAAATAGTATCGCCCAACTTCACGCCTTGTTTTCCACCACACATTAAGGAGCACGTTCATGTTCAAACCATTCTCCTTGCAACCCCTGATGAACCTGGCACAGCATCAAAATGAATCGGCCACTCGCGAACTCGGCCAGCGAAATAGGCAACAACAAAGCATGCAAGAAAAACTCGAGATGCTGCAAAAATACCGGAGCGATTATCAGGCGCGCCTGCAGGCCGCTTCGCAAAGTGGTATGGACCCGGCTGCGCTGCGAAATTTTCAGGAATTCATCAATAAACTGGATGAAGCCATCGCGCAACAGCGTCTGTCTGTCGAACAGAGCAAAGTCTCGGTACAGGCCGGACGCAGCGAATTCGACACTACCCAGCGCAAACTGAAGTCATATAGCACGCTCCAGGAACGCCACGTCGAAGAACAAAAAAAAGTTGACGCAAGATCCGAACAGCGCGCGCAAGACGAACATACCGGGCGGTTTACGGCGCTCCGCATACAAAATGCCGAGGATAAGAGCCACTAAACCGGGGAATACCATGTCCAACTTGATTACTACGAACAAACTAGCCGCAGCAAACATCGCTGCAAAATCACCACAAAAAAGTGGTACGACCGAGATGCCCGGTGGCTTATCGTTTGGAGCGGTGTTGGCACAACAAGTCGTTGACAACATACCTGCTGCCATCGACACCACTCCAACCAGGCTAGTACCGGCAAAAGATGTCCTGGCTGACAAGAACCTTGTTTCAGGCAAATCTCAGGACGAGAAAAACTCGACCTTGCAGAATATCCCGGCCTATATTTCCGGCAACATAGTCGCGCTGCCACAACCTTTACAGGAAATCCCTGCGCAACCCACGAAGGATAGCTTTGCCGATAAAGTTGCCGCTACAACTACAGCACCGGATGATAAATATCCAGCCCCGCTGAATATTTATCCCGACCAGTCAAACAATGTGAACGCGCTGCCACAACCTTTGCAGGGAAATCCCATGCAATCCACGAAGGATAGTCTTGCCGATAAAGCTGCCGCTACAACTAATACACCCGACGATAAATACCCGGCCCCGCTGAATATTCATCCCGATCAGTCAAGCAATATGCCCGCACTGCTGCAGCCTGCACAGGAAATTCGCAGCCAGATCGCACAAGACACCTCGGCTGACAAAGCGACTACTGCAAGCACAGTTTCAGACGGCAAACATTCGGTCCAGTTGAATATGCCGGCCGACTCTTCCGGAAATATGCTTGGCTTACCATTAACCTTGCCGACCAACCCTGTGTCGCTCAGAACCGAAATACCCGGCGATTCTAATAAAGCCAGGCAAGGTATCACCAAATCCATCGCGACAGACTCATCACCTAAGCTTGCTGATACAAGTGTTGCAAGTGAAACTGCAGGCACGAGCAAATCTGCAACTGCAACACCAGCAGGATTCCAAGTCGATCCTAAGCATTTGCCTAGCGAAATCGTTAAGCCTCTGGAAACGTCCATTCGTTCAAACTTGTTCAGCCAAGCCACAGCGACACAAAACATTGCGACCCTTGGCACCCTGCATTTGCAAAACAGCACCCTGCATGCGGCCTCAGATATTTCACCGCCCCTCCAGCAATCCATCACCACGCCATTGGGCAACAACGGATGGGCAAACGAGTTTTCGCAAAAGATCAACTGGATGACCACGAATCAGCACGAGCAGATCGCCGAGCTGCATTTGAATCCTCCAGACTTGGGCCCTTTGAATGTGGTTCTGAAGATTTCAGACAATCAGGCCACTGCATTATTCACTTCTCCGCACAGCGCAGTGCGAGAAGCGGTGGAAAACGCGATGCCTAAACTTCGGGAGATATTGGCCGATAACGGAATTACGCTAGGCAATACCACGGTCAGTGATCAACCGCAACGGGATAACAATGCCGCAGCATTTTCCGGTCAGCAATCCCAGCAGAATCGACCCTGGGCTACACCAAGCACCACGCAAACCGATCTTGCTGCGCGACCAACCGAGCTGAACAGCCCGGTGCGAAAACACAACGGCATGGTGGACACGTTTGCCTGACTTCATATCATAAAGGTCGAGTTGACCGGAAACACACGCCCTATTCGCTTTATCGAACCGCATCATTCTTTCTCATAATTGCAGCGTAAATTCAGGAACTATAAAAATGTCAAAACCCGAACAAGCGACTCCACCTGAAGCACCCAAAAAGAGCAAAAAAATGCTCATCATCGTCGCTGCGGCAGTCTTGCTGATAGGCGGAGTGGCAGCATTTTTTTTATTGAAGCCGCATCCGCCCAAGAGTGATGCCGCGGCTGAGGAAGTGCGTTCAGAAGTTCCACCAAAATACGTTGAACTGGGAACCTTTACCGCCAACTTGATACACGAGGAAGCAGATCGCTATTTGCAAATTGCGATTTCACTCAAATTGACCAAACCGGAGTTGGAAGAAAAGATCAAAGCGAGCAGCCCGGAAATTCTGCACCGGGTAAATATGCTGTTGCAAAGCAAGACTCCGTCTGAACTTGCCACGATAGAAGGCAAGGAAAAATTGGCCAGCGACATCAAGGCGCAAGTCGAGTATGTCATGGGTTTTCGCAAAACCCCGCCTTCCTTCGGCCATCCTGCTGCACATGAGGCAGCGGCTATCAGCGTTCAAAGTGAAGTTGCTCAAACCGCATCAGGAATAGCGGGTATCTCCGCCGTGTCTGAGGCTGGTGGCATCGCCGAATCAGGGGTAAAGGCCACGGCAGAAAGTCCCAAAGAGGGCAACAGCGGAATCGCCGAGGTATTGTTTACCTCATTTATCATCCAATAAAAACCATGAGCGAATTTCTCTCACAAGACGAAGTTGATTCACTGCTCAAAGGAGTGAACGGCGAAGCAGATGAGGCAGCTGAAAAGCCGCCCGCAGCGGGAGAAGTTCGTCCTTATAATCTTGCCTCTCAGGAGCGCATCGTGCGTGGGCGCATGCCCACGATGGAAATCATCAACGAACGTTTTGCACGGTTATTCCGTATCGGGCTATTCAATTTCATACGCCGTACTCCGGAAATCGCGGTTGGACCCGTGCGTGTTTTGAAATTCGGCGAGTTCATACGCAATCTGCATGTTCCGACCAATCTGAATCTGATCCAGGCCAAACCGTTGCGCGGTAATGGTTTGTTCATATTCGATCCGAATCTGATATTCCTGGTGGTGGACAATATGTTCGGCGGTGACGGGCGTTTTCATATGCGTGTAGAAGGACGCGAGTTCACGCAAACCGAGCAACGCATCATCCAGAAAATGCTGGAAGTGGTATTCGAGACCTATGGCAAAGCATGGGAAGCTGTCCATCCTTTGCAATTCGAGTTCATGCGTTCTGAAATGAATCCCCAGTTCGCCAACATCGCCACGCCCAACGAGGTAGTGATCGTCACTTCCTTCGACATCGAGCTAGGCGGCAATGGCGGCGCATTCCATGTTTGCATGCCTTATTCCATGCTGGAACCGGTGAAAGATCTGCTCTACAGCACCATGCAGGGCGAACTTCTAACAGTGGACAAACGGTGGATGCAACTGTTATCCAAGCAAGTGCAGTCCGCCAATATCGAATTGATCGCCACACTGGGTATGGCCAACTTGACAGTCGAGCAAGTGATGAAGATGCACACCGGCGATGTGATTCCGCTGGAAGTGGACGAAAACATCACGGCATCGGTAGACGGGATCCCGATGATGGAATGCAAATACGGGGCATTCAACAACCAATATGCACTCAGGATAGAAAAAATGCTCACGGTGACAGAAGGAGAAAATCATGTCTGATGAAACAGCTGGCAGCGAAGCCATTTCCGCCGATGATTGGGGTGCCGCGATGGCCGAACAAACCTCGGTTACAAATGCCACAGAAGCGGCCAAACCGCATGTGTTCGAACAATTCGGCTCTGCTGGAGGCATGACCACGCAGAACGACCTCGACATGATCTTGGACATTCCGGTCCAACTCTCAGTCGAACTTGGCCGTACCAAAATGCCGATCAAGAATCTGCTGCAACTCGCCCAAGGTTCGGTAGTCGAACTGGCCGGTATGGCGGGAGAACCGCTGGATGTGATGATCAACGGCTTCCTGATTGCACAAGGTGAAGTGGTGGTAGTGAATGACAAACTCGGCATACGCTTGACCGATATCATCACGCCATCAGAACGCCTGCGCCGCTTGAACCGCTGACATGAGCAGCGCATTCCGCTATCTGGTCGGCAGCGCCATGCTGGCAGCTTGTTCGCTGTCTCTGGCAGTCGAAGGTACGCGCCCGGCCTTTCCCGCACCTATACCGGCAGTCGGCTCAGGGAGCATCCTGCAAATCATATTCAGTCTGTTGCTGGTGTTGGCTGCCATCGTATTGGTGGCGTGGTTGCTCAAACGCATGAATGTATCCCGGCAAGGCAATGGCAATATCTTGAAGGTGATCGGCGGCGTCGCTGTGGGTCAACGCGAACGCGTCTTGCTGGTTGAGATCGAGAACACCTGGTTGGTCATCGGTGTCGGCCCGGGCCAGATCCGTACCTTGCATACCTTGCCAAAATCGACATCATCTGTAGAGAGTATACCCGACACACCGCCAACTGTCCCGTTCAATACCTGGCTAAAAAAATTCATCGAGAAACGCGATGCGACGTAATTACCTGATCATCATCGTCACACTGATCGCGCTGTCAGGCAGCATGCAAAACGCATGGGCCGAAGCGGGTCTGGCGGCGATCACCAGCACACCGACACCTGGCGGCGGGCAAACATACAGTCTGAGTCTGCAGACTCTGCTGCTGCTCACTTCACTCAGTTTTCTGCCGGCGATCCTGTTAATGATGACCGGCTTTACCCGCATCATCATCGTGCTGTCCCTGCTGCGCTCCGCCATCGGCACCCCGTCTTCTCCGCCCAATCAGGTGTTGATAGGCTTGGCCTTATTTTTGACTTTCTTCGTCATGTCGCCCGTGCTGGACAAAATCTATACGGACGCTTATCTGCCTTACAGCGAGAACAAGCTCAGCCTGCAGGATGCGGTGGATAAGGGTGTCATACCCCTCAAGACCTTCATGTTGCGCCAAACTCGCGAGGCCGACCTCGCGCTGTTCGTCAAGATATCCAACAGCGAGGCACTACAAAGCGCCGATCAGGTCCCGTTGCGTATCCTGGTCCCGGCTTATGTGGTGAGCGAATTGAAGACCGCATTTCAAATCGGTTTCGTGGTATTCATCCCCTTCCTTATCATCGATATGGTGGTGGCCAGCGTGCTGATGTCGATGGGAATGATGATGGTTTCACCGGCGGTAATCTCCCTGCCTTTCAAGTTGATGCTGTTCGTACTTGCCGACGGATGGAACCTCCTGATCGGCTCACTGGCGCAAAGCTTCTACACCTGATCATGAGCCCGGAATCCGTCATGACACTGGCCCAGCAGGCGATGGAACTCACGTTGATGATTTCCGCACCGATGCTGCTCAGTGCCTTGGTGATCGGTCTGGTGGTGAGTATCTTTCAGGCGGCAACCCAGATCAATGAGATGACGCTGTCGTTCATTCCCAAACTGCTGGGGATGTTCCTCGTGCTGATGCTCAGCGGTTCATGGATGATTGGTATGCTAGTCGATTACGTACAGCGGCTATTCGGCAACATTCCCTGGATGATAGGGTAAGAACATGATCAGCTTCACCAGCGTTCAACTCGATGCATGGCTGGTCGCTTTCATCTTTCCCTTCACCCGTATCCTCGCCCTGATCGCCAGCTCTCCGGTTCTTGGCGACAAGCAAGTCCCGGTAAGAGTCAAGATCGGATTGTCAATATTGATGACCATGATCGTCGCCCCGACGCTTAACGATCTTCCCCAAGTTGCGGCAGGCTCTCCGCAAGGTTTGTTGATCCTGATCCAGCAGATACTCATCGGGGCGGCGATGGGCTTCACGATGAAACTGATCTTCGCCGCAGTGGAAATGGCGGGAGAGTTGGCCGGCCTGCAAATGGGACTGGGATTCGCCAGTTTTTATGACCCCATCAATGCATCGCAATCCCCCGTCATCTCGCAATGGATGAATATCGTCGCTTCACTCGCCTTTCTCGCCCTGAACGGACACCTATTCGTGCTAGCGGGTTTTGCGGAAAGTTTTCAGACACTGCCGGTTGGTAGCATGATCTCGGGTAAGGGGTTTTATGGGATCGTCAGCTGGGGAGGAAACATCTTTGCTTATGCGCTGCAACTCTCGTTGCCGTTGCTGGCGGCATTGCTCATCACCAACCTGGCGCTCGGCATTCTGACTCGTGCCGCACCCCAGCTGAATTTGTTCGCGGTGGGTTTTCCCGTCACACTGTCGATCGGATTCGTGGTGCTGGCACTGTCCACACCCTACTTCGCGCCTCTGTTGGATAGGCTGACACACGAGGCTCTCAACAGCATGCTCAATCTGGCGAAATCCAACCCGTAATCAAATTCGGATCAGAGGTAGGTGAACAGCGACAGATTCGATACCTGCGCGAAGGATTTTTGCGCGGCTTGCAAGGCAAGCTGCTGCTGTGCCAGATCGGTAGCGGCCTGGGTAAAATTCGTATCCTGCAATTGGGACAAGGAACTTTTATAGGTCACACCCAGATTATCACCTGTCGTCTGGGTGGAATCGATGACCTGCAGATTGGAGCCAACTGCCGCGTTTGCGGTGGACACATTGGTCATGCTGCGATCCAGGTTGTTGATTGCGTTCGACACACTTGCCGACATCGCAGCAGATTGCGCCGTATTGCCCGACGTGATTGGTGTGTTCAAGGCAGTGACCAGATCGGCAACGGTCTTGAATATGCTCACATTGCTGCTCGGTGCAACGGTGAATTGATCCCCGTTCGCCGGCGCGCCCTGAATAGTGAACTGCATCCCGTCGAAGCTGATCGCCTGTCCACTGGTAAACGGCTGGTTGGTCATCCCGGCAACCGGCAGCCCGGTCGTCGTGTTCGTCACGCTATAGGTCGTCACCCCGGCCGCGACGGTGAATGCGACGTTGTAACTATTGCCGGTCAACAATGCAGGATTGGTGACGCTCCCCTGGGTCGCAATACCGCTTCCGGTATTACCAGCGGCTGCCTGGGTGACAAAAGTGCCATTGCCGTTCTTCACACGCATGAATATTTCCGCCCCCGATTGGGTCGCCCCGATCTGCAGATTACTGCTGACCTGAGTCATTTTTTGCCCGTCATCGCCCAAATAGGCATAGCCTGCAGCGGTATTGGCGATCGGCTGTGTACCCGTTTGAAATCCTGAGAAAAGATAATTGCCGGTGCCATCCGTGCTGTTCGCCAAACTGACCAGTTGCTGCAACTGCCCGTTCAAATTGGTCGCGATACCTTGTCTGCTGCTATTGCTGAGCGATCCATTTCCTGCGGTTATCATCTCCGTTCTGATACTTTGCAACACCGATGTCACGCTCTGCAATGTTGTGTCCATCTGGGTCAGTGTGTTCTTCGCGGATACACGATTGGCGGTATATTGGGTATTGGTCGCATCTGCCTGGGTCAGGTCCAGCGCCTGTACGGATGCCGCCGGATCAATGGAGGGGTTCAGCAGCCTGGTTCCCGTGGCAAGCTGTTCCTGAGTCTGCAACACGCGAGCTTGCTGCTGGTTCATCGCAGCGACGTTGAAGTCATAGATCATGCTGGTACTGATACGCATCATTCACCTACCTATCTTAAATTCAATAATGTATCGAACATCGTGTTTGCCACCTGTATGGCCTTGCCAGCCGCCTGATAGGCACGCTGGTAGCGCATCAGATTGGCAGCTTCTTCATCAAGATTGACCCCGGATACCGATTGCTGCGTTTGCAAAAGCTGATTGACCATCGTGGTTTGAGCTGTGCTCGATTGGGTCATCGCACTCGTCGTGCTCCCGACCTGGGCGACCAACTGGTCATATGCTCCCTGGAAACTGGTAGTGCCTCCCGACAAAGTATGCTGCGTCTGTAATCCGGCCATCAACAAGGCATTGCGGTTATCCCCTTTTCCGTTGACATTCGGTGCGATGTTGAACACATCCCCGGCTGCCGGTGTGCCGCTGATCTGCGCTGTCCAGCCGTTGTAGCTGATGTTCTGCCCTGAGGTATAGGTTACCGCTCCTACTACGGCCGGCACAGCACCTGTAACCGTAAAGGTGGTCGGGCTGGTAAAAGTGATACTGACGGGTGTTTGTAAATTCGCATTCGCTGGAGCGGGAGGATTCACCGACCCGTTGCTGATGATCGCGCTGCCGGTGTTATTCAGTGACGCACTGGCCAAAATAGGCGCAGCTGCAGCGATCTTTGCCGGGTCGGAGATCACCACTGAAATGTTCTGTGCACCGTTAACCGTCGGGCGTATCAAGAAGCTGTCTCCAGCCACTGCCGCGCCTGATGATAAGCTGACAGTGAAACCATCCACCGTTTGTGGCAACGAGGCAAGGTTCGTGACCGTATTATCCGACAACCTGGTCAGCGTGTAGCTGCCACCACCGTTGGCCGTCAAGGTGTAGTTGCTGGCAGTCAAAGCATTCGCATTCGTGATGCTTGCCGCAACGACAGCATTCCCCGCATTACTGCTTGAGTTGTTAACCAAGGGCGTGGATACCGAAAAGATATTGCCACCCATCACCCCGTTCAGGTCTTGCCCCAGCTGATTCTGCTGATTCACGGCGCTGGCAATACCGATCGCCACCAACCCCAGCTGATTTTGTGCAGGCACCAGACTTTGGTCGCGGAATGCCAGCAAGCCGCCCAGCACCCCGCCCTGTACACCGATCTGTTGCAAGGGAATGGTAATACCGTTTGCCGTATAGGCTACTTCGCTACGTGTCGGGTCCGTTAAAGAGGGAACCGCTTTTAATCCGAAAGCCTGATTGCCCACCACCAAAGGCTGGCCATTGCCGACGAAGACGTTGTAGCTGCCATCGGTCTGCTTAACCACCGTCGACTGGATTTGCTGGTTCAATTGGCTGATCAGCTGGTCGCGCTGGTCCAGCAAATCATTGGGCGGCTGTCCGGTTCCCTGTGCCAGAACGATATTTTGGTTCAACGTGGCGATTTGCTGTGCCAAGCTGTTGACGGTAGTCACGCTGGTGCCGATCTGACTATTCAGACTGTTGTTGATGTCGGTCAACTGCTGATTGAGCGATTGGAAGCGTGCCGCCAAAGACTGTGCACTACTGAGCAGGGTCTGACGTGCCGGGACCGAATTCGGTGAATTCGCCACGGTGTTCGCGGAATTGAAAAATCCCTGCAATGCCGGCGACAATCCCGCGTTCGGATCCGCGAGCATATTGTCGATCTGGGTAACCTGCGTTTGGTAGGTACTTAGTTGGCTGGCTTGTGTCTGGCCTTGTAAAATCTGTGTGTTCAAGAAATCGTTGTACACACGTTTGACCGTGATGACGTTGGTCCCTTCACCGATATAACCGGAGCCTGTGTACTGTGCTGTATTGGCAGACTGAACGATCTGCTGCATGGAGTAGCCTGGCGTATTGGCATTGGCAATGTTGTGCTGCGTGGTCGCCAAGCCCGCCTGAGCCGCATTCAACCCGCTAAGACCGATACTAAAGATACTGCTCATAATGTGATCCTCTTTTGAATCCGAGTCACCGACTCACCAGTGTTATCGGCACCCTGCGCAAATTCTTTAGCCCGAACTCCGTTAGCCGGAAAAATTCATTTTATCCATGACCTGCGCCAATTTATCGGCATAGTGAGGGTCAGTGGCATAACCGGATTTTTGTATGGCCTGCGCCATGCCCGCCACATCTCCGCCCTGCTGCAATACCGATGCATAGCGTGGGTTATTGTTCAGCATGTGCGCATAATCCTGAAACGCCTCGGCATAGGAGGCGTAAGCACGGAAACTTTCAATCTGTTTACTGGCAACACCATTTTGATATTCGGTGGTTATCACATCGGCCACTTTGCCAGTCCATCCTGAACCGGCCTTGATGCCGAACAGGTTGTAGCTATTGCTTCCATCCGCCATCCGTATCTCATGCTTGCCCCAGCCGCTTTCCAGCGCTGCCTGCCCCAGCATCAGTTGCGGCGGCACTCCCGTGGATAGGCTGGTTTGCAAGGCGTGAGGCAACATGCGATCCATGAAATCCTGCTGCGTCTTTTCGCTATGTGCGGGGAGAGCCACGTTAACTTTTCCTGTCCCGCCGGACTTGGATGAAGAAGTACCTGTCGTGACTGTAGCGCCGGGTGATGTATGTGCACTTCCAGCGTTATTGGATAATTGTCTGACCAGGATGTCGGCCAAACCTATCCCTTTGCTGGACATATTTTGCGCGAATTGTTGATCCAACATGCCGGTGAACATCTTGGTCTGCTCACTATCGAACATGCCGTCTTGGGGAGTAGCCTCACGCATGCTCTTGAGCATCATATTCATGAACACCGACTCGAACTGCTGCGCTACGGCTTTGAGCGCCTTATCCGGTGATTGCTTGGCTTGCAAGCGCAATTGCGCCAGCGACTGGGAATCCAGTGCCAGTTTTGCCGACGTCGTGTCTAGCGGGCCGGCCATTTAGATGATCTCCAACTCCGCGTGCAACGCACCCGCTGATTTTATCGCCTGCAAGATCGCCAAAAGATCCTGCGGTGTGGCACCGATCGAATTCAGCGACTTGACCACTTCGCTCAACAACACTCCCTTGGGCAGTTGCACCAAACCGCCTTTGTCTGACTTGACATCTATCGTTGTCTTGTCGACCTGCACCGTCTTGCCATCCGAGAGCGCATTGGGCTGACTCACCGAACTGTCGGTGTTGATCACGACTGTCAAATTCCCATGAGCGACGGCACAGGCATCAAGCGTCACAGCCTGGTTCATCACCACAGAACCAGTTCGTGCATTGATGGTCACCTTGGCGATACCCTGAGCCGGAGTCACTTCCAGATTCTCGATCTTGGAGATGAACGCCACACGCTGAGTGCCTGAGGGTGCACGGACTTCGATCACGCGGCCATCTTGTGCCGAGGCAATGTCTTGCCCGGCTTGCCCATTGATGACCTCAACGATGCGCGTGGCGGTCGTAAAGTCGTTAGCTTTCAATTCCAGATGTATGAAATCGCCCTGGCCCAGCAAGGTAGGCACGGCTCTTTCGACCGTTGCACCGGCGGGCACACGGCCGACACTGAGATGATTGACCTGTATCGAAGCACCCCCTGAGGACGCTCCCACTCCACCCACCAACACGTTACCTTGTGCCATCGCGTAGACCTGTCCATCCGCGCCTTTCAACGGTGTCATCAACAGCGTTCCACCGCTCAGACTCTTGGCATTACCCAAAGAGGATGCCGTCACATCTATGGTTTGCCCAGACTTGGAGAACGGCGGGAGCGTGGCAGTCACCATCACCGCCGCGACGTTCTTGAGCTGCAAACTCGTACCTTGCGGCAGATTCACACCCAACTGGGACAACATCGTGATGACGCTCTGCACCGTGAACGGTGTTTGGGTCGTTTGGTCACCGCTACCATCCAAACCGACCACCAGGCCGTAGCCTATCAATTGGTTATCCCGCACACCTTGAATGCTGGCCATATCCTTGATGCGATCGGCCAAAGCACAGAACGGCGTCAGCAATAAAGTCAGCATCAATAAAGTGAGAATTCTTTTCATGGTATTACTCCTCGTTAGAACGGCATCACCGACATGAAGAACCGTCCCAAGAACCCCAGTGTCTTGGCATCGTTCACGACCTGATTCATTTCTCCCGCATTCTTGTATTCAAGATGCGCATCGGCGACCTGGGTGGACTGCACGACATTCAAATTGGAAATCGCGGTCGGGTTGACCACGCCGGAGAACCGGATGAATTCATCGCTCTGGTTCAAGGCCACCTGCTTTTCTCCGCTGACCAGCAAATTGCCATTCGCCAATACTTCGATCACCGTCACCGTGATCGTCCCGGTAAGCGTCTCACTCGCCGCGCCTGCGCCGGTTAGCGCCGTTTTATTGTTTGCACTGCCGCTCACCGTAAAGGGATTAAGCAGTGTGGTGGCGCTCTTTGTGATGCTCGGCGAGCTCGAAGCGACACTGCTGGAATTGCTGGAGCCATTGCTCGATTGCCGGCTCCCGCTCGTCGTTTCCACCAGATTGATGGTCAAAATATCGCCAATATTGCGCGCGCGTATATCTTCAAACAGCGGGCGTTCGTGGAGTCCGGCATGATATATCCCGCCATCTGCCGTTTCGGCCGCCCTGGTAACAACCGGCTTCGCTGTCATGGGTTGATGGATGTTGGTGGGTGGCGTCATGGAACACCCGGTGAGCAGCACCAGCATGCCAACCATGACATATCTAATCGTGGATGACATCATTCCCTCCATTACATCTGGACCAGTTTCTGCAGCATCTGATCCGAGGCGGTGATCGCTTTGGAATTGATCTCATAAGCGCGTTGTGTTTGTATCATGTTGACCATTTCCTCCACGACGTTCACATTGGAAGTCTCCACAAAATTTTGATTCAAAGTCCCGCTGCCATTCGTTCCCGGCACGGTAGTATTGGGCGTGCCCGACGAGGCCGTTTCCTGATAGAGATTGCTGCCCTGACTCTGCAGTCCGGCCGGATTGATGAACGTCGCAAGTTGCAGACTCCCGACCTGGACCGGCGCAGCGACACCCGGCTGAGTGACGGACACCACGCCGTCCGTCCCTATCGTCACGCTGGTGGCATTGGCCGGAATGGTGAGTGCAGGTTGTATCGTAAAGCCGTTTGAAGTGACTAGCTGTCCCTGACTGTTACTCTGGAAAGAGCCATCTCTAGTGTAAGAGGTCGTGCCGTCCGGCATCAACACCTGAAAGAATCCTGATCCCTGGATCGCCACGTCCAGCTGATTCCCGGTTTGCTGCAAATTACCCTGGGTATGAATTCGTTCGGCAGCAACCGGTCGCACCCCTGTACCGATCTGTAAACCTGATGGAACCTGAGTTTGTTGGGAAGACTGAGCACCGGGTTGGCGTATGGTCTGATACAACAGATCTTCAAACACCGCACGGGAACGCTTAAAGCCATTGGTACTGACGTTGGCCAGATTGTTGGATATCACATCCATCTGGGTTTGTTGCGCATCCAGCCCGGTTTTTGCAATCCATAGAGAACGTATCATGATCTTTACCTTTCTAATTATTACGTATTAACTTGCCACGGTGAGAATCTGCGTGGACTTTTGCGCATCGTTGTCCGCACTTTGCAACATCTTCATCTGCATATCGAATTTGCGTGCCAGTGCAATCATGTTCACCATGGCTTCCACGGTGTTCACGTTGCTGCCTTCCAGACTGCCGGGCACGATTTCCACATTGGCATCGGCTGTCGCGGGAGCGCCGCCCTTTAAATGGAATAGACCGTCTGCCCCGCGATCCAGTTGGGCAGCAGGTGGATCAACCAATTTCAACCGACCTATGACAGAAACTTGCGAGGGTGTGGAGCCGCTGGGGACGGTGGATATCGTGCCATCCTTTGCGATGCTTACCTCGGTGTCCGGCGGCACTGTGATAGGTCCACCCTCGCCGACGACATTCAATCCGCTGCGTGTCTGCAACACCCCGTTCGGCGTGACCTGAAAACTGCCGTTGCGGGTGTATGCCTCCTTGCCATCCAGCGTTTGCACGGCTAACCAACCGTTGCCCTGCACCGCCACGTCCAAGGGTCGACCTGTCGGTTGCAAACCTGCCGGTGTGAAATCCGAACCCACACTGGAGTCCACCACAAACGTCCTTGTCGCCAGCCCCTCACCAACCAAGGGAACCGCGCGAAAGGTATCCAGTTCCGCACGAAAACCTGTCGTATTCGCATTGGCCAGATTCTCGGAGACGGCAGCTTGCTGCTGCAGCACCTGAGATGCTCCGGTCATTGCGGTATATATCAGTCTATCCATTGCGTTCTCCTGTCAAGGAAGCGAAAACCGGGAAACGGTCAAGTTTTCCATTACCTCAAGTTGATCAGTGTTTGTGTCAACGAGTCTTGCGTCTTGATGGTCTGCGCATTGGCTTGATAGTCGCGTTGTGCAGTGATCATATTGACCAGTTCAGCCGTCAGATCCACATTGGAACTCTCCACCGCACCGGATTGCAATACGCCCAGAGAAGACGAACCAGGCGCACCAACAAGCGGCACTCCCGATGCTGCTGTTTGTGCCCATTGATTACCGCTCAACGGTTCCAGACCTTGCACGTTGCTGAAGTTCGCCAGGACAACCTGACCCAGATTTCTGGTCTGCCCATTCGTATAGCTGCCTACGATGGTGCCGTTGGCACTGGTATTGAATGAGGTTAATTGCCCGGTGGTATAACCATCCTGAGTCATGCTATTCACGCCAAAAGCAGTACCGTATTGGGTGGTCGTTGCAAAATTGAATGTCAGGTTTAGCGGAGCCGCACCTGCTGGTGTGTATGCAGCAGCCGCAACAGACGGAGGTGATGAAAGCGTACCACTTGTATTGAACGTCAGTGTATTAGGTGCTAGAACTACTGGTGCGCCATCCACGGTCAAGAAGGTATTCCATGTTGACGAGGGTGCATTGGTGGCAGTTGGAGCAGCGTTAACGGCCAATGCCGCTACCGGAGTCACTGTGAGTGTTGTGGCATTTGTCACCCCACTAATCGTATAGGTTACCCCTCCAACTGTGAGTGTATTTCCTATCGCAAGACCGGCAGTCGTACCACTCAAAGTCATGGTCCCTGACCCGGCAGCCATGGTCGCTGTTCCCATTGCAGCAACAGGAATCGACTGGCGCTGGAAGAACATCGTAGAAATATGACTATTTCCCAAGGTGTCGAACACCGTGGTCGACGTGGAATTATTGTATGAAGTCGGATCTGTTGGATTGAAGACCGCCGTGGCCGGTACAGTGGCATTCGCATTCAGACTCAAACCGGCAGTCACATTGACAGTTGCTTTCGGTGCCAAGGGCGCAGAGGATATCTGTATAGGCGCAGGACTGCCCGGCAGGATAGCCCCGGCAGCGCTGACCGGATAGCCCGTTAACTATAGCCCCTGGCTGTTGACCATATAACCGTTCTGATCAAGCTGGAACTGCCCATTTCGGCTGTACGTAATCGCACCGTTGTTGTCCATGCGAAAGAATCCGCTATTGCTGATCGCGATATCCATGGAATTGCTGGTCGCGGAGATCGTACCTTGGGAAAACTGTTGTGCGACCGTCGCCACCGTTGTACCCGAACCAACCTGTAACGTACCTGAACCTGCCAAACTATTCGCATACACATCTGCGAATTGCGCTTGTGATTGTTTGAATCCAACCGTATTCGCATTGGCCACGTTGTTGCCTATGACGTTCAAATTCTGTGATGCTGCATTCAGTCCACTCAGTCCTTGATCAAAAGCCATGATGTTCTCCTTGGTTGCGCCTGCTCCAACAAAAAGTTGGGGTTTATCCCTTGCGGGTATTAATTAAACGACCTTACAAAAGGTCGCCCTGAAATTTACTGCACTCAAAATCAACTTCGATTACAAAATTTGCTGCACTTGAGATACCGGCACAAGACCATTGGCGCCAACATTCAAACTCGCGCCTGAACTACCCGGTGTCACACCGTTCACCACACCATATGCCAAGGCGGTTGACGTGACATTGTTACCACCCTGAGTCGCGGTTACAGCGAAATTGTAAGTACCGTTAGGCACCGCCACACCGGCAGAGTTATTCCCATTCCATTGCCAGCCCTGCACGCCGGCCGCCATCGCACCCAACTGCAGCGTAGTGACAGCGTTACCCGCTGCATCCGTTATGGCGACTTGAACATTGCTTGCGGATTGGGATAAATTCACCCCTCCGATCGCGTTTCCGCTGGCCAGATCCAGCGTATTACCAGGTGTCAAAACACCATGCCCTATCATCGACGCGGCCTGCATCGACTGGCTGGTCGTGATACTGCCGCTCAAAGCTTGCAGCGTCGAATTCAATTGATTGATGCCACTCACCGTACTCAGTTGCGCCATTTGCGATGTCACTTGCGCGTTGTCCATCGGATTCATGGGATCCTGATTTTGCATCTGCGTCACCAGCAACTTCAGGAAAGTACTTTCGGTACTCGAGACGGCGGCACTTCCCGCAGAACTTGCAGTGGAACCACCTGCAGCTTTTGCGTTCAACGAACTGTAAAGTGCCGCCGAGCTGCTATTTTGTGTCGGGCTAACCATGATTTTTCCTTTCGTTTACTGACCGATAGTCAATGTTTTTATCAACAGGGTTTTTGAGGTATTCAACACTTCCACGTTATTCTGGTATGCGCGCGATGCGGAAATCATGTTCACCATCTCATCCACCACGTTCACATTCGGCATGGCTACATAACCCTGCTCATTGGCCATCGGATGCTTGGGGTCGTAAACCATTTTCATCGGTGCGTTATCCTCGACCACCGCCAGCACTTTCACGCCTTGCGCATCGCCGGCGCCTACCTGAGTGGCGCTGAACACGACCTGTTTGGCGTGGTACGGCTGTCCGTTCGCACTGGTGGTGCTGTCGGCATTCGCCAGATTGCTCGCCACGACATTCAGACGTTGCGACTGTGCTGTCATAGCGGAACCGGCCACGTTGAAAATATTAAATAGCGACATGATCTACCCCTGTATGGCCTGCATGATCTGTTTGATGTCTTCACTGATGAATTTCACACTGGCTTCGTAGCGCAATGCGTTGTCGGCAAACTCGGCACGCTCGACATCCATGTCAACAGTATTGCCATCGGCGGTAGGCTGGATGGGCCTGCGATATAGAACAGGCGCACCCATGACCGAACTGCCGGTACCAGCTTCAAGATGAGCAGGCGAAGTCTGTGCCGCCGGCAATTTTCCTGACGTTCCAGCCAGAGCATTCTGCAAAGCCCCCGCAAAATCGATATCTCTCGCCTTGAAGTTCGGCGTGTCGGCATTCGCAATATTCGCAGCCAGTAACTCCTGGCGTCCGGCACGCAGGGTCAGTGCCGTCTGCTGGAAACGTAATGCATCATCCAATTTGTTGACCATCATGCCCTCCTGTTTGCCATTTGCTATTTACCTGGATGGCATACTACGGCGCACCAGATTTGTTTTATCTGTCGATTAACGGCCGATTTCTGCTTCAATTCCAGCCTCACTATCCCGATTGAACATGCACAATGTGCAGCATGAAAAAACTATTTCTCATCCTCTGTCTGGCAGTGCAAAGCGCGCAGGTGCTGGCAAACACGCAAGACCATCGGGTATTGCGCGAGGCAGTGGTTGATTTTGTGCAACGGCAAACCGTTGCATTGCCCGGAAAGGTGAGCTTTCAGGTAGGTGAGATAGACTCCCGTCTCACCCTGCTGCAGTGTGAAAAACTCGAGGTGTTCCTGCCGGCTGGCAGTCAGCTCGTAGGTAATACCTCGGTCGGGGTACGCTGCCTCGAAAGACACGGATGGTCCGTCTTCGTACCGGTGCAAATCCAGATCAGCCTCGATTTGCTGATCAGCGTGCGGCAATTACCCGCAGGCCATATCCTGCAGGCGGAAGATTTTTCCACACAGACCATCCAGATCGCCCAGATAGGCGGCATGACCGACCTCAGACAGGTAACTGGAAAGGTGCTGCGTTACAGCATCGGTGCAGGTCAAGTTCTGCGCGAAGACATGCTGCGTGCGCCATTCAGCGTCATGCAAGGACAAACCGTGCAGCTTATCTTGCAAGGCAGAAGCTTCAACATAAGCAGCGCGGGCGTGGCACTCAGCAATGCCAGCGAAGGCCAGTTCGTCAAAGTCAGGAATGAATCCGGTGGGGTTGTGGGCGGCCTGGCACGCGCGAACGGGGGAGTGGAAATCACACCTTAAAACAAAGCACTAGTTGTGTTCAAGACGCGCATAAGTTATAAAGATCACCGGCCGCCCTAAAGCTTTCCGATGTTTTGCCGATATAGTGGGCAACGACCCGAGCTAACGGGGACATACAGACTGAGAGGATCAACGTGAAAATAGACAAGCCTAGCAAACCGCTGCCCGCCGCCCCCGTCGCAGGAAAACCGCGTGCCAACACAGCCGGCCAGTCCGCTACGTCAGCGCAAGCCGACAGCACGAGTGTTTCGCTCGGGGCAAAAGCCACGCAATTGCAAAGCATGGAAAACAGCATGGCCAGCACTTCCGTGGCGGATCCGAACAAAGTCGCCGAGATCAAATTGGCGATCAGTCAGGGACGTTTCCAGGTCAACTCCGGAGTTGTTGCCGACAAGCTTTTGGAATCCGTCAAATCATTGATCAGCAATCGAGGATAAGGTTTGAATCAACACATCGGCACTCGGATGCTCGTCGCACTAAGCAATGAACGGGACAGCTTGCGCGATTTTGTCGATTTGCTGGAACGCGAACAAAGTGCCCTGGTACAGAACCTTGGCGATCAGGTATTGAAACTGGCCGAACAAAAATCTGCTGCTGCGTTGGTGTTGACCGGACTTGTCGAAGACCGTCATCTTCTGTTGAAGCAGAACCTTCCCGAACTCAGCCCGGCAGCCATTCAGACCTGGCTGCAAACTCACAACAAGGCAGCGTGGCCGATCTGGCAAGAGATTCGCGGGCTCGCTGAGCGCGCCAGACTGCTCAATCAAAACAGCGGTGATTTGATACATATGAAACTGCGTTATAACCAGCAGGCTTTGGCGGTACTGAACAACGCCGCCAACAAGGCAAACTTGTACGGCCCGGACGGGCAGCCCAACTTTGCAGTGGGTAGCGGCAAGCCCATAGCCAGCGCCTGACCTCAAGGATCCAATGGCGGAATAACGTGCTCGGTGTCGGGCGATAGTATCGTGATGCTGACACGCCGATTCTTGGCTCGATGCTCAGGGCTATCGTTGGGCACCACAGGTTGATTGGACGCCATGCCGACTACCGACAGACGCTGTTGTGGCACGCCATGATCGATCAACATCCTCACCACGCTGCTGGCCCGCGCTGAAGACAATTCCCAATTCGACGGAAACAAAGGCGTGCTGATAGGCACATCGTCGGTATGGCCCTCGACTTCGATGGGCTGCTCTTCCTGGCTCAACACGATAGCCACCTGGTGGAGAACTTCAGCCGCGGCCGGCTGCAACACCGCTTCACCCGGCTTGAACAAGGAACTCGCGCTGATATCAATCACCACGCCGCGTTTCGTTTGATTCACGCTGACCAGACCTTGCCCTATCATGGCTGACATGACATGGCTCAGTCCATTTGCAACTGCCTTCATCCGGTCTTGTATCTTGCGCTGTTCTTCGCCAAGACGCGCAGTGCGCCTATCCACCAGGGCTTTGAGCATCTGTTCCTGCTTGTTCTGAATGATTGTTGAAGAAGCGGAGCTGGGTTGATTGGTAAAAGCGATGTTCAAAGAGTCGCTGAAGATTTTGTATTTTGCCTCGTTCACGGAAGAGATGGAGTACATGACCACGAACACGGCAAACAACAGCGTGATGAAATCCGCATAAGAAATCACCCACCGATCCGTGTTGACAAATTCGATACGTTTTTTTCGGCGTGCCATGTCAGTCGAGGTAACCCTGAAGTTTAAGTTCGATCAGGCGCGGATTTTCTCCGTTGGCAATGGCCACCAAACCATCGACAATCATTTCGTGGATATCCGCCTGGCGCATGATGATGGTTTTCAACTTGTTCGCCACCGGCAGAAATAACAGATTGGCAAATGCCACGCCATATATCGTCGCCACAAAAGCCACAGCGATACCCGCGCCCAATTTGCCCGGCTCAGTAAGATTCTGCATAACGTGCATCAGGCCCAATACGGCTCCGATGATACCGATGGTGGGAGAATACCCGCCTGCCGCTTCCCAGACCCGGGCCGACTGCCAACGCAATTGCTCCCACCGATGGATTTCAACATCCATCACTTCGCGGATCTTTTCCGGACTCACCCCGTCCACCAGCAGCTGCAATCCCTTGTTCAGGAACGGGTCGCTGACCGTTGCTATCCTTGCCTCAAGTGCCAGCAGCCCGGACTTGCGCGACAGCAGACTCCATTCGGTCAATTGGCCGACAAGGCGCGAACCGTTCAGCCTGGGTTCGACGAATACCCAACCGCCCATTTTGATAGCCGTTGTGAATACCCTCATCGGGCATTGCACCATCACCGCACCGAGCGTTCCGCCAAACACGATCAGAAAAGCGGTTCCCTGAAAAAGAATGGAAAGGCCGCCACCTTCCAGTAGCTGCCCGGTCATGATGCCGACAAAGCTCAGCAACAGACCCAACAGGGTAAGCCTATCCATCAGTGACCCTTCAATGTGCTGCGCAAGCGTGCCACCGCCTGACTGTGTAACTGTGAAATCCGCGATTCACTCACCCCGAACACTTCGCCGATCTCGCGCAGATTCATCTCTTGCTCGTAGATCATGCCCATCAACATGGATTCCCGTTCGGGCAAACTCTCGATGGCACGCATCAATTCTGTCCTGAAGCGCTCATCCTGCAACAGATCCATCGGGTCGGAATCGCTATTGAATTCGAATTTCTCAAAGAAATCCTGCTCGCCTTCATCGTGGAAATCCTCGTAATACACCAACTGCGCGCCACGCGCCTCCTGCAACATCTGCTGGTATTCGGCAAGCGGTATGCCCATGTCCTTGGCGATCTCGGTTTCGTTTGGCGGCCTGCCCAGTTTCTGTTGCAGCCGGCTGATAGACACTTCGATTTGCCTCATGTCGCGACGCAGGCTGCGGGGCAGCCAATCTGCGCTGCGCAATTCGTCGAGCATCGCCCCGCGTATGCGCTGCGTGGCATATGTCTCGAACTGAGCGCCGTGAAATTCGTCGTACCGGCTCGCCGCATCCAGCAAACCGAGCATGCCGGCCTGGATGATGTCATCAATCTGGACGCTATACGGCAATTTGGTCATCAACTGATGTGCAAGACGCTTTACCAACGGCGCGTATTGGCGCAGGCAGTAATCTTTGTCTTTTAATCCATTAGCGGTATACATGATCTCTAATCACACCTGTGCCATTTCCCCGCTGCGTATTTGCCGCATCAGGCTTTGCATCATGAACGAGACACCGCCAGCAGGTTCGCCCCGCTCCGTCGGCAGATGCAAAAATTTGTGCGCCAATTCCATGTAGGCCTTGGCCGACGAGGCTGTCGGAAATGCTTCGACCACCGACCTGCCCAATTGGGTTGCACGCTTGAGTTTGGCATCAAGCGGAATATATCCAAAATACTCCAATCGTGCATCAAGATGATTGCGTGCCACCTTGTGCATATTTTTGAATACGGTCAGCGCTTCCTGTTCGCTGTTCACTTTATTCACCACGACATCAAACTTCAACCTGGCATTTTCCAATGCCAGACGTTTAATCAAAGTATAGCTCTCAGTAATACCGCTCACGGTCGCATCTACTACCACGAGCAATGAAACACCCATAGCCAAACTCGACGATGCTGCAGATTGTCCTGCACACATGGCAGCGTCGACCAGCAACATATCTGCTCCGCTGCTTGCTTCGGAGAGTGCCTGCTCCAATCGTTGTTGCTCATCCACCTGCAGTCGATTCAGGCTGCTCATGGCACGGGCGGCAGGCAGGATGGAAAACCCGTTGGTACGCAACACTGCCTGTTGCACCGCGCATCTTCCCTGCACAACGTCCAACAGATCCTGTCGTGAGGATAACATCAATGGTTCCAGCAGATTGTTCGGTGCGTGATTTTCGTCCAGCACCAGTACATCCTTGCCCGAACGCGCCAATGCTGCCGCCAGATTGATCGTCATGCTGGTACGGCCCACGCCTGTCTTGCCGGCAACAACAGTAACGATCCTGGTCTGATTGTTCACCAACAGGCGGCGCAATCCTTCCGCCTGGTCCAGTCCATGTTCAGAGCGCATATCTCACCCCTCCCTGCTCCCCACTCGAACGATGCTCCCCTCTGCCGGAGCCAAGGATAACCGAAGCACGAACATCCGGTGGCGCACTTTCATTGGCCATCAATATGGGGAAGTCCAAATCCTGCAAGGTGAAAGGAGTCAATTGCTCCGACGGTTTGATGGCACGATGCAACAGATAATCCAGATTGATGGAATGCAAATCTTCCGGCACGCGCTGGCCATTGGCCATATAGTGCATCACCAGTCGATGCCGGACCACCACATCCAGCATGGCTCCAAGGTTCACGGCCTCATCCAGCTTGGTAGCGATACAGCCGATCACTCTGTTGCTGTGATACATGCGCACCACATCCTCTAGTGTGTCGCCGGAACTGGTCGAGTTCAACAGCAACAAACGTCTCACATCGGTCGCATCGAACATCTCATTCTGGTTAGCCACGCGCTCATCGCGCTGCCCCATACCGACGGTGTCGATCAACACCAGATGCTTGTGGCGTAAAGCCGACAGTGTCAGGCGCAAATCATCGGTATCCTTCACCGCATGCACTGCCACACCAAGTATCTTGCCGTAGATCTTGAGTTGTTCGAAAGCGCCGATCCGGTAGCTATCCGTGGTCAACAGGGCGACTTTGTCCGCACCGTAACGCACCACCGCACGCGCCGCCAATTTGGCCGTGGTGGTGGTCTTGCCTACTCCGGTCGGGCCGATCAGTGCGAACACCCCGCCCATGGCCACGATATCATCGGACTCTCCGGCGACGCGCAGATTGCGTTTCAATACCTGTTTGATCCACGACTCACCCTGCATTTTTCCAGCCGGCATCTTGTCCATCAACTGCCTCGCCAGCAGGGTGCTGAAACCCGCATTGAGCATTCTGCGCAACAAACCGGCACGTTGCGGGTCATTGCACTGCACATCGTTCCAGGACATGGCGGAGATTTGCTGTTGCAACATGTTGTGCATAGATTTGATCTCGTCCAGAATGTCCTCGTTTCCCGATGAGGCTTGAACGACTGGCGGTTTGACTGGCTGGACCTGTGCTTCAAATACTGCATGCCGTGCAGATTGCACGGTAGATTTTCCGGTCATCCGGGAAATATCATCTCCGGTCAAAGCGATGATTTCGACTCCTTGTTCCACCTGTCGATTGGAAAGAATGACCGCATCTTCTCCCAGTTCATTGCGGATATCCCGCAATGCCTGACGCGCCGTCGGGGCGATGAATTTTCTAACGTTCATGCTCTACCTCCTACTGTTGCGGTGACCCGGATCGTTTTGAAATCCGGTATCTCATCGTGCGAAATCACTCTCAAATGCGGCACTGCACGCTTCAGGAATCGCGCCAGCAGATCGCGCAGTTGCGCCGGCACCAGTAGTACCGTAGGTAATCCCAGCTTTTCCTGCACCTGTGCAGCGGCACGGGTCTCACGCAGCACGGTATCGGCCAGACCCGGCTCGATACCGATGCCTTCATGACTGGATTGCATCGCCTGGATCAGGATGTACTCGAGCTCTTTATCCATACCGATCACCTGCAATTCCTGCGCGGCGGGATAGAACTGCTGAACGATGGCCGGGCCCAGTGCGACGCGCACCAATCCGGTCAGTTGATAGGCATCCTGGGTGCGGGGTGCATTCTCTGCCAGCGTCTCGACGATGGTACGCATATCGCGTATGTGCATGCCCTCGTCCAACAGATTCTGCAATACCTTCTGCACCGTTCCCAGTTGCAATACCTTGGGCACCAGGTCTTCGGTGAGTTTGGGTGCGATCTTGCCAAGATGATCGAGCAGTTGTTGAACTTCCTGGCGTCCCAGCAACTGGGATGCCTGAGTGTTGATGATTTGGCTCAGGTGCGTCGCTACCACCGTTCCGGGATCGACCACGGTATAACCCATGACCTGCGCCTGTTCGCGCAACGCACCGTCTATCCACACCGCAGGCAGACCGAATGCCGGATCCTTGGTCTGATTGCCGGCTAACTGACCAGAGACATTGCCCGGATTGATGGCCAGGAACAAATTGGGATAGGACTCGCCACTGCCCACTTCCACACCCTTAAGCGTGATGCGGTAACCGTTGGGACGCAGCTCCAGATTATCACGTATGTGCACAGCGGGCGGCAGAAAGCCGATGTCCTGAGTAAATTTCTTGCGTATCCCTTTGATGCGGCGCAGCAGGTCGCCATCCTGTGCCTTGTCCACCAGAGAGATCAGCCGATAGCCGACTTCCAGACCCAGCACATCGACTTGCGCGACGTCTTCCCAGCTTGCATCCGTGGACTCCGTCATGGACAACGGCACCACTTGAGCCTGCTCCAGTTCGGCCACTTTGTCGCTCTTCTGGGACAGGTAATATGACAACCATACCATCGCCCCAGCCAGGGACAAAAAGGCAAAATGCGGCATGCCGGGTATCAGGCCCATCATGCCGATGATCGCGCCTGTCAGCATGATGATCTGAGGTTGTTTGAACAACTGTCCAACTAATTGTTGCCCGATGTTCTCGTCGCTGGAAACCCGGCTCACCACCATACCGGCAGCTGTGGAGATCACCAGTGCGGGGATCTGGGCGACCAAGCCGTCGCCGATTGTCAACAAGGTATAGTATTTCGCGGCAGTCGCGATATCGAGATTATGCTGCAACACGCCAACGATCAAACCGCCGATGATATTGATCAGCAGGATTATGATGCCGGCAACAGCATCACCGCGCACGAATTTGCTGGCGCCGTCCATCGCGCCGAAGAAGTCTGCCTCCTGGGCGATCTCGGCGCGGCGTTTGCGCGCGACATCCTCACCGATCAATCCCGCATTCAGATCTGCATCGATCGCCATCTGTTTGCCCGGCATCGCATCCAGAGTGAAACGCGCGCCCACTTCAGCGATACGACCCGCGCCTTTGGTGATCACCACGAAATTGATCACCACCAGGATCGCGAACACCACGATGCCGACAGCATAATTGCCGCCCACCAGAAAATGCCCGAACGACTCGATGACTTTGCCCGCCGCATCCGGTCCGGTATGACCTTCCAGCAACACCACACGGGTCGACGCCACGTTCAACGACAAACGCAGCAAGGTGGTGATGAGCAGGATGGTTGGGAAGGCGGCGAAATCCAGCGCCCGTGTGGTGTTCATACTGACCAGCAACACCATCACGGCGACCGCGATGTTGAAGGTGAACAGGATATCCAGCAGAAAAGGCGGCAAGGGCAACACCATCATCGCCAGTATCATCACGATCAGGATGGGGCCGGCCAGGCTGCGGAGATTGGCGACCCGGTTAAAAAAACCTTGGAGGGTAGTCAGATCCATGATGCTTGTCCCGGTAGCATTTCCGGAACACGCACTGAAGCCTGCGACTCCTGCCGAATCGAGTCGCAGCGCATCAGCGCATCTTTCACAGTTCGTTGCAGATCATTCATACCGGCCTCTCGAGATTCGCTTTGCGTGGCCATAGAACGGCGCACAGCTCAAGCGTATTATCGAGAACGTCGGTCAAACCGATAGAAGAAATAAAGGGGGATTTGTACGGCTATTTGATTGCGAAGCTTGATATAAGGTGTATTAGCTCAGGCTTGATTTGACAAAAACTGTCAGATTGCAATGATCGTTTTTCAACCCCAACTTTTAGTAAATTGAAATTGAACTGCCCGATAACAGACTTCGGGGATCGGCAGAAATTAATCTTTTTCGACCCTACATACTTCTTCAAGTCATCTGTTGAATCGGGTATTACTTCCTGTTCATCCACTTCACCAGCATCGCTCTCAAATCAGCCAAATCTGTCGGTTTGGTGAGAATGTCATCCATCCCGGCTGTTTTGCATCTTTCTGCTTCTTCTGCCATGACATTTGCGGTCCACGCGATGATAGGAATTCGTTCTGCCCCAGCCTGTTGTTCCAATGTACGGATTTGCCTCGTCAGCTCATACCCATCCATCCCCTGCATATGGCAATCAGTGATAACCAGATCAAAGTGCCGGTTTTGATACAGCGACAATGCAGACACGCCAGATTCTGCAACCTCCATATTTAGCCCAAGCAATTCAAGCTGTTTCTTGAGCAGCATGCGATTAACCGGATGATCATCCACAATTAAAATTGTAATCAGCCGACCTTGGACTAATAAGGGCGCCAGGTCAAGATTGTCATTACGCATGTCCTGTTCATTGATGGGTTGCTGCAGTTCTCGTTGATCGACCAGTTTGGCAATCGGCATATCCAAGGTAAAGATGAAGGTCGAGCCTTGGCCAGGCGAACTTTCCACACTCAGCTTGCCACCCATCAATTCGGCCAACTGATGACAGATCGCTAAACCCAGTCCAGTTCCACCATACATGCGAGCGGTTTCGTTGCTAGCCTGTTCGTATTGTTGGAATATCCGTGCTTGGTGTTCTGTACTGATACCAATACCGCTGTCTTTGACGCTGAACTGAATGGTTTCGATTTCACTATTTCTTGAGGTGAGCTCTGCTCGCACCTCCACAATGCCATGGTCTGTGAACTTGAGGGCATTGCTGGTCAGGTTGTTCAAGATCTGGGAGATACGTAACCGGTCAAACTGATGTGCTGAACTGAGCTTTTCATCACAGTAGCATTGCAAAGAAATATTTTTGACAGAAGCAACCGGTTCATAGGTATTGCATACGCCTTTGAGCAAGGTGCAGATGGATGAAGGGTGTGCCACAATTTCCAGTTTGCCTGCCTCAATCTTCGACCAATCCAAGATATCGTTGACGATGCGCAACAGGCTATCGGCTGAGTCTCGGGCTGTTTTGAGGAGCTCACGTTGTTTGATTCCCAGATTCGATATGTCCAGTAGCTCCATTGTACCCATCAACCCGCCTAAAGGCGTTCGTATCTCATGGCTCATGGTCGCAAGGAAGGTATCCTTGGCCTTGTTGGCATTTTTCAATTGTGCAGTCCGTTCTTCCACGCGTTCAGCCAATTTGGCGCGTTCGGTTTCGACCTGAAGATTGGCGACCTCCAGATCAATCGCTGTGTTGTGAAGTTTATCAAGTGCCTTTTGCCGTTCGGTGATATCAGTAAGTGCCCCTACATAGTGGGTAACGATTCCAGCTTTGTTATTCACCGCAGTGATGGTTAGATGCTCAGGATAAATCTCGCCGTTCTTGCGCATATTCCATATCTCACCTTCCCATGAGCCATCGTTTCGGATACGTTCCCACATAGCACGGTAAAAGTCCTTGCCCTGACGTCCTGAGCTCAGAATATTCGGAGTCTTACCAATTACTTCTTCAGCGCTGTAGCCAGTGATGGTGGTGAATGCCTGGTTGACCCTAATTATGTTGGTATGAACATCGGTAATGATCATGCCCTCGTGAGACTCAAAGGCAGTCGCAGCAATGCGCAGTTCATCTTCCTCAAGTTTACGAATCTCAATTTCTTGATCCAGGCGGCGCTTGGCTTCCAATAGATACCGCGTTTGATTGGACAAATTCTCATAAAGGCGGTCCATCGCTTGTAAAATGGCTTCGGTTGCGTTATGCATGAAACTGTCTGCGATTCTAGAAGCTTCGTCTTCTGGAGCGCCAGCTTGGAGAGCCAATATTTTCTTGGCCATGTGCATGTCGGTACCCAGAATATGCGTCAGCAACCATTTGGTCAAAAAGGTAAGCGTACTCCCCGTTATTTCGCAGGCATTGGCCGATGGCATTGACTCAGTGACCTTCTTGACAAAATCAGCGTGAGATCGCTTGTGCTCCTCATACTTTTGTGGATCCTGGTATAGGCGCTCCATCAAGTTTTCTTCATAACTAAAGTGATAGACCGTATATTCTGCCAGTGCGCCATATATCGCCTGCAATGATGATGCCTCAGCTTCGGTCACCAACAATCGGGCTAATGAGTTGATGAGTTGAACCAACTTTTGGTGCTGCAAATCAATTTCCGGGATACCAGTTTCAAACTGACTATCCCAAACAAAGACATCCGGAATCGATTGACTCATACTCGGTGTTGATTTTTGACTGGTACTCATGGCACTTTGCTTTCTATACATAGCTTGATGTAAACCTTTAGAATTAACCAACTATTAAAGTTAATAGAACTGCAACGCCTTAAAG
>Ga0075019_10000271_pt1 | contig 29748 bp, 27 predicted proteins | sample ColStrG_CSR_2013_FD_71473 | JGI IMG/M metagenome (GOLD analysis project Ga0075019, IMG submission 71473) | Freshwater sediment microbial communities in response to fracking from Pennsylvania, USA - Cold Stream Run_MetaG_CSR_2013 | ecosystem: Environmental > Aquatic > Freshwater > Creek >...
ATACCCTGGTGGGCTACTTGTTCAGCGACCAACTGGAGATCGCCTTTGCCTACCTCCAGCAAATGGGTTCCGGCCTGCTGCTGCTGCTGGGCGGTCTGTTGGGAGGATGGATCGCGTGGAAGTTCGTTCAGCGCCGGCGTTTCCTGCGCAAGCTCGCCGTGGCGCGCATCACCGCGGAGGAACTGCGCGAAATGCTGGATGCGGGCGAAGACATCCTGATCGTCGACCTGCGCAGCGGCCTGGACAACGGCGCCAGCGGAATCCCCGGTGCCCTGCGCATACCTGTCGAAGAATTGACTGCGCGCCACCGGGACATTCCGCGCGACCGCGAAATCGTGTTGTTCTGCAGTTGACCCAACGAAGCGTCCAGCGCCCGTGCGGCGCTGCTTCTCAAGCAACAGGGAATCACGCGTGTACGGCCTCTCCTGGGCGGCGCCGATTCCTGGCACGCCTTGGTAGCGTAGGCAATCCAGGGGTGCGAATCCATCAGGCCACGGAAGCCTCAAATCCTGCCGGGCCAGTTTCCTGGGCGCGCACGGCGCCTGACTCTACAGTTGCGTCGCGAGTGTCGCGTGTGTAGGGCGCGGATTCACTTCAACCCGCAGCCTGCGGCACTCCGCGAGTCATTGGCTAAGCTCGTGACACGCCGTGCACGCCACAGTAGCTCGGTTAGCCTGGTGGCAGTCCACGCACGCCTTCATTTTCATCTGCAAAACCGGCTTGACCAGGTCCTGCGTCCAGACGTCTCCATGACACGTGGCGCACCTGATATCCCGTCCCGCGTGCTGCCGGTGACGGAAGAAGATGAAATCGGCAAGGCGATAAACCGGCGCGTTCGGCTCGATCCGCTCGGAGGCGGGAAGCGCGGCTAGACGCTGCTCATTCGGTTTGTCCGTGGTCAAGCCGCGATGGCAAGCCATGCAGGCCGAGGCCGTTGGGGAAGCCGGCCCGCTCTCCCGTGGCAGCGGTCTTGTGGCACGAAGTGCATTCCAGTTTCAAGGTTGCGTGGCGCTGGTGGCTGAATATCCCCGGTGCGGCGGACGCCCCGGCAACACGCCGGGCAGCAGCCGCTTCCCGCGCCACCGCCTTCGAGTAGCTGACCAGCGGCGGCGCCTCCTCCGGTCCGCTGGGCAGGGCGAATGCCATTAGGGAATCCGAATAGGTCTTGTTGTACTTGTTGCCGCCGCCCGCCGCGATAACCACGTATTGCCGGCCGGATCTTCGCCCGCGGAAGCTCATCGGGGTAGCATGAGCGCTGGCGGGTAATTTCGCTACCCAAAGCTCCTTCCCGGTATCTTTGTCGAAAGCCCGGAACCGGCTGTCGTTGGTTGCCCCAATGAACACCAACCCTCCCGCCGTAACCAGCGACCCGCCGATATTCGGCGCGCCCGTGGGCGGCAGTCCTCGCTCCACCAGCTTGTCCACTACCCCAAGCACCGACCGCCAGCGGAAGGTCCCGTGATCGAGGTCGATTGCCGTCAGAAACCCGAACGGCGGCTTCTGGCACGGAATCAGGTCGGGATCCCAGAACCTTGAATTCACCGAACCCGCCCCCTGCGTCCGATACGGAATTTCCGAGCCTTCTGGGCGCCGGATCATGCGATACAGCATACCCACATCCATCGAATTCACGAAAAGCGTATGCGTCTCCGGATCGAACGAGGCGCCTCCCCAATTAGCGCCTCCGTTCGTACCCGGGAAGAGGACCGTCGACCTGAGCCCGATGGGTGTGAAAATCGGCGCGAATACCGCGCCTTCGATCAGCTTGCTGCAAAACGCGCGGGTTTCCGGCGTGACGTCGGTGATCTCGTCTGCCGTCATACTCTGGCGGGTATATGGCGGCGGGTTGACCGGTTCGGGCTGGGTAGGCCATGCCTGCTCTTCTGGAATCTCGCTCTTCGCCACCGCCACTTCTTTGATCGGAAAAATCGGCTCGCCCGTCACCCGATCGAACACGAAGGTGAAGCCGGTCTTCGTGACCTGCGCTACCGCATCGATTGCTTTGCCTTTCTTCGTCACCTGAACCAGCGTGGGCTGTGCCGGGATGTCGTAATCCCAGAGGTTGTGGTGGACAGTCTGGAAGTGCCACAGTCGTTTCCCGGTCGCGGCGTCCAGCGCAACCAGCGAGTCGCCGAAAAGTCCCTGGCCTTTGCGGTCGCCGCCGTAGTAATCGGTGGAAGGAGAGGTTAGCGGTAGAAAAACGATGCCGCGCCTGGTATCCACGCTGATCGGCGGCCACGCATTGGCGCCGCCACGCTTGCTCCAGGAGCCTGGCGCCCACGTCTCGTTGCCGAACTCCCCGCCTTGCGCAACGGTGTGAAACGTCCAGACCAGCTTTCCGCTTCCCGCATCGTACGCCCGGACGTCGCCCCTGGGTCCGCGCGCTTCACCATCCGGCACCAGCGACCCGCAGATCACCGGATTTTTGTAAATCACGGGCGGTGAAGTCATGCCGATGCGGCGCTCGGGGTATTCGTCCGCAATCCCTCTCCGCAGGTCCACCCACCCTCCCACGCCGAACGAGTCGTCGGGCTTGCCGGTTTCCTGGATCAATGAAAACAGGCGTCCGTCGAGCGTCCCCAGAAAAATGCGGCGATGCTTGCCGTCCGAGTAATACGCCGCACCGCGATTGATAAACAGGTTGGCCGATTCTGTGCGGTCGAGCCCGGGATCGAAGCTCCAGATTTCCTTGCCGGCTTCGGCATCGAGTGCGATCACCCGTGAGAACGGCGTGGTCACGTACATCACTCCCTCGACGACGATCGGCGTGGCCTCAAAAGCGCTGCGCGTCGGCCACCGCGTGCCGTCGCTGATGTCGCCAGTATGAAACATCCAGGCCGGACGAAGGCGAGTAACGTTTGCGCGATTGATTTCCGTGAGCGCCGAGTACTTCATCCCACCGGGATCGCCGGCATAATATTGCCACTCCTGTGCGCCGGCAAGAACCGGAACAACCACCGCGACCCACACGACTCCGAGTTGCATCTCCAACAGGATATCGGAGCCGGACGCGCCGATGCCACCACGTTACCCCTGGTAGCGAGGCGAGGTTGGCAGGAAGCATCGCGCCGTCGAACATTTGCTACACTGAGGCAGGGATGGGCACGCCGAAGGATGCCCAGACCCAACTTCGGCAAAAGGTCGTCTTGACCGCGATGAAGTTTTGGACGAATTTGGGCAAGCATCGGAAGGCCGGATTCGGCAAGTGCTTTTATCATGTGCGCCCGTAGCTCAGCTGGATAGAGCGTTTGCCTCCGGAGCAAAAGGTCGGTGGTTCGAATCCACTCGGGCGTACCAATCCAAGTCTTCCCCGTTCATAGGCTTACGGCTTTCCGTAGCTTCACCCTCCGCAACGGTCTTTTCGCCATTGTGCCCAGATTTGTGCCCACCCTGAACCTCGCGCGCCTTTTCCATTGCCGCCCGCCCGGTGTCCATATTCGGGTGAACGTAGCGCCGGGTGGTGCCGAAGTCGCTGTGCCCCGCGAAGTACGCCAACGTGTACGGGTCCATGTGCGAAGACCACCGCGTCAGGCAAGTGTGCCGGAAGGTGTAGAATGGCAGCCGCTCGATGCCCGCCAGGTCGCATGCCTTGCCGTCCGCTTCACCAGGGTTGATTGTTCCATGTGGCCGCTTTTGGTGGGCGCCGCGAAAACCCATTCCGAAGCCGCCACCGATTTCCGCATGTCGAGCAGGACCGCCGCGCGATTCGGTAAGGGAATGGAACGCCGCGCGTTCGCCGTCTTGCCGAAGGGAAGATGGAGAGCATTGTCCCGGACGTGCTGCCAACGGAGCCGGTAGCATTCCTCCGGGCGGAGTCCGCAATCAGGCAAGACCGTCGCCACGTCGCGCAACAGGTAGGGGTCATCCGGCTTGATCGGCTGTTCGCCGCGCGCGGTTGCCCGGATGCCCTCAAGCGCTCGCTCATAGGCTTCCAGGATGCCTTCACCAATCTGTTGCGTGGCCTTCAGGTAAGCGGCCTCCTCGGTGGGACTCAAGACCCGCTCCCGCCGCCGTTCACCCGGAAGTAGCGAGATACGCGGCGCGGCCTTCTCCACCTTTCCCCATTCGACGGCAAGGCGAAGCATCCGGCGGAGCACCTGCAAGGCGCGGTTGATGCTGGAAACCTCATATTCAGCAGTCCGCCACTTTTCCACGAACCCGGAGATTGTCTCGGGTGTGATGGCGTCAACCGCCGCACCCGCCAACGGACCGTAGCCGGTCAGGTGCTTCACCTGAATCTGGTAGTAGGCCAGCGTTGCCGGCTTGTCCGCGAAACGCGCGCGAACGTGCGGCATGAAATCGTTGTCGGAAAACTCCGCAACCGTGGGCGCGGGCTTCCGTTCCCGGATTCGAACTTTTCCCTTCGCCAGTGAAGTCTTGTCGGCGGCTTCCATCTGTTCGGCCACGCGCTTGTTCGTTTGCTTGGTGCTCTCCCGAACCGTCTTGCCGTTCCAGTTGAACTTGTACCACCAGATCTTTCCCCGTTTATAGACCGCCATGCTACCCTCCCGCCTTTTCCGGTTCCTCAACTTCGAGAAGCCTATTCATCCAGTCTTGCCACGCTTCCACGTCCGCCGTGGTGCCCGCTTCCGCCGTCATCTGGTTCCAGTCCGGTTCCGCATGGACCCGGATGTAATCGCGCTCCGGGTTCTTCGGGACGGAGTAGAACGCAATGAAGAGATCGAACCACCGCGCCACCGCGAAAGCCTGTTGCATGGTGCATCCGAAGCGGAGCGCCACGCGCGCGAAGGTTTCAATGTTGCCGGTCCGCCGCGCTTCGTTCATGAAGTCGATAACCGCCGCTTCCCGGATCTCGCCTTCCCAATCGGGAATCTCCAAGTCCGGCAATTCGCCAAGCTCGGGAAGGTCCGCAACCGCCGCCGGCATTGGAGCCGGATTCGTGCCGCCGCGCGTCTTCCGCAATTCCCAACCGCCCAACCACGAACAGACGTTGCCTGTCACCCACGCCAAAGCTTCGACACGGTTCAGTTTGCCGTCCGGCCTGACGGGAAGCCCCATCTTGGACAGTTGCGAAACGCGCGCGCGAGACAGGTTGAGTTCCCGCGCCAATTCCGCCTTCGTAATCACGCCCGTCATTCACCACTCCCGTTAAACGTTAAGTGGATTTCCGCCCTTGCATCTAGCGGGGTGGCGCCATCGGGATACCCGAGCGCGGGAACTCGCCGGAAGGACCCGCCACCTTCATTATTGTTCCCGCTCCCCTTCGTCTTCCAGTTCGCGCCTCAGTTGCTCTTGCCGGTCCGCCGGCAATTTGTCCAGTTCGGCTTTCAGTTCGGCCACCTTCCGCTCGAACCATGCCCGATCTTTTGGCTCCGCGTGCGCCCTTTGCCTGCTCGCCGCCCTCGAAACTTGCCGTCTTCTCTTCATGCCGCACCTTCAAAACCTACAAAACCCCATCGGCCTCAAGCGGCCCGGAGTGTTTCCGCCACATACTGAAACCGCCATGCCGTCCCGCGCCGGGTGGTGAAGCCGTGCCGGTTCAGTTCGTCCGCAATCTGGCGGGTGGTGCGGCCCGCCGCCTTCAGTTCCCGGATGCGGGACAGGATGCCTTGCTCCGCCGGGTCCGCTTCCGGGTGCAAGCCGTCAGCCGCCGTGCGAAATCCGAAGGGGACCGTCCCCACCCGTTCGCTGTGCGCCCGCTTGTGGTGCATGGCGTCCCGTGTCCGCTCTCCAATGGCTTCCCGCTCCCACTGGGAAACCACCGTCATGATGTTGAGCACCAGCCGGCCCGCTGCCGTGCCCGTGTCCAGGGCTTCGGCCACACGCACTAGGGACACGCCGCGCCGGTTGAACCGTTCCAAGAGTTCCGCCAGGTCCTTCACGCTCCGGGTGCGCCGGTCCAACTTCGCAATGATGACCGTATCCACCGCGCCGGCATCCACCAGGGGCAGAAGCCGCGCCATTCCCGGACGGTTGTGGGACTTTGCGGATTCGCCCGCGTCAATGATGACTTCCGCCAGTTCCGCGCCTTGTACAACGGCCATAGCGCGGACCTTCTCCGATTGCGCTTCGAGCGAAACGCCGAAGTCCGCCTGTTTCTCCGTGCTCACTCTGACGTAGCCGATTGCCTTCATGCTTTGATTATACCTAAGACCCCCTGCTAGGTAAAGAGAAGTGTTGCTCTCAGCTAAGACCCGGTTTAAGATTGAGTCATGGCGAAGAAGAAACTCCCGCCCGAAGTCTTGGAGTACTTCCGCAAGCAAGGCGCGAAGGGTGGCAAGATCGGCGGAAGCGCGGGCGGAAAGAAAGCCGCTGCATCCATGACGGCAGAGGAACGCGCCGCCCGCGCGAAGAAGGCTTCCGCCGCCGCCGTTGCCGCACGCAAGGCGATGCGCAGGGCAAACAGACCAACTTAGCTGTAACCCGGTGGCAGACTCCCGGCCCGCATCACGTCGCTTCGCCAGCCTTTCTTTCCAACTCTGAGGTGTCGATGGTTAGCGTGCATCGGCAACCGGGGTGAACAGGAACCTGGGGAAGAGCGCCGACAGCGAACGCCTGTTCCATAAGTCGCTTGCACTCAGCACAGGTCAAACGATCAACCGGCCCGGATACCCGCCAGAGCGTTCCGTAGCTTCCACCCGGATCAATCGTGCGGATCTGCTGGAGATTGATCGCTCCTGCTTTCCGAAACCGCTCAACAACCTGTCGTGCAATGGCCGCGGCATCAGCACCACCGTCCCATATCGGTAACACCTCAGCCGCCGTCGCCGGAACGCCCGCAAGTTCCTCCGCCTTGAAATGCAACTCAGCCAATATCTCTTGCCGCCGGTAATCGGACCGCAGCGAGACTGCCACTTTCTGAGCCGCTTCCTGTATGGATGCAGAGATCTTCTTTCCGCCAAAATGAGCGAGTACGGCAGAGTACGGGAATCCTGACTCCAAGGCAAACTGCTTCAGGGGATACCAGCATTCGCGGAATACCGCGCGGATTTCGTCCCGGCCCAACTCTACCTCGTTGTCGCGCGGATGCGGTTCGGCAAAGGCTTCGCAATATTCGGGCGATTGCGATTTCAGCTTCTCGAATTCTGCAAAGCACTTCAGTCGGTACGACTCCACCGTGTTTCGCAGTTCCCTGAACGTGAGGAGGTGCATTTCAATCAGGCCCGCGAGACCTCTGATGGAATCTTCGGGTGCATCGTAGGACCGCTCCAACATACCCTTTGCGGCCTCTGCGATTTCTCGGGTTGCGCCAAGCAAGGTGATTGGAGCGGTACTTACTGGATTGAGCAGCCATCCGTCACCGGCCCGCACAATCTCACCCGTGTGAATGTGGGGATCTTCGATGGCGTACGGATTCTTCGGTCTGGCACAGTTCTCTGGCATGGAGAAGTCCTCTGGTGGAACTCTACATCCCGCCGACCACGGGCGGAAGCCCCGTTTCGGTGGCTCCCTGTCATCCAACGGTCCCGTTACATGACAACTCGGGGGCGTCCACGGTGCCCCCGGTGAGGCTTTACCGTCTTTCAGCTTCCCCAAGAAGCCAATTCACGGAGACTGTTGAGAGTCGTTTTGTCTCTCCCAAATGGAACACGGCGAGAGCCGGTCCCTTGAGTTCGCGCACATCCTTTGCCGAGAACAGTGAACTCAGATAGATCGTACCGTGTGCAAAGGCTGCTCCGGTCCTGTTCCAGACAACGAGGGATGAATTCCCGGTGCTGATTGTCGTTGCCTGATAGATAGGAAGCCCGTCTGAAACAGATCCCACCCACATATTGTGTTTCAATGGCGTGATCTGCTTCCCCTCGCCGGTGACGACGACGATGGAGTCCTTGGCCCGCCTGATTTCCTTCGAGATACCCGCACTTCCCCATGCACTAATCTTCACGACAACGAGCACTGAATCGATTATCATCAACCTTGCGGCATCAACGGTCAACGGCTCCAAGTGCCCGTTTCCATAAGCCGCTGCATAGGCGATTCTGTCAAAGTCGTTCAAAGCATACGTCTGTTTGGTGGCGGTCACCATGTTTCTCTTCGTGATCGTGTTGCGACCAATTTCGTGGTCGAAGAAATCCAACTCATTCTTGTACTTCTGGCCCCTCAATATGGCTGTGCGTATACTTGAATCGAGTTCGTTGGATACGCCAACCTGACCTTCAGGCCCACCCTGGGGCCAAGCTACCCCGCACAGCAAAATGGCTGCGATGGTATGCAATAGTAGTCTCACGGCCTCATTATCCTCGTTTTCTCAGCCTGTTGGATGCGCGACGACACAGGCGCCGGTTCATGACTGATTCCGCTTCCCGCAAACCGGGCAGGTATCCGGTTCGCCCAAGTCGAAACCCGGTAGCCTCAGATCCAGGTCCAGCAGTTCCGTGTTCAGGTCCAAACTGGACAGGTCCGTGTCACCCTTCAGGCCCGCCAGATCCAGCCCGAAGGCTTCATCCTGCAATTCCGCCAGCAACCGGACTTTCTGTTTCGGCGTGAGCCGCCGGACGGCATCCACCGCCGCCTGGTACATTTCATCGTCTTGCCGTTGCCTTTTCTGTTTATTCATGGTGTCCATGCCTCAACCTTTCCCCATCGTGCCCAGGACTGCAATAGCTTCCCGCAATGCTCGGAGTTCCGCGCGGCCTTGCCGCCGTTCTTCCGTTGCCGACTTCGAGTAGTAGCCGTGCTTCGTTACCGCGCGCCGGATTCGCTCGATTCCCGCCGCCGTCTTCGGCCCCGTGCTCAATCCGCCGTGAAGCCGGCAACGTCCGTTTGCCATCGCCGGACATTGGCAAGGCGTACCGCGCCGCGTCTTCGCTCCGCATCGTGCCGCCTTCGTGAAGTCCGCCGGAAGGTTCCTGTTCTTGAGCCACCCGCGCCGCGCCTTTTGGGGTGTATTACCCATTTCCGGCAACCTCCCCGCCCTGGTGCCCCCCGGTCTTCATGCTCCCGGCAATCAAGGCTTGCCCGCCGCCCGCCACCTGAACGTGTTGAATCACCACCGTCTGTTTGCCGCCGGTTCGGATCTTCTGAAGAGTGAGAAACGCCGCCTGATAGGTGTCCATCATGCGCGCCGCCGCGTTCGTCAGCCGTGCCATTTCCACGGGCGGCAAGCGGGAATCAGTTCCGCGTGCCATCAGTTTCATTGCCGCGTAGTGCGCCGCCGCCATCTGGTGACAGAGCATCTTTTCCAAGGAGTTCTCGGCCCGCGCCGATTCCGCCGCATCCACCGCCGCTTCGAGTACGCCGGCATCCGCCGCCGCTTCCATCCTCTGCTCGGATGCATCCACGGCGATCATGTTCGGTTCCCGGATCGTATTGGCAAACAAAAGACGCGATATCTCCGGGTCGGTTGATTCGTCAGCCCTTCGTCAGCGACGCCGCCGGCAGAGAGGTGGGTCGCGTAGGTTGATCGCAGATCGTAAAGGCGAAATACCGCACGCCGGCCCTCCGGAGCAGGCGGGGTAAGCGATCAGCCAAGTGCACCGGAAGCGCGTGGAAAAAATCTTTGGCTGCATGAAGACGGTGGGTGGAATGCGCTAAAACATCTTCGCTTCATTCACCTGGTCCGTCACGTTCACCGGGCCCAACCAGAAAGTCTTCAGCGGAATCACACTCGAGCCAGGACGTCGCTGGCGCGATTTTCGATCTATCCGATACCAGCTTCAACACCCTCCCGTTCCAGGTGGACGAGATGGGCTTCAACGCGCCCGAACTGGGTTCGATGATTCTGGCCGGTTCGACGCTGCTGGGCTTGGCTGCCCTGCGTCGCAAGCGCGCCCGCCGAAGCTAGCCGACGGTGGCTGCGTAACGTTGACGGCGCCGAAATCTCCCATTCTGGGTGCTTAAACTGAAACGAATTCGGGACGGCGCATATTGAGCCTGCCGAAACCTCAAATCCGACCCCATCCCTGTGGCCAAACCTCGGTCCCATGCATCCGATCACACTGTGCCGTTCTCTTACCGTCAACTTCGGATAAGATAGTGGGAACGTGCGTACCCCGCTCCTTCTTCTGGCACTGGTGGCGGCTTGGGCCCACGCCGCCAATACCGACGAGTTCTTCGAAACCCGGGTGCGCCCGGTCCTGGCGAAGAACTGCTACGCCTGCCACACCGATTCCCAAATGGGCGGCCTGCGCCTGGACTCCGGCGATGCCGTGCGCAAGGGCGGCCAGTCCGGCCCGCCCATCTCCCCGGGCAAGCCCGACGAAAGCCTGCTGATTCAGGCCATCCGTCAGACCCATGACCGCCTGAAGATGCCTCCCGGCGGCAAGCTCAAGGACGAAGAAATTGCGGCCATTACCGAGTGGGTCAAGTCCGGCGCAGTCTGGCCCGCGGGTGCGGCGCCCGAAACCAAATCCTCTGCCCCGGACTACGTCATTAAGCCGGAACAGCGCGCCTTCTGGGCCTTTCAGCCGGTGCGCAAGCCGGCCGTCCCCGCCGCCCACGCCATCGACCATTTGATCCAAGCCAGGCTCGACGCCCAGGGTCTCAAGGCCGCGCGCCCTGCCGATCGCCGCATCCTCATTCGCCGCGCCACCCTCGATCTCACCGGCCTGCCGCCCACCCCCGAAGAAGTCGATGCCTTCCGCGCCGACCGCGCCCCCGATGCCTTCGCCAAAGTCGTCGACCGCCTCCTGGCCTCGCCCCGCTACGGTGAGCGCTGGGGCCGCTACTGGCTGGACGTGGCCCGCTACTCCGACGACAAGCTGAACTCTACCGAAGACGACCCGTACCCCAACGCCTTTCGTTACCGCGATTGGGTCATCCAGGCATTCAACCACGACATGCCGTACAACCTCTTCGTGAAGGCGCAGATCGCGGGCGACCTTCTCAAGAGCGACGACCCCCTGCAATACCAGCCCGGCCTGGGCTTCTATGCTCTCAGTCCCGAAATGCAGGACGAACGCGTGGATGCCACCACTCGCGGCTTCCTTGGCCTGACCGTAGCCTGCGCCCAGTGTCACGACCACAAGTTCGACCCCATACCGCAGAAGGATTACTACGGGCTGCAGGGCATATTCGCCAGCAGCGAAGTGAACCAGGTGCCCCTGGCCTCCAAAGACGTGGTCGAAACGTGGGACGCGCAGAAAAAGGCCCTCGACAAGGCTCAGGCAAAGCTGAAGGACTTCCTCGCCGAACAGACCGACCAGTTGGGCGCGATTCTCGCCAGCCAGACCGCGCGCTTCCTGCTGGCTTCGCGCCAATTGGCGCCAGCCGATAACCTCGATGCCGAGACCCTGGAGCGCTTCGCTCAGTTCCTCGGCACTCCGAAGAAGGATTACCCCTACCTCAACCGCTGGTTCGATCTGGTTGCCAGGGGCGCCGCGCCCGCCGAGTTCGAAGCCGCCGCGCGCCAGTTCCAAGCCAAGGTCGAAGAGATCAACGAAGAGAAGCACACGGTGGACGAAAAGAACAAGATCAAGCTCGGGCTCAACCCCTCGCGCAACGATATGAGCCAGGCCGATCTCTTTTCCCTTCCCATTGAGCAGTACAACTTCTGGCGCGACCTCTTCAGCGAATCCCGCAAGGATGCCGGCGGTGCGGTCAAGTCGCGCGAAGGCGTCCTCTACTATAGTGGCAACAAGATCGATCGCTTCCTCAGCGGCGAATGGAAGCGGCGTCTGGATGCGCTTCGTCAGGATGTGGCGGATCTCCAAAAAACGCTGCCGCCGCAGTACCCGTTTCTCCAAACCATCAAGGACCGCCAGGACCCGCACGATATCCGAGTCGCCATCCGGGGCGACGCCAGCAATCGCGGCGATGTCGCGCCGCGCCATATGCCGTCGATTCTGTATGCCGGCGCGCCAGCCCACTTCACCAACGGCAGCGGCCGCTTGGAGTTGGCCGAAGGCATCGCCGACCCAGCCAATCCGCTCACCGCCCGCGTCATGGTCAATCGCATCTGGCAGCACCATTTCGGACGCGGCATCGTGGAAACACCCAGCAACTTCGGCAACAATGGGGCGCGGCCCTCCAACCCCGAATTGCTCGACTACCTGGCAGCGCGCCTGGTCGAAAATCAGTGGTCGCTCAAGTCCATCCACCGCGAGATCATGCTCTCCGCCGCCTACGCGCGCAGTTCCGAGAACCTCCCGGACAATCAGGCAGTCGATCCCGATAACCGCCTGTTCTGGCGTGCCAACTGGCAGCGCATGGATGCCGAAACGCTGCGCGATTCCCTGCTGTTCGTCGCCGGCAATCTCGATTTCGAAGCTGGCGGCCCGCCCGCGCCGTTCAACGAAAAGAACCAGCGGCGCACGGTCTACAGTTTCGTCAGCCGGCGCAAACTCGACCCCATGCTGGCCCTGTTCGATTTCCCGAACCCCAACAACACCAGCGAGCAGCGCGTGGTCACCAACGTCCCGTTGCAGCGCCTGTACATGATGAACAGCACTTTCGTCGAAACCCAGGCCGCTGCTCTGGCCCGCCGCTTGGCCGGCGACGATGCCGGGCGCCTGCGCCAGGTCTATCGCATGCTTTACGGGCGCGCGCCCTCCGTGGAGGAAGAGCGTCTGGGTCTGGCCTTCCTCCAGAAGAGCAACTGGAACGAATATGCGCGCGTGCTGTTGAACTCTAACGAATTCGAGTGGGTGAACTGATGACACGCCGTGAACTGTTGAACATCATGGGCACCGGCTTCGGCATGGTGGGCTTCGCCGGAGTGGCCGGCGCCCAACCGGCGGCCGACCCGCTGCTGCCCAAAGCGCCGCACTTTCCGGCCCGGGCCAAACGCATCATCTACCTGTTCCTGAACGGTGGACCCTCACAGGTAGATACCTTCGACCCCAAGCCCAAACTCGACGAATACAACGGCAAGCCCATCCCTGCCGGCAACCTCAAGACCGAACGCAAGACCGGCAACCTGCTGAAGTCGCCGTTCGCCTTCAAGAAGTACGGCCAGAGCGGCATCGAGATCAGCGAGATCTTCCCCAAACTGGGCGAGTGCGTCGACGACCTCTGTGTCATCCGCTCCATGCACACGGACCGGCCCAATCACGAGCCTTCGCTCTTCCTGCTGAACAGCGGCGACAAGTTGCCCGGTCGCCCGTCGATGGGCTCCTGGGTGACCTATGGTCTGGGCACCGCGAATCAGAATTTGCCGGGCTTCGTGGTGCTTTGTCCCGGTCTGCCGGTGGTGGGCCATCAGCTCTGGAGTTCCACGTTCCTGCCCGCGGTCTACCAGGGCACCTACATCAACACCGAAGAGAAATCGCCCGACCGGCTCATCCAGAACATCCACAACCAGACGTTGACGCGCCCGCAGCAGCGCCAGGAACTCGACCTGCTGGCCGCGCTCAACCGCCGCCACATGCTGGACCAGGGAAGCGACCCGCAACTCGAGGCCTGTATCCAATCGGCCGAGATCGCCTTCCGCATGCAGGCCGAGGCCCCCGAGGCCTTCGATATTACCCGGGAATCCGAAAGGACCCGCGAGCGCTACGGCGACACCGATTTCGGCCGCGGCTGCCTGATCGCGCGCCGCCTGGCCGAGCGCGGCGTGCGCATGGTCCAGGTCTACTTCGGCAACTTCCAGCCGTGGGACAACCACGACGATATCCAGATCCACCGCGCTCTCGCCGCACAGGCCGATCCGCCCATTGCCGCGCTGCTGCACGATCTCAAAACCACCGGTCTGCTCAACGACACCCTGGTCATGATCGGAGGCGAATTCGGCCGCACTCCCGTGGTCGAGGTCAGCGGATTGATCAAGGTGCAGAACGGACGCGACCACAACAACCAGGGCTTCAGCTACGTGCTCGCCGGCGGCGGCGTCCGCGGCGGCACGGTCTACGGCGCTACCGACGACTTTGGCTTCAAGGCCGTCGACAAACCGGTCCACATTCACGACCTGCACGCCACCGCGCTCCACCTGATGGGCCTTGACCACACCCGCCTCACTTACCGCTACAGCGGCCGCGATTTCCGCCTGACCGACGTGGCGGGCACAGTGGTGAAGGACATCATCGCGTAACTATGGATGTCCGCGGACGGCGGCGTGGGCGTCACGGAATCCCATCGCCCGGGAGCTTCTCAAAAACTGCTTTGACGGCTTGGTCCCGCCACTGGTGCCATGCCAGAAAACTGAAATAATAGGCGCATGAAAACTTTCGTGTTTGTTGCAGTGTCCGTATCGCTCGTTGCACAGGCACAGACCGCGCCGGGCGCCCAGCGGCCTCCTGTCATCGACATTCATGTGCACACTCTGGGTGGGTTCCCGGGCGCTGGTCCTATGTGCCCGTTCAATCCGCAATTCCTCGCGTCAGATCCGAAATCGAAGGAAGCTCCGATGGGGTGGGCGAACCAGGACTGCACGCTGCAACTGGAACCGGCCAAGACGCCGGATGAGTACATGAAGGCAATGCTCGCTCAATATGGGGAATTGAACGTCACGGCGGTGGTGATGGGCGGTCCTAAAGAAGTCGGGAAGTGGAAGGACGCGGCTCCACCCGGGCGGATCATCACGGGCACCTCCTTCGACGCGGCCATGGGCGGCACGAACTTCGTGTCGTTGGACGACATGCGGGTAGCCTTCACCAAGGGCGGGATGCAGGTAATGGGTGAAGTAGGGCTGCAATACCAAGGCATGTCGCCGAGCGACCCGAGCGTGGACCGTTACTTCGCGCTGGCGGAGGAGTTGGACATCCCGGTGGGCATACACATGGGCACAGGCGGGTCCGGCAGGGCGAATGTGGCGATGCCCAAGTTCCGCGGGTCGATGGGCAATCCGCTGCTGCTCGAAGAGGTGCTGGCGCGGCATCCGAAACTGCGGTTGTGGATCATGCATGCCGGGTACCCGATGATCGACAATCTGCTGACGCTGTTGCAGGCGAATTCACACGTGTATGTGGACGTGGCAGGGTTGATCTGGAGTTATCCGTTGAAGGAGGTCCACGGGTATATTCAGCGGATCGTGGAGGCGGGGTTCGAGGATCGGGTGATGTTTGGCACTGACCAGATGGTCTGGCCGAAGCTGATGGCGGCGTCGATTGGGGTGATTGAGGGAGCCACGTATTTGACGCCGGAGCAGAAGCGCGACATTTTGTATAACAATGCGGCACGTTTCCTGCGCTTGAAGTGACGATCCTGCGTGAACCGTACAGGGGTCGGACACACCGGTCGCCGCGCGCTGAGGTGTCAGCCAATGGTTTTGAACTCCGATTTCTTCAGCCGAACCGCCACACGCTGGTTAGGGAACTGGCCGAGTCGGGCGCGGGGGACGAGGTGATCATGAGTATCGCCGGCCACGTGTCGCAAGCCATGATGTCGCGATATTCCCACCTGCGGATGGACGCGAAGCGGCGGCGCTCGACGAGATCGCTTCTCGCCCGCGCTCAGCCGATGAGAATGTGAGGCGAATGCGGAGCAGGCGGTGGTGACTTCCGAACTGGCAGTTGTTCAGTAGGCGCCGCCGCGGGAAGCAAAGACAATGCGGCGTTCCCCGTTTTCCGAATATCGGTCGGCACATACCTCCGTGCCAACAAATCTAGATTCACTCTTCATGACTGCAGTCGAAGGCTGCCCATGTATCTTTATCGCGAGCCGAAGACTTGCACCAATGATCTATTTGTGGAAATTTGTGGATAGAACCTGAACATTAACGTATGTTAATCTGAAGAGACGGGATGACGAGCAGGCTCACAATTCGGCCGTATGTGTGCGCCCTGGTCCTCCTGTCTCTCTGCGCGCCCATGGTCGCGATCGCCGCGCCCGCCGTAGGCTGCGATCGCCCCACCGAGTTCCGCGCCCTCGCTGCTGCGCATTCGATTCTGCTTGCCCGCGCCGACCCCCGGCAGGACCGTCCTCGACGGCAGTCTACGCCCTTCCTCCTCATCCCTGTTCCGGTGCGCGGCGGCGAACCCGATCTCGTGCGCCTTGCCTCTGCCACAAAACGATACGTACCGCACTGCCTCTTCACCGCCGGTCCGCGGACCGGACGTTCCCCTCCCGCCATCTCCTGACCGCTCTAACTCAATCACAAGACCGAAGACAGGAGATCCAATATGAGTGTTCCCAAAACGCGCCCGGACGTGTCGAAGGACGAACGGGAAATTGATCAGCACGCGCCCCGCCCCCTGACCTTCGCCGAGAACATCATGCTCACGCTCAAACTTCTCGGCGGTCTGGGCCTGCTCGGCGCCGCACTGTGGGCCGCCAATCTCTGGACCGCAGCCAAGTAAACCTGCGAGGGCCGCTCGCCGGCCCTCGCCACAACTCCCCGGAGCTACGCTAAACATTGGGCATCGCAGCCGATTTCATCTTGATCATTCTCGCCGGCCTGCTCGGCGGCCTCGCCGCGCGCGCCCTCCGCCTTCCGCTGATGGTCGGTTACGTCGCCGCCGGGGTCCTCGTGGGCCCCCACACCGCCGGACCGACTGTCGTCCAGGTCCACGAAATCGAGCTCCTTGCAGAAATTGGCGTCGCGCTCCTTCTGTTTTCCCTTGGCCTCGAGCTCTCCTTCCGCGACCTCCAGCCCGTCCGCCGCGTCGCCCTGATAGGAGGACCCATCCAGATCCTGCTCACCGGCGCGCTCGCCGCCGCGGCTGCCGCCGCCGCGCTCTCTATGCCTATCCGCGAAGCCATCTGGTTCGGTGCCATGATCTCCATCTCCAGCACTGCCGTCGTTCTCAAGGTGCTCTCCGCGGCCGGCGTCACCCACACGCTCGCCAGCCGGGTCATGATCGGCCTCCTCGTCGTTCAAGACCTCGCCGTGGTACCGATGCTCGTCGTTCTCCCGCAGCTCGGTGCCTCGGGAAGCCTTCTCGCCAGCCTCGGCCGCGCGATCGGGATCGCCGTCCTCCTTCTCGGCGCCATCGTCTTTCTGGGGACACGCCTCCTCCCGAGGCTCCTGAGGTTCGTGCTCGCCTGGGGCTCGCGCGAGCTTTTTCTGGTCTCCGTCGTCGCCATCGGCGTCGGGGTCGGCTATGCAACCTGGCTCTCCGGACTCTCCTTCGCCCTGGGTGCCTTTGTCGCTGGCCTCGTACTCAGTGAATCGGAGTTCAGCCACCAGGCCCTCAGCGACGTCGTGCCCATCCGAGACGTTTTCGGCCTCCTATTCTTCGTCAGCGTCGGCATGCTGCTCGACCCAGCCTTTGCCATTCACCACGCTGGCCGCATCTCCGCCGTCGTCATCGTCACCTTTGTCACCAAGTCGCTCCTCATCGGCCTCCTCGCCCGCGTCTTCGGCTATGTCCACATGGCACCTTGGATCGTCGGGCTCGGCCTCTCCCAAATCGGCGAATTCTCATTCGTTCTCGCGCGTACCGGCGTCACATCCGGCATCCTCTCCAAGCCCACCTATGATCTTGCCCTCACCTGCACTGTCCTCACGATGGCGTTATCGCCGCTAGTCTCCCGGCTGGCCCTGCCGTTGGGCCGCATGTGGCGCTCCCGTCGCGGAGCTGCGACATCCTCCGCGCCAGTCGAGTTGCTGCCGGAACCCCTGCGCGATCACGTGATCGTCGCTGGTTACGGCCGAAGCGGAAGGGCCGCCACGCGGGTTCTCCATCGCGCCGGCATTCCCTTTGTCGTCGTCGAAATCAACCATGCCGTCTACAGCGGCCTCGCACCAGACGGCTTCTCCGGGATCTGGGGCGATGTCACCGGTGACGAGATTCTCAAGGCCGTGCACGTCGGCACAGCCCGCATCCTCCTCCTCACCGTCCCAGATCAGACCACCGTACGTCTGGCAGCCCAGCGAGCCCTCAGCCTCAACCCAGCCGTCACCGTCATTGCCCGCGCGTTCCGCCGCCTGGACGTGCTTGAGATCCGGCAGCTCGGCGTCGCGGGCGCGGTCCAGCCCGAGTTCGAGGGCGGGGTCGAGATGGTCCGCCAGGCTCTGCTGCAATACACGCCCGATGCCGCCGCCGCTTCCGCCCTAATTTCCGAAATGCGAGAGGAGTATTACGAGCGGCCGCAGCTCCCGTGAGCCGTCCCCAGGGCCCCGCTCGCCATGATCAAAGCGACGTCCTCCAAGGGGTCCCCCCATTTCCGCGATAATCCGCTCTTTCGTGCGCGTGAGTAGTAGTGGTTGCAACGCGAGGCGGCTAGGCGCGAGGCCGTTCGGCAGGGAGTCACGCACAAACTGGACCATGGTTGGCCCCGGCGGCCGCATGATCGACTCGTGGCGGTGGCGGCCACGGGTTGTGGAGCAGAAGCACCGGAACCAGATCAAAGGGCGGGCCGCTTCCCCTCGCGCACGCGCTCAAGGTTTGGGCTTGGCTTTCGGCGGCTCCCATAGCTCGATCTTGTTGCCGTCTAAATCATAGATCCACGCGAAACGCCCGTACGGTTCACTCATGCGCTTGGGATCAATCTTCACGCCGTCTTTTTGTAAACGCTCGAGCAGTGCATCGAGACCATCCACAATGTAGTTGACCATAAACGTGGCTTGGCTCGGTCCGAAATAGTTGGTGTTTGAAGGGAACGTACTCCAAACGGTAACGTGTTCCTGTTGAGGGTCGTCGCGCTCACGCCATGGCAGCATGAAGCCCTGGCCTTTGTCCACGAGTCCAAGATGTTTTGCATACCATTCGCGCGTCTTCGCCTGATCCGCGGCTTTGAAAAAAATGCCGCCAATGCCTAAAATGCGGCCCTCACTTTTGGTTTCCGTCTTGGTGGTAGCCGGAGTTTGATTTTGTGCCATGTTTGGTTTTGAACCAGCGAAGACAAAGAGCAGCGCCGGGGCGAGCACTCTCGTGAGCGGACGCGGCATAAAGCAACTATACATCAAAAAGGGGCTTGGCTGGGTCAGGCTGGAGCGATCAACCGCAATTACGGATTACCTCAGGAAATCGCGGTCGGGATCGAACATCGAAGTCGCAAAACGCATGGCCGGACAACGCCAAAAACCGTCTCGCACTACGCCTGGCACGGAACACTCAACGTTCCCGGCCACTTCCACCAGGCTCTCGCTCGCGACCTCGGTTCTGCTCGTTGCTGAGGGCCATTTTTCAGCAGTTCTTCGAGGCCGACGTTATCCACCCGAAGGCTTCGCCGTGAGGCCTCGACCATTTGCTCTTGCGAAACCCGCGTCCAGTCAAGTGTCCAACCGTTGGGAACAGCGAGCTGCCGAATAAACTCGCGCTGCGCTCTCCCGTTGCCTTCACGGAATGGATGGATGGCGTTGATTTCACCGAGGTAATGGGCGCCGCGTTTGGCAAAGCCCTCCAAATCAGTTCCTCTGAGACGCCATTCACTTCTCAGTTCCGCGAAGGTTCGATCGAGGCTGGAAACGATATGCTCGCTGAACGCGAACGGATCGCCGGACTTCGAAATATTGACGGTGCGAAACTCTCCGGCCCATTCGTACACGTCCTGAAAAATATGGTGATGGATGGCCGCCAGATGCCGGGCGTCAAACGCACCGGAAAACGGCCGGTGCTCAAGCTGTCGGAGGCGGCGGCCGCTCGCCTCCGCTTCGAATTCGCTCAGCAGATCGGCATCGCGGATGTCACGGAGGTTTCTAAGGACGCCCGTTCCGGGGGAAACGTACGGGTCCATATTTGCGGTCAAAGTATCGATCGAAAGCGCGGTCCAGCTCTTCCGAACTCAGCTTGCCATCGACGTATTGCCGAAACATGGCTTCGGCTTCGGCGGAAATTTCCAGCCCCTCCATGCGCACACTGGCAAGCGCGTTATCGACCTCTCTTGCCCGCTGCGCCCGCGCCAGATCGATCCTGCTTACCGCCATGCGCTGTTCTCCTGAATACCTTTATATTCTATCTATCACTTCTGAGGGCTTCTGTCGATTCGATATCTGCCAGTCTCACCACGTAGGACTTTACGTCAATTTCCGGCCCACCACCATCACCCGAGGGGCCGGTGGTTCCGCTACCGGCGACGGTGCTAGTGTGGATCTCTGAACACTGCGCCGTGAATGGCGGGTCGTGCGCTGCCGCGTCGGAAGTCAGTGCCAGACCAGCCACTGAAGACGGGCTTCATTTAATTCATCCTGGATTGCCTGTACCTGGATGCTTTGGATGGTGGCCGATGTCTTCCACTGCAATCCGGCTATGGCGCGCGGGATTCCACCTTACGGAACGGGTTGATGATTTTCACGCCGCGGACTTTGCGCCCATGCTGGAGGTCCTCGCTGAGAAGGCTGTCACAGCCACCCCGAATTGCTGCGCTGACAATGAGAGAATCCCACCACGACAAGGAATCGTGTTGGTGAAGGTCGATGGCGGTATCGACAAGCTCCCGGCTGGATTGGACATGCCAGAGCGGTTCAATCAGCGTACGGTAGATCGAGGCTGCTTGCTCCGTGCTGATAGGAACCGCTGCTTTGCGGAGCACGACGTTGAACCATTCCTGCACCACCTGATAGCTCAGACATCCATCGCCGGATTGGTGGGCGCTTGCGATCCATTTCTGCGCCACGGCTTGTTTGCCAGGCTCGGTGGGATCAATCGCATAAACCAGCAGGTTGGTGTCGAGAAAGAACTTACCGCTCATTGCGCTCGTCACGTGTGAAACGGTGGCCGGCTCGGAACTGCCCGACGGCCGCCGCTGTTCGTCGAACATCTTCGGGCGACAAACGAGGTGGCCTGGCATAGCTGGCGAGCCACTCCCGAAAGAGATTGTTGAGGGTCGTGTTCTCAGCTTCCGCCCGCCGGCGCCCGCTCTCAATGAGCGCTTCGTCCGCACTCAGGGTGATGTTCTTCATAAAACCAGTGTACACGATTCGTGCGCACGAAACGGGCCGATCGGGCGTGTTGCAGGCTTACCGTATATCCGCAACACATGATGGCCGTGATCTAGCTTTTCCAGCAGGCTGTGCAGCTCGCCGCGGATGCGCTTGTGCTTGCGGACGCCGAAGATCGGGGCGATCTTGTCGGCGGTCAGACGGAACCAAGCCAGCTCGCAAGAGCCCTCGAAAATCTTGTGGATCGGGAAATGCCGTCGGAACAAAGAAATTCCGGCAGGATTCGACTTGGTTCAGCGAGTACTCGCGGCGCAGGGGGATGGCGGCCCGGTCTTTTTTCGAAAACTTCGGGCCCAGCACCAGTGTCCAGTAATCCAGGCGGATAATTTCGGGACTGAGGCGGTCGGCGGCAGCCTGTAGGGCTTCCACATCGGAGACCCACAAAAAGGTTATCGTCTTTGCGGAAACGGACACTGCGACGCTGGAGTTCGCCAGCAATATAGTGATGGCCGTTGAGGTAGTAGATGGTCTGGAAGGGGAGGAAGGAACCCACGCACATCACCATGAACCCGAGAACCTCGTCGCGGATGTAGCAGTAGTCATGGTGCTCCGGCCGCGTCAGCAGCGGCAGGTAACCCTGGATGACGATACGGTCGAAACAGTGGTATACCAAAGCCAGCAGGCTGCCGAACAGCTTGCAGAAGGTTTCCATCGGTCCTCCTCCCGAGGCTTTCTCGCAACAAGATCCTCGGACAGGGGACCGAGGGAAATCCAGCGGGATCCGTAGTGAAAGACTTCCACGAACTGAAGGTCTGGCAGAAGGCGCACCAGTTGACGCTGGTGTTCTATCAGGTCACGACCGCTTTCCCGCGGGAAGAACTGTACGGCTTGACCAGCCAACTGCGGCGATGCAGTTCCTCGATCCCCGCCAACTTGGCGGAGGGCTGCGGACGAAATGCGACGCCGAGTTCGCCCGTTTCTGCTGCATCGCCATGGGCTCGGCCAGCGAGTTGGAGTATCACCTGCTGCTGGCCAGAGACCTGAAGCTGATCAAGCCCAAAGACTATGGCGACTTGGCCCAGCGTGCCGTCGAGGTGAAGCGCATGCTGAGTGCGCTGATTAAAAAGCGGAACGCTGACCGCTGAAAGCTCCCCTCCCAGAGATTTCAAGGATCCTTGGCTATCTTTACCCTGTCGAACTCGCTCCCGCGCGGCGCGCTCTGGCCTTTTCCAGGATGTGTTGAGTCAAGTGATCGCGCACCACCCGCCCGAATTCCGTTTCGCCGTCATAGGACCACAGCAGACCCAGCGATTCGAACTCTTCCTTGAATGCCAGCACCTTCCTCAGTTGATCGATCTCCGCGGTGTTCGCCGGCGGCGGAGCCGGTTCTTGCGAGAAGTAGAGCATCACTTGGGGCTTGTGCCGGCCATTCTCGCGCCAGGCTTTGACTGCGTTGCGAATCTCCTCTTCCGTACCGCTGCCCGCCCGTTCGGTCGGAGTTCCGAAGCGCCGCTTAAAGACCCCGATCAGCAGGTCGATATTCTCGGTCCGCAGCACCTGGTTCAGCCAGGCCTGTGGGCCTCCTTCGTCCAGGCCTGGACGCGAGTCGGTCTCCCAGCGCACCAGTTGCAAAACAAATCCGTTTTCGTCCGCGACATTTCCGTTCAAAGCATCCACCGCTTCCTTGACGTGCTTACGTTCGTCTTTGACGTCGCCCGGCGAAGCCAGGAAAATCCGGATCAGTTCCCGCGTGGCCTCCCGCTCGGCGGGCTTTGCGGATGCTGCCGGTTCCGCCCGTGGCGCCGGCGTCGGCAGCGCCACGTTGTCGTAGAACCAGTGGCGAAACATCTCCCCGCCCACACCGAACTCCAACTGCGAATACTGGCGGATCGCGCCGCAGTGTGCCAGCATGTCCAGAGCGTTGTTGGCCGCCTTGATCGACCCCACCCGTTTGCGAATCGCCTGCCTGCTGACGCGCGCTCCCGCGTCCTGGCCGGCGATTTCGTCATACGCCAGGAGGTCCTCCGGGCTGAATTCATCGGCCAGGTATTGGAAATCGCGCCGGTTTTCCAGGTACTGCTCCACAATGGCGTCGAGATCGTCCACCTGCGCCTGGTCAAGCCTGCCCGAGTGCTTGTCCCAGAGAGCGCCCATAAGGTACTGGATGAGGAACGGTTGCCCTCCCGTGAGCCGGAAAACTGCGTCCATCACCGCCGGACTCGGCCTGTACTCGTTCGGCTTCAGCATCAGAGTCTGCGACGCATCTTCGTTCAGCAGGCGCAGCGTCTTGATCGCGGCCAGGACGTTAAAGAAGGGCGACCCCCTCAAACGATAAAGCTCGTTGATCGCCACCGTGCCGGCCACTACCAGGGACAGGTGCGGCGCCAAATCCCCCACGCTCACCAGGTTCCGCAAGAGCGAAAAGAAGATGCTGCTCCAATCCTGCCCGATCAACCGGTCCACTTCGTCCAGCAGGATCACCAGCCGGAACCCCGGCGAGATGCCGCTCACCGCGGCTCGCAGCACGCGCTGCAACGCCGGAATTGCCTGGTCGTCCGGCAAGTCCTCCCGGTTCAGTTCATCCGCCGCCATCGTCCAGCCGCGAATGGGACACACTTCGTCGCGCAGCCGCTCTACCACCCGCCGGCAGATCGACGCCTGCGAGAGGTTGGGAATCTCCTGCGTGCTCAGGAACACCGGGCCCACCACGCAGCTCTGCTCGTCGGGAAATGACTCCATGAGCCTCTGCCGGATGGCCAGCAGAAGGCTGGTCTTGCCCATGCGGTGCCCGCCGATGACGGCATACGATTTGGCGAATCTCGGCGTCAGGATGCCTTTCACAATTTCGTCGAGCTCTTGATCGCGGCCCACGAACATCTCCAGGCTCGGCACGGCGTGCGTGAAAAAATATGGGTTCGGCATGTTCATTCCGCCTTGTCAAACTCGATCTTCTTCCAATCGCTTCGCAGGTATCGCATCAGGATTCCCATCGGCATCTCGAATCCGCCGTTCCGTCGCACCAGCAGATGAAACAGCTCCAACTCCTGAAGCGCGCGCATCCCTGCGTCGGCAGACTCCACCGCTTCGGCGATCACCCCCTCCAGCTCGGCTCTGTCCAAATGCGGTGTTTTGCGGTCCGCGATGCCTTCCAGCAGCGCCTGGGCATCCTTATCGAGGTAGTACTCGAAGATCTCGCGAAGATACTCGCTGCGCAATTCCAGGTATTCCGCCTCGCCCGCGCTCACCATTTCCGGTGTGATTACCAGCGGACGCTTCTGGAAGCGCTGGATGATGCGGCTGCAGAGCTGGCGCGTGACGAAAGGATGGCCCGCGGTCTCGCCGTACAGAACGCGCAGACTTTCGGTCTCGAAGTCCACCCCCAGAATGGCCGCCAGGCCCTGCACCATCGCATCGCACTCGGCGCGATCCAAAGGAGCCAGGAAAATCTCGTCGTAGTACTGAAACACCGGATTGTCGAGGCCGCCCCACTTGCCCAGGCGGCAAAGCGTTGGGTCGGCGCCCACCACCGCCGAGACCACCTGCCTGCGCTGTTGATACATGCCGCGAATCAGCCGGAAAAACTCTTGGAACCCCGCAAATCCGGCGTACCCGGCATGCGGAATCAGACGCTCGATCTCGTCCAGAACCAGCAGAATTCGAGCATCCATTCCGCCCTCGCCCATGGCCCGAAGCGCCGCGCTCAGGGCCGCCTCCATGCCCGTAAGCGCGTCCGCCAGAAGCAACTGGCCGTCATTCGACGGCATGGCAAAACTGGCCGAAAAGCCCGGCGCTTTCGCGCTCATCTGAATGCGCAGTTCGTCCACGATCTGGCAGCACAGTTCGGCGCAGCTCTGGCGGATCGTGCCCTGCAGATCGATATACAGCAACAGGATGTTTGCGGGCAGGCCCTCGCGAAGCTGGAATACCAGCGAGGTCTTGCCCATTTTGCGCAATCCATACAAACCAAAATTCTGCCGGTTGACGATCTTGTTGAGCAGTTGATGGATCAGCGGCCCCCTGCCGAAAAACGCCGCGCCGTCGGAAATCGGATTGCGCTCATCGAAAACGTCGCCGCGGCCCAGCCAAAGAACCAGCGCCTGCGCCAGCACGTCGGCCGCGGTCGCATCGGCCAGGGCCGTCTTCATCGTGGCCCGGTCGAGCGGAATCAGAGAGAGATCGCGGAAGTCCACCAGCGTAGCGTAAAGCAGCGCGTACACGCCGCGCCGCGGCCTCTCGGGCGCCACCAGAAACGCGGCGCCGGTTTGCATCTCGTCCCGCACCTTCAGTATTTCCTCGACCTCCAGTTCGGTCTCCGCTATATGGATTCGCGCTTTCGCGAACCGGCGGCTTACCTGGGGATCGGCGGTGGAGGGTGGCGCGGTCTGGGTGCCGTCGCCATCGATGCTCCATCCTGCCTGGCGGAAGAACGCAACCGTAGTCTCGCGCAAGCTCATCCGGCTGAGCGCGCGCCGCATCTCCTCCCGAACTTCGGTGGTCGCCCGCGCCTGCCGCCGCAAGGTTTCCAGTTCCGCGAAAGCCCGCGCAAAATTCCATCGTGCCGTCTCCGTCCTGGCAAGCGCGAGCCTCGGGGCCATGCTGTCTAGATCCTGACCCTCCTGATCCACCAGCCGCCGCAGCAGCCGGGCTACCTCCGCCAGGTGTTCCGCATCCTGTTCGGTCCCCGCCAATCGAGCCTCTTCGGCCAAAGCGGCCGCCCCAGCCACGTCGCCGGTTCCGGCCAGATAATGCGCTCGCGAGATCTTGGCCGCCACCTCGTCGCTCCCGGTCGGCGTGCTGCCATACAGCAGATCTACCTGGTGCCGGCAGCTTTGGTCTATCTCCGCAATCGACTCGCCGGCGCGCAAGCGGTCTATGTCGCCCACCGCCGGCAACGCCAGCAGCCGGATGGCCTCCGCCGCTTCTCCCGCGCGCGCCGCCGCCACCAACAGGTCCAAAACCGCTGGGCCGGCTTCACCGCGGCCCAGTAGAGTCTCCAGATGCCGCACCGCCTGGGAAGCCGATCCCGCGCGCAGCCACGCGCGGATGGTGTCCAGCCGGAAACCATCGTCCTCCGGACTAGCCCGCAAGACGCTCTCGTAAAGCGCCAAAGCATCCGGTTGGATATCGCCTTCCGCCATGTTGTGCCGCGCCAACACCAGCGCAGCCTCATGATGCTCAGGCTGTTCCGCGGCGATCTTCCGCAGATTGTCCGCGCCTGGTTCCACCGCGGCTGAGGGCAGCCGCAGCAGCGCTCGAAACAGCTCCGGATCGTTTATTCCCAGCGCCAGCGCGCGTCCCAGCAGCGCCGAAGCTTGGGCTTTATCGTCGCATTCAAGCGCCCACTTGCCGGCGGCAAACACGATCTTGCCGTCGTTTGGCGATTGCGCCAGGTATGCCCGGAACAGTTCGGTGAGCCGCTCCGAAACCATCGGCAACGAGCGGAGGTTATACAGGCGCAGCAGCGCGGCCGAGTTCGTTGCCTTGGCCGCCAGCGAAGTCAAGTCGACGTGTGCCGCTTGCCTGCGCAGTCCCATCGCCGAGTAGATGGCCACCCGCCCCGTGGGAATGGTGTATCCCACCAGCAGGATCAGGAGCCCCGTGCCGCCGGTGACTCCCCAGCGAATGAATGACGCCAGCCGTTCCTTGCGTTGTCTCTGGTCTACCGCCGCCAGCAGGTCTTCCGCCTTGGCGCTAACCATGGGATTGGAGGGGCCCGCCAGCGTGATGGCCTCCTTCGCCTTCGTCCTGGCGGTTTCCAGATCGCCGCCGTTCCATGCCTTCTCGCTCTCCTGCAGTGCGGCTTCAATGCGTTTGGTCCGCGATTGGATTGCCTCGAGTTGGTCCAGGAGCTTGGCGATGTTCGCACTCTCGGGGTCGTTCGGCCCAAGCAGCTTGCGGGCCTCGGAGAGCGCCGCCTGGCCGTCCTCCAGGTGCCCTTCGTCAACGGAGTTGACACCGGCCTGATACAGCCGCTTACCCCTCAGCCGCGTCGCCAGGGCGTTGGCCTGTCCTGTGTCTGGCTCCTCCTCTCCAAGAACCGCGGCCGATTGGATCCCTCCCCTCTGCTGCCGGAAATAGCTGAGCTGTTTGTCCACCTCGGCCAGCTTGGAATCGTCGAACGCCTTAATGGCCCGGCTCAAAGCCAGCCGCGCGTATGCCTGGCGCGCTCGGTCCTGAGACTCCGCATTGGGAGGCTCGATGCTGTCGAACATCCTCGCGGCTTCATCGAGCGGCCCCAGAAAGCACAGTTCCAACATCCCAAGCTGAAAGCGGGCCTCCCGCGAATTGGCATCGGCACGGGTTTTCTCGGGGTCCGCGAACTGCGCCACCGCATAGCGGGTGTTCGCTGCCTTCAGCGCAGCTCGATAATCCCCGGCCTGCTTCGACCGCGGGCTGAGATCGACCGGTATGCTAGCCGGAATCTGCTTACCGCACTCGACACAAACGCGACACCCACCGGCCCTGTTGTTCGTGGCGATCCAGGTCTGCGCTTCGCGCAAGTCCGCATCGGCTTGGCTCATACATTTCCTGGCCACCGCGCCAAACTCGGCGTCGCGGCGCCACTTGGGTGGGATATTGAACCGGGCGGGCAGCTCTCCTGTCTTGCACGCCTGGGTGGCCGCCGCCCGCATTTCCACCAGGGCCGGGTCGGGTAGCGGCGGGGACTCCTTTCGCTCGGGCGGAGTCACTCGCGGGCCCGTGGGGGGAATCTCTTGTGGAACCGGCGCGTTGGAAACCGTAACCGGCGGGGCGGCCTTTCTTTCCTCCTCTTTCTTCTTGTTCTCAGTCCGGAGGGTCGGCTTCGCGGCCGTAAAGATCGCTAGCGCGGACCGCCGCCCCGGCGGGGCCGGAGCCACTTCGCCATTCTTGCGCCAGAGGCCGACCTGCTGGTCGGGGGCGGCGCCGGCGAAATTCCCCTCCGGGTCGTAGGCGAGGGTATTTCCGTTGGCGAAACTGACCAGACTGACCAACAGCCGGAACGGCTGCACTTGCCAGATCCGCACAGTTCCATTTTCGTCGCCGCTGGCCAGAAACCTCCCATCGCGAGAAAATGCCAGTGCCCGCACCTCGTAAAGATGCTTCCCCCGTCCGATCGCCTGCCGGCCTCGATTCCAGAGCACCACTTCGCCCGAACTGGCCGACGAGGCGAAATAGGTGCCGTCCTGGCTCACAACGATCCTGCGAACGGCCCTGGCATGCTCACCGGACAGCTTCTGGTCGATCTTGATGGTCCCTTGGTCCGGAAGCGCGCGCGGGTTGACGGTGTCGACCTCCAGGCTCCCGTCGCGGTTTCCCATCAAGACGCTGTACCCCCGCTCGAAACTCCCATCCAGAAAGACCGCCGCCGAGCCTTTCCTACTCGGACGGAACTTTAGCTGATCGCCCTCGGGCACCATTCGGAACGTCCAATCGAGGCCGGAGGCGATGACCGCCCGTTCGTCCGGCGCGGCCGTGATGTCGCTGTAGGTGGACAACCCGCCGCCTTTCAGCTTCACTTCTTTGCGGGCTTTAACGTCCCATTCCTTGATGGCTCCGTTGCTATTGGCCGAAAATAACCGCTCGCCGCTGCGCGACCATGCGACGGCCGTGACAGATGCGGCGCCGCTTGACCTAAGTTCCTGGATGTACTTGAATAGGCCGTTTTCCTCGAATCGGTAGGTACGTATCGAATCGCCGCCCTGGCATGCGGCAATGTCATCGCCGATTGGAGGAAGAAGCAAACATCCGGCCGTGTCTCCCTTCAATTGCTTCCGCTCTAACCCGGTTGAGATATCCCAAGTGCGGATGATGTCATCCTCGCCGCCCGACATCAGCCACTTACCATCCGGTGAGAAGGCAACCCCGCGGATTGGCTTCGCCTGCTTGGCGGCAGGTATGGCTTCGTAGCCGATCTCGGCCTTGTCCGCGCCCCGTGCCGGTAAGCCGAACGCCGCCAGTAATCCCAGTAAAGTAGCAAACCGCATCGAGAATGTTTTCCATTATATGCCCGATAGGCTTCGGACGCACTCGGTCTGGGCCCCTCCCAAAACCCGGTCACAAGACCTCGAAATATTTCTTGTTGCCACAAAACAAATGACTTAAATCCGATTTGTCATCCCTGCCTGACCGTCTTCTCGGAGCCCATCGTCGATAATACGGAACAGGAGAAGTATGGCTGTACCACTCCACCAGATTCGCCCCCCCTTCTCCGCCAAGCCGGGACCGCGCCCTTTCGCGTGGGCTCGTTGGAAAAATCGGCATAACGGGACATGGATGTCCCGTTTTTGTCGCGTAAATCGTTTGTATTCAGCAAACCGCATCGAAAATCGGGACAAATTTGTCCCGTTTTACCGTCCCCCGATCTTCGTCGCCTGCCGAAACCTCAAAGCCGCCCCCACCCGCCACCAAATGCTTCGACCGGATGCCACCCTCGTGGGTGTATGCTGAATACGGGTCTGGAGGTCCGAATATGGACCAGACAGAAACGCTCCCGCGCCCGGTTTTCGAGGGCTGGAATATCGGCGCCGTCGCGGTGAAGAGGGTGCGTCTCCACGAGGATGGCGCGATGGAGACCGACATCCGCAGGCACGGAGGAGACCCAGCCTGCACCATTCGCCTGATGCTGGACCACGGCAGCCAGGCTCCCGATGGCGCTATCGTTACCGGCTCTCAATCCGCCTCGTTCCTTTCCCTCCCCTACCTCCCGGAATCGATTTGCCTCGAAACCGCGCTCGACCACCTCGGCTTGCGTCCCGACCTGGTTCTTTCCCTGGGCGGGGAGAGCTTCATCGTGTACTGCATGGGCGATGGCGCGGTCCGGCGCATGATCTCGAGCAATCGCTGCGCCGCCGGCAGCGGCGAGTTCCTCGTTCAGCAGTTCGGGCGCATGAATCTGGACTTGGTATCCGGCATTGCCGCGGCCCGCCAGGGGCGTCGCGTCGCCCTGGCCTCCCGGTGTTCGGTCCACTGCAAGTCCGATGCCACCCACAAGTTGAACAAGGGCGAGTGCACACCGGCCGATATTGCCTGCTCCCTCATCGCCAGCTTGGCCAGCAGGGTCGCCGCGCTCATCGTCGCAACGGGCTGGCCGCAACGCCACGTCCTGCTCGCCGGTGGACTCGCCCGCAGCGCCCAACTGGTCGCGGAAATCTCGAGCCTGTTGCCGGAGA
>Ga0075019_10000275_pt1 | contig 29633 bp, 23 predicted proteins | sample ColStrG_CSR_2013_FD_71473 | JGI IMG/M metagenome (GOLD analysis project Ga0075019, IMG submission 71473) | Freshwater sediment microbial communities in response to fracking from Pennsylvania, USA - Cold Stream Run_MetaG_CSR_2013 | ecosystem: Environmental > Aquatic > Freshwater > Creek >...
TGCTCTTCGGCTTCGATACAGCCGTGATTTCCGGCACCACCGGGATGTTGCGTGAAGTGTTTGCTCTCAATGACAACCTGCTGGGTTTTACCGTGACCAGCGCATTATTTGGCACGATGCTGGGCGCGTTGACGGCGGGCCGGCCGGCCGATTGGTGGGGTCGGCGTCCAGTGCTGACAATTCTGGCGGTTTTCTTTCTGATCTCCGCCGTCGGCTGTGCGGGGGCTTGGAACTGGTATGCACTCCTGGCCTTCCGCTTCCTCGGTGGCGTGGCGGTGGGCGCGGCTTCCGTGGTTTGCCCGATGTATATCACCGAGATTGCCCCGCCCAAACGGCGCGGACTGCTTGTGAGCATCAGCCAGTTGAATATCGTGGTGGGAATCTTACTGGCCTATTTTTCCAATTATGCCGTGGCTTATTTTCTGGGCGCTGATGATCCCGGGGCGTGGCGCTGGATGTTCGGCGTGATGGCGCTGCCGGCACTGGCGTTTTTGCTGACGGTGCTGTTCATTCCGGAAAGTCCGCGCTGGCTCGTTAAAAAAGGCCGGCTGACCGAGGCTGAGGCGGCGCTGATCCGGTTCGGTCACGAAGATCCGGCGCGTGAAAACCGTGAAATCCAGGACTCATTGGCCGCCGACACGAGCGGCACGGGCGACCAGCTTTTTCAGCGCAAATATTTGAAGCCGCTTTTGCTCGTCTGCATGATCGCCGCGTTCAACCAGTTGGATGGCATCAACGCGGTGATTTATTACACGACGGATATTTTCCGCATGGCAGGTGCCGACCAGTCCAGTGCGCTCATGCAATCGGTGATTGTGGGTCTGACTAATTTGGTGATGACGTTCGTGGGCATGGCGCTCATTGACCGCCTGGGGCGCAAGGCACTGCTGCTGATTGGCTCGGTGACGTTTGTCTTTTCGCACGCCTTGGCGGCGTGGGTTTTTGCCACGCACACCCAGGGCTGGATCGTAATCGCCGCCATGATGGGCGTCGTTGGTTCGCATTCCTACTCGCAGGGCGCGGTGGTGTGGGTGATCATCAATGAACTGCTGCCCAACGCCGTGCGCGCTTCGGGCGCGGCGGTGGCCTGCACCCTGATGTGGGTGTTGTGCGCGGCGATTGGCTGGATTTTCCCCGTCATCGCCAAGGCATCGGGCGCGATGACGTTTGGATTCTTTGCGGCGATGATGGTGTTGCAATTCATCCTGGTCGCGAAATTCCTGCCTGAAACCAAGGGCGTGAGCCTGGAGGAATTGCAAAAGAGGCTCGGCCTCAAGGCTAATTCCTAAAAACGTGAAAAAAAAAGCATTTTGGATGCTTCTCCTTTTTGTAGGTACCTCATGCCTCAAAGCCGCGGATGGGATCGCGTCGAGCGGAAACAGTTTCAATACCGCAAGCAGTTTGGTCTTGAAGGACAACTGGCAGATGATTTCCTCGGCCAACCACGCGGAGGCTGGTGAAAAGATTTCTGCCCCCGATTATGCACCGACTGGAAAGTGGCTGCCAGCCGTGGTGCCGGGCACGGTTCTGGATTCCTGCGTGAAGGCGGGACTCTATCCTGAACCGTTCGTAGGACTGAACAATCTGATTATTCCGGACGCCCAGGGGATTTTTCACGGGAAGATCCCGGATGCCAGTGAGCCGGGCAGTGCCTTTACCGTGCCGTTCTGGTATCGGACAACATTTGAAATTCCAGCCGATTTTCGGGGAAAAACCATCTGGCTTAAATTTGCCGGCGTGAACTGGCGCGCGACAGTCTTTCTTAATGGAAAAGAACTGGGTAAAATCACGGGTGCCTATCAACGCGGTATTTTTAACATCACGGATCTGGTTCGTCCCGGCAGCAACGGTCTGGCGGTGGGCATTGACCCGATGTTGAATCCGGGAAATCCGCCGCCGCATTTTCATGGCTGCGGCGGGGACGGGAACATCGGTTTTACTCCGGCTGCAATTTACCAGACGGTGGGCATGGATTTTTCCTTTATCGACGGCATCCGGGATCGGAACATGGGCATCATCCGCGACGTTTCAGTCTATGCCTCAGGAGCGGTGGATGTACGCGATCCGTTCATGAGCACGGAGGGCGTGCCGACGGAAAGCCAGGCGAATCTCAATTTTAAAACGGTGTTGGTCAACAGTACAAACAAGATGCAGAAAGGCCTGCTGAAGGTGCAGTTTGCCGGACAGGAGGTTTCGCAGGAGGTGGAGCTTGCGGCCAACGAAACCCGCGAAGTTGCGCTGGGCTGGAAGAAGTTTCCCAATCTTACCTTGAAGAATCCCAAGCTCTGGTGGCCGGCGGGCCGGGGAGAGCAATTCCTTTACTCCATGAAAGTGAGTTTCAGCAGTGGGGCAGGTGCTGTTACTGAGATCGCACGGAATTTCGGGATTCGTTCCATTGAAAACAAACCGGAGTTGGGACAGTCAGTTTACTGGATCAACGGCAAGAAGATGTATCTGGCGGGAGGCAACTGGGTGCAGGACATCATGCAGCGGCAAACCCCGGCGCGAGAGGAGGCGCAGATCCGCATGATCCGCCAGGCAGGCTTTACCTGGCTGCGGTTCTGGAGTGGCAGTGGGCCGATGGACGATGCCCTTTTCGATCTTTGCGACAAATACGGCATCATGGCCTGGGTGGAATCCGGCCTCATCCAGCAGGTCAAGAAACCGCAGACCGATCCGGCTTGGTGCAAGATTATTTTGGATAACTGGAGAGACTATGTCCTGCGGGTTCGTTCCCATCCCTCAGTTTTCAATTATGTGGGTTGCAACGAGGGACCGGACATTCCGGGCATGGCGGACATCGTGGCGAAATACGACGGCACCCGGGGTTACAGCGGTAATTCCGAGGATTTGGGACAGCGGGGATGTCCGTATCGCTGGGAGGATGGTGTGGATGGCTACTACGATTCCACCACCACTCATACGCACGGGGCCGGACCGATGGGGCTCTTTGGCGGATTTGATGACGAATCGGGCGCACCCTGCCTGCCGGTGGCGGAAGTGGTGAAGGAAATGATTCCGCCGGACAAGCTGACGCCGCTGGATCGAAATTGTGTGGCCTACATGGATGGCGGTGGATTTCACCGCATGTATGAATTCATCACCCAAGGCTGCGCGCAGTTCGGCGATCTTTCCCAACCCGATCTGGCCGGGCGCACGGGAGTGGAGAATTTCGCCTTCAAGGGCCAGTTGCTCAACGCCATGGTCTATCGGGCGCTGGGCGAACTCTGGCAGCGGGAGAAATTCGACAAGAACGGACGCTTTAGCACGGGTTGGGGGCTGTGGACGGTCAATAACACGCATCCCCAGCTTTGCGCACGGATTTACGATTACAGCCTCGAGCCGACGTCCGGATTGTACTACATGGCGCACGCGAACAAACCCTTTTCGGTGCAGTTCGATTATCGGGACAACTCCGTCACGGCGGTGAATAATACGTTTAACATTCCCAAGGGGATGAATGTGACGGCTGAAATCCGGGGCTTGGATTGGAGCCTGCAATGGTCCAAGCGGCATGTGATCGCCCCGGACATTCCGTTCCTTCCGGAAAGCTCCCGGAGGGGGGTTCTTTATCTCCCGAGCAAAGACCAGAAAAAACTGGATGACGTCCATTTCATCCATCTTCAACTTTCCAGCGGGAAGGAGATACTGGACGACACGATCTATTGGCGGTCCAAGGAGGGGATGCTCTACGGCGCGGACGGTGATTTTTCGGCGTTGAAAAACATGCCCGGTACGCAGATCAAGGCGACGACCGCTTCTGAAATGAAGGAGGGCAAACGATTCGTCACGGTCACCTTGGAAAACAGCAGCAAGCAGATCGCTTTTTTCCTGCGGATCAAAGTACTGGACGTCAAAACAAAGACGCTGCTGCGCCCTTGTTTGTACTCTGATAATTATTTCTCCATCCCGCCGGGTGAGAAAAAAGAAATCACCATCGAATGTCCTTCAACTCAGGGTGACAAAGAACCACTCATCGGCGTGGAGGGCTGGAATATCGGCACTCTGGAACTTGCCGTGCCTGACTCAAAAATTACACCTAACATCCATCATTTATAAAAACATCATCCATAAAAAAACATCGCGCCATCAGCGCCAATCTCCTGGCAGTCGCGTTGTCGCTGTTCACAATCATCCCCGTTAAAGCCGCTGATGCTCCGATGAGCCCCGGAGCGGCGGTCAGCACTCCAGTCGCTGCCCATCTTCACATTGCCGAGCCGCCCAAGGGCGTGGATGACAAAACGGAGGCGGCCGGAGTTCCTTCCTGGGGACTCGGACCGTTTGTCCGTTGCCCGGAAAATCCGCTCATATCGCCGCGTTCCGACACAAAGTTCTTCTGCCCTCTTGAGAAAAAAGATGTCGCCTGGGAGTCGAAAGACATCGTGGGTGCCGCTGCCGCCGTCAAGGATGGCAAGGTCTATTGGCTTTATCGCGCTGAACCGCAAGTCATGGGGCACTCGCGCGTCGGTCTGGCGATCAGCGAGGATGGCATCCATTTCAAGCGCAATCCCACCCCGGTCATTTATCCCGACGAGGATGCGTTCAAAAAATACGAGTGGCCGGGCGGCACGGAGGATGGCCGGATCGTGATGCGCGAGGATGGACTCTATCTTTACTTCTATCCGGCTTGGAATCGTAGCGGTCACGCCTGGCAATCCGTCGCCACCAGCCGGGATTTGGTGCACTGGACCAAACAAGGACCGGTCTATGCCTTGGATCCAAAAACCGGCTTTGCCGTAGTGCCGACGACTGGACTGGAGAAGGGCGGCACCGTGGTGAGCCGTTACTATGATGACGGTCGGGTGGTGGCTGAAAAGATCAACGGGAAATACTGGATGTATACCATCGGTTTCAATGTGGCCACTTCCGACGACTGCATTCATTGGACGCCGGTGGTGGACGCCAAGGGCAAGGCAATCAAAGTGCTGCCGAGCCGCAGTGGCGGCGGTAAGTTTGACAGCAATCTGATTGAACCCGGTCCGCCCCCCATCGTCACTCCGAAGGGCATTCTGGTCATCTACCACGGTGGAGAAAATGACCCCAAGGTGGGCGATCCGAATCTTCCCAAGCGGGCCTATTCGGGCGGTCAGGCTCTCTTTGATCTGAAAGATCCGACAAAAATGATTGCCCGTTGCGATAATTATTTCCTGACACCACGCATGCCTTATGAACTCAACAGCTCCGCCGGCGCGCCGGTCTGTTTCATGGAAGGTCTGGTGCGATTCAAAGGCAAATGGCTTCTCTACTACGAGGCCGGGGATTATGTCGGCTGCATGGCCTCTTGCGACCAGCCGGGATTTGAAACGACGACCGCAAAATAGGCCAAGAAAAATCCAATCGCATGCATCGGATTCTCCTCCTTATATGAAATCAATCCCATTCATCACCGCATTGCTCACGGCACTTACCATTTCGGCAGTTGCCGCAGAGACCAATGCCCCAGTGCTGCCCGCACCTCTCATGCCTGTGGGCGATGATCCGATTACCTACAATACCCCTGGAGGAGAGGCGCCCGGAGTTCCCAAACTGAATCTGCCCATCACGGAAGGCCCGTTCAAACCTACTTGGGAATCTCTCGAATCCCAATATAAGTTCCCCGAGTGGTTCCGCGATGCCAAGTTCGGGATCTGGGCTCACTGGGGTTTCGGATCATACGGACCACAGGGCTTTTATCCGAAGAACAAGGGGGTCAGCGCCAATCCCTCGGCCACTCCCTCCCTGAAGGGAGCCAAGGATGCTCTTCTTGATTTCAAGGCGGAGCATTGGGATCCGGTGAAACTGCTCACTTTTTACAAAGAGAACGGAGTGCACTACTTCATGGCACTAGCCAACCACCACGATAACTTCGACAACTGGAACTCCAAGTATCAGCCCTGGAACTCAGTCAACATGGGGCCTCATCGGGACATGATCGCGGAGTGGCAGACAGCGGCTAAGAAGCTCGGGCTTCGCTTTGGCGTGAGCAGCCATGCCGCCCGAGCCTGGGAATGGTATGAGGTATCCCAGGGGGTTGATAAAAACGGCGTTCCTTATGACGGCAATCTGACAAAGGCCGATGGCAAGGGACTCTGGTGGGAAGGATATGATCCGCAGGATCTCTACGCCCAGTATCATCACACTCCTGGTAAATTCTCCTGGGACTGGAACCCAAAGATTACCAGCACGCCCTCCGCAGCCTACATGGAGCGGTTCTATCTCCGGCACAAGCAGCTCTACGAGGATTACCACCCGGACATGGTTTATTTCGATGACCGGACGCTTCCCTTCCACGGGATCACCGATCAGGTGGGTCTTGCTCTCGCCGCCGACATTTACAATGCAAATGTCAAGGAAAAGGGGAGACTGGATGTCCTTGTGAACTGCAAGTTCCTCGATGTCGATCAGCGAAAAGGGATGCTCTTAGACTTCGAGCGCGCAAGAGCTCATCGGATTAGGCCGGAGCCGTGGCAGACCGACACCTGCATCGGTAACTGGTTTTACGGTCTTGGCAAGAACCAGCACTACAAATCCGCTCCCGATGTGGTGCGGATGCTGGTTGATATTGTCAGCAAAAATGGCAACCTGATGCTGAGCATTCCGCTCCAACGGGACGGAACTCCGGATGACGAGGAGATCGGCATCGTGAAGGGGATTGGTGCTTGGCTGAAGATTAACGGGGAGGCAATTTTTGCGACCCGTCCCTGGAAGATTTATGGTGAAGGGCCCAGTCTGCTTGATACAGACCTCTTCACGGGAGATGCTGGAGGTGGCCTCCTGGATGTCCCGAACAAGCCTTATACATCCAAGGACATCCGCTTTACGCAGTCCAAGGATGGGAAGATCGTCTATGTCATCGCCATGGACTACCCGAAGGATGGCAAGTTGCTGGTAAAAACGCTCTCGACGGCTTCAGGCAAGATCAACGAGGTCTCCCTGCTCGGCTACTCGGGCAAGCTGGATTGGAAGCAGACTGTCAATGGTTTGATCATCACGATGCCCGAGGATGAACCGTATGACTTTGCCTATGCCTTCAAAATCCTCGGAAAGGAGTTGGAACCAGCCACAGAATCTCAAAAAACGAATTAATGTCCACCTTTCCTATGATAATAAAGACTCCTCTATGCCCTACGAACTCAATAACTCCGCCGGCGCGCCGGTCTGTTTCATGGAAGGTCTGGTGCGATTCAAAGGCAAATGGCTTCTCTACTACGAGGCCGGGGATTATGTCGGCTGCATGGCCTCTTGCGACCAGCTGGGATTTGAAGCGCCGGTAGCCAATTAACGCCAGCACGCAATAAGTCTCCTTCTATTTTATGAATCCCAGAACAATCACCGCGCTAGCTTTTCTTCTGACCTCGCTGGGCCACCTTTTTGCGTCATCAGAAGTTGCTCCTTCCAACATCATTCCTGCTGATCGTCCCCGCTGGGACAAACAGGATTTGATAGTCTCCAGCCTGACGACTCTTGTTTCCGCCCAAAGAAACGGTCGCGTGAGGGAGATTTGGTCAGGGATGGATGATATTAAGCGCAGGACACCCATCTTCGTGGAATTTTCCGGTGCGGGGCAGATTGAGAAAAACGGGACTTGGCTCGATCTGAGCACCCTCCGTTACAGCGACACGGGATCGCGACCGGGACTGATCCATTTGCAGTCGGACGACGGTTCCGTTACCTGCGAGATCTCGACGAGGAAGACCGCGCCGCAAAGCCCGATCTTTATTAAATACAGTTTCAAGGAAGCGGTGAATTTCCGTTACGACATCCAGTGGAAGCAGCCTGAGAAGGTGCGTCTTGAACGCAGCGACGAGAGCAACGGAATGAGTGAATTTTCAGTCACCTGGGGCTGCTGGCGTCATGTGAGATTCCAGCCAGATGGCAGTTATGGCCCGACTTTAAAGGTTGCGACCTGGCCTTCCGGAAAGTCCATCCCGGGTGATGCCGGACACTTCATTCGTGAGATTCCCTCCGCGCAGGAGATTGTTGTCTGTCTGGATGCCACAGGCAGGCCGATGCCCGGGCAGGGCAATTATGTCGAGGCCTGGAAATCCTTCCTGGGCGGTTATCGGGACGGCGACCAAGAACGGAATGCTGATCGTCTCCAGATCACAACAGGCAATCAACTCATTGACACTCTTTTCTCGGATTCCATCGACGCGGTCGAGGCACTCCAGTTCTCCAACGGGGTGATCGAAGCGGATCCCTTCAATTATCGGGATGCCTGGGTGAGAGACGGAGGCTATTCGGTTCTGGGGCTTTCCCTGACGGGGAATTTCAAGGAGGGAGATGCCTTTTTTGATTTCTGGGCTGCCCAACCAGGATTCGGATGGGTTGGCGGAGAGGACGAAGCCCAGCAGGGTGAGATTGGAGTGATGTCTCTTTGGTATTATTCGCGCCTGCGACCCGATGGGGATGCCCTCCTGAAAAAGCACTGGGATTATGTGCAGAAAGTTTCCAACTACATGCAGAAGCGGGTGGAGATGGAGGGGATGCTTGATCTGGCCGACGAGTGGATCTGTTCCAATCCACGAAAAGCGACCTGGCCCAATGCCGAAGTTTATGCCGGTCTTATTGCCAGTGCCAAAATTGCCGATCGACTGGGCTGTTCCGATCAGGCTACTGGCTGGCGGAAAGCAGCGGCACGACTCAAGGAACAATTTGAAGCCACGGCCTACGACACCACGTTGCAAAGGTTCATCCCGTTTGCTCCCGGGAAAACCAAGGACGGCAAAGAGAGCGTGGTGGATACCCGCGTGGATAGCGGCATGTACAATCTGGCCCGTCTGGAAATTTTCGGCAAGGGCCAGGGGATAGTTGCCGTTGGAGATCCGCGTTTTATTTCAACCCAAACCGCCATCGGGAATGTTCTGGAAAACAAAGAGCATGTCATCGGGCGTTTTGATGCATTGTCCGGCAGCCCCTCGTTTCCAAAGGGACAGGCTTTGGAAATCTGGCCGCTGGGTTCAAGTTGGGCGGCACAGACGGAAGGGTTGCAAGGCAAAACCGACGCAGCTTGGAAGCATCTGCAAGCCCTGGCGCAATATCGCGCAAAGTCGGTTGGCGGTAGCAATTACCTTCCGGAACGCTGGGATGCCGCCGGGCATCCTGCCGATCCACCAATCCTCGCCTGGTCGCATGGGGAGTATCTGACCTCCACAGTTTTGCTGGCGCTGGGAATCAATCTGGAGCCGGAGAATGCCGATCTGGGACTTTCTCCCAGCCTTCCCCCGGGCAGTGATCATGCCACCGTCAAAAACTTCCATTTCCACAACTGGAGACTCGATTTCGATCTCACCCGTCAGGGTGGTCAGGTCCTGGTAAAAATCCTGCCGCACCATGAGGGCTCAGAAAACGAAACGCTGCGCGTGGCGCTGCCCGATCATTCGACGCTCACCCTTAAACCGGATGTCGAGACATCCTTCCGCGTCGTTGCCGGAAACTAATCCGGCCAAATTTAGAAAGCCGTTGATTTTAGGATATCCATGAGAACCTTGCGAATAATCAATCTGATTCTGCTGTTGCCAGCCATGGCTGCCCAGTCCAAAGCAATAGAATCAGCCCCTTGTGTTTTGAAGGACAACTGGCAGGTGATTTCCTCCGCCAATATTACCGCCTCGGGTGAAAAGATTTCCACCACGGATTACGCGCCGCAAGGGAGATGGATGCAGGCCGTTGTGCCGGGCACGGTGCTGGGTTCGTATGTCAAAGCGGGGCTATATCCCGAGCCGTTTGAGGGACTCAATAACAAGCTCTCTTTTGATAAGAACGGCGCGGTAAATGGAGGCAAGATACCCGATGCCAGCATTCCCGATAGTGCCTTCACAAAGCCTCATTGGTATCGCACATCGTTTACAATACCCTCTGATTTTGCAGGCAAGACAGTCCGGCTGAAATTTTCCGGAATCAACTGGAAAGCCGCTGTTTTTCTCAATGGAAAAAAACTCGGAGAGATCACTGGCGCGTTTCAGCGGTGGATTTTCAATGTGACCGATCTGCTGCAACCCGGCAGCAATGCTCTTGCAATTCGGATTGATCCGCCTGCGATTCCAGGGACTCCGAAGAATTGGGGCTGTGGCGGTGAAGGCCTGAAATTTCCTTCCATTGGACTGACTCCAGCAACAGTCTATCAGACGATCGGCTGGAACTTTACTCTCGTCGATGGGGTCCGTGACCGCAACATGGGGATTATTCGCGATGTCAGTCTCTATGCCACGGGCCCGGTGGACATCCGCGATTCCATGATCAGCACGGAGGGTGTGCCAACGCAAGAGCAGGCGAAACTGAATTTCAAAACAGTTCTTGTCAACGATTCGGACAGGGAACAGACGGGCACTCTTGCGGTTGCCTTTGCCGATCAGAAGGCATCGCAGAGAGTCACACTGGCTCCTCATGAAACCCGCGAGGTCTGCATGGGGGGGCAGAAGTTTCCCCAATTTGCACTCAAAAACCCCAAACTCTGGTGGCCTGCCGGCTTTGGCGATCCGTATCTCTATCCGATGAACATCAGCTTTAGTGCTTCATCGGGTGTCGGCACGGAGGTGACGGGAAATTTCGGTATTCGTTCCATTGAAAACAAACCGGAGCTGGGTCAGTCGGTTTACTGGGTCAACGGGCACAGGATGTTCCTCGCGGGCGGTAATTGGGTGCAGGACATCATGCAGCGGCAGACCGCTGCACGCGACGAGGCTCAAATTCGGATGATCCGGGATGCTGGATTTACCTGGGTGCGTCTCTGGAGTGGCAGCGGGCCTTTGGAGGATAATTTCTTCGATCTTTGCGATCAATACGGCATCATGGTATGGGTGGAATCCGGTCTTTGCTCACAAGTGAAGATTCCAAAAACCGATCCGGCCTGGTGCAAGGTCATACTTGATAATTGGGCCGACTACATCCTGCGTGTGCGCCCCCATCCCTGTGTCTTCAACTATGTCGGTTGCAACGAGGGCGGAGACATCCCGCACATGGATGAACAAGTCAAAAAATACGACGGCACCCGCGGCTACAATGCCTCCTCGCAGGATCTTGGCCAGCGCGGCGACACCTACTGCTGGGAAAACATCGACGGTTATTACGACTATACCAACTTCTACAACCACGGCCCTGGGCCACTCGGTCTCTTCGGTGGATTCTGCAACGAATCGGGTGCTCCCTGTATTCCTGTGGCGGAATCCATCAAGGAATTGCTGCCCAAGGATAAACGCTTTCCGATTGATCAGGAGTATTGCAATTATCTCGACGGCGGGGGATTGCATCACGTCTATAGGATGATCAATGAGGGATGCTCCGAATTTGGAGACTTTTCCAAGCCCGATTTGGCAGGCCGCACAGGAGTCGACAACTACGCCTTCAAAGGGCAGCTTCTCAACGCCATGGAATATCGCGCCTTTGGCGAACTCTGGCAGAGGGATAAGTTCGATAAGAACGGCCGTTTTACAACCGGATGGGGACTCTGGACGGTGAATAATGCGCATCCCGAACTTTTCGCCCGCATTTTCGACTACTCGTTGGAAGCCACCGCCGGACTGTACTATGTGGCGCGCGCCAACAAACCGCTTTCCCTGCAATACAACTATCGCCAGAACGATGTGACGGCGGTCAATAACTCCTTCAAACCTGTCACCCAACGGCATACGGTTCGTGCGGAAATTCGGAATCTCGACTGGAGCCTGCAATGGTCCAAGCAAAGCTACATCGCCACCGAGGTCATCCCCATCCCGGCGGAAAGCTCGAAGATTGGTGTTCTGTTCATCCCGAATAAGGATCAGGCTAAATTTGACGAAGTACACTTTATCCACCTGCAGTTGTTGGGTGACAAGAACAAGGTGGTGGATGACACGATCTACTGGCGTTCGAAAGCCGGTGTTCTCTATGGCGCAGAGGGCGATTTTTCGGCCTTGAATAAAATGCCGGTTACGCAAATCAAAGCGACGACTTCTTCCGAAATGAAGGATGGCAAACGACTCGTCACCGTCACGCTCGATAACAGCAGCAAGCAGATTGCATTTTTTCTGCGGATCAAAGTGCTGGATGCCAGAACGAAGACTCTGGTGCGCCCCTGTTTTTACAGTGACAATTATTTTTCCGTGCCGCCGGGTGAGAAAAAGGAAATCACAATCGAATGTCCTGCGAGCATGAATGACAAAGAACCGCTTGTCGGCGTGGAGGGATGGAATATCGGCACTCTGGAACTTGCCGTGCCCGACTCAAAGCAAACGCCGAAGATTCACAATTGATAAATGTAACATTGATATTCCAACAATTGACGTGAGCGGCTCATGGATTACGAAGATGCCAATACCAATATCCTGGCTCTCAAGAGGTGTTGGCAGGGTCTTTGGGAGAAGAGCGTTGCAGGGGCCGACATGCGTTGGGGGCTATACAGATCTTCTCGCACACTGTGCGGAATTCTCTCGGGACGTGAGAATTCCAAGCTTAGCCTCAGCTAGGCCAAATCAAAGACCAGGGCTTCGGCATTTGTGGTGGCGGTCAGGGTGAACTCATGCTCATGGCTCACAGAGGAGCCGTCACCTTCCCCCAGGGCCATTCCGTTCAGGAGCAGATTTCCGCGCAGCACCTGCACCCAGGCGGCGCGTGATTGAGTGAGAGGGTGGATGTGGGATTCGTTTTTTTGCAAGTGGGTCAGATAAAGCAGGGCGTCCTGATTGATGTTGACCAGGGCATGGAGTCCCGGCGGGCCTGCCAGAAGATAGGTGCGGCTTCCGGCCTCCAGGGGGATTTTCTTTTGCTGATAGCAGGGAGGCAGATTGGTTTTTGAAGGCTCGATCCAAATCTGCAGAAAGTGCACCGGCAGTTCCGGATCGGGATTGAATTCCTGGTGGCGAATGCCGCTGCCGGCACTCATGTGCTGGATCTCGTAGGGACGCAGAACAGCTCCGCCGCCCAGATTGTCCTTGTGGGCCAGAGATCCTTCCAGAACCAGGCTGATGATTTCCATGTCGCGATGCGGGTGCATGCCGAAACCGGCGCCGGGCGCGACCCGGTCCTCGTTAATGACGCGCAGGCTGCGGAAGCCCATGTGGCGGGGGTCGTGGTAGTCAGCAAAAGAAAAAGTGTGGGCACTTTTCAGCCAGCCGTGGTCGGCATGACCTCGTTCTTTTTCCGGACGCAGTGTGATCATGGTGCAGAATTGAATCTACACCATGTTTTTGATCCGGCAAATCAGCGCCAGTAGCCGCCGCGCCAGTACCAGCCGCCGTGACCATGTCCCCAGTAGCCGCCGACCCAGACTGCATGAGGATGGGGAGGGCGGCCCCAGTAGCCGGGGAACCAGACGTAGGTGTTCCCTGACCAGCCCCAATAGCCACTGATCCAGATAAAGTCCGGCCCCGGACAGGTGGTGACGACTTCAGTTTGGGGTGGGGGAGGTGGTTGGGTGGCCACGGTCTGACCTCCGGCGGTGTTTGCTACGGGTACGGGTCGATCCACATAGACGGTGCGTTCGATGCAGCCGTTGAAGAGTATGGAGGCAAGGAGCAGGCCGGGCAGGGCCAGAGGTGATTTCATATGACGGATTAAACTGCGCTGGACTTTCAGAGTTGCGCAGGGAAAAAATAAAGCGCAGGCCGGACTGAAAATGCGATTATGACCAATCAAATTTATCTCCGGGCAGGACGCTTCAGGCCCTGCCCATTTCGTAGCTGAGCACGCTGATCAGATAAAGCGCAGCGGTTTCGGTGCGCAGCACCTGGGGGCCCAGACTCACCGGCAGATAGCCGGCGCTGCGGGCCTTGCCGATTTCCGCCGGGGTGAAGTCGCCCTCAGGACCGACCAGGAAGATGATTTTATCACCGGGAATGGCGGGACGATTTTCAGCCAAGACCTGATGCAGGGGTCGGGCATCGGGTTGGAGGGAGGCGATGAGTTTGAGGGCCTTGACGGAATTTGCCGCATCCAGAAAATCCTGGATTTTGACGATGGGCTCCACCCGGGGCAGCCGGTTCTGGCCGCATTGTTTGCAGGCTTCCAGAACGACCTGATGCCATTTCTCAAGTTTGGCTTCCTGACGTTCCCCGTCCATCTGAACCACGGAGCGGTCGGAGGCGATGGGATGGATTTCCTGCAAGCCGAGTTCGGTGGCTTTCTGCAGGATGAGGTCCATGGATTTTCCCTTGGGGATGGCCTGGCCCAGGACGAGGTGGAAGTTCAGGGCGGGTGCATTCTGGCGGGTGAGAATGTGGAAGGCGACTTTGCTTTTGCTGACGGCGGTGAGTTCCGCCTTGGCTTCCGTGCCCCGGCCGTCGAAGAGGGCGCAGGCGTCGCCCGGCTGCAGGCGCAGGACCACGGCGGCGTGATGGGATTCCTCAGGGTTAAGTGTGCCGGAATCGAGATCTGTACAGTAAAAGCGGTGCATGACGGGCTTAATTAAAAAAGGCCTTGGCTTTTTCGAAGAAAGATTTTGCCACGGGATTGGTGTCCTCATTGCAGAGGGCGGCAAATTCCTCCAGTTTTTTGCGCTGCTCGGTGTTCAGCTTGGCGGGCACTTCCACGTTGAGGCGGACATTGAGGTCGCCATGGCCGTGGCCATGCACATCGGGGATGCCCTTGCCGCGCAGGCGGAAGACACGACCACTCTGGGTACCGGGCGCGATTTTAATGCTGGCGGGACCTTCCAGGGTCGGCACCAACTGTTCTCCGCCCAGGGCGGCCTTGACAAAGCTGATGGGAACCTCGCAGTACAAATCGTTTTCTTCCCGTTCAAAAATGGGGTGTTCCTTGACGTGAATGACAATGTACAAGTCGCCCGGCTGGCCGCTGCGCACCCCGGCTTCGCCCTGACTGCCGGAACGCAGGCGGGAGCCGTTGTCCACTCCGGCGGGGATTTTGATTTTGATCTTGGAGGTTTTCTCCGCCCGTCCCTCGCCGTTGCATTTGGGGCAGGGTTTTTCGATGATGGAGCCGGCCCCGCGACAGTTGGGGCAGGTCTGGGCCATGGAAAAAAAACCGCGTGAGACCGAAACCTGGCCGTGTCCCTTGCAAGTGGGGCAGGTGACGGACTTGGAACCGGCGGAGGCACCTGAGCCGTGACATTCCTCGCAGTTTTCGTGTTTGCGGATGGAAATTTCCTTTTCACAACCGCGCACCGCCTCTTCGAGGGTGATTTCCAAATCGTAACGCAGATCCGCACCGCGTCCCTGCCGGGAGGCCCCCCGTCCGCCGCCGCTGAAAGCTTCCTCAAAAATATCGCCGAAAATGCTGCCGCCGCCACCACCGCCGAAAACCTCGCGGAACACTTCGAAGGGATCATGGAATCCGGCTCCGGCTGCGCCGGGTCCGGGGCGGCCGCCGCCGCTGAAAGCATTGTGACCGAAGCGGTCGTAAGCAGCCCGTTTGTCCGGGTTGCTCAGGATTTCATAGGCCTCGCCCAGTTCCTTGAATTTATTTTCAGACTCTTTGTCGCCTGGATTTTTGTCCGGGTGATATTTGACCGCAAGCTTGCGGTAGGACTTTTTGATTTCCTCCTGTGTAGCGCCGCGGGCCACGCCCAGAATCTCGTAGTAGTCGCGTTTGACGGAGGGCATATCAGTGTTTTCCCGTTTCAGCCGCAACCGCCGACAAGGGGGCGGAGACAGTCACCATGGCTGGGCGCAGCAGGCGGTCCCGTAATTTGTAGCCCTTGCGTTTCTGGGCCAGCACAATGCCTTCGGCGTGTTCCTTGCTTTCGACGCGGGCGATGGCTTCGTGCAGATGGGGATCGAACTTCTGGCCGATGGCGCTGATTTCCTGGACACCGGAATCGCTGAGGAATCGTTGCAATTGGGTTTTGACCATTTGCATGCCGAGGGCGATGGACTTGGGGTCGGTGGCGGTTTCGGTGGCCTGGAGGCCGAGTTCGAAATTGTCCACCACAGTCAGCAAATCACCCAGCAGCATTTCGTTGGCAAAGCGGATGGCCTCCTCCTTGTTTCGCTGCAGGCGTTTGCGGGAGTTGTCGAACTCCGCCTGCATGCGCAGGAGTTTGTCCTGCAGCTCGGCCACTTTTTGCTCCAGCACGGCCACGGGGTCGGAGGACGGGGCGGTTTGCGTGGTGGAGGCCGGTGTGACCGGTGCCTCTGTGGCAGGGGTGGCGGAAGCCGGAACCGAGGGTTCGGCGGGGGCTTGTTTGTCAGTTTTGTCTTTAGTTGTCATTTGCGTTGAAGGGTGACCAGAGTGATGTCGTCGTTTTGAGTCTGGCTGCCGCGGAAACGGGCCACACGGTCCACGATGTCCTGGACGAGGGATTCGGCACTGCGGGAAGCGCTTTCCTTGAGCGCGGCAGCGACGTTGTCCCGGCCAAACTCCTGACCGTCTTCGTCAATCGCCTCATTGACGCCATCGGTGTAAACCAGAATGGTGTCGTCGGGTGCCAAGGGTACGACCAAATCATGGATAACCATATCGAACACGGAACCGCTGTCAATTCCCAGAGCCATGCCCTGGCATTGCAGGGCCTCGACTTTTTTACCGTTCTGGCTGCAGAGCATGGGGGAGTCATGCCCGGCCTTGGCCATGGTGACGTTGTGGTCGCGGGTGTTGAGGATCATGTAAACCATGGTGATGAACATGTCCTCGCGGATGTCGGGGTATAGAATCTGATTGGCTTGGCGCAACACTTCCGCCGCGGAAATTTTCCCCGGGGCCTGGGTGCGCATGACCGTGCGCACCATGGCCATGATGAGCGAGGCCGGCACGCCCTTGCCCGACACATCGGCGATGGTGATGCCGATGCGGTCCTGATCGACTTCAATAAAGTCATAATAATCGCCGCTGACCTGCTGGGCGGGGATGTTGATGGCGGCGATGTCGTAACCGGAAGGGGTGGGGCATTTTTCCGGCAGCAGGATGCGCTGGATTTCGCGGGCTGTTTCCAGATCACGGTCGATGCGTTTTTTTTCCGAGAGCTGGGTGTAAACCGTGGCGTTGTGCAGGGAGAAGGAGGCCTGATCCCCGATGGAGCGGGCGATCTCGTAGTCGGACTCGGTGAAGTTTTTTCCGGTTTCCGGGTTGATGAGGGCGAGCACGCCGAGTTTTTCCGAGCGGTATTTCAGGGGGACGGCAATCAGGGAACGGATTTTCAACGGGCCGGTCTGGTGCTCGGGCAGGCCGTTTTCGAGCAGGAGGGGTTCGCCGTTGCGGAAGGCCACAGCGACGGGGTTTTCCGACGCCGGATCGATGACGTCGTGATGCAGGAAGTCGCGCAGGTCATCATCACTGCCGAGAATTTTCTTTTCCATTCCGGGTGCAGGCAGGGTGAGGGGCAGGAAATTGCCGTTGACGGATGAGGCGACCAGGCCGGGTTTGGGTTCAGTCAGTGCCTGATAAATGGCGCCGCCGCGCGCGCCGGTCACACGGCAGGAGCAGGAGAGAATGATGTTGAGCAGATTCTTGCGGTCGATTTCATCCACGAAAGCCTCGCCGAGGTCGTGCAGGAAATCGAAGACGATCTTTTTTTCCTGGCGCAGGCGGACGGTCATTTTTTTCTGTCGATGAATGGTCCGCTGGCTCCTGACGAGGGAGAGGGCTAGAAACAGGGCGGAGACCGCCAGGGCGATGGAGAGCAGGGAGAGCATGGGAGCGGTGGAATTATTCCGCAGTGCCGGGGCCGAGTTTGTTTTTCAGGAAGGAGATGACATCCTGGAAATTGCCGTTGTTGTGCGGGTCGAGTTCGACCAGCTTTTCATGGGCTTCGAGCATGGTGCGGGCGACGTCGGTTTTGGAAGGTTCCTTGGCGCTCTGCAGGGGGGTGAAGCTTTCGGGGCTGCAGGCGTTGCTGGCGGTGTCGATTTCCAAGATATGGCCGAGGCCGAGGGTGGTGAGGAGTTCCAGATTGCGGGGGTTGGCGTTGATGAGGCGGGGAGCGGGGCAGTTGCGTTTCTTCAAATCGGAGGCAATGCTGGCCAGCATACCCATAAAGGTACTGTCCACATGCGGGCATTCTTGAAGATCAATGACAAGACGGTCGATGCCGTAGGCCGGGGTTTGGGCGGCATAGTCTTTAAGCAGGGGGGCGATTTTAAACGACCCTTTGCCGACAATCCGGGCAATGCCGGTGGTCCCTTCCCGTTTGACCAGTATGGTCGAAGAATCCATTGTCTGAGTATAAATAAGGGGTACCCCAAGTCAATGATATCGCCTGATACGTAAAAAGTGTGAATGGTTACGATTCCTCATAGAGGAAATTGCGTGACTTGAGGTCTTCGATCTTTTTACGAAATTCCTCGCGGGTGGGTTCGCCCAGTCGTTCCAGGATGCGGTAAATCTCCACGGCCCCCTTTACATCTCCTTGGGTGACACGCATTTGAGCAGCAAGCACACCGGAACGTATGAACCAATAATGCTCGGGTTGGTCGGGCTGGCCGCTGATGTCCTGGGGCAGAACCCGGCCATAAACGACATCGAGGTAAGCGGACAGGGCCTCACCGGGTTTCAGTAATTTTTCCAGAATCTCACCTTTGAGGCAGCCGGCTTCGTTGCGTTGAGCCACATTGGGGGCTTTGGAAGAAAGTAGTTTGTTCGCCACATCGAGAGCCGGGCCGTAGAGTTTGGGGTCGTTGGACGCCAGGGTGTAAAGACAGTTGATTTTGCGCAGGGAAGCTTCGGCCCAGACTTCGTCCTCGGGGCGGTTGGTCAAAACCGAATCGGCAATGCGCAGGGCATCGGGGAAGTTGTTTTGATGAATGAAACAGCGGATCTGGGCGAGGCGGGCGTTGGCCTTGAAGGGGGAATTGGCGGAGATTTTTTCAAGAATGGCCACGGCTTCCTTGTAGTTTCCCAAGGCCATGTTGCAGCGGCTGTTCCAATAGAGGGCCTGATCGGCCAGGCTGTGTTTGGGATACTGATCGGCCACGGCTTGGAACTTGGCCTGAGCCAGGCCGTAGTCGCCCTGATTATAATAGGACTCGCCGACGCGGAACAAAGCGTAGGCCACGAGATCGTCTTCCTTGGGGTAGTGCTCGACAAAGTGGGTGAGTTCGGTGCGCAGTCCCTCCGAGTTCAGGATTCCGGACTGGTTTTGCAGGATGATGCGCCGGTAAACGACCTGGGCAATCTGGGGAAAGTCGGGGTTGTTTTTTTCCAGATCCTGCAGGGTTTGCAGGGCTCCGGCATTGTCTCCGCTGTGGGTCTGGGACTGGGCCAGGTTGAGCATGGCTTCGGCCGATTTATTGGCATCGGTTTTGTTTTTGGCCAGATTCTGATAGATGGCGCGGGCCTCGGTGCTTTTTCCGGAAGCTTCCAGCAGCCGGGCCTGTTCCATCAAGACATCATTGAGGCGGTTGCTTTTGGGGAATTTGGCTTCGAACTCGGTGCGAACGGTGGCGAACTCGTCGAGGTTTCCGGTTTTGCCGAGGGTCAGCAGGGCGCGGTAATAGCCATTTTCGGATAATTCAGCGGAGGGGGTTTTGCGGGCCACGTCCAAAAAATTGGCGGCGGCCTGGGCGTCGTTGTTTTCCGACTGGATTTCAGCCAGGCGCATTTTGGCGTTGAGGGCCAGAACCGGATCAGTGCACTGCTGGCTGATGTCGTTGAAGTTTTGCATGGCGGAAGGTGCATCATGTTTTTTGTACAAAGCCTCGGCAATGATGAGGCGGGCGGGCCACTTCCAGAAGGAGTCGGGGTTGTTGTTGACGAGATTGTCGAGTTCGGCAATGGCGGCGTCGTAATTCTCCGCGTCGTAGTAATACTGGGCGATGGCATAAAATCCGGAGAGACCGGCGGTGCCGCGGTCCCGCGCCAGTTGGCGTATTTTCAGGGTGCCCTGGGTCAGACTGTCGTTTTTGACCTGGGCCCCGAGGTAGCTGTTGACGGCGGATTGGATGAGGGCGGGGTCGCGAGAGATTTTATAGGCTTCCTCAAAGGCGTTGGAGGCCTCCAGCCATTTTTGGCTGCCCCGCAGGACCAGCCCGGTGCCGTACCAGGCTTTGGCCAGCAGTTCGCGCGGGAAGGCGTGGGAGTCGGAGGTGATTTTCTGGTAATACTCAAGACTCTTGGCGCTCTTGTCGGCCTGGCGGGCCAGTTCCGCCGTCCAATACCAAACCTGCAACTGCGTGGTGCGGTCGAGTTTGCTTTTGGCCAGTTGATCCACCAGCAGGGAGGCTTCCTCCAGTTTTCCGCCGGTGATGAGGAGGCGCACTTTTTGCAACTGACCCGCCTGCAGGGCGCTCTTATCCTTGTTATCGGATTTCAAGAGTGGTTCCAAGGGTGCCAGGGCGGCGTCCATGCCGTCGGTTTGCAAAATGGCGGAACTCAGTCCGAGGCGGGCTTTCAGCGCCAGGGCGTGGTTGGGATAGTCGTTGAGGAGGGATTGATAGCGGGTGGCGGCCTCGGCCCAGTTTTTCAGCGCGAAGGAAATTTCCGCCTGCCAGAAGACGTATTCGGGTTTGAGTGCCTCGGGGAGGGTGGCCACATCGATGGCGAGCAGATCCTGGGCCTTGCGCAGCTCTCCCAGAAAATAATTGCTCTGGGCGAGGAGCAGGCGGACTTCGGTGGTCTGCTCCGATTTGGGGTAGTTCTTGAGGAATTCCTCAAACTTGAGCCTGGCCGCGTCGTAGAGTCCGTCCTGAAACGCTTTTTTGCCGTAACTGATGGTTTTGACCTCTTCTTTTTCGGCGGGGACCGCAGCGGCATGGACGGTGGAAGTCATCGCCAGCAGGCCGAGACAGACCCCCAGCGCAAAAGTCCGGCGGGCACGGGCATTGTTGTTGGAGGTGGAAGGGTGCATCTCAGGTGGTGGACAATTTATTTTTTAAAAAACGACCGGTGTGGCTGGTGGGATGCGCCGCCACCTGCTCGGGTGTACCCGAGGTCACCAGGGCGCCGCCGGCCTTTCCGGCTTCCGGTCCCAAATCTATAATCCAGTCCGCCATTTTGATCACATCCAGATTGTGTTCGATGATGACGATAGTATTGCCTGAATTCCGCAAATTGAAAAGCACGCTCATGAGCTGCTCCACATCCGCAAAATGCAGGCCGGTGGTCGGTTCATCCATGATGTAACAGGTGCGGCCCGTGCTGCGTTTGCCCAGTTCGGCGGCCAGCTTGATGCGCTGGGCTTCACCGCCGGAGAGCGTAGTGGCGGGCTGGCCCAGGCTCAAATAGCCGAGCCCCACGCCGGACAATGCCTCCAGTTTTTCCGCAATCACCGGTATGGATTTAAACAATTCCCGGGCGTCTTGTACATTCATTTCCAGCACATCGGCGATGCTGTGGCCCTTGTAGGTGATTTCGAGGGTTTCGCGGTTGTAGCGTTTGCCCTTGCACGCTTCACAGGGCACATAGACGTCGGGCAGGAAATGCATTTCAATTTTCAGCGAACCATCCCCTTCGCAATGCTCGCAGCGTCCCCCCTTGGTGTTGAAGCTGAAGCGGCTTTTGCTGTAGCCGCGGATGCGTGCGGCGGGCAACTGCGCAAACAGGTCGCGGATGCCGTCAAAGGCGCCGAGGTAGGTCACGGGATTCGAGCGCGGCGTACGGCCAATGGGGGATTGATCCACTGTGATGACTTTTTCGATCTCCTCCAGGCCGGTGATTTTGTCGTGGGCGCCGGGCCGCTCCCTGGACTGGTAAAAATGACGGAAGAGTGCGCGGCTGAGGATGTCGTTGACCAGGGTGCTTTTGCCGGAGCCGCTGACTCCCGTGACACAGGTGATGCAGCCCAGTGGAAATTCGACATCGAGCCCGCGCAGGTTGTTTTCCCGTGCGCCCTTGATTCTCAAAAAGCCGTTGTCCGCCGGCTTGCGGCTGCGCGGGAGGGCGATGCGGTCCGTGCCAGCCAGAAAACGTCCGGTGGGCGACTGCGGATTGGCGGCGATTTCTGCGGGAGTACCCTGAGCCACGAGACGACCGCCCGCCGTGCCCGCTCCGGGTCCGATGTCCAGCACATGGTCGGCGGCGCGGATGGTGTCCTCGTCATGCTCCACCACCACCACCGTGTTGCCCTGGTCGCGCAAGCGGAAGAGCATTTGCAGCAGGCGTTCGTTGTCGCGCTGGTGCAGGCCGATGCTGGGTTCGTCCAGAATGTAGAGCACGCCGGTCAGGCCCAGTCCGATCTGGGTGGCGAGACGGATGCGCTGCAGTTCGCCTCCCGAAAGCGTGCCGGTTTCGCGGTCGAGAGTAAGATAACCCAGGCCGACATAATCCAGAAATTCGAGGCGTGAGCTGATTTCGCGCAGCAGTTCGTGGGAGATGAGGTGCTGGGCGGCGGTCCAGGGTCGGCCTTTTAAAAATTCCAGAGCCTGGGTGATGCCGAGCTGGCAAAACTCGTGGATATTGAGTCCGTGATTTTGGGCGTCCCCGCCCAGCCGGGCGCCGAGGATTTCCCGGCGCAGGCGGCGTCCGCCGCAGGAGGCGCAGGGTTGGCGGCTCATGTAGGATTGCAGGCGGTGGCGTGAGAGGTTGCTGGAACTGCTTTCGTGAAGATTTTGCAGGAGTTGTACGACGCCTTCGAAGGATTTTTTTTGCACGGTACTTTTGCCGCCCCGGATCACGGTGAAGGGGATCTCCCCGGCGCCCGAGCCCGACAGTACCAGATGCCGGAATTTTTCCGGCAAATCCTTCCAGGCCACATCCGTGGCCACACCGCCGTGCTGGGCCAGATCACGCAGCAGATTGCGGTAATGGCCGGACAGCCGTTTCGGCGCCCGTTTCCAGGGGGTAACAGCACCGTCATCGAGCGAAAGTTCCGGGTCGGCGATGATCAGGGTGGGATCCACCACCAGGCGGGTGCCGAGGCCCTGGCAGGCCGGGCAGGCGCCGCTGGGACTATTGAAGGAAAAATGGCGGGCTGTCAGGGCCGGATAATGATAGCCGGTGACCGGATCAAAATTCTGATTGCTCAGCATCCATTCGCCGCTGGCCTGGCCGTCTTCGGCCAGCCAGCAGACCTGGAGGATGCCCTCGCCGATTTTCAGTGCGGTTTCGACGGAGCCGGCCAGGCGTTGGCGGATGGCCGACCCGGTTTTGAGTCGGTCCACCACCACGTCAATGTTGTGTGGCTGGCGGCGGTCGAGCTGGGGAGCCTGATCGATTTCAAAAAAATCGCCGTCGATGCGGACGCGCACAAAACCGTCCTTGCGCAGGCGTTCCAGGGTGCCGCGCAGATCGCCGGATTGTTTTTTGACAACGGGGGCCAGGAGCAGAAATTTTTCACAGACGGGTTCTTCCATGATGCGGTCCACGATTTCCTGAATGCTGAGACGTTTGAGGGGGACGCCGCTGTCGGGATGGTGGAGCTGGCTGCAACTGGCGTAGAGCACGCGCAGGTAATCGTAAATTTCCGTGATGGTGGCGATGGTGGAGCGGGGATTGCCGGCGGCGCTGTGTTGTTCGATGGCGATGGCGGGTGACAGGCCATCGATCGAGTCCACGTCGGGTTTTTCGATCTGATCGAGAAATTGCCGGGCGTAGGAGGAGAGGCTTTGGACATAACGGCGCTGGCCTTCGGCGAAGAGGGTGTCGAAGGCCAGTGAGGACTTGCCGGAACCGGACGGGCCGGTGACGACAGTGAGGCGGTTGCGGGGCAGGGCAACCGTGATGTTTTTCAGATTGTGCTGTCGCGCGCCGCTGATTCTGATCTCATCTTGCGCCATAAAACCGTGGGGTGTTTAGCGTCGGGGCTGCAAAACAAAACGCCGGAGCGGGGTTAACCGGTCCGGCGTTGTAAAGAGGGAAGGCAAATCAGGCGCTGGTTTTGACGCTGATCCGGCGGTTAGCCTTGTCGAATTCGACCACCCCGCTGGTCAGGGCAAAAAGAGTGTGATCGCGGCCCATGCCGACGTTGCGGCCGGCCCGGTACTTGGTACCGCGCTGGCGCATGATGATGTTGCCGGGGATGACGGCTTCGCTGCCGAATTTTTTCACGCCGAGGCGTTTGCTGCGGCTGTCCCGACCGTTCTGTGTACTTCCTTGACCTTTTTTATGTGCCATGACGTTATCTCCTGGTTCAGGCGGTGATTTTGCTCACCTTGACTCTGAGCTTCTTCTGACGGTGGCCGACGGTGCGATGATAGCCCTTGCGGCGCTTGTATTTGAAAGCGATGACTTTGTCGTCCTTGATTTCGCCCATGACATCGCCGGTGACGGAAGCGCCACTCACGAGGGGCTTGCCGACTTTGACGGTGTCGCCCTTGGCGATCAATAAAACTTCGCTGAACACAGCGGGTTGGCCGGATTCAATATCGAGGAGTTCAACGTCGATGACGTCGCCTTCCTTGACCTTGTACTGTTTGCTACCGCTGCGAATGACTGCGAACATAAACTTAATATCCTCCTGAAAAGCTCTCCAAAATGCCGCAATTTCCGGCTTAAACAAGGAAAAAGTTCAAATAATCGGCTTCCGGCCCCCAAGGGGCGTTTTTTTCCGTGGGTCGGGGCTTTTCGGGGTTGGAGTGGGGGCTTATTTTTTGGGTGGAACCCGTTTGGCTGCGGCGGCTTGCTGTTTCAGACGGTTGACGTCATTGTTTTTGGCCTGTTTTTGGGATGATTTTTTCTGGTGGTCTTTGGGGGATCTGTCGCCCATGTGATTTTCCTTGGTGAGGGTTGGCCCCCGTCTGCGGAGTAAAATCCGGTTGGGAGGGAACGCCATCCTGCGCGCCAAGCAGGAGAATAGCAATACAGTTGCTTTGTGAGAGGGGCTTTCCCGTGCGTGACAGAGGGAGGCGGGTTGCTATGTTTGTCCGCTTGAACCCGAAACCATCCAGTCCCATGGAAGCCGCGGAGATTCACAAGGCCGTACTTGTGCTGGAGCAGATTGCCGGCAATCGCTCGCTGTTGGCGGCGCTTTCCGATGCCGACCGGGTACGGCTGCAGCAGGCGGCGGGGGAGGTTTACTGTCCCGATGTCAATGCCCGGCGCAAACTGGTCAAGGCCCGGGTCAGGTTGAACAAGAAAAAGAAGCAGAGTGAGGATGAGGGGCGGCTGCATCAAACCGGCATCCGCAAACTGCGCCGGGAAAAGGTCTTCACCACACCCAATGTGTTTGCCCCGGCCGGTTTTTTGCAGCAGGAGGTCACGGATCAGCCGGAATTCCGCGAGGTGGTGGAAGCGCAGAATTGTTACATCTGCAAGCAGGACTACTCGCAACTGCACCATTTTTACGACCAGCTTTGCCCGTCCTGCGCGGAGTTGAATTTTCGCAAACGCGGTGAGTTGGCCGACCTGCGCGGGCGGGTGGCGTTGCTGACCGGGGGGCGGGTGAAAATCGGTTATCAGGCCGGCATCAAGCTGCTCCGTGCGGGGGCGCATTTGATTGTGAGTACGCGTTTCCCGCGCGACTCGGCGTTGCGCTACGCGGCGGAGCCGGATTTTGAACGGTGGTCGGACCGGCTGGAGATTTTCGGCCTGGATCTGCGTCATACCCCGAGTGTGGAGGCATTCTGCCGCCATCTGCTGGAGACGCGACCGCGCCTGGATTTCATCATCAACAACGCCTGTCAGACGGTGCGGCGTCCGCCGGATTTTTACCGGCACATGATGGAGCAGGAGACGGCCACGCTGCCGGACCTGCCGGAAGCGGTCCGGCGTCTGCTCGGTGCTTATGAAGGATTGCGCGGCTGTCATTTGTTGCCCGAGGGGCCGGAGGCCCAGGCGCCGGGGGCCGGGTCTGCGCTGGTCGGACTGACACACGCGGCAACGTTGTCGCAGGTGCCGTTGCTGGCGGAGGAACTGGCCGCGCAAAAGGCTTTGTTTCCGGAGGGGCGGCTGGATCAGGATTTGCAGCAGGTGGATTTGCGCGAACGGAACTCCTGGCGTCTGACTCTGGCGGAAGTACCGACGGTGGAGCTTTTGGAGGTGCAACTGGTCAATGCGGTGGCGCCGTTCATTCTCAATGCGCGTCTCAAACCCCTGCTGCTGCGCAGCCCCGGGCGGGACAAACACATCGTCAATGTCTCGGCGGTGGAGGGGCAGTTTTACCGCAAGTTCAAAACCACGCGGCATCCGCACACCAACATGGCCAAGGCGGCGTTGAACATGATGACCCGCACCTCGGCGGCGGATTATCATGCCGACGGCATCCACATGAACAGCGTGGACACAGGCTGGGTGACGGATGAGGATCCGGTGGCGGTGGCGGCGCGCAAGCAGGAGGAGCACCGCTTTCATCCGCCGCTGGACATCGTGGATGGCGCGGCGCGGATTGTGGATCCCATCATCAGCGGCATCAACAGCGGTCAGCATGTCTGGGGCAAGTTTTTGAAGGATTACCAGCCGGTTGATTGGTGAGGTGGAAGGAATTTTTCATGACCTACGATTATGCGGATCCGTACTTTAAAGGCTGGGCCAAGCCCGGGCCGGTTCCTCCGGGTGTGCTGGGGCAGGGGCCGGAGTTGGAGCCGGGTGAAACGTTGGATGCCATCAGCGGTTATTACCGTTTGTTTCAACTGAAGGCGGGGCATCGTTTTTCCACCGATGATCTGCTGACGGCCTGGTACGGGGTGACGGCGTGTCCGCATGCGCGCACCGTTCTGGATCTGGGCAGTGGCATCGGCACCGTGGGCATGGTGGCGGCGTGGTGTTTGCCGGCGGCGCGCTTTGTGACCGTGGAGGCGCAGGAGGAGAGTGTGCGACTGGCCCGCAAGTCGGTGCTTTGGAATGGGCTCAGCCATCGTTATGAAATCAGGCAGGGGGATTTCCGGGAGCCGGGGGTGTTGCAGGCCAATGAAAAATTTGATCTGGTACTGGGCAGTCCGCCGTATTTCCCGCCCGGATCAGGTGCACTGGGGGATCACCCGCAAAAGATTGCCTGCCGTTTTGAAATGCGCGGGGATATTGCCGATTACTGTGGCACGGCCGCCCGGCACATGGAACGGGCGGGGAGTTTTGCCTGTGTGTTTCCGGTTGAGCCAGTCGCGCAGCAGCGTCGTGTGCGTGAGGCGGCAGCAGCGGCCGGTCTGGTCGTGGTGCGCTGGCGACCGGTGATTTTGCGTGAGGGCGCGGCTCCGTTGCTGGGATTGTTTTGGATGATGCGGGCGGAGGATTTGCCGGCAGCGGTGCGGACACAGGGTTGGGAGGAGACCCCGCTGACCATTCGCATGAAATCCGGCGCGGTGCATCCGGAGTATGTGGCGGTGAAGCAGTCCTTTGGCTATCCACCCTGATCAGACGTTGAGGCCGCGACGGGAGCAGTCGCCGGTCTTGGCGAGCTCTTCGCAACTGCCCTCGATGCGGAGGCGCACGGCGCCGGGCCGGAAGCCCAGATTTTTGGCCAGCACGCTTTCGCGGACATCGAGGCAATGGTCTTCGAATTCGAAAATCTTTTCACAATCCATGCAGATGATGTGGTTGTGGTTGGGGTGGGTGGCGTAGTTGGGGTCGTAATAGGTCTGGCCCTTGCCGAGATCGAGTTCGCGGAGCAGTCCGGTTTTGACCAGTACGGGCAGGGTGCGGTACACCGTGGCGCGCGAGACCGAGGTGTCGATGCGGCGCGCGCGCTCCAGCAGGTCCTCGGCGGTGTAGTGTTCGGTGGTGCTGAAGGCGGCTTCAATGATGGACTTGCGCTGGGAGGTCAGGCGCAGCCCGTTACTTTCCATGAAGGCAAAGATGCGGTCTTTGATTTCGGTGGTGGAAGCGGACATGAAAGGGCATTCAACACGAAAAAAAACGGCCCGCCAATGAGAAATCAACGACCGGAGCCGGGTGTTATGCAACCCGGCTCAAGGCGTGAGGTCGCCGGCTTCCTTCAAGGTTTTGAGGAAGCGTTTCATGGCGGGAGACAGCACGCGGCCGCTCTTGTAGATGATGCCCAGCGGACGGTAGTAGGGTTTGCCCTTGAACTCGACGCAGCCCAGGCTCTTGCCCCGCAATTCCTGTTCGATGGTTGCCCGCGGCACGATGGAAATGCCGGCATCGATTTCCACGGCGCGTTTGACCGTTTCGATGTTGTCGAATTCCATGACCGGTTTGGGTTCATAGCCGGCTTCGCGGAACATTTTATCAACGGCGCGCCGGGTGGGGATGTCGGGTTCGAAACCGATCAGTTTGTAGGGGGCCAGTTCACTGATTTCGATTTCGGTTTTGGTGGCAAGGGGGTGGGTGGGGTTGCAAATCACCACCAAGCGGTCCTTTTTGAAGGATTCGGTTTTGAGATTTTTCTTTTGTGAAGGGAAGGCGACCAGGCCGAGGTCGCAGGTGCCGGTCTGGATGTCCTCGTAAACCTGGTTGGAGCGGCGGTATTCCACATGCACATTGACGTTGGGGAATTCCTTGAGGAAACGCTTGAGATAGGGGGGCAATTCGTGCAGGCCGATGCTGTACACCGTGGCGATGCGGATATTGCCGGAGACGATGTTGCGCATCTCATTGAACTGGTGCTGGAGGGAGTCGAACTGGCTGGTGATTTCCTTGCTGGCCTGGTATAAGAGATCCCCCTCGCGGGTGAGGGCGAAGCGTTTGCTGCTGCGTTCGATGAGGGGAATGCGGAAACGTTCCTCCATGGCGCGGATTTGCTGGCTCACGGCGGACTGGGTGATATTGTTGAGTTGCGCGGCTTTGCTGAAGCTCTGGGACTCAACCAAATCACGGAAAACACGGAATGACTCAATCTGCATAAAACTACTGAATAAGGGTTTCTAATTATTAGTCAAGCTTTAGATTTGTGGTTTGCAGTGACGGGTGTTTCTAATCATTAATTTGGCAGTGCAGTCATTTATGGATACTACTCTGACACAACGCTGGTGGATGTTGAACGAGGAATTGGCGGCGTTGGCGCTGCGTTCCGGGCGGACCGTGGATCAGGTGCGTTTGTGCCCGGCTTCCAAGACGGTGCCACCGGAAATTCTGCAGGAGACCTATCGCCTGGGACAGCGTTGCTTCGGGGAGAATCGCATCCAGGAGGCCCGGGAGAAGATACCTGCCTTGCCGTCGGACACCGAGTGGCATTTTATCGGTGGCCTGCAGCGCAACAAGGCCCGGGATGCGGTCCGTTTGTTCACGCTGATTCATTCCGTGGATTCGATCAGTCTGGTGGAGGAACTGGCCCGGCGCGCGCAGCAGGCGGGCAAGGTGCAGGCGGTGTTGCTGGAATTGAACATGGGGGGCGAGGTCAACAAGCACGGGGTGGAGCCGGAGGCCTTGCCGCCCCTGGTGGAAGCCGTGATGAGTCAGTCAACGTTGGAGTTGCGCGGCTTCATGACCGTGGCTCCCCACCACGAAGATGCAGAGTTGGTGCGGCCTTATTTTGCGCGTCTGCGCGGGCTGCGCGATCAGGCGGAACAATGGTCCGGAAAAAAACTGCCGGAACTTTCCATGGGCATGAGCCATGACTACCGGGTGGCAGTATTGGAAGGGGCGACCCTGATCCGCATTGGCACGGCTTTGTTTGGCGGCCGGACGTATCCGGCGGTCTGACCTGAAGCCACCGCAGTCCTGCCGCATCCTTTATCCCCATGCAGCGGCCCAACCTTGATGGGCAGGGTGCGGAATGAAAAATCGATTTTCCATCGACGCCCGAGGCGCCGGTTTGCCATTATGGTGCGGTGGCTTCATTAAAACTCAAACCGGGCGATCGACCCCGCGTACTGCAGGGGCACCCCTGGGTTTATGCGGGTGAGCTGCAATCCCTGCCCGCGGCAAGCTGCAATGGCCAGGCCCTCGAATTGCGCGATGCGCGGGGCCGCTTTTTGGGGTCGGGCATTTATAATCTGAATTCGCAAATTGTCTGGCGTCGT
>Ga0075019_10000277_pt1 | contig 29480 bp, 19 predicted proteins | sample ColStrG_CSR_2013_FD_71473 | JGI IMG/M metagenome (GOLD analysis project Ga0075019, IMG submission 71473) | Freshwater sediment microbial communities in response to fracking from Pennsylvania, USA - Cold Stream Run_MetaG_CSR_2013 | ecosystem: Environmental > Aquatic > Freshwater > Creek >...
TCGATGAGCTTGATGAGGTCGCGCTTCTCAGGCTCGGTTAGGTCGTAATGTGCTTCTCTGGCCATGGATGGATTAATTTTTCTAAGGGGTAAAATCGGGGATGGCGCGGCGCATAAACTCGTCAAAGAGCGGCACGGTAAAAGCCATGTCTCCATGTGAGGGACTGTAAATCATTCCTTTGCTAATCATTTTGGCACGGACTGGGCCGAGGCTGGTGATCTTGATTTTCAAAAGTTCTGCTACATCGCTGGTGCGTTGAGCTCCTTTACCAAATTCGGCCATCGCTCGAAGAAAGTGCTTTTGACCAGGAGTTAGGCGATCGAATCGAACACGGAAGAAGTTTTTGTCCAGTCGGGGAATGACGCTGGCAGTGGCCGCTTGAACTATCTCAATCGTAATCGGGCTGGCGGCAGCCAGATTCCAAGACTGGTAGCCCCACTCCTGAATAAAATAGGGATACCCTTCGGTAAGGCGAAAGATCTCTTTCAGCGCTGTCTGTTCAAAAACCACACCCTTTGCTTGTGCTGGATCACGAAGTGCCCTGGCTGCATCTTCCTCATAAAGTGCTCCAATATCAGGAAAACTGAAGAGCCTTTCGGCGTATGATTTTGATTCACCTGCCAGACCTGGCAAAATTGGTAGACCAGCTCCTATCAGCACCAAGGGCAGTCTGCCTTGCTGGATCTTGTGCATGGCCATAATAAGGGCACCAAGTTCCTTCTGATTGAAGTATTGAACCTCGTCGATCATGATGGCGATAGCACAATTCCTTTCCGCCGCAGCTTCGGCAACGGCAACGAAGAGATTAGGCAGATCAATTTCAAGATCGCCGCTATCCGCCGCACCCTTCTCAGGATCAATGTCTAATCCCAGGGTAACTTCGCCAACCTCGACTTTCAGGGCTCCTACAAAACTACGGAGTACGGCCAAAGCACGACGGGCTTTATTCCCTGCTCCGGCAATGCGATCCAAATCATAGAGAATGGTCCGTAGATGAGGAGCAATCAAGGGCCCCAAGGGCTTGTCTTCATGGGCCTCGATTTCGATGGTTCTATATTCCTGCCCTTGTGCAAGCCTCTTAATCTCATTGAGTAATACCGTTTTCCCAACACCTCGAAGCCCGGTAAGCAGCATACTCTGGGCGGCATTTCTAATTTTAATTCGCCCCAAAAGAATCCTAGCCTGTTCTAAAAGGAGGTCACGGCCAACCAGTTCAGGAGGAGGAGATCCCGCTCCTGGAGCAAAAGGATTGTTGATAGGATCCATAGAGGGTTTATAGCAACTTATAGGAGTTTATAGCGAGAAATAGCTATAAACAGGTAAACTTGGTATAATTTGGCTTTCGAGATAGGTCATGATTTGAATTCCGTAAAGCTTGTTGCCAAAGATAAGAAACTCTTTGGCTGGTGGGTTTCAAATCCGCTCTGGTCAACAAACACGAAATCGTAGCGTTGGGAGTGGCCCTCGGCAGCTTCGGCGTTGGTCGCATCCTCGCGCCATTGTTTTAGGCGAGCCATCTTCTGGGACAAGTCGAGTTCGGCCCTGCCTTTTGTTTCGACAATCCAAGTCGTGCCATCCGTCGTGCGAATAATGAAGTCGGGGATGTAGTTGGAGAGGTCGCCGTTTGCGCGGACATAGTCGAGTTTGAAGCCGACGGCCATGTAGTTTTTGGCGAACGCTTGGACATCGGGAGCGTTTTCCAAGAAGGAGGCAAAACGAAGCTCGAAGCCTCCCGAGTGAGGTTCTCCAACAACCTTGTTGAAGATACTCTTGGTCGCATTGATATGTACCCGGTAATCGGTGCGGAAGGGGCGGGTTTCTTTGAGACGGATTCTGTCCTCAATGCGAGTCGTCCCTGCCTCCTGAATCGTGAGCGCATTGATGGCCTTCTTGAAAGAGTCATAAAGAATCTTTCCTGATTCAGGTTCGGAGAGATTCCGAAGAATCACCGCGTCTTCGAGATTAACGGGTGATGACTCAAAGAGATGCTCGCGCATGAAGGTTTTCACCTTCCCATAAAGGATGTCGTAGCCGCCAACGAGGCGAAGGTCGCCCAGAAGCTGGCGAGCGAAGAAAGCAACAACGGAGCGAAAATCAGCGGGGCCGGAACCATCCATACGAATGGTGTGGTGAACTTCGGAATCGAGCATCGTCTTGAAGACGATCTCCCGCGTCTGCTCTGGGGTGAAAGGCTTTACTGGGATGAGGGGATTTCCAAAGGCGGCGGGGTCGATGCCCGCTAGGTTCTTAAACTCCCGCTGATAACGGCGGGTGAGCTTTGGCAGCGAAATGTCGAGGACATCGAGGTTCTTCTCCTCGTTTTCAGTATCAACCTCAACGACGATGGAATCTTGTCTCTGGGCTCCTGCTCCCATCGGAACACGCTCGAAGGTGACGCCCTCACTCTGGATGGATTCCACGAAATCCATGAAGGCCGGAGTGCCGAGAACAGAAACCGTCTCGCTCACGGCATCATTCCCAAAATACATGCGGCGAAGGCCACGACCTAGGGTCTGCTCTGGAAGGATATTTGACTGCGCAGCATAGGCACGGAGTCCGCAAATGACGGTGACATTGCGAACATCCCAGCCCTCTTTGAGCATCAGGACGGAGACGATGGCCTTGTAAGGGGATTTTGGGGAATCAATCTCATTGGATTCCTTACGGAGTTTTTCGAGTTCCTCCTTGTTCTTGCCACTTGAAGCCTCGGAAATTTCTCCGTTGTTCTTGGTGTGAATCACCAAGACGCCACCCTCAAGCTCTGGGCAAATCTTTTGGAGATACTCCCCAACCTCATCACAATTCTTAGTGTCGTCCACCATGACGAAGAGGACGGCTTTTTTTCCTAACTGCTGGTGCTCGGCATAACTCTTTTTCCACTCCTCGACGCCCAGTTTCAAATAGTCGTCGTATTTTTCCGTGAAGATAGAGCTCTTCTTATCGTGGAGCTTGGCTCTGCTGACAGCATCAGGAAGGACGGGATGTTTGACGACATTCTGATGAATGGCTTCGACCAGCGGATAGTCTGATACGGTCTGAACAAAGATGGCGCCATTGTCATGGCGCGGCGTTGCCGTGACATCGACTTGAAGAGAGAGACGGCACTCCTTCTGAAGCATCCTATGGTGGATGTTCTGAATGGACTTAAACCATTCCGTGCGGTCCTGGATGTGGTGGGCCTCGTCATTGAAGATGGCCAGCTCTTCAATATCGCGAACAATTTCGCCAAGGTCGGTCTTGGAATCCGTCGTTTTGCCGACTGGCTTGGGGCCGAAAGCGTCATCGAAAAAGTAATTCCGAAGGTCATCATCCTCTAGGGTCGGCTCCTGAACATCCCCAAGAAAAACGCGGTGGATATTGGTCAGGAAGAAATTACCCGTGGGTCTGACAATGCGAACATCATCCTGAATGTGGAGAGTGATTTGAAAATCATCCCGCCAGTTTTTTCCATCGAGTCCCAATCCTCCATATCCATTGGGAGGAAGAATCGGGTCGTTGAAGAAAATCTTCAACCCGTCAAAATCGGCACGGAGTCGGTCAAGGACGATGATGTTGGGTGCAATGACAAGGAAGTTCCGGGCGAGGGCGGAGTCGTGCTCATAGAGCTTGTGGAAGTAGCTCCAAGCAATCAGGAGGGAGAGTACCTTTGTTTTTCCCGCGCCAGTCGCGAGCTTGGAGACATAACGGGGCCAATCTTCAAGAAACATTCCGGGAGAGACCGCTCCCGATGCGTCAAAACGAATCAGGTCGTATTTGTCCCGAGCCTTGCGGACTTCGTGAAGCCAGATCACTGACTCAACGGCTTCCCTCTGAGCGAAGTAATAGCGGAAGGTGGAGAGTGTTCCGTTGGCGTTCTCTAGGAGATGGTCGGTTTCAAACCAATGTCTCAGAAGTGCGATGGAAGTCGGAGAGGCCCCTTTGTAGTCATTCTCCCGCCAGGCAAAGACTTCCTTCCTAATGCTCGCAACGAGAGGAGGGAGGAGCTTCTCATAGGCGGTGCTCCGCATCGCCTCATCAGCCGGAAACCAACGCTGTGCAGGAATCAGCGGGGCGTAGGGAGATGAGGGAAATTCGGGATGGAGGGCCATGCACCTGATTTTTTATCTCGCAGAGCGTGGACTGACGAGAGGGAAAAGAATGCCCTTGGCTCTCTTTACCGTGACATGATGTTCCTGCTCTCCTTTACCATGTAGATAGACTTGCCCTGAGACTCGAAGAAAGTACGCATGATCATCTCGGCGAGCAATCCCATGAGCAGGCAGAGCACGCCAGTCATGAAGGAGAGGAGACAGAAAGAGGGAACGGGTGTCGTGATAAGTGGCTTGTGAGCGAAGATCAGTAGTCCGAGTGCCCAGAGGCCAAAGGCAAAGGAGGCAAAGAGACTCAGAACACCACACAGACCAAAGACATACATCGGCTTCTGCTGATGGCGGTCAAGGAACTTCACAACCATTAGATCGAGAATCACCTTGAGCACGCGCTCCAGTCCATACTTGGACTTTCCGGTGCGGCGAGGAAAATGGTTGACGGGAATTTCCGTGATTCGTGCCCCGTGCCAGCGCGTGTAGATAGGGAGAAAGCGGTGCATCTCACCATAGAGGCGGACTCCTTCGATCACTTCGCGACGGTAGGCCTTGAGCGAGCAACCAAAGTCATGCAGTCGCACGCCCGAGATCGCCGAGATGAGTTTATTGGCGAGCATACTCGGGAAGTTTCTCTGAATCGCATTATCTTGCCGATCACGCCTCCATCCCGAGCAGACATCAAACCCCTCTTCCAGCTTCGCCAACATCTTGGGAATATCCTCAGGATCATTCTGGTAATCGCCATCCATCGGAATAATCACCTCACCTGTGGCATAGTCAAAACCTGCCATCATGGCCGCCGTCTGGCCGAAATTCCGACGAAAATGAACCACCTTGGCTTCGGGGTTCTGAGCGGCGATTTCATTGAGCAAAGCACCGCTCCCATCCGTGCTCCCATCATTAACAAAGATCACTTCATATGGGTGACCATGTCGTTCCATGACCTCCTTGATCTTGGCGAAAAGAGCTTCGATAGCACCGTGCTCATTATAGATCGGAATAGTAATGGAAATCATGGCTCTCGTGTAATCTAATAGCAAAACGGAACCCCTCCTGTAGGTCAAGGTCAGGAGCGCAGAGTAAGCATCAACGAGTTAAATCTTCCCCTGCTCTTTCAGCCACTCTGCTGTCTGTCGAAGGGTTTCTTCTAAATCACTCTCTGGGTTCCAGGAGAATTTTTCTGCAAACTCTGATCCATCGCAGACCCAGCGGTCTGGCAGAATCTCGCGAACCCGATCTCGTCCCAGGCTTGGCACCGCATTCCGCCAAGCAGGCACGGCATCCAAAATTAAGGAAAGCAAGTCGAGTGCAATCAGCGGCACAGGCATGAGAAATCCCTTTTTCTCCTGCACCCTCCCCGCTGTAGAGAGCAACTCGGTATCAGTGATTTGCTCCTGAGCCGTGAGATAGAAAGATCCGCCCTCCGGCCAGTCAGCAGAGGCGACTTTCAAAATCGCCTTGCAGAGATCATCGACTGCAATCCAACTGTAGTGCTTAGGTTGCAAGCCTGGCTTCATCCAGAATTTTCCCTGCGTCATTTGGAAGAGCGGCACTGTCGCCGTATCACGAGGGCCTAGAACCATCGGGGGGCGCAGGATCAGGAGTCGCTCGCCAAGCAGGGTGCGGAGTTCGCGTTCCATCGCGAGCTTAGAGGCTCCGTAATAGGAAACAGGCGCGTCTGGATCATGGATCGTGCGCGCGGCAATTCCCTCCGGCGTTGGCCCGCCAGCAGCAAGAGAGGAGAGTACAATCATGCTGGCCGTGGCGGGCAACTGCTTTGCAATGCTCACACTTCCCGCGACATTGGTCTGAAAATACTCTTCGCGTTTCCTTCCAAAGAGCCGTCCTGCCGCATGAATCACGAGATCAGGCTGCGTACCAAAAGGAAGCTCCCAGGCATCATGCGATACTTTAATGATCGCGAGGCGTGCGTCATGATTGATTCTCTCGCCCTGAAGTTGGCTCCGTAATTTCTCAGGATCGCGGACAGGCAGAATGATTTTGTCCCAACGCTGATCTTCCACGATTTTTAGGAGCAGATTTCGCCCGACAAATCCCGTGGAACCAGTGAGCAAAAGTTCCATCAACTAATCTTGTCGTGCCAAAAAGGAGTGTTACAACGCCTTTTCAAAAATCTCGTAGGTGCGAGAACGATGTCCACCCATGAGTTCTGCAGCTTCGAGAATCTCGACATTGTTGGCCTCGACCCAGGAGACTTCGGAGACATCGTATTTTGCCTTGGCGATACGGAAGCTCTCAAAAAAGAGCAAGGCACTGAGTCCTTTGTCACGATAGGCAGGTTCGACTCCCAAAACCGTGAGTCGGTCGGTTTTGATTTTCTGGAACTGCAACCGAAGAGCCATCTCAAGAAAGCGAAGGATTCCCTTGCGTCCACGGGCAGCATGGAAGACTTCATTCACATTCGGCAAAGCAAGGGAGAAGCCCACTTCACGGCCATCGAGGCAGACAAAGACAATGATACTCGGATCGGCGATGGCCTTGAGATCATCCGCCGCATGGAGGAGATCGTCGAGTGCGATCGGATAGAATCCCCAGTTGCGATCAAGGCACTGATTGTAAAGACGATGAATGGTCTCCAGCTCCTTGGTCAGGTTCTTCATATCAATGGTGCGAATGGAGACCTTGTTGCGCTTCTCAAGCCATTTGACGATTTTATTGACCCGAGGAGGAGTCTCCTTGTGGAGAGGAACATCCCAGGCGTAGAGCGTGCGTACGCTTTCTAAGCCAGCCGCCTTGTAAATTTCAGCGTAGTAGGAAGGATTCCACGGCATGGAGATGTAGGTCGGCCTTTCGTTCCCCTCAACCAGAACTCCGCAGTCATCATTGATGGAGGGATTGTAAGGGCCACGCATGACAGACATCCCTGCCTGTTTTAAGATGGTTGCAGCGGCATCGACGAGAGCCTTGGCCACCGCAGGATCGTTGATGAAATCAAAGAATCCAAAGAACCCAACAGTATCCTTGTTATACTGATTATGAGAGCGGTTGATAATCGCAGCGATCCGCCCGACGGGCTTGCCATCACGATAGGCTATTAGCGGAGTGATCTCGCCATGCTTCTTGAGAAAGACCGACTTGGGGCCAATCAGATTAACAACGCTACCCGGAAACGGCGGCGTGAAGCTCGGATCCGTTGCGTGAAGGAGATCCGGAATCGATTCGAATTTCTTCAGCTCCGCCGCGGTTCGGCAGGGCAAAATCGAATACATTCCGACGGCGGCCTGGTTCTGTGTATGCTGGGTCATCAAATGTGCCAAGTTCTTTAGCAATCCTAGCAAAGATGTCGAGAACCATATCGAGATCTTCCTCGGTATGGCTCGACATGAAGCTCGTGCGGACAATAGCCTCTCCATAACGAACAGCCGGATAGATCGCGGGAGTGGCAAAGACCCCCTCTTCAAAGAGGCGTTGTGAGAAGGCAAAGGCCTTGGCCTCACTCCCGATCAGAATCGGAACAATGGGAGTCTGAGTCGTTCCGATCTTAAATCCAATATTCTTGAATCCCTCGTGCATCTTGCGTGTGTTGCGCCAGAGCAGCTCGATTCGCCCCGGCTCGGCACGCATGATCTCGAGAGCCTTGAGCACCCCTCCGACTACGGCAGGAGCAAGTGAAGCAGTGAAAATCAGGCACCGGGCCTTATGCTTGAGAAACTCGATCATCTCCCTTGATCCAGCGATGAAGCCCCCCATCGAGCCAAGCGATTTGGAGAAGGTCCCCATGACAATATCGACCTCTTTATTTAGATCAAAATGATGGACGACACCTCGGCCTTCAGGGCCCACAACGCCGAGCGAATGAGCCTCATCAACATACATGACAGCTCCGTATTCCTTGGCGGCTTCCATCATCGGAGGGAGATTGGCAATATCACCCGACATACTGAAAACCCCATCCATGATGATGAGGCGGCCTGCCTCCTCGGGAACGCGCTTGAGTCGATTGCGGAGGGCCTCGACCGAGTTGTGACGATACGGTATCAGCCTGGCGGGAGAGACTTGGCAGCCTTCAATAATCGAGGCGTGATTTTCCCGATCACACAGAATCACATCATCCGCTTCAGTCAGAGCGGCAAGAGCCCCCTGATTAGCAAAGAATCCGGTGGAAAAAAGCAGCACCGATTCCCGTTGAAGAAAATCAGCCAAGGCCTCCTCAAGCTGGTTGTGCAGCGTGATTGTTCCGTTGAGCAACCGAGAGCCTGTGCAGCCTGCACCAAATTTGCGTGTTGCCTCACAGGCAGCCTCGATGACGCGGGGGTCTTGTGCCAGACCAAGGTAATTATTCGACCCGATCATGATTTTGCTTTCGCCGCCGCAGATCACATGATTGCCCACGCTCTCCTCGATGCAGCGGAAATAGGGATAAAACCCCTGAGCCCGTGCAGCATCTGAGTCGCTATAGTCGCGGCATTTTTGAAAAAGGTCTCTAGCCATGAAGGAAAACTATCGGTTCCAGAAGCTCGCAGGAAAGAGCTGGCGTGTAAATCCTTTCATTCTTATCAGAACCTCAGTGAAAATGTCTCAAGATGGAAAATTCAGAATGTTTGGAAAATTCAGAAGTAAGAAAAATCGGGGCGACAGGATTCGAACCTGCGACTTCTTGGTCCCAAACCAAGCGCTCTACCAAGCTGAGCTACGCCCCGGAACGGAATAATCTATCTGCAAGTACTACGACTGTGCAAGAAGCGTCTCAGAAATTCGTTAAAACTACGGATGCAGCATGAGTGCCGCCAGAAGTTCCTTCAGCTCAATACTTGCAATCACGGAGGCGCGGTCACTGATAGCAAAGGGAAGAATCAGATTCCCCTCATGCAACAGCGAGCCGCAACTATAGACGACATTGGGAACATACCCCTCGCGTTCTTCCCCCTCGGGGACAAGCAGCGGTTCGCATAAACGGCCAATCACGCGGGTGGGATCGTTAAGATCGAGCAAGGCCGCGCCGATACAATATTTCCTCATCGGGCCAACTCCATGCGTGATGACGAGCCATCCGGCTTCGGTCTCGATGGGAGAGCCACAGTTGCCAATCTTCACCGATTCCCACATTTCCGAGGGACGCAAAATAATCTGTGGATCGCTCCAGTTATGAGGGCTGTCCGAAAACATGATGAAGAGATTTTCGTCATCCTGCCGTGAGAGCATCGCATACCGTCCTCCAATGCGTCGCGGGAAAAGGGCCATTCCTTTATTCTGCACCGCACTTCCATTCAGCGTGAGAATGCGGAAATGGAGGAAATCCTCCGTCTCGATCAACTGCGGCAGAATGGAATGTCCGTTGTAGGCCGTGTAGGTTGCGTAGTAGAGCACAGATCCATCCTCCTCCACGAAGCGAACAAAACGGGCATCCTCGATCCCGTTACTCTCATTCGGAGAAACCGGAAAAATGATGCGTTCGCTCATCGCAAGTTTTTTGGAAAAACGAAGTTCATAATTCGAATCTGCCAGCCACTTGATGCTCTCCAGCGTACGCAATAACTCCCGTGTCGCAGGTTGCTGCTCGTGGCGAATCGTGCCGACGCTTTGATTCAGATCAGCAAGCGTAAAATCATCCGTGAGGTGTCCCATCACGGCACTGACAAGCGATTCTTGCAGCCCCATCTCCGAAAGTTTGATGATGAAAAGTTGCTTTTTGTAGCTCGGATTTGGCACCACCTCAGGAACCGTCACAAAACGGGAAACCGGATCGAAGGAAATATTTCCTCCTGCGGCTATCGTTCCAGCGCGGAACTCAATTGAAGAAATATGCCCCTCCCCTGTGGCCCGCAGACTCATCACAAATCGGAGAGTTCCTTTGGGAATATTGCTCTGATCAGGATGAGGCACCATTGAGGGATTAAAAATCGCCGCAGACTCCAGAGCATATTCCCCTGAGAAGAGGGCCCCGATCAGCAACTCCCGTTTGCGAGAAAGCTGGCGTTGGGTGAATATATACTGTTTCACCCTCAGAAAATGCCCCTCCAGAATCGACTCCATATCCAAATGCCTCGTGGCAAATTCTGCCATGACTGTCGCTAGCTCCACCGTCACCTCATCCTCTGTAAGTGCCAAGGCGCGACCGATGATCGTGGTGATGCGATGAATTTCCGATGGGATAAAGGGACGGATGATAACACGTGCGCTTTCCGGTAAAAGCGTGACCTCATGGCGGCAGATTCGAATGAGATTCATAAATAGCGATCAGCGGTTCCCTGCCGTCGGAGGAATGAGATGTTCGGCACGGTTCATTTCCGCAAGCGCGAGATGGAAGGCAAGAGATGACTCCGCTCCCTGATTTTCGCTCACGCGATCCACATGCAATCCGTCGCTGCATCCCCCTGTGCTGAAATCATAGAGCGGCAGCCCTAGGTCATTACGCCCCAAGAACCACTCGAAGGCTCGCCAGGCTTCGTTTTGCCACGACACTTCCTGTGTCACCGCGAAGGCCTCATGACACGCAGAGATCATTGCAAGTGCCTCTAGTGGCTGTTGGTCAAAATCTGCCCGTGCTCCATCTTTCTTGTAAAATCCATTGCTACCGATCGGACGGAAGCAACCAGCCTGAGTTTTCTGAAGAGAGGTCAGCCAGCGAAGCGACTTCAACCCTACATCAAGCACTCCCTCATCCTGCATCGCCTGCCCACTCTGGATCAAAACCTGACAGAACCTCGCATTGTCATAGGTGAGACTCTCTTCAAACCAAGGCCAATCCTCCGTGGAACATTGCTCCCAGAGCTTCAGGATTCTGGCAACAAGCACGCCTCGCATCAGCGTCGTTCTTTCTTCATCAGGAAAACGGCGTTGATATTCATGGATTCCGAGCAAGGCAAAATTCCACGCCCTAGGTGAGGTAAATCCCTCCACCGCGTCGAGTCCCTTCATAAAAAGTTGCTCACAGAGCCTGCGATGTCCCTCGTTGTGCGACCTTCCTACTCCCGTACCAAGCGCCCAGAGAGCACGGGCATGACTATCCTCACTACCGGCATCTTCCAGCCACTGCCGACCGTGACTCATGAAATTCCTAAATCGTCCACTATCGTAATCAAGAGCTGCTGCTAGAAAGGCAAGGTAGCTCGTTGCATGTCCCGCAAGACTCTCTTCGGGAGGCTGCCCCCCGATTTCATCAAGCAAATTGCAGAGGATATAGGCACGGGCATTGTCATCAGTGCAATAGCCTTCGTGAAAATTCGGTACATTAAAAATGGCATGCTGAAAAATCCCCGTACCATCACTCATCCGGATAATGTGATCGAGTCGCAGAGGGGGTAGCTCTAACGGGCGGCTGCCAAGTGTCCATCCTGCAAAAGCCGCGCGAGGCATTGTCTTGCGATCAGATCGGGCATGTTGAAAAGTCTGAAGATACCGCTGCGCCACCGCCGGCCAGATCATCTTGCGCCCCATCGCATAAGCCTCCCTCCGCATAGTCTCCATGCGTGCAGGATCATCCAAGAGACCAGAGACTCCCTCAGCGATTGCCCCTGAATCTCGGAAGGGCACTAGCACTCCGCGTCTTTCGGAGAGCAATTCCTGAGCATGCCAGTAAGCCGTGGAGACGACCGCCTTTCCCGCACCAAAGACATAGGCCAGCGTCCCTGAGGTCACCTGCGCCGCATTCAGATAAGGGGTGAGATAGATGTCGGTTGCGCCGATGAATTCCTTCAGATCTTCGGGAGAAACAAAGCGGTTGTAAAAGATGACATGCTCCTTCACTCCCCGATCCCGAGCGAGGCGTTCCAGAGAAAGACGATAGCGTTCACCTTCAGTGGCGAGAAGGTGTGGATGCGTGGCTCCCAGCACCAGATAGACGACATTTGGATGCCTCTTCACAATCTCCGGCAATGCCTCAATCACAAATTCAATCCCCTTGCCTGGGGAAATGAGACCGAAAGTCAGCAGCACGCGCCGACCTTCCACGCCAAATTCTGCCTTATAGAAAGAGGAATCCATGAAGGGAAGATCAGGAATGCCATGAGCGATCACATCAATCTTCTCCTCTGGAACATCATAGATCTCCCGGAGAATCTCCGCTCCATGCTCTGCCATCACCACGAGGCGGTCACTGCGGCGGGCCAGTTCCTCCATCACGCGGCGTTGGGCAAAATTCGGCTCTCGCAGAATTGTATGCAGCGTTGTTACCACCGGCATCCGAACTTCCTTGAGCAAGGCTAGCAGATGGCTGCCAGCAGCCCCTCCATAGATGCCAAATTCATGCTGCACGCAAAGAATCTCCGCCTTGTTGAAATTCAAAAAATCAGCAGCCCTGCGGTAAGAATCGAGATCTTTTTCCAGCAGCTCAAAACGCACCCTCGGTGAATAATCATACCCTTCCTGGCGATCATTCACCGCTCCGACAAAGCAGTCGGCCTCGGGAATCTCACGAGCGACCGACTCGCACAGATCATGCGTGAAGGTCGCTATTCCGCAAAGCCTAGGCAGATAATCCCCCAGGAAAGCGATGCGCTGCAGTGGGGCAGAACGGTTCAGGAGGAAGCACCCTGCTCCCTTCACTCCTCATTAGCAAGAAGCGACTCAGTCTTTGATGCCGTAAAAGCGAGCGCAGTTCCCACCGAGAACTTTCGCCTGATCTTCGATTGAGAGCTTCTCGATGTAATCGGTCACGATCTTCATCGTTGCCGCATAGTCAGCAGAGAGATTGCAGACAGGCCAGTCGGAGCCAATCATCACGCGCTCCGATCCGAAGGCGTTGAGAACAACATCGAGATAGCCATGAAAATCCTCGGGCTTCCATTCACCCCATGCGGCTTCCGTCACCATTCCTGAGAGTTTGCAGTGCACATTCGGAAATTTTGCAAGCGCAGTCAGATCTTCCTGCCAGGGCGAAAATTTCTGATTCTTAATCTCAGGTTTTGCGATGTGATCGAGTACGAAAGCCTGCTCGGGAAATTCCTCTACGAGACGGGTTGCGACAGGGAGATGCTTGGGAAAAAGCAAGAGATCATAGGTCAGGCCAAATTCTTTGAGCTGCCCGATACCACGCCGGAACTCAGCTCCCATCATAAATTCATCATCCGGCTCGTCATGGACAACATGGCGTACACCGACGAGTTTTGGATTGCTAGCAAACTCCTCCAATTGAGCCCTCAGCTCCGGAGAACGGAGATCAACCCAGCCAACAACGCCCTTGATGAAAGGATGCTGTGCTGCAAGCTCCAGCAGCCAACGCGTCTCTTCCAAGCTCTGCCTCGCCTGCACGGCAACCGTGCCATCAAAACCGGCAGCCTTGAGCAACGGCTCCAGATCATTGGGGAGATAGTTGCGCTGGAGCACCGTCATGCGTTCATCCATCCACGAATGCTCCGTGGGGCTGTAGTTCCAGAAATGTTGGTGTGCGTCGATTTTCATATTGGGGGGGGAGATGAAGGGTTTAGAGAAGGAGGCTTTTAGGCTGAAGGCTATTGGTCTGTTTCACAAGGCGCAGGGATTTTAGATGTGAGCAGCAACACCGCCTCGTGCAAAAATCCCAAGCCCACTACTGGGAATCGAGTTTTTTGAGAACAGCCAATGCCTTCTTAGCATCGGTGACACGGAGGATGAGAAGACCTTTTTTTGCAGAGGGCATGGAGGCGAGATAGCCGTAGTCGATGTTGATCTTTTTTTCCGAAAGAGCATGAGCGATACGAGAGAGGCTGCCCGGCTTGTTATCGTTCTGGATCATCAGGACATCGTTCTCGACGACCATTGCACCATGTTCTTCAAAAATCACCGTGGCACGACTGGTGTTACTGAGCACCATACGAACCACGGAGTGATCGGTGGTATCGGAAACCGTGAGACCGAAGATGTTGATCTTGGATACGGCCAAGGCATCGCAGACGGCTGCGAGTGCCCCTGGTTTATTTTCCAAGAAGACGGCCAACTGCTGGACGATTTTCGGAGCCAGTTGGTCGGAGGTTGGCATGGATAGTTTGCGTAAAATTACGCGCCTTTGGAAACGGTGATGGCCTCGGTAATGATGGTTTTGCCAGCATCTTCCTCGCCTTTTTTCTCCTCGATTGGTTTGGCGGCAGGGACATGGGGCGTGACTTTCCAGAAGGAAGCAAGTGCTCCAGGCCAGTCGGCAAGGAGACGAGCTGCTAGAGGACTGCCGGTTTTCTCATGATGTCGAGTGACAAGGTCAATCAGGATAGCCTCATCCTCAGCACCGGATAGCCTCTCAGCTCCTACAAGCTGGTCGTTGTAACGGCCTAGGAATTTATTCTCTGAGTCATAGATGAAGGCGATACCACCGGTCATACCTGCACCGAAGTTTTTGCCCGTAGAACCAAGCACGACAACTGTGCCCCCGGTCATGTATTCGCAGCCGTGATCGCCGATGGCCTCGACGACAGCAGTGCCGCCGGAGTTACGGACGCAGAAGCGTTCCCCTGCACGACCATTGGCAAAGAGGAGCCCCGCCGTCGCACCATACATGACGGTGTTTCCAAGAATGCTGTTGTTCTCAGGAATGAAATGATGATCGGGTAGCGGGCGAATAATGATCTCACCGCCACTCATGCTCTTGCCGACATAGTCGTTGGCCTCGCCAGTAAGAATCAGTCGGATGCCAGGAGCAAGGAAGGCTCCGAAGCTCTGGCCTGCGGTGCCGGTGAGGTTGAGCTCCACAGTTCCCTCGGGCAGTCCCTCTTCGCCATATTGATAACCGATTTCACCGGAGACCTTGGTTGCCACGGAGCGGTTCGTATTATCAACCTTGTAGGAGAGGCTGACTGCCTTGGCATCACGGATCGCCTCTTCGGCATCCTGAAGGATAATGTCATCAAGGGGCTGGTCATGCTCGGGATCATTACGATCACGGGTGGCATAACGAACGGCGGTTGGGTCATCCTTCACGACATCGGTGATGAGTCGGGAGAGGTCAAGGGTGTTGGCCTTGGGGTGTCCTTCGATGCGTTTCTGGCGGAGACACTCGGTACGACCAACCATCTCATCAATGGTGCGGAAGCCGAGGCGGGCCATGATTTCACGAACCTCTTCGGCGACTGCATTGAAGAAGTTGACAACATTCTCAGCCTTGCCTTTGAACTTAGCGCGGAGGCGGTCATCGAGCGTTGCAACACCGACGGGGCAGGTATTGAGATGGCATTTACGGACATAGACACAACCCATTGAAATGAGCGCGGCAGTGCCGAAATTGTATTCTTCAGCCCCAAGCAGGGTGGCATGGATAATATCCTCGCCGGAGCGCATTCCTCCATCCGTGCGGAGGGTGACACGATTGCGGAGTCCATTGAGCAAGAGTACCTGATGGGTTTCGGCGACACCGAGTTCCCAGGCACCGCCTGCATGTTTGACGGAGCTGAGCGGCGAAGCTCCTGTGCCTCCCTCGTGACCGCTGACAAGAATGATGTCGGCGTGAGCCTTAGCCACACCAGCTGCGACGGTGCCGACACCAGACTCGGCAACAAGCTTCACCGTGACTCTGGCGCGGGGATTGACCTGCTTGAGATCGTAGATGAGCTGAGCCAGATCTTCGATGGAGTAGATGTCGTGATGCGGTGGGGGTGAAATTAGGGTCACTCCTGGGACAGCATGACGGAGCTTGGCGATATAGATGCTGACCTTGTGACCAGGAAGCTGCCCACCCTCGCCAGGCTTGGCTCCTTGAGCCATCTTGATTTCGATTTCCTTGGCACTCGCCAGATAGGCTGCATTGACACCGAATCGGCCTGAGGCGATCTGCTTGATTGCACTGTTGGCCCAATCTCCATTCTCCAACCGCTTGAAACGGCGGGGATCTTCGCCACCCTCACCGCTATTGGACTTGCCTCCGATGCGGTTCATCGCAATGGCGAGAGTCTCATGAGCCTCGGGACTGAGAGCTCCGAGCGACATACCTGCGGTGGTGAAGCGGCGACGGATGTCTTCAATGGATTCGACCTCTTCAATCGGAACAGGACCGGAGGGAAGGGGGACAAATTCCAGCAAATTGCGCAGGGAGTGCGGAGTCGCAGCCATGACGGCATCAACATAGGCTTTGTAATCCTCAGGCTTATTCGTCCGCACGAAGCTATGGAAATTTTGAATGAGCGGTGGGGTGACAGCATGAAGCTCTCCCCCACGACGGACACGGTAGTACCCCGGATCGCCAAGTTGGAGTGGTGTCGGTTCTTTTCCCTCTTCCACGGGGACGGGCGCAGCGTAGGCCATCTCATGACGAGTCAAGCTCTCACGGGCGATTTCAGCAAATCCGATTCCCTCAATCTGAGAAGGGGTGCCGGAGAAGCATTCTTCAATCAGTTTGGAAGAGAGTCCCACGGCTTCAAAGATCTGTGCTCCACGATAGCTGCCGATGACGGAGATACCCATCTTGGACATGATCTTGAGCAGGCCATTCTGGAGGGCCTTTTTGTAATTGAGCTGTGCCGTCGCGAAATTAACGGCGACAGAGCCTTTCTCAATCATCTCGCGGATGGTCTCAATGGCCAGATAGGGATTGATCGCGCTAGCACCATATCCGATGAGGCATGCCATCTGATGAACATCACGACATTCACCAGTCTCACAGACAATGCTGGCACGCATCCGCTTGCCCACACGGCGGAGATAGTGATGCACGGCACCGACAGCGAGAAGTGCTGGGATCGCAAGATTCTCATGACCGACCCCTTTATCACTCAAGATCAGGATACGAGCTCCCTCATCGACTGCTTTTTCGGCGGCCTTGGTGAGAGCGCGCACAGCGGGAGCGAGTCCGTCGGGGCCAGAGGCAGCTTTCCAAAGCGTAGAGAGTGTGGTGCATTTGTGCTCGCCACCGATGTTCTGCACGGCTTCGAGTTCTTCATTCAGTAGAATCGGAGAATCCAAGGAGACCTGTGCTGCGTGCTCGGGGGTCTCGGAGAGGAGATTGCGTCTCCAACCAAGCGTCGTAAAGACCGACATGACCAAGCGTTCGCGGATCGGATCAATCGGAGGATTGGTGACTTGGGCAAAGAGCTGGTTGAAATAGGTGTAGAGCAGGCGTGGACGGAGTGAGAGAACGGCCAGCGGCGCATCATCTCCCATCGAGCCAACAGCCTCGGCTCCATCCTTAATCATCGGCTTGAAGATCATGTCGAGCTCTTCGCTCGTGTAGCCAAAGGAGATTTGTCTCTGAGTAAGATCCAGAATGTCGATGTCTTCTGTGGGAGTCTTGATCTGCTCAGGAGTTGCCTGAACAAGGCGGACAAAATGGTCATCGACCATCTTTCGGTAGTTCTGGCGTGTGGCGAGATCGGTTTTGATTTCCTGATCGCGGAGAAGGATGCCTTTGGCGGTATCAATAGCGATCATTTCTCCGGGAGCGAGGCGGCCTTTTTCGATGATCTCAGATTGATCGAGCCCATCGACTCCCATTTCGGAGCCGAGGCTGAAGATACCATCGTCGGTAATCTGATAACGGGCAGGACGCAGACCATTGCGATCCAGACAGGCACCAATCGTGAGTCCATCGGTGAAGACCAACGCAGCAGGGCCATCCCACGGTTCGCAGACGCAGGTGTGATATTCGTAAAATGCCGCAAGCTCGGGAGAGATCTCCTTATCCCCACGCCAAGCCGGAGGCACCAGCATGGTCATGGCATGAAGGATCGATCTTCCCGACATCGTCAGGACTTCGAGTACATTGTCGAGACTTGCAGAGTCGGAGCCGCCAGGCTGGATGATCGGCTTGAGCAAATCAATGTCAGCACCCCAGAAGTCGGCTTTCAGCTCGGACTCGCGGGCCTGTGTCCAGTTGCGATTGCCTCGTACGGTATTGATCTCACCGTTGTGCGCCATCATACGGAAGGGATGGGCGAGCGGCCAGGTTGGGAAGGTATTTGTGCTGTAGCGTTGATGATAAACGCAGAGGGCGGTCTCGTAGTTCGGATTGGAGAGATCAGGATAGAATTTCTCCAGCGACGCAGAAACCAGAAGGCCTTTATAGACGATTAGGCGATGTGAGAAGGAAGGGATATAAAAGCCTTCTATCTTATCAGCGGCGGCGCGATCTTCGATCGCATTGCGGGCCAAGAAAAGGCGGCGTTCATACTCCTCATCCGACATTCCCCAAGGACGACCAATGAGCACCTGCTCAATATCGGGCAGGGTCAGAAGGGCCTTGGTGCCGAGGATTTGCTTATTGGTAGGGACTTCGCGCCATCCAAAGAAACAAAGGCCGCGCTGTGCGAGAACCTCTTCGGTGATCGCTTTAACACGAGCCTTGGCATACTCATTGTCACTCGGCAAATACATCACACCAACTCCGAGGTCAGAGTCACGGTAGAGCTGTTGCCCAAGATTTTCCAACACCGGCTTGAAGAGCTTGTAAGGTATCTGTGTGGAAATTCCGGCCCCATCTCCAGTACGGGCATCGGCATCCAGAGCACCACGATGCATGAGATTGCAAATGGAACGGAGACCGATACGCAGAATCTCGTTGGAGCGTTTGCCGCTGATCTTGGCGACCATGCCGACACCGCAGGCATCGTGCTCGTTTGCCGGATCATAGAGCGAGGTTTTGCTCTGATGGTGGGGCAGGGAATGATTCATGAAATGATAGTGCTGTTGGGAGTGATGATGTGTGCGACGAGCTAGAAGCTCTATAATGTCGTGAAGTGGAACCTTTCCCGCAAGCAAATGGCGTTCCAGATACGGAAAAATTTACGATGAACTTGGAAGGCTCTCCTGAGTATCAGTGAAGGAGGCAAGGCGTTGAAACGCTCAAGTTCGAGACGCTACTCTTTATCAGGGAGTGGTGCCGCCACCTCTTTCTTAAAATTCACGAGCAGCACTCGTCTTCCATCAGTCTCCGTCACGGTCGCTACATAATCCCCAAGGCGGACGCTCTCTCCGCGCACGGGGAGATGGCCGAGGAGCTGAGTGACATAACCTCCGATGGTGCTGACTTCGGTCTCTTCAAATTTGAGTCCCATCTCTTCCGCTAGATCATGGAGGGCAAGCGTTCCTTCGGCATTGAACTCGCCATCGCGGATTTTGGTAATTTCCTCTTCGTGCGTATCAAATTCGTCCTGGATCGAGCCGACGAGTTCTTCGAGGACATTATCAAGTGTCACAACACCGACCGCACCACCATATTCATCCACGGCAATGGCAAGGTGGGCATGTTTGCTCAGAAAATAGTTGAGCAGCTTTTCCAGCGGCATCATTTCCGAGACATGATGGATTGGGCGTTGAATGCCTCGCAGATCGCGGTTCCCAGAGTGAACAATGAGGAGGAGATCCTTGATGTGAACCAGTCCCACGGATTCATCTAGGGCACCATTGCAGAGAGGAAAGCGAGTGTGACGAGACTCGATGGCCTTGAGCAGCTCACCTTCAAACGGCTCTTCATAATCAAGGAAGATGACTTCGCTGCGGGGTGTCATGATGTCACGGACGACGCGATGGCGTAGATCAAGGGCATTGACGGCGAGTTGTTCCCCCAGAGGCGTGACCTCTTCCGCTACGCGACTTTCGGTGAGGATCACTCGGAGTTCTTCGTTGGTCAGTGCCTGGTCAGATTCATCCAGAGGCTCCACGCGCAGGACATAGCGGAGAAGCAGATTGGCCGAGTAATTCAGGAACTTGATAATCGGGCGGAAGATGACAAAAAAGAGTCCTAGTGCAGGACTGAGCCAGAGAGCGATCTCGACCGGCTTGCGATTGGCCAGAGATTTGGGAGCCAATTCCCCCAGTACAATATGGAGAAAGGTGATGAGTGAAAAGGCGATGACGAAGGAAATCGTTGTAATGAGCGTCTGCGATGTCACTCCGATCAGGAAAAATACAGGCTCAACCATGTGAGCCAGGAAAGGCTCGCCCAACCATCCGAGTCCGAGACTGGCTAGAGTGATTCCAAGCTGTGTTGCAGAAATATACGATTCGAGATGACTCGTGATATGCTTGGTCACGAGAGCGCGAGGATCACCTTGTTCGATCAGGGTATCAAGCTGACTGCCACGGATTTTAACAATGGCAAATTCCGAGGCAACAAAGAAGGCGTTCAGAAGAACAAGACCCAAAAGGGCCAGCAGCCGGAGGATAATCATCTCTCCAGATTCCCAATGTGCGGCGGGGATCACCTCTACTTCCCCTGCCGTCACAGCCAAAATGGCAGCGACAAACGGCATGGGCGATCAGTTAGCGCGGCAGGAGTTGCCAGTGAATATGAAGGAAACCTGCGAGATAATGGAATCTAAAATCATGACACGAATCGTTTCTGAATAGTAAGCCATGATATTAGTTCGAAAGTTCAAAATCATCTTCTCCCAGAGATCAGAGATCAAAGGGCAAAACGATTGTACTACCTACCAACTGGACTTAGTGACCCCTGGAATGAGTCCGTTGGTCGCCAGTTCGCGGAAGGTGATACGGGAGAGCTTGAAGCGTCGGAGGAAAGCGCGGCGACGACCGGAGACGAGGCAGCGGTTGACCAAACGCACAGGACTCGCATTGCGAGGAAGCTGGCTGAGGCCCTGATAATCTTTTTTTGCTTTGAGCTCTGCGCGGAGTTCCGCCCACTTCGCTACGGTAGCGCGTTTGCGTTTGTCGCGTTCAAGCCATGAAGTCTTTGCCATAAGGACGGGAGATCATAGGTAGTCAGCGGAGAAGGGCAAGTTCTTTTTTAGAAAAATTTTCGCGCCTTGAAACGGCTCTCTTTCTGATTGTCCGAAAAGCAGCAATCCGTCCACGATGAGAAATGGTCACGCCTTCCAAGACACCTCCCCGCCTCATCATCTCCGAGAGCGAGCAAGGGGCCGATATGCTCTATGCCACGCGCTTCCGCGCCCCTGATGCCTTTGTTTATTTGGAAAGCCAAGGCAGAACCTCGATCCTCCTCAATGATCTGGAGCTGGATCGTGGGCAGCGTGAGGCCCGCGTGGATGAAGTTGTCTCTGCCAGTGAACTAGAAAAAGCACTCGCAAAAAAGCTGGGTAAAAAACCATCGCAGGCTGAAATCATCGCTGCGTTTCTGAAAGCACGCAAGGCCACGCGCCCTCGCGTAGCCAGTGACTTTCCTCTCGGTATGGCTCTGGAACTTGAACGACATGGTATTACAGTCAAGCCGGTTTCAGGAATGCTTTTCCCTGAAAGAGAGATCAAAACGGCAGAGGAAATTCGCCTGATGACTCAAGCGACACGCATCACAGAGCAAGGTATGGAGAGGGCCTTTGAAATTCTGAAGGCTTCCGAGATCGGGCCGCGAGGAACCTTGAAATGGGGAGGCTCCACGCTTACTTCGGAGCGGCTGCGCATGGAGATTGAGGCAACTATTTTAAGAGCAGGAGGCATTCCTGCTGGCAACTCCATCGTGGCTTGCGGCGAGCAGGCGTGCGATCCTCATGAACGAGGACATGGCGTGCTACGAGCCCATCAGCTCATCATTCTCGATCTCTTCCCGAGAGCTGCCGCGAGTGGTTACTATGGCGATCTCACGCGAACCGTTGTGCGGGGCAAGGCAACGGAGGCTCAGGCGCGTCTTTGGGAGATCTGCCTGCTCGGTCAGAAGATCGCACTCGATGCGCTAAAGCCGGGGGCTGATGGCGGAGCGATCCACGAAAAGGTGAAGCAATTTTTCACCGATCAAGGCTATCCGACCGAGCGGGTGAATGATCGCTGGCAGGGATTCTTTCACGGCACAGGACATGGCCTTGGCCTTGATCTTCATGAGTCTCCGCGCTTCGGAGCCACACGGCTCAAGGCGGGGCAAGTCTTCACCATCGAGCCAGGCATTTATATTCCAGGCATCGGCGGCGTGCGTCATGAGGATGTCGTTTTGATTACGGAGAAGGGCCCCCGTCAGCTTAGCCGTCTGCCAAAGCCGCTGGAAATCTGAGGCTTTTTTAGAGATCGAGAAAGAAACGCCTCACCGATTACAATCACCCCCATGTCAGAAATCTCAGCCCAGGATGTCGGAGAAATCCTCGAACACATCGCCCAGCTTCTCGAACTCAAGGGGGAGAATCCTTTCAAGATCCGCGCTTACACAAATGCAGCTCGTGCGCTGGAATCACTCAGTGAGCCGATTGCAACGCTCGTAGCCGAGGAACGCCTCGACTCGATCGAGGGCATCGGCAAGGCAATCACGGAGAAAGTGACGGAGCTCGCGACCACGGGGCGGCTGGAATATTACGAGGAGCTGAAGAGCTTCTTTCCTGAGGGGATCTTTGAGCTTTTTGAACTCCAAGGACTCGGAGCCAAGAAGATCAAGGCACTGCACGATCAGCTCGGCGTTTCTTCTCTTGTCGATTTGGAGCGCGTTTGCACTGAGGGGAAGGTGGCGGAGCTGGCTGGATTCGGGGAGAAGACTCAGACGAAGCTGCTCAAGGCCATCGCCGATCATCGGAAACACGCGGGACGGTTTCGCATCAATGTCGTCACCGAACTTGCCGAGGAACTCCTCTCTGACCTTCGCGCCCACTCAGCCGTGGGGCAGGTGCAGCCTGCGGGGAGTTTCCGCCGCCGCAAGGAGACGATCGGCGATCTCGATATTCTCGTTTCCTCGAATCAACCAGCAGAGGTCTCGGAGTTCTTCATTCATCATCCGCTTGTGGAGGAGGTCATCGTGCATGGCCCGACGAAATCGAGCGTTCGCTTGCAAGGCGGCATCCAATGCGATCTGCGCGTGGTGAAGCCGGAGGAATTTCCTTTCGCTCTCACTTATTTCACAGGGAGCAAGGAGCACAACATCCGCCTCCGCAGTCGTGCGCTTGATCGTGGATGGTCGCTGAATGAATATCGCTTCACGGTGGCTGAGGGGGCGGAGTTACCCCCTGAGATCCATGATGAAATCGCACTCTACAAGTCACTCGATCTCGACTTCATCCCACCGGAATTACGCGAAGACAAAGGGGAGATCGTGGCTGCTGCCGAGGGAACGCTTCCCAAGCTCATCGAGTGGAGCAACCTGCGAGGAACCTTTCATTGCCATACCACGGCGAGCGACGGGAAAAATTCCCTCATCGAAATGGCGCGTGCTGCCATCGACCTTGGACTGGAATATCTCGGCATCGCCGATCATAGCAAAAGCTCCTTCCAAGCTCATGGACTCTCCGTGGAGCGATTGCTGGAGCAGATCGCGGAGATTCGGGAATTGAATGAATCGAAGGAGTTTCGCGAGGCAGGCTTCCGCCTCTTTGCAGGAACAGAATGCGATATTCTCAAAGAGGGTGAGCTGGACTTCCCTGACGAGGTTCTGGCTTCGCTCGATTTTGTCGTAGCCTCCGTTCACTCCAGCTTCACGATGGGTGAGGCCGAAATGACAGCCCGCATCATCCGCGCGATGCAGAATCCTTTCGTCACTATGCTCGGGCATCTCACGGGTCGCTTGCTTCTTTCCCGCGAGCCGTATGCCGTGAATATTCCCGCCGTCATTGAGGCCGCCGCCGAGACCGAAACGATCATTGAGATCAATGCCAGCCCGTGGCGACTCGACATGGACTGGAGGTGGTGGCCCCTTGCTAAGCAAAAGGGAGTCACATGCTCGATCAATCCCGATGCCCATACGACCCACGGTATTCAGGATCTCATCTATGGAGTCGGCATCGCCCGCAAAGGTTGGCTAGAAAAAAGCGATGTCGTGAACTGCCTCCCGCTGGGGAAAGTGGAGGCTGCTTTGGCCAAAAAGAAGCTACGCTGAAAGGCTAATTCGGTCAGTGTTTCAGCCCTAGCGTGGGCATAGGATATTGTGACGAAACTGTAACACAAAAAAACTTCCCTCTTCTGTCTTGATTAGGCAGGTTAACGCCCTTTCCTCGACCTTCGTTAAAGCGATTAATTTTTCTTAACGGAATATCTATCACTGCGGTTCCATTATCATCAAATGTCCATGCATCTTCGTAGCTTCACCAGGGCGTGCCTTACACTAGGGTTCTTCATCTCGTCGGGATTTTTGTTGCAAGCTGAAACTCAACTCATCGGCTCCGGTGCAACTTTCCCAGCTCCGTTGTATTCTCGTTGGATTTCTGACTTCAACCAAAGCAGTAATCCTGATGCATCGCATTACTTTACCGTTCACTATCAACCCATCGGCAGCACAGCGGGGGTGAAAGAGTTTGTGGAAGGACACACTGATTTTGGTGCCAGTGATTACGCAATGAGCGATGAGGAAATCAATAAGATGGGGGGTAATGTGCTGATGATTCCTGCGACTGCTGGAATGGTTACTTTGGCCTACAATTTAGACCATATTGCCGGCATTGAGAATGGGCTCAAACTCTCCCGTGAAGCCTATGTTGGTATTATGCTTGGTACGGTGAGCAAATGGAACGATCCGATGATTGCCAAGAATAATCCAGGGATTGTTCTCCCGAATTTACCCATCACAGTTGTGACTCGCTCCGATTCGAGTGGTACGACGAGCTGCTTTACCTCCCATCTTTCTGAGGTGAGTTCGACTTTCAACTTTCAGGTTGGAAGTGGTAAATCTGTTGACTGGCCCGTTGGTATTTCAGCGAAAGGCAACGCAGGCGTGGCAGCACTCATCAAGCAGACTTCTGGAGCAATAGGATATATCGAATATGGATACGCTCTTTCTAACGATCTGCCCATGGCTCGACTGCAGAACAAAGCTGGCAACTACTTAGCTCCATCTATGAAAAGTGGGATCTACGCCCTTAGTTCCATAGTTCTACCGAAGAATTTAAGAGGTTTTGTGAGAGATCCTCAGGGGGTTAATGATTATCCGATCACGACCTTTACTTGGCTGCTCTTTAAGAGGACTTACTTTGATCCCGAGAAGCAAGATGCCGTGAGGTCTTTTCTCCATTATGCTCTGAACAATGGGCAGGACTACTCGCCTGGATTAGGCTATCTACCGATTCCTACCCTTGTGATGGAGCAAATCAATGCTCGTCTAAAAAATATATATCATCATAACTCTGTGGCAGTTGGAGATTAGAGCGTTTTATATAATAATGTGACTTTTAATATTTCATCATTGTCCGCAAGGGGGGGGCTGGAGAAAAAACAGTGATGCAAAGAACGATGGTGTGAACTTACCTATTACTGGGCAAGAGTGAAGGCTCTCTTGAACGCGAAGCGATCAAGAGAAGGTGGATAGACTGAAGGCTTTTAGAGTGGTAGGAAGAAGTGATGAGAAAAACAGCTATCAAGTTTTTCTTCAGGGCAATCATTTGTCTTACAGTTCCTGTGCTGCTGGCTGGGTGTTCTCGTCGGGAGATTCATCAAGCCTCTCCTCTCACTCAACGAGGCTATCTCTGGCAGCGAGATTGGACTCCATCTGTAGTCTCGGCAATTCAAGAGGCTCAAAGACACATGGATGGTGCGGTGCTCCTCGGAGCTGAAATCCACTGGGATGGAAAAATCCCTGAAGTGATCTACCCGAACATTAACTGGGAGATTCTGAGGAATGTAAGAAAGCCGATTTCCATAGCACTACGAGTCAACCCGTTTTCCGGCCCTTTTTCAAATCATGACATTGCAGCCAAAACTCTGGTTCAAACCGCAATCTCATTGCTCCAGAGAGCCTCTGAACACCAAGTCGCGATTAACGAATTTCAGCTCGATTTCGACTGCGCTAAAAGCAAACTTGCAGGATACCGACTTTGGGTTGAAGAGCTGAGGAAAGCCATCCACCCTCTGCCGCTTGTCATCACTGCTCTGCCTTCCTGGCTCGATGATGCTGAGTTTACTCCACTCGTTTGTGCAGCAGATGGATATGTCCTCCAGGTGCATTCTGTGCCGACCAAGGAAGAAAGCGGGCGTTCCTCACTCTGTGATCCCATGCTTGCAAAGAAGTGGGTCTCGAAAGCATCCAGACTAGGATTACCCTTTTCAGTCTCACTCCCAACCTACCATGCCATTGCTGGATATGCCCCATCAGGCAAGTTGCTCGGTGTCATCATGGATTGTATCCAACAGGCATGGCCCCCCGATACAAGGATTCTGGATTTTACAGCCAATCCAGATGAAATTGCCAATCTTGTCCACGAATGGCAAAGCAACCCTCCCTCTGGTATGAAAGAGCTGCTCTGGTATCGAATCCCCGTGAGCACAGATCAGGAAAACTGGCGTTGGCCGACATTGCTGGCTGTGATGCAGGGACGAAAACCTAGGCATCAGCTCTCAGTGGCACTCCAAGGTGATAACCCCATAGACATTCAACTCTCCAATACAGGGGAGGCAGAAGAGACCACTGATTCTAGCATGATCGCAACATGGGAGACAGGAACCCTGGTCGCTTCAGATGCCTTGGGTGGATGGAATCTGGATACAGGCAAGAATCAGGCCACCTTCATTCCTGTGACGGAGGCGATGAGAAAATTATGTCCCGGAGAGATGGTTGATGCTGGATGGCTGCGGTTTGATCGGATAACTCAGCTTCAGGTGCATGTATCAAAACCGATAAAATGAAAACTCCCCATGCGATTATCGCTCTTGTGCTCTTGTTTGGGCTTTCTTGTGCCAGTCATGGCTTAGGGTGTGGCTTCTACGGTCCTATATCATACTTGGGAGATGGAGGGGCAAAGCTTGCTAGTACTCCTCAATTCTACTGGGAGATGGAAGTTAAGAGACTGGCGAAAGATTTTCATCCCACTGAAAAACTCTCAAAAATCCAACTCAGAGGATATAATGGTTACTATGAGGGGCAGCCTACGGACATCACTCCGCTGAAGAAAGCGACTTCAGATGCCGATGTTGCAGATTTTACTGATGCGCTGAAGACCAGAGCCATCACACCATCTGATCCAGTGAGTGCAACACAGGAGCACCAAGCGGCACGAGATTTTATCTCTCAAACCACCGATAAAACGACCAATGCTCTCCCTGGTGAATTTGACTCGGAGTTTTCCGATTATCACAAAGGGGCTGCTGCCTATGCTCTGGGCAAGAATCATTGGGAAGAGGCTCGTAAAGCTTGGGAAGGATTGCTTCAACGCCCCTCTACAGAACGCCATTATCGAAGCATCTGGGCGTCCTTTATGCTTGGGAAGCTGGCTCTCAAAAATAATGATCCCAGTGCTGTGAAGTGGTTCCAGATGACGCGCGATCTTGCGAAACAGGGGTTTGCAGATTCCTTAGGAATGGCTGCTGATAGCTATGGATGGGAGGGACGGAGTGAATGGAAGCAAGGGCATCCTGAAAAAGCAGCACCGCTGTATATGACCCAACTTGCTCTTGGAGACCCAACCGCAATTGATTCACTTAGGGTAATTTTACCTGATATGTTTCCAATGGAAAATCAGTATATACAGCCTGATAATGTACGGAAAAATTTAACGAACATCCAACAGGCGTCTAGGGATCCATTGCTAAGAAAACTGACAACGCTGAGCCTGCTAGCATCACAAACGCCAAGTTGGTCGTTTTATGGAAACGGAGATTATGTAAAAGGAATGGTGTCACGATGGCTTGATGCAGTCAGTCAGACAAATCTAACTTCTACGGAAGATGCCGAGTATTTGGGCTGGCTGGCTTATAGCACAGGAGATTACAAGACGGCAGCTCGATGGCTCAAGTTAGCCAATCCTAATTTTCCAGCTGCCTGCTGGCTGAGATCGAAGCTCCAACTGCGAGATGGCAAACTTACCGATGCGCTCATAAGTATGAGTCAGGCATTTCAAACTTTGAAATCCTCGTATCCTGATGATTCTTCATATGGTGACTTCTCGTTGCCCCTTTCAGGAACTGCAAGTGGTGATCTTGGACAGCTCCATCTCACCCGAGGAGATTTCATCCAATCGCTCGATACCTTTTTAAAAGGAGGTCACTGGGTAGATACAGCTTTTGTTGCTGAACGAGTCCTGACGACGGATGAGTTAAAAGGCTATGTCGATAAGCAATGCCCTCCGGCAGCAAATACCAAAGATAGTTATTGGGAGCCTAGAGATCTGCGCAGCCTGCTTGGGAGAAGATTGGTGCGTGATGGTCGCTACACAGAGGCGAAGAACTATCTACCTACGCCGTACGATAAAATTTTAGAGAAATATGTCCAAAAACTCCATGAGGGAAGAGATGAAAATCTTTCCAATAAAGAAAGAGCTTTAGCCTATTTCAGTGCTGCCTGGATAGCGCGCCACGATGGCATGGAGCTCATGGGAACCGAAGGTGCACCAGATCTTATCTATTTAGGAGCCATAGCAGGAGAAGACTTATCACAAGAACGCCTTAGCGGAAAATATGTGCAGTCATCTTATGAAAATGGACACGACACGAAGCGAACGATTTCAATGTTTCCAAAGCCCTCGAAACGGGAGCAGCTGCGTCTCGAAGAAAATCAAATAGAACCTAATGTGCGCTTTCACAATAGGATGATTGCTGCGGATTTGGCTCTCAGGGCAGCAAAGCTTTTAGACAACAATACAGTTGAACTGGCCGATGTGCTCAATACTGCGGGAAATTGGGTGAGTTATCATGCGGGGAAGAAAGGGGATCGTATTGAAAATCTCTTGGAGAATCGCTGCCCCAATACGGAGATTGGGAAATTTATCACCGCTAAACACTGGTTCGTGGGAACTCTTGGCCCGTGGAGCCAAGCCCAGAAAGATGCACTGAATGCCTTGCACAAGGAACTAGACACTCAACCGCGCTATTACTAGTAAACGCTCATCATTTGGATTCTTACCTAACCGTCCAACAGCCTTCAGTCTAAAAGCCTCCGTCCCTCCATGAAACCCGTGCTTGAATACTCCACTCTTCGACCGGGAGTCTTTGTTTGGCAGGGGTATGAGCAGGAGGTGAAGTGTGATTGTTCTTCCTCGGCACTGGTGACGACAGCGGGGCTGGTTTTTATTGATCCTATACCGCTGGCGGAGGGGGCTTTGCAGGATCTCGTTGTCGAATCAGAGTCCGCACCTGCCGCTATCTTGCTCACAAGCGGGAATCATCAGAGGGAGAGCATCATTCTCTCCAAGCGATTTGGCATTCCGATTTTTGCACCCGAGGATGCCGGAGACGACATCCTTGCCGATCAGAGATTCCGCTCAGGTGATCCCATTGCGGGGATGGACTCCATTGCACTAGCTGGATTCGGCCCTGGGGAAACAGTATTCTTCTTTGATGGCGTTCTGATCTTTGGCGATGCCTTCATCAATCTTGAACAGGAGGGGCTAAGACTTCTTCCTGAGAAATATCGTGAAGATAAAAAACAAGCCCTCCGATCGCTAGCCCCCCTACAAAATCTGACTCCCGAAATTCTCCTCTTCGCCCACGGCAATCCAATTATTCAAAGCGCATCAGAGCGGTTGCTAATGGTGATTGAACCCGAGCTCCGAAATGGAAGGTAATGATTTTCCCTCAATGTGCGGACCGCCCTTGCCTTTTTGAGCCTTCATGCAGCTCTTATACCAATCACCATCAGAAATGATACTATCCGGCTGGTTCTTTTTGGAGCGTGGCAGCGTTGTCATCCCTCTGGTTATCAGAGATAGCCATCGGTCTTCCGCCTTGCCACACCCA
>Ga0075019_10000278_pt1 | contig 29362 bp, 25 predicted proteins | sample ColStrG_CSR_2013_FD_71473 | JGI IMG/M metagenome (GOLD analysis project Ga0075019, IMG submission 71473) | Freshwater sediment microbial communities in response to fracking from Pennsylvania, USA - Cold Stream Run_MetaG_CSR_2013 | ecosystem: Environmental > Aquatic > Freshwater > Creek >...
GTCTCGGCGAGCACCAGGCCGATGGTGAGCCCGTGAGGCACGTGCTTCACGCCGCCGATGGCCTGACCGAGCGAGTGTTCGGACGTGCAGTCCGAGATGTTCATCGTGAGCCCGGCCATCATCGATCCGCACGACATCCCGGCGCGAGCCGCGCGGTCGGCGCCGTCGCGGTAGGCCGCCACGAGCGCGGGGGTCATCATGCGGATGGCCTCGAGGGCGATGCCGTCACCGATCGGTGTGCGGACCTTCGCCACCATTCCGGCGATCGCCTGGGCCAGGGCGTCGATTCCCGTGTTGGCCGTCATGGTTGGGGGCATGGAGTAGGTGAGCACGGGGTCGACGAGCGCGTACTGGGCGCGCAGATTGGCGTTGGCGATGCCGTTCTTGCGCCCGGCCTGCGGGTCCGAGACGACTGAGCCGCCGGACACCTCCGATCCCGTACCCGCGCTGGTCGGGACGGCGATCAGGGGTGTGGTGGGCACCGGGTAGCCCGGTGACGCGGCTAGGAAGCCTCGAAAGTCCATCTCCAGTTGGGCACAGAGTCGCGCGGCCTTCGCCGTATCGATGACCGATCCGCCGCCGATCGCCACGATGGCCGTCGCCCCCGATTCGGCGAGGGCTCGCGTGGCGGTGTCGACCATCTCGATAGTGGGTTCCGCCGCCGGCTTGTCGAAGCGCGTGACTGAGAGTTCGCCACGTTCGAACAGGTCGGACAAGAGCGTCGCGACCGCCGGGTTGTGGACTTCGATCCCCTCGTCGACCATCAGGAAGATTGAGCTCGCCCCGATCTCGGCGAGCACGGTGGGAAGCGTCGACGAGACGCCCTCACCGAAGCGGATCTTTACCGGCAGGTGGTTCGCGAATGGCGAGATTTCGTTCATGCTCAGCACTTTACTTCCGTGCCCCTGGGTGTCACGACGGAGTATCTGGTCGCCACGGTTGGCGTTGAGGCGCTTCTGACGCACCGGCGAGCGGCGAAATGCGGCACCTGGTACGTGGAGTTCGCAACGTTCAAGGCTCGTGTCTTGGTCCAGAGGGGTACGACGTTGACCGGGATGATCAATTCGACGCCAGCTGGTCCGGTGCGCTGGATTGGTCAACCTTCGTCGTGTTGGAGTGGTTAGATGATTTCATGAGATCCTTAACGCCGCGACGGTCGGTGGTACGTCGGGCGCCGATCAGATCGTCGCCGCAGTGGCATTAGAAGACCCGATCAGCGGCCCTGGGGCTTCGGGCGACGGCGACCAAGCGGGCGAGTCGCGGCGCGAGAAGATGTTCCGGTCCGCTGACGTGCATCAGGTACCGGCCCGAGCCATCCTGTTCACGATCGGTGCCGTGGCCGGCGTCTACATATTCGGTCAAGTTCTATACCACCTGCGCACGGTCGTCATGTTGGCGATGCTCGCGGGCTTCATCGCGCTCCTGCTCAATCCGGCCGTCGCCGGTCTGCAACGTTGGAGGATCCACCGGCGTGGAGTGGCGGTGGCCATCGTCACCCTGGGCGCTCTGGCGGTCTTCCTCGGGCTCGCTGTCCTGTTCGGCTACCCGCTGGTCAACGGCGTGACCCATCTGGCGAACGCCTTGCCAGGCTACATTCAGAACGCGGAGACGGGTCGGGGTTGGATTGGCCACCTTATCCGTCAATATCACGTCCAACAATGGGTGCAGCGCAACTCCGCCAAGATCGCCTCGATCGCGGCCAGTCTTGGCAAACCGGCCCTAGCGTTGGGCAAGGGAGCCCTGTCGGGAGTTGTCACCCTGCTCGCGATCTTCGCGTTCGTGGTGCTGCTCCTGGCCGAGGGACCCAAGATGCGCAAGTCGATCCTGGCCATACTCACCCCCGAGCGTGGGGCGCGCTACACCCGCCTCGGCGGCGAAGTCAGTAGGTCGGTCACCGGTTACATGCTGGGTGACATGCTGACTTCGCTGATCGCGGGAATCGTGGTCTACGTCACCCTGCTGATCCTCGGTGTGCCGTACGCACTTCTGTGGGGGCTCTGGGTCGCGCTGGTGGACTTCCTGCCCACCATTGGCGGGGCTCTGGCGGGGATCCCGACGATACTCTTCGCGTTCACCTACTCGCTTACCGCCGGGGTCGTCTTCACCGTCATCTTCCTCACCTACACCCAGATCGAGAATCACGTCCTCAACCCCTTGGTCATGTCGCGAACAGTGAAGATCAATCCGTTGCTGGTGTTCACTTCAGTGTTGATCGGCGCTGAGATAGGTTCGTGGGTCGGCGGTCTGTTCGGGGGATTCATCGCGGTACTGCTGGCCGTGCCTATCGCCGGCTCGTTGCAGGTGATCGTTCAGGAGTACTGGCGCTCTTCGGGCATGGACTCCAGGGCTGATCACGTCGAGGGGACGAGGAACTAGCCGACCGGAGAACGTCGGCGAGCCGGAGTCGACGATGGATCTATTCGGTGGTGGAGATGAATACGTTCTTCTCCTCGCTGAAGCTGCGCAGCGCGTCGGGGCCGAGCTCGCGACCGATGCCGGACTGCTTGTACCCTCCGAATGGCGTGGAGTAGCGGACCGAGGAGTTCGAGTTGACTGAGAGCGCCCCGGTGTCGACACCGCGCGCCACGCGAAGCGCGCGGCCCACGTTATTTGTCCAGATCGACCCGGACAGGCCGAAGGGACTGTCGTTGGCGATGGCGACCGCCTCTTCTTCGGAACTGAAGCGTACGACCGAGACGACCGGTCCGAAGATCTCCTCCCGGAAGGCACGGTCGGTGCCGTCGGACTCGAGGACGGTAGGCGGGAACCAGAAACCACTGCCCGAGGGTGCCGAACCGGTGAAGGCCACCTGGGCACCTTCGACGTAGGAACTGACGCTGGCGCGCTGGCCGGCGGAGATGAGTGGACCCATCTCGGCCGTCTCGTCGGTCGGGTCGAGGACCCGGAACTGCTTGACGGCGTGTTCGAACAGGCTCATGAACCGGTCGTAGGCCGATGCCTCGACGAGAATGCGTGAACGCGCGCAGCAGTCCTGGCCCGCGTTATCGAAGACCGCGCTCGGAGCCCCGGCGGCGGCGCGCTCGAGGTCGGCGTCGGCGAAGACGATATTGGCGCTCTTGCCGCCCAGTTCGAGGGTGATCCGCTTCACCTGGTCGGCGCAGCCGGCCATGATGCGCTTTCCCATGTCGGTCGAACCGGTGAAGCAGACCTTGCGCACCGACGGATGGGTCACGAAGCGCCAACCGACTACGCCCCCGTCGCCGGGCAGCACCTGGAAGACGTCCTCTGGGAGACCGGCCTCCAAACCCAGTTCGCCAATCCGCATTGCGGTGAGTGGGGTCAGGGTGGCTGGTTTCAGCACCACGGTGTTGCCGGCGGCCAGAGCCGGAGCGAAGCCCCAACCGGCGATAGGCATTGGGAAGTTCCAGGGCACGATGACGCCGACGACGCCGAGGGGCTCGTAGAAGGTGATGTCGACGCCACCGGCCACCGGGATCTGCTTGCCGATGTGGCGCTCTGGAGAGCCGGCGTAGTAGGCGAGGACGTCGCGCACGTTGCCCGCCTCCCAGCGGGCGTTGCCGATCGTGTGACCTGAGTTGGCGACCTCCAGCTGGGCGAGCTCTTCGATGTGCTGGTCCACGACCTCGGAGAATCGGCGCAGCAGTCGAGCCCGATCGGCGGGCGTGACGGCCCGCCACGTGGCGCCCGCCTTGGCGGCCCGCTCGATGGCCCGGTCCGTCTGTTCGAGATCGAACAACTCGATGGTCGTGATCTGCTGCTCGGTGGCGGGGTTCAGGATGGGTAGGAAGCTCATAGACGTTCGAATCCTCGGTAGCGCTCCCAGTCGGTGACTGCAGCGTTGAATGTGTTGACTTCGACCCGGCCGGCGTGGGTGTAGTGGTCCACGACTTCGTCACCGAAGGCCGATCGAGCTATTTGGCTGTTGGCGAAAAGTTCCACGGCTTCGTGAAGGGTCGTGGGAACCCGCTCGGCGTCAGCCACGTAGGCGTTGCCCTGGAACGGCGCCGGCAGGTCCAACTTCGCGTCGATCCCCGCCAGGCCCGCCGCGACGAGGGCCGAAACGGCCATATACGGATTGACATCACCTCCGGGGACGCGGCACTCCACGCGAAGTGATGGACCGTGACCGACGACGCGAAAGGCGCACGTGCGGTTGTCCTCACCCCACAGCAGGGCGGTGGGCGCGAAGGACCCCGCGACGAACCTTTTGTAACTGTTGACGTTCGGCGCGAGCAACAGCGAGAGTTCTCGCGAGTAGGCGATCATCCCCGCGAGGAAGTGCTCGAACTCGGGCGAGAACCCGTGCGCCCCTGACCCCGCGAACACCGGCACGTTGTCGTTGTCCCTCAGTGATATGTGGATGTGGCAGGAATTGCCCTCGCGCTCGTTGTACTTCGCCATGAAGGTCAGGCTGTAGCCCTCCTGGGCCGCAATCTCCTTGGCCCCCAGCTTGAACAATCCGTGCTCGTCACACTTGTCGAGCAAGAGGTCATATTTGAAGGCGATCTCGTGTTGTCCGAAGTTGCATTCGCCCTTGACCGACTCCACGACCATTCCGGCCCCTCGCATCGCTCGCCGAATCCGCCCCAACAGCGGTTCAATACGGGAGGTGCCCTGGATCGAGTAGTCGACGTTGTACTGGTTGACGGGGGTTAGGTCGCGGTAACCCGCCTCCCAAGCCTGTTCGTAGGTGTCGTCGAAGACGATGAACTCCAATTCGGTGCCGGTCAGGCCGTGCCAGCCTCGTTCGGAAAGTCGTTCCACTTGACGCGCGAGCACCTGACGCGGAGACGGCGCCACGGCTTCTCCCTCGACGGTCTCGACGTCGCCGAAGACGATGACCGTCCGTTCGTGCCAAGGGACCTGCCGGATGGTCGAGAAGTCGGGTTTGAAGGCGAGGTCGCCGTAACCGCGCTCCCACGAGGTGAGCGCGAAGCCGTCCACCGTCTGCATGTCGACGTCCGAAGCGAGAATGTAGGAACACCCCTCCACGACGCCGTCGTGGAGCTCGTCGAGGAAGTAAAGGCCGTCCACCCGCTTGCCCTGCAGGCGACCTTGCATGTCGGTTATGGCGATGATGACGGTGTCGACGTCGCCGCTTCGAATCTGTGCCGCGAGCTCCTCGCGCGTCAATCGGCCGGGGGTCAATGTACTCAAATCATCTCCTCGAATCTGCGGGGCTCGACTTCACAGCGCCTTGCCCCGAAACCTCATCTAGAAAGCGAGGCTACACAAACGAGCAGGCCCCCTCCCTTGGCTCATCACGAAGGCGGGAACCACCCCAGGAGCGGCCAATCCGGACCGTGCAATCTCGTCGAGGAACTGAGAATCTCGACGGCACGCCCGCTCGGTGGCCAGCCAATTCGACGTCGATGAAGCTGACTTGATGCGGCCCTTTCTAGGGGACGACGAGTACGGGAACTGTGGACACATTCATCAGTCGATGCGACGTGCTGCCGACGAAGATGCCTTCGAGGTCACTCAGTCCACGGGTACCAATGATTACCAGATCAGCACCGCACTCGATCCTCTCATCGTTGATTTCGATGGCCAGACGGCCATGCATGCCGGCGCGGACGACACCCGAAGCCTTGAGACCACTGGTCTCGAACTGGGCGACCGCGTCATTGACGGTCTTATGTGCCTCGTCCGAACTCTCCAGGTTGACAGAGCCGGCGCGACCAACGAAACCGGTTTCCAGCACGTGGACCACTCGGATCTCGGCGCCCATTCCCTTGGCCAATTTCGAAGCGGTGTCGAGGACGGACTTTGCGTGGGCCGACTCGTCGACGGCTACCAAGATCTTCTCAAACATATGGACTCCTTCTCTCGATGCCCAATGCCAAATCCGGGCACATCCCCATCATGACGCTCCATCTGAAGGGTTTTTGAGGGTCAAAAGGCACATCTTCGCCGACGGTCAGGTACTTCACTGTGGTCCGAGATGACTGGAGCGCCGAATCCTGGAGCCGGTCGGACCGCCGGGCCGTTCGGAAGGGCCGACCGGCTCGGATCGATGCCGGAGGTGGGAGGTCATTGCTGAGAGTTGGCCGACAAAGTCTCCTCGCGGTTTGTGCAACTATCCCGTCAATGCTCTACTATTCGCCACAACCAAATCGGTAGATGCGAATTGAGGGGGGTCTCAATGGCAGAAGATGGTGCAGTGTCTCAGTCGACCGGGCTGAGCGATACGGAGCGACTACATCAACTGGGTTACGCCCAGGAGTTGAAACGAGGTATGTCGGGGTTCTCGAACTTCGCCGTGTCGTTCACAATCATCTCGATCCTGTCGGGTTGCCTGACCCTGTTCAGCTTCGGTATGAACACTGGCGGACCCATGACGATGATCTGGGGATGGTTGCTGGTCGGCGTCTTCGTGATCCTTGTGGGTCTGGGCATGGCCGAGGTCTGCTCTAGCTATCCCACTGCCGGCGGCCTCTACTACTGGGCCGCGAAACTGGCCAAGAAGAATGGCCCCCTCTGGGCGTGGTTCACCGGCTGGTTCAACTTGCTGGGTCAGGTGGCCGTCACCGCGGGCATCGACTTCGGCTGCGCGCTGTTCATCGAAGGTTTGCTGCTCTACATGAACGTGGTCTCGCTCAACGTCGGTGCCGCGACGATCCGCCACGAGGTGGTGTTGATCACGCTGGTGCTCCTGGTGGTCCACGGACTCCTCAACTCCTTCGGCGTGAACCTGGTGGCCCAGCTCTCGAACGTGAGTGTCTGGTGGCACCTCTTCGGAGTCTTGATCATCGTGGTGGCCCTCTTCGCGGTGCCTTCGCACCACCAGAGCGCATCGTTCGTCTTCACCCACTTCGTGAACAACACCGGATTCGGGACGCCGATCTACGTCTTCCTCATCGGACTCTTGAATGCGCAGTACACCCTGACGGGATACGACGCATCCGCCCACATGACCGAAGAGACCCACAACGCCGCGATCGCCGGGCCCAAGGGAATCGTGATGTCGATCGTGGTCTCATTGGTCGCTGGATGGATCCTGCTGGTCGGCGTCAGTTTCGCCATCCAGCCCGGCAAGTACACGAGCGAGGCCGGTGCGCTGGTCGCTCCGGGGCAGATCTTCATCGACGCGCTCGGCAAGACCGGTGGCGAACTGCTACTGCTCATTGCGATCGTGGCGCAGTTCTTCTGCGGCATGTCGAGTGTCACGGCGAACTCACGCATGATCTACGCCTTCTCGCGTGACGGCGCGGTACCGGGACACAAGTTCTGGCACCAGATCAATCCCCGCACGCGCACACCGACCAACGCGATCTGGTTCGCGGCCCTCGGTGCCTTCATCCTGGTCATCCCGTACTGGTTCAACTCGGCGGCTTACGCCGCGGTGACCTCGATCGCGGTGATCGGACTCTACGTGGCGTACATCATCCCGGTGTACCTGCGAGTGCGTAGCGGCAAGGACTTCGCCGCCGGACCGTGGAACCTCGGAAAGTGGGGTGTCCTCAACGGCACGATCGCCACGATCTGGGTCGTGTTCATCTGCATCCTCCTGATGCTGCCGCAGCTGAAGCCGATTACCATCAACACCTTCAACTACGCCCCGATCGCGGTGCTCGCGGTGATTGGTTTCGCCACCGTCTACTGGGTCACAAGCGCCCGCAAGTGGTTCAAGGGTCCGAAGGTCCAAGGCACCCAGGCCGAGCTCGCAGAAATCGAGCGCGAACTCACGATCTAGTCTGACCAGCCGACCCCTCCCCGGGAGCCCGATGATTGGGTTCCCGGGGAGGGGTCCTCTGCGTATTCGGCTTTGCGGCGGACTTGCACTCAAAGGCGACCGTTGCGTCGTCTAGTCAAGGGGGCGCAGTGGCGTTGGATGAAGTCGATAAGGGGGTTGGGGGCTGTTGGGGTGACCTGGCCGACGTGGCCGAAGCAGGGTTGTCGAGGGTGTTGCTCTACGGGCCGCCGGGGACGGGCAAGACGTTTTCGGCGCTCCACTTTGGAGCGAGCGAACCGGCCGAACGTCTCGTCTGCACCGAGGACCTGACCACCGGTGAGATCACCGGGACCTGGATGCCGATGGGCGAAGGACGTGGGGAGTGGCGCGAGGGGCCGGCGATAAGGGCGTGGACGGGGACGACCGGGCGGGGGAGTCGACTCGTGGTCGACGAAGTTGATCGAGCTTCGGGCGATGCCCTGAGCACACTGCTCGCGATGACCGATTCCCCCGAGTCGGCGCGTTGGCGCCATCCCCAGTCGGGCGAGTGGTTGAGGCCGGGGCGGGACTTCTCGGTGGTGATGACGTCCAATCTCGAGGACCTGGACGATATCCCCGCCTCGTTGCGGGACCGATTCCCGGTCTGCATCAGGATTGACCGCCCCCACCCGGCGGCGTTGGCCCGACTGAGCACCGACCTGCGCGCTCCCGCCCTGGCCGGCTCGCTCGGACCGATCGGTCGACGGGTCTCTTTGCGCAGCTTCTACGCATTCGATCAACTGCGTAGTCGCCACGGAGCTAACCGGGCCGCCCAACTGGTATTCGGAGCCGACGCCGCGGTGGCGGTACTCGATGCCCTCTCGATCGGTTCATTGGCGTGAACCCGCCGGTGTATCCCGAACTCGTGACCGGACGTGAGGATGGATTCGAGAGTGGGCCGTGGACCATCCGTCGCGGGTCCACTGCTCGCGGCGAAGCAAGTTGCAACCTTAGTGACCGGATTCTCCAGGTCCCGATGGGTGGCGACGAGACGTCGCGCGTCGTGAGAGCTCATGAGCTCACGCACATCCGCGTGAGCCCTTACGCACGAGGACAGAGTCTCGGGCACGTTCACGTCCAACCGCGCGCGATCGAATGTGCCGAGGAGTTGAGGGTCAACACCTTGCTGGCGCGAATGGGATTCGCCACGGCACTGCTGAGAGACGGGTCGGAGAAGTCCGGTGGACGGCGAATCGCCGAGGCCGGAGACTGGAGCGAAGCGATCTGCTTCCTGATGGCCGTCGTGGGCACCGGTGCGGAGAAGGACTTCCTCAGCGGAATCCGAATGGGGTGTCCGGCGTGGTTGCCCGGTCTGCGCGCCTTGCGCAAGCGGGCCATCCAAATGCTCAACGTGCTCGACACCCCACGGCTCGGTTCGACTCTGTGCAATGCCGAGGGCCTCCCGAGCGGGTTCGCTGATTTCACGGTCGTGCTCGCGACGCTGCTGACCCAGTGCATGGAGGCCCGGCCGCCGACGACGCCTGAGGAGTTGCTCCGGTTTCGACGCTCGTTGGAACCCGGTGGACGCAGACCGGCCACCGGTCGCTTCGCTGACCTGCGGTTCGATCAGACGCTCACCATGACCGAACGCCCCCGGGGATCTGGAGTGCGAAAGTCGAACGCCACCGTATGTGGAACGGTTATGCGCTATCCCGGACGACTGTTGACCGACGATCAACGTCGGGCCTTCGCCGGGCGCCGCAGTGTCCACGGTGGGGTGATCATCATCGACCAGTCCGGATCGATGGACATCGACGTGGAGGAGATGACTGCCCTGCTACGTCAGGCGCCCGACGCCCTCGTCGTTGGCTACAGCCATCGACCGGGTGGTGGGTGCGACACCGCGAATGCTTGGGTGCTCGCCAATCGCGGGACCGTGGCCGCAACTTGTCCCACTGGGAACGTGGGCAACGGGGTCGACGGTCCGGTGCTCAAGTGGGCCGTCTCCCAGCGCCGGGGACGCGAACCACTGGTCTGGGTGACCGACGGACAGGTCACCGACTCCCACGACCACCCCTGCGAGGAGTTGACCGAGTTCTGCGCGATCCTGGTCCGACGCCACCGGATACGAATGGTGAAGGATCTGGCCGACTCAGGCAAATCGCTGCGCCAGCCACGCCTCGGCGAACGGACCGATTGGGCGGTATTTGGACGGGTTGGCCGAAGAGTGTTGGAATTAGGCGGTTCTTGAAGGCCTGACCACGCGAAGTTCCCCTTGCATCGAACACCTGTTCGCCCTAGAATACGAACAGTTGTTCGGTACAAGTCGGGAGTGTCGCTCATGGCCGCAGTCGAAGTAGTTGAGTTTGAGGGGTTCGAGGACTCCGCCGAGAGGACCTATCTTCGGTTGGTCTCGGCCGACTCGCCGGTCTCCGGTTTTCGAAGCGGCGCACCCGTCGGACTTCGTCGAGCCGCTCGTTCGCGGATGCTCCAGCGGCGACGCCGGACGTTGGTCGCCCTGGCCCTCGTCGGCGGGCTCGTCATCCTCGCGTGGCCGGGACACGCATTCGGCGGAACCACCGGGGCCGGAATGCCCACCGATCTTGCCAACAGCTCGGTCCTGGCTTCTGGAATGGACTACGTGGTCCAGCCGAGCGATACGTTGAACTCGATCGCGAGGCTGGTGAATCCGGTCGACCCCGCAATGGCTCGCAGCGCCCTCGTACACGAACTGGGTTCGTCGGTGGTCGTACCCGGCGAACACGTTCTCATCCCCTGAATTTCAAAGGAGTTGGGTGTACCGTGGTCCTATGCGCTGTCCCTTCTGTTCGGCTGACGATGACCGTGTCGTCGATTCTCGCCTGGCTGAAGATGGAGTGGCGATCCGGCGCCGTCGCGAGTGCTCCGCCTGCCACCAGCGCTTCACCACGTTCGAACGGATAGAGGAGATCGGTCTCTACGTGGTGAAACGGTCGGGCGAACGTGAGCCCTTCGCCCGCGAGAAGATACTGAACGGTATGAGGGCCGCCAGCAAGAACCGCCCAGTGGACGAAGAGGCCCTCGACGGACTCGTCACGGCGATCGAAGAGTCGATGAGGCTGCTGAACCGGGACGTCACGTCCGAGGAGATCGGAATGGCCGCGCTCGAGGCGCTCCGCGACGTGGACGACGTCGCCTACGTCCGGTTCGCCTCGGTCTACAAGGGTTTCGAGGGGACGGACGACTTCGCCCGGGAGATCGGGATGCTCGTCAAGACCACTGCGCCAAAACTCCACGGATAGCCGTGCGCGCCCTTCGTCTCAAGCCCCAATCGGCCATGGCCATCTACGCCCACCCGGACGACGCCGATGTGGCGGCCGGTGGTCTGCTCGCCCAATGGTCCCAGGACGGGTGCCAGGTGCACCTGGTCGTGGTCTGTGACGGGGCCAAGGGATCGCATTCGATCAACCCCGACAGCGGGAGCCTGCGCGAGACCCGGCGCGAGGAGCTCCAACACGCCGCCGACCTGCTCGGAGCGACGTCGGTCACCAGTCTCGACCTGCCCGACGGCGGGATAGCGAACGACGAAGCGCTCCGCTCGACGCTGGTGGGATTGATACGGCGCTACAAGCCCGAGGTGGTGGTCGGGCCCGATCCGACCGCGACGTTCTTCGGCGGGGTCTACGTGAATCATCGAGATCATCGAGAGACGGGCTGGGCCCTGCTCGACGCCGTGGCCCCGGCGGCCGCCATGCCCCTGTACTTCCCGACTCGTGGTGAACCGCACCAGGTCGAGCGCCTCCTGCTCAGTGGCACCCACGAACCCGACGTGGTCGCCGACGTGACCCGGACGATCGACGTGAAGGTAAAGGCGGTGCTGGCTCACGCCTCGCAGCTGGCCGGAGACGCCGAGGCCATTCGAGACGTCGTCTACGGCCGGGCCGAACAGGCCGGACGTCCAATCGGCGCCGACTTCGGCGAAGCCTTCCGCAGCGTTGAACTCGCGTTCTGAGTCGCCGTCGCTGGACGAGGCGCCGATCCTGCACGTCGATCTGGACGCCTTCTTCGCGTCGGTGGAGATCCTCGACGATCCGACGCTGCGCGGAAGGCCGGTGGCCGTGGGTGGCGCCGGCGAGCGCGGAGTCATCGCGAGCGCGAGCTACGAGGCCCGCCGGTTCGGCGTGCGTAGCGCCATGCCCAGCGTCATTGCTCGTCGCCGATGTCCCGAGCTCGTCATCCTGCCCGGACGGTTCGATCGATACGAGGAGTACTCACGGCGTTTCCACGCCATCGTGCTCGACGTGACGCCGGACTTCGAACCGCTCGGCCTCGACGAGGTCTTCGCCGACCTGCGGAGCCTTCGCCGGCTCCGAGCAGAGCCCCTCGAGATCGCCGCCGGAATACGCCGCCGGATCAACGACGAGCTGGGACTGCTCTGCGGTGTCGGGCTCGGCCGGAACAAGCTCTTCGCCAAGATCGCCTCCAAGCGCTCGAAGCCCACGGTCGTCGAGGGACACTTGGTGGATGGCCCGGGAGTCGTCTGGGTCAGCCCGGCCCTGGAAGTCCAGTGGATCGACGAGCTCCCGGTCCGCGCGCTGTGGGGAGTCGGCCCGGCGACCGCGGCCAAGTTGGAGAAGCTGGGCCTCAGGTGGGTCCGCGACCTGGCGAAGGTCGACGAGGCGACCCTGGCCCGTCACGTCGGCCAATCGATGGCCGCGACGTTGGTGGGATACGCCCACGGGGAGGACCGTCGAGAGGTCCAGAGCAACCGGGTGGGCAAGTCCGTCGGCCACGAGGAGACGTTCGCCAAGTCGGTCGCCACAACAGCCGAACTCAACCGGGTGGCCCGAGACCAGTCCGCCGTCGTGGCCCGGGCCCTGCGCGCTCACGGCCGGGTGGCCCGGACCATCTCGATCGTCGTTCGCTTCGACGACCTGACGAGCGTCACCCGCTCCCAGACCCTCGCCTTCGGGGTGGACGACGAGTACGCCATCGCCGCCATCGCCCAGGCCCTGACCGGTTCGATCGAGCTACTCCAGAGCGTGCGACTCTTCGGGGTTCACGCCTCGTCGTTCCTCGTGCGAAGCGACAATCCGATGCAGTTGTCCTTCGGCATCGAGAAGTCCGGACATGACGCGCTGAGTGGGGCCGCACAGACCTCGCTCGAGCACCAGGTCGGCAACGAGGCGCTGCGCGACGCGGTCGACGAGATCCGCCGCAAGTTCGGCGATGCCGCGCTGGCGTCCGCGTCGGACCTGACAGAACAGGGAGTCGAACTGGGCAAGCAGCGGGGGCGCCACCTCTTCGGACCCGAGCTCACCGAACAGTGAGACGTCAGCTGACGGTGACGAGCGTGCCGATCGGTGTGTAGGGCCAGATGACCTTGGCACTGGCGAACGGCATCTCCACGCAACCCAGGCTCTGGGGCCATCCGTAGGTGGAGCGGATGAATCCGTGCAGCGCGTCGCCGCCGTTGAAGTACGAGACCCAGGGGATCCCGGGGTCGCTGTAGTGCGAACCGTCGGGGTTGGTGCCCGACATCGTCTGGGAGGTGTAGCGCAGATAGACGGGGTAGGTTCCGACCGCGGTGGGCGAGACCGAGATCCCGGTGTTCACCAGGGTGTGGAACCGGGACCGACCGGCGACGTAGAGCGTGAGCGTCTCGGGTGAGCCCATCGAGACGTGGACGTAGTTGTACGAGCCGGGATTCGACTTCGCGTTCGCGGCGGCGTCGATCAGCGCGGTCCACGTCCGGGCATCGGCGATGCCGGTCACCGGCAGCTGGGACACGTCCTGGAAGTTCATCAACGCGCCGCGCAGGATCACGTTGTCGGTCCCGACGCGCCACTGTGAAATCAACATGGTCGGCAGGTTCGCGTACTTCCAGATGAAGTGGCCGCTCACTGATTGAGTCGGATCACCCTGGGACGAGCTCGGGATGAATGAGACCGGGAGGTAGTTGAGCTCGGCGAGGAGCTGTTCCTCCCAGGTCAGATTGGTGGACACCCACGCCAGACGTGAGTGAATCCCCGAGAAGACGCACGAGGAAGCGCAACTCATCCGGGTGGGCGCCGCGATGGTGTAGACCACCGCGGGACGCAGTCGTGACGTCACGACAGCCTGCACGTCGCGGGGACCGATCTGCTGCCACTTGGTCGTGAGAGCCGGTCGGACCACGAGGGTCGGCAGGCTCGTGGCATTCGTCGGTGCATTGAAATGAAGGCGGATCAGGGGCAGGTTGGACGACAGGGATGCCGGCACCTGGATGTGCACACTGAAGACCGTCGCCGCTGACGAGGCCGCCGCGGGGATCAGGCCGGTGGAGCACACGGCGATCACCGCAGCGCAGATCGTCCAGATTCGCCGTTTCATGGAACAAGGCTACTCATCGGGTGGGGTCCGGAATCGGCCTGTAGGTTGGGAAAGGAGGGAGAGTCATGACATTGCTCAAGACCGTAGGCGCCCTGTTCGTCCTCGTGATGGCACTGTACGTCATCGTCACCCTCATCGGCTTGCTCGCCGCGACCGCGACCACGCTCGCTTTCCTCATCGTCATCGTCGGTGCGGTCACCGTTGCCGTCCTCGCCTTTCGCCACCGGAGAACGCAGGGCCGCCGTGGTGACTAGGAGCGCCGAGTAAGATATCCACTTCTGGCGGCGTGGCCGAGTGGTTAGGCAGGGGCCTGCAAAGCCCCGTACTTGGGTTCGAATCCCAACGCCGCCTCCAGTTGGCCGGGATCCGTTGAGTGGATCAAGGTGGGTAGCAGACCGATGTGGGGCTGCGCGCGACCCCTCGCAAACACCCGGGTTTCATACTTACGGCGCTCCGCCGACCTTGTAGTGGCCGAAGGCAACGATCGCCATCTGCATACTTGGCTATCCGTGACCACGGCGATCTATCCAGGTGGTGGCGGGGTTGCCGCGCGCCACCCACCTAAACTCGCCACCGTGTCGAATCCCGATCCTCCCAAGATCCCGGTCGCAAACGGGGCGCGGCTCGAGGCGCTGGGACGGGCGGTCGAGACACGAAATGGTGGTCCCCGTCCTCGAAAGAAGAAGCGCTCCAAGGGCAAGATCGCGCTCGTCGTAGTGGCGAGCCTCCTGGTCGTGGTGCTGGTGGCGGTCGCGGCGGACTACTTCTACCTCAACGGGCTGGTCCATCGGGTCACCGTCAAGAATGAGTCGGTCACCTACGACAACACCGAGAACATCCTGTTGGTGGGTTCGACGACGCGATGCGGGCTGAAGACCCAGAACGCCGCTTACGGTCTCTGCTCCCAGGGGGTCACCGGGGTCAACAGCGACGTCGTGATGATCCTGCACCTCAACCTGACCACCCAACAGGTCTCGATCCTCTCGATCCCGCGCGACCTCTTCGTCCCCAATGCGCGCACCACCGGGGCCAACAAGATCGACGCCGCGCTCTACAACGGTCCGTCCCAGCTCGTCGCGGCGATCCAGGAGGACTTCGGCATCCCGATCAACCACTACGTCGAGTTGAACTTCGACACCTTCGCCTCGGTCGTCAACGTGCTCGGCGGGATCAACATGTACTTCCCAATGGAGATCTTCGACGCCTACTCCGGTCTCAACATCCGCCACACCGGTTGCATCCACCTGAACGGATACCAGGCCCTCCAGGTCGTGCGCGCCCGTCACCTGCAGATCCGCTTCAAGGGCCTCGGCCAGGTCCACGCGACGTGGCCCCAGGAGGGTCTCTCGGACCTGGCCCGGATTCGCCGCGACCATGAGTTCCTCAAGGTGCTCGGCGCCGCGGTGAAGGCGAAGGGGATCGCCGACCCCATCACCGACCAGAGGTTGGCGACCGCCGTGGCGCCGTATTTGACCGTCGACTCGTCCTTCTCCACCGGTCACATGCTCTCTCTCGTGCAGCACTTCGCCAACGTCTCGATCGGCAACGTGCCCGAACTGACCGTGCCGGTCGTGCTCCTGCAGACGGGCGGTTACGTCTACCAGGGCTACTCCTATGGCGACGTCGAATTCCCGATCGAACCGGGAGTTTCCGCGACCATCCACAAGTTCCTGAACCTGGGCACCTCCGTCAACACGATGACCGGTCGGCTCCTGCCGAAGGCCAACACCATCACGGTCTCGGTGGTCAATGGGACCGGCGTGGTGAACCAGGCGGCGATCGTGGCGCAGGGCCTGCGGGACCACGGTTTGAAGGTCACGGGGGAGTCTTCCGCGACTCCGGTCGGCACACGGTCCGAGACCGTCGTCTACCACGCCAACAACTCGCCACTGTCGCTCGGGGCGGCCCAGGCGGTGCTGCGCAACATCGCCGGCCCGGCGGTCATGGCCCTCGGCCCCACGACCGGCGGAGCCCAGGTGACGGTGCTGACCGGATCGGACGTCAGCGTGATCCCGGCCAAGCCCAAGACCACGACGACTACCGTCACGGTGAAGAAGGGCAAGACCACGAAGACCACCGTTAAGCCGGTAACGACGACGACGTCGCTGAACGACCCCAGCCTCTCGGCTCCGACCGCGGTGACTCAGACGCTCCAGCCCTGGGACCCGCGCTCGTGCGGACCGAACAACACGCCCGGTCCCTGACCGTCACGTGTCGGTGGACCGCCGTCTAGTGACGGCGCCGACGTTTGGGACTGGTCAGAACCGAGGGGGACCAGCCACCGTCGGCCGGGTTGACGTTGGTCCCCGGGGCGACGATCTCGTCGATCCGGTCCAGTACCGATGACTCGAGGCGCACCTGCGGCGCCGAGAGCTGAGATTCCAGCTGCTCCATGGTGCGCGGTCCGATGATCGCCGAACTGATGGCGGGGTGTTCGAGCACGAAGGCGAGTGCCAGTTCGATCAGCGTGAGGCCGGCCTCGGTCGCTAGTGCCGAGAGCTGGTCGACCGCTTCGAGCTTGCGCTGGTTCTGCGCCAGGCTCATGTCGTAGCGATCCGGAATTCGCGCGGAGCGACGACTCGTGTTGTCCTTGCCGCTGCCGAAGCGGCCCGACAGCCATCCACCGGCGAGCGGACTCCAGGGAATGACGCCCATGGCGTACTTCTGGGTCGTGGGCAGCACGTCACGTTCGATTCCGCGAACGAGCAGGGAGTAGGGCGGCTGTTCGGTAACGAATCGCTGGTGGGCGTGGCGCTCGGCGACCCATTGGGCCTCGACGATCTGCTCGGCGGGGAAGGTGGAACTGCCGATGTAGCGGACCTTGCCGGCGTGGACGAGGTCGGAGAGCGCGCCGAGGGTCTCGTCGATGTCGGTCGATTCGTCGGGCCGGTGGATTTGGTACAGGTCGATGTAGTCGGTGCCCAGCCGGCGCAGGCTGTTCTCACACTCGGCGATGACCCATCGTCGGGAGTTGCCCTGCTCGTTCGGGTCGTCGCTCATCTGGCCGCGGACTTTGGTGGCGAGGACCACCTTCGAGCGGTCCACGCTGGCGAGGGCCTTGCCGACGATGATCTCGGACTCGCCGCGCGAGTAGACGTCGGCGGTGTCGATGAAGTTGATGCCGGCGTCCATCGCGGCGTGGATGATCCGTATCGAGTCGTCGTGGTCGGGGTTTCCCCACTCGCCGAACATCATGGCCCCCAGACAGAGGGGGCTAACTCGGACTCCGGTGCGACCCAGCGGGCGTAGTTCCATGGACTCACCATAGGAGTCACGAGTGCTCGGAGAGTTCCTCGGACGACACTCGAGAACTCTTGCGAGGGAGGCATCGCTGGCTTCGAAGAATCGACCCTCGGGTGGTCGGAGGTGGGAGAGAAGAACCCATACCCTGAGAGGGAGGCGGAATTCCCTGGATTCACAGGAAGTTATCAATATTAACTGAGAGTATTCTCAGTTAATAGGCGTAGTTTTTGCTTGAAAAGAAGTGCTCACCGTTGCGGTAATGGGTGGAGTTGGCGGCGATGGCGCACTACTACGAGAGGCGGTCAATCCCATGAGCATCAACTATCTTCGCTTGCCGGATCGGACGGTCAAGCCTCGCACCACCGGCGTGACCATGGTCATCGACAATGGAATCCCGAGCCGCTACTTCGCCGACGTGATGGCGAGCCATGGGGAGCACGTCGATTTCGTCAAGTTCGGTTGGGGCACGTCGGTCGTCTCGAAGGACATCAAGGGCAAGATCGAGGCCGTCCGCCACGAAGGGGTCAACTTCTACTTCGGTGGAACGCTGTTCGAGAAGTACGTCGTCCAGGAACGGTTCGAGGAGTTCCGCTGGATGTGCCAGGAGTACGGATGTACCTACGTCGAGGTCTCCAACGGGACGATTGCTATGGATGACGCCAAGAAGGCGCAGTACGTGGCCGATCTGAGCCGGGACTTCCGCGTGATCTCCGAGGTGGGGTCGAAGCTTCAAATGAAGTCAGAGAACATGGCGCCGTCGAAGTGGATCGGGTATATCGCCGCCGACCTCGAAGCGGGGGCGGAACTCGTAACCCTCGAGACCCGCGAGAGTGGTCGCGGCGGCATGTGCCGGCCCAACGGGGAGTTGCGCTTCGGACTGGTCGAGGAGATCCTCGACAGTGGGTTCGACACGGGCAAGTTACTGTTCGAGGCGCCGTCGATGGCACTGCAGAGCTACTTCGTCAAGCGCATCGGCCCCAATGTGAATCTGGGGAATATCCAGATGACCGACATCGTAGGCTTGGAGACGATCCGCCAGGGACTGCGCAGCGAGACGCTGGTCAGTTTCGAACCAGACGAGGTTCGCGCTTTCCACGAAGGTCAGTAGTTCGGCACCCAGTTCGACCGGTGGACAGGTTCAGGTGAGTCGCTTCGAATCGCCGGTCTACACAACCGCCACGTCATCGCTTCGGATTCAATGCGTGGGCTCCACCGCCATTTCGAGGGGCCAGATGCTGCAGTTGGCGACCGCGTCCCATTCCAGTCCGGTCATCGACCGGCCTTCGAGGTACGCCCGGATGGCTCGGATGGTCCCGCCGTGGGTGACCAGGATGATCCTGCGTCCCTGCTGTTGGGAGATCAAGTGCTCGAGGTAGAGCGCCGTGCGCGCGAAGAGTTCGTCCAAGGATTCGCCGCCGATCGGATGGGCCGAGACGTCGACGACCCACCCGCCCTGGATGCCGGAGAGCGCAGGCGTCAATTCGTCCAGCGGTGCGCCTTCGAACTCGCCGAATGATCGTTCGCGCAGCTGAGCGTCTGTTCGCACCGGCACGGCGAGCTCCTGACCGATGATTCGCGCCGTCTCGAGGGCCCGTGAAAGATCACTTGAGATGATGGCGTCGTACGAAGTCCCGCGTAGGGACTGGGCGGCTTCGAGAGCCTGACTTCGACCCAAGGGGGTTAGTTGGGCGTCGTCGCGCTGGCCCTGCACGAGTCGAGAGTCGTTCCACGTGCTCTGGCCGTGGCGCACGAGTACGAGTTGGCCTTTTGCTGGGCTCGGGTGCGTCACGACTAGAGCGTAATGATTCGCGAGGGACGTCGTTGGCGGTTGAAACGCTTCAGTTGTAGCCGTTGAAGAAGTCGCGAGATGTGCCGTGGTGCGCCACGGCCGCGGCGAGGTCCGAAAGGAATTCCTCCACGATTTGAGCGTGCAGCGGGGCGATCATCATCTGCACCCCCGACGGGCGGTGGACGCGGTTGAGGTGCCAGCCCCGGTCGTCCATGACGTCGGCGATGGCGAAGATGTCGTCGGAAGTCGAAGTGAACGCGAGGAGCGGTCCGATGGGATCTCCGATGATCTCGAGGCCCCGGAGCGCCGTGATGCCGCTTCTGAAGAGCCGGGTGGTCTCGAGCAGGCCACGCATGATCTCGGTGTAGCCGTCGAAGCCCAGATAGTTCATCAACGACCACGCGGCCGCCACCGGGGCAGCGGCCCTGGCTCCGGCCACCGAGGCGTTTCGGTATCGTCCGGGAGGCCAGACGTCGTAGTCGAACACCTGATGGTCGATCCAGCTGCCGTCGCGGTAGACGACGACCGAAGCCCCCTTCGTTGAGTAGCCGTACTTGTGGATGTCGCACGACATCTGCGTGACTCCCGGCAGGCGGAAGTCGAAAGCTGGGACCGCGATGCCCAGCCGTTCCATGAAGGGGAGTACGAAGGATCCTATGCAGGTATCCGAGTGGAAGGGGACTCCGCGAGCGTGCGCCAGGTCGGAGAGTTCCTCGATGGGGTCCATCACGCCGTAGGGGAAGTTGTAGGCGGAGCCGGCGACGAGCACCGTGTTCTCGTCGATCGCCTCGGCGAATGCGGCCACGTCGGCCGTGTAGCCCTCGGCGAGGGCCGTGTGACGAGCCTCGAGGCCGGTGTAGAAGGCGGCCTTGGCGAATGCAGGATGCGCCGTAGCGGGGAAGACGATGTTGCCGTTCACAATGCCCTTTTCGGATCGGGCGCGCTCGCGGCTGACCAAAACCGAAAGAAGGATTGACTCGGTGCCGCCCGATGAGAATCCAGCCCCGGCACCGGCCGGAGCGTTGACCAGTGAAGCAACCATGTCCAAGATGTCGCGTTGCATCGAACCCAGACTGGGAAATCGCATGGGGTTGAGCGCGTTCTCGTAGAGGTAGGCGTTGTTCGCTTCGGCGAGCACGGCGTCGACGTCGCTGCGTCCGGTCGGGTACACCAGATTGAAGGTGCGTCCGTGCTGCCAGTCCGCGTCGGCGGTCTTTCGTTCGAAGAGTTCGCGAAAGACATCGGCCGACCGACGTCCCTGCTCAGGCATGGCGCGGCGGACCGGGTGTGCGGCGGGCTCGATCTTCGTGGTCATGATCCCATCCTTTCGGGACCGGGAACTTTCACCAAGGCCCGGGGGTCGAATTTCCAACCTCAACCAAACTACCTAGGGACACTTTCGTACGGGTAGTCCCTCAGTACCGCCAAAGGTCCCCATTTCAGCAAGTGATGACTCAGAATGGCGCTTCGAGCGCTTCGGCCGTGAATCAGTGCAAGCAAGCCGAATGGGACGACGGCCTTCGGTCCGTTGGGACCGAAGCGATCAGAGTTTCTGGGACTCTAGGGACGTGCCGTTCAACGTTGTCAGATCGTTAGACGCCGAGACTGGACCGGGCCGCCCGCTGGAACATCGAGAAGGGCAGTAGGCGTTTGGCGATGAGACCGAATCGCTCGTCGAACTTCCCGACGGAGACCCTCAATGGCGGTTTGGCGCTGGCTAACAAGGTCTCAACCGCCTTGGCAATCGATTCGGGGTCCGCGCCGTTCAACTCGTCATGAACCATAAGTGAGATCGCCTTGTCTCGAGCTTGCGCGTACACGTCCGGAGCGGGCGGCGGAACCATTCGACGGCTGGCCGTGAAGTTCGTTTTGAAGTTTCCCGGCTCCACCAGTGTGACCTTCACGTCGAATGGCGCGACTTCGTAGGCGAGAGCCTCGACGTAACCCTCGAGGGCGAACTTACTCGCACTGTAGAAGGATTGGAAGGGTAGTGCAACGAGCCCGCCGATCGAACTCATGAAGATCAATCGACCGCCACCACGTTGGCGAAGAATCGGTACCGTCGAATTCGCCACGCGCACCGCACCCCAGAAGTTGGTTTCCACCTGGGCTTTGGCGTCGACCATCGGCGTCTGTTCAGCCGCTCCGGCCAGCCCCCAGCCGGCACAGTGAACCACCGCGTCAAGGCGGCCGTTCTGTTCAAATGTCGACCCGACGACCTCCGCCACCGAGGAGTCGTCGTCTACGTCTACGTGGGCCCACTGCCACTTGGCCCCAGCGACTTCACTTCGACTGGAGCCCACGACGTGCCAGCCCGAATCGTGCAGCAGATCCGCGACCGCACGACCGATTCCTGTCGACGCCCCGGTTACGAGTACCACCATCTTGTCCATGTGGCCTACTCTTGCGCACTTCCCGAACCGGGTCAAAAGCACAGAAGGCCAGGCGCGTCGTGAAGGCCCGCGATGAGGCGGGCGACCCTGTCACAAGGAAATGCAAAGATAGGTTGGTGGCGAAGAAATTCCAGCGTGTTCCCGAACTCATTCTGGGATTCGATACCGAGACCACCGGACTCAGCGTTACGAGCGAACGGGCGATCTCCTATGGTTTCTGTGCCTACCGGTTCGGCGTGCCAGTCTGGTCCGAGCAGTTCTTCGTGATTCCCGACCGCCCCATCGCCCCCGCGGCTCAGCGCGTCCACGGCCTCTCCATCGAGGACCTGGAGGCCAAACGGGCGACGGAAACGGTGTACAACGTCGAAGGCGGACTGTTGCGGGCCATTGGCATCCTACGGGACTACCACGAGAAGGGTGCTTATGTCCTGGGCTCGAACGTGGTTCGCTTCGACCTCGAGATGCTGCGACGAAGTTCAATGTCAGTTCTCGGGCAATCACTCGACGACGACTACTTCGACATTTCTTTGTTGCGGATCATTGACATCGTCGAGCACGATTTGACCATTGAACCGGGCCGGGATCTCCGGCCTCGTCGTGGACAGGATCATCTTTGCCGCCACTACGGTGTCGAGCCTGGCGGACACGACGCCCTCGGTGACGCTCGGGCGGCAGTGGAGATCTTCCTCGAACAGGTGATCCACAACAACGCCGGGCAGGCGCCACTTGAGTTGGTGAGTGATGCCAGCGACTACGTCGAATTCCTGAAATAGGTGGAGTTCCAAGGTTGCTTGCGCTGAGGCGATAATGCCGAGTGGTAGGGTGGTAACCCTTAGGGGCCGTTGGCGCAGTCTGGTAGCGCACTTGCATGACACGCAAGGGGTCACAGGTTCAAGTCCTGTACGGCCCACGGTTTGTTATCAGGGATGAAACAGAGCCTGATCCGCCAATGCGACACGTGCGAATCCGACCTTGGTCCATGTCATGAAACGGGGACACACAATTCTCTTATTGACTCGTTCCTGGCGTTTTCTTGAAGTCTTAGCACCCTTTCAAACGAGTCCTGATATGAGCAGGTATTCCTGCTTTCGAATGGGGTGCACACTAACTTCTTGACGGTGGAGACGCATCGACTTGAGGCCTTTGCTGACGGAGTGTTAGCCATTGCGGCGACCGTACTCATCTTCAATGTCACCGCAGATGCCCCCGGTGCGGCCGTCAGTCGAGCAGTCAACCAGGCATGGCCATCGTACATTGGCTACGTCATCTCCTTCATGACCATCGGCATGCTGTGGATGAATCATCACGCGATGATGCGACACGCGTCGCAGGCGAACTCCACCTTCAAGCTAATGAACGTGGGCCTCTTGATGTGTATTGGGTTCTATCCCTACCCAACTCGATTGATCGCGGAGCACTGGGACGGTGGTGGATTGAGGCCAGCTGCGTTGATGTGGGGCACCACGAGTATCGCAATCGGGGTCATGATCAACGTGTGTTGGTGGTACATGATCTTCCATCGTCAGGAGATGGCGCCCCAGCTGGCTGCCAACACGATTACCGCGGTCAAGCGCTACGCCTTGCCGGGACCATTCATATGGGCCGCAGCCACACTGACGGCCATATGGAATCCGAAATTGGCGGTTCTGTTCTATGCGATGATGACCCTCTTCTACATGTTCATAGTCCGACAATTCGAGGGGAGCTGACGTCGGCAAGGTTGTCATGTTGGACCGTGGACAGGCCGGTGACACATTCAATCTGCTCGGCAAGTGGTAGGGAAAGCTTTGAAAGTTGTCCGCTAACTTCCACCATCCTCTGAGGTATTCGTCTGAGATATGAAGAGCAAGGCTGGCATTAAAGGCCTTTTGTACTCCTGAAGTCTTGGTACGCTTTCACGCTTTCTGGTTGTTGCAGCGGACTTCGTTTGATTTCGTACCTTGGAGCACCGACCCGTGTGGCCCACGCATTCACGATTCTGCATGCCCAGACTTCTCGTGAACCGGGCGGTGACAGGCGCCACCATCGATGCGCAGGTCCGTGTCGGACGATCGTCGCGCTCGTCAACGCCAGCTTCCTGCGCGGCACCAGTTGCACAGCGGTCTGATCGACTTGAGGGAACTGGGCAGCCTCGTCGCGCCGAACTCCCGTCGTCGTTCGGCCCCGGGGTCACCGGTGGGAAACGTTGTGCGCGGCACCAGAATGGCGTTTTCGATGTGGCCCGGACATCTCCAAGTGATGACGAGCGACCCTGCTCATTGACTGGCGCAATGTGGTGTTCGGGTGTATGACGGGGGTGGCGCTTGTAATCGCCCTCGGTACTTCCGAATTCGGGTGAAGACAGCAGGTCCGTAGGAGGCGTCATGACTTCCATTGGATTCCAGTCGGGACTGGACGATTTACGTCGTGAAGTGCAGCGGTGGGTGGTTGCAGGCCTCATCTCGCCCGAACAGGGGGAGCGGATCCTTCAGGTCGAGGGAGCGTCGGCCTCGAACGCTGTGCCGGCGCCGGCAGCGAGTTCCCGCCGGCTGTCGCTCGTGGCCGAACTCGTCTCCTACTTGGGAATTGTATTGGTATTCGCGAGTGGCGCCTTGTTCGTCAGCCGAATCTGGCACAGCCTTGGGTTTGCGGGACGCATTTCGGTCGGCGTTGTCATGGCCCTTTTCGGATTCGTCGCCGGTCGCGCCGTGATGCGGCTCGGTGAAGACGGTGCCACGCGCCTTGGATTGTTCATGTGGCTGGTGGGCACGGGTGGCGTCGGTATGTCAAGCATCATCCTGATGAACCAGTTGACTGGGCAACTATCGGGCTGGTCGCTATTTGTGACTGGCTGCGTCGTCGCTGGAGTCAGTTTGGGCCTTTGGCGCAATCTGGAGCGACCGCTGCAGTTTGCGAGTTCGATTGTCGGTGTCGGCTTGATGACCGGTGGGTTCGTCACGGCCATGGAATGGCGCGTAAGCCCGGTAGTCGGCGGTCTCTTGGTGTGGGCCGTTGCGTCGTTGATCGGGGTGTTCGGTGCTCTTGCGGTGGTGCACCCGGCAATCGAGGCAGTCCTATCGGCCCAGGGCGGCGCCTTCCTCGGCGCGCTGATGGTCACGGGGACCAGCCGAGACCTCGGCCTCACGCTCGGCCTCGCGGGCGCTGTCGCCGGTGCGGCGTACGGCCTCTCCTCGAAGACGATGCCGGTTACGGGCCTCGGCGTGGTGGCGTTCTTCATCATGTTGATCCGCCTTCTCTCGTACTACATGCGCGGGCCCGGCGGCTTGCTAACCGCCTTCGTGATTGGCGTCGTGCTCGTCGGTGCTGTGATTTGGCGAGCGACGCGTGGACGACCTGCGGGACCGTCGGGCGAGCCAGCGTCCAGCCGTCGCCACCACCTGCATTTCGGACATTGACCATTTTGTCTGGGCGTCGCGAGATTTGGAAAGCCATAGCGAGGCGGATTTCACTCTTGTTCACTCGAAGATTGAAGGTGGGACGGAATGCGCCGGAAGGAGTCGAGCAGAAGACAATCAACGTGGATGCGATGTGGACGAGCCTTAAGCGGATTGTGTTGCTCTGGGAGCGACTGGTAGGGGCTGGATGCTTGACCTCGTCCTCATTGGACGGTTGAACGACGATCCGGCGCTCCGGACTTGTTGTTGTGCCGTGGAGGGTTAGTAGTTGGATTCTCGTGGTGCGGTCGTTGCGGGAATGCGTTTGGCAGTGACTTTGGTCCCTAGGAGTTCACTGCATCTCACAGAAGTTTCAAAAGGTTCGATGCTTACGATTAGTTCGTGTGCGATGACTGCTACAACTTCCAATTTGCCTCGCCCACGTTCACTCGGCGAGCCGTCCTCGCGGCGACCGCCGCACTCGGAGCGACCCTTGTCGTGGTTCAACGGGCGTTTGGTCTTTCGACTCCTCGCATCAATCAGGTCCTGGGTCGACCAACCAACAACTCCATCGCGTTGAGTGTCCTCAGTGACACCACGGTCGACGCGTACGTCGAATACGGTGCCTCGGGGAGTTCCTTCTCGCGGCGTACGACTACGGCGAGAGTCACGGCCGGCTCGCCGTTCGTGTTCACGTTGGGGGGGCTGGCCCCCAACGCACGAGCCTTCTATCGGCTGCGCACGAAGGTGCCGAGCGCTTCGACCTATTCCCCTGGCTCCATCCAGTACTTCACGACCCAGCGCAAACCAGGCTCCACCTTTGTCTTCGCCGTGCAGGGCGATTCCCACCCCGAGAGGGTGGGCAAGATGTTCAACTCGGACCTTTACTACCGAACCCTCAACAACGTCGCGGCCGACCACCCGGACTTCTACATCACGCTGGGCGATGACTTCAGCCTTGACCCGATGATCGCAAAGAAGCAGTGCACGAAGGCCAACGTCGAGGCGGTCTACAAGGCTCAGCGCACGTGGCTCTCGACCGTGGGCAAGTCTGCCCCCCTTTTCCTCGTCAACGGGAACCACGACGACGGCGCCAAGTACCTCCTCGACGGCACCGCGACGAATCCGGCGGTGCTGGGAGGTCAGGCCCGACTCAAGTACTTCCCGCTGCCTGGACCCACTGGCTTCTACTCCGGTGACGACCAAGCGGTCCCGTTCGTGGGTCCCCCTCGGGACTACTACGCCTGGACGTGGGGTGACGCCCTCTTCGTCACCCTCGATCCCTACTGGCACTCAGACCACCCCGTTGACACGGCGGCGGGTGCCTCGGGCGACGCGGGTGCGGTGACGGGAACGAGCGGCGGAGGAAAGAAGGGCACGACCACTGCGTCCGCACCCGTCACGTCCACCACTGGAGCCGCTCCGACCACGACCACTGCCGCAGACTCGACGACGACCACGCTGGCTGGGGCCACGAAGGGCTCGGGCAAGACGGCCAACCTCTGGACGGTGGGTATAGGCGACGAGCAATACGCGTGGCTGAAGAGGACCCTCGAGACGAGCACGGCGAAATACAAGTTCGTGTTCGCCCATCATGTTCTCGGCACTGGCCGGGGCGGCGTCGAGGTCTCCACCAACTATGAGTGGGGCGGAGAAGATCCCAAGGGTTCCGGCACGTTTGCCACGGAGCGTCCGAACTGGTCGCTGCCGATCCACCAACTGATGGTGGCCAACAAAGTCACTGCCTTCTTCCAGGGACACGACCATCTGTACTGCCAGCAGGAGCGCGATGGAATCATCTACCAGGAAGTGGCGAATCCTGCAGACAACACCTTCACGGCGTTCAACTCCGCGGCCTACAAGAGCGGGACCATCCTGCCCAACTCGGGACATCTGAGAGTCACCGTCTCGCCGACTCAGGTGAAGGTCGACTACGTCCTCTCGGCGAGACCACAGGACGTGACGGCGTCACGGGCGAACCGAAAGGTTGCCCGCTCCTACGTCATCAAGCCCTAGTGACAGTGTGGTGTCGATTTGGTCGAGAGAATGCCCCGCGACCTGAGAGAAGGAGCAAGATGAAAGTGCTCTCTGATCAGAACCTTGCTTGCGCGGCGTAGGTCTCCAAGGCGTCGGTTGGCTCGCCGCTCCTCCCGGCCATGGGTTGTGCCGCAGCCGTATGCATTCGGGCTTGGATTCTGACGGTGGGTACGCTGAGCCAGCCCGATCGACCCGCACCTTTACGACGTCAATCTCGATCCAACCGCAATGTGGAAGGACGGATAGACCACACGCGATGTGGACGAAGGATTGGTGGCAAGACAACCAAGTAACTCGAGAGGCTTGACGCGGTGCGATTCTGATTTTGGCGACTATCCCAGCTGGAGACGGTAGCGCAATCCCCTCACAATCAACTTTCGTAAGGTTGGTTCCAGCGCACTTGAGCGAGACGTTTCGCCTCGACATAACCATGGTCGGCGAACCATTGGGCAGAGTCGAAAAGTGCGTTCGCCGCCGGTCGGGAACGGTAGCCGAGTTCGGTCCTCGCCCTCGAGTCGTCGAAGGTCATGGGGGTCGACGCCATTAGGGCTGCCTCCAAGGGAACGCGTGGTTCGCGGCGCAAGATTCCACCCTCGATGAACTGGGAAAACTGGCCGGCGATTATGGGGAAGAATGATGGAAACCGCCTCTGGGCCGCGGCGAGTCCCGTCACCTCCGACAGGATTCCCAAGAGCCGGCCCATGGTGATGTTCTCGCCCCCGCAGATGTAGCTACGTCCCTGCGAGCCCTTCTCGAGTGCCAGGAGGTGACCTCCTGCGAGGTCGTCCACGTGGGCCACGTTCATTGCAGTGTCCACGAAACCGGGAATCCGGCCGTTCAGGTAGTCGAGGACGACCTTGCCCGATGGCGTGGGCCGGTGGTCGTTGGGGCCTTGGGGCATGGTCGGAAGCACGAGGACGACCGGCGCGCCCTGGGCCGCTAGACGAAGCACTTCGTGCTCGGCCACGTACTTGGTCTGCTTGTAGTTGCCGTAGAGGTGGGATAGGTCGGCGACGTCGTCCTCGTTGGAAGGCCGTCCGGCCTTGGTCTTCCAGAGGCCCAGGGTGGCCACCGTCGACGTGTAGGCGATCCGCTCCACGCCGGCCTCGGCGGCGGCCGTGATCACGTTGCGGCTGCCCGTGACGTTGGCGGCGTAGAAACTCGCAGGGTCCTTGGGCCAGAATCCGAACTTGGCGGCCAGGTGGAAGCAGAAGCGTGCGTCCTCAAAGACGCCTTCCAATTGCTTCGAATCGGTGACGTCGACGTCACGGCATTCGACGTCGAGTCCGACGAGGTTGGACCGATCTGCCCCTGGTTCCAACAGTGCGACGACGTGAGCGCCGCGCCTTAGTAGCGCACGGGTGACCGCCGAGCCGATGAAGCCCGCGGCCCCGGTCACCACGACACGGTCGCCCGGGGCCAGTTGGGTCACGATCGGGTGGGAGTGCTCGAAGACGAACGTGTCTTCTTCAATGCTCCCCGGGCCATGGTCACGCCGAATTTCATCAGCCAGCCGTTGTCTCTCTCGGCGGCGCCCAGCAGTTCGTCGAGGGCTTCGACGAAGATATCGATCTCCTCCTCGCCGGCGATCAAGGGCGGTAGGAGTTTGATCACGTTGACGTTGTCCGCCGCCACCTGGGTGAGTATCGAGTACCGGTGGAAGAGGGGCACGACCAAGGTTTGGGAGAACATGGCGGTGCGGGCGGCCTCGACTGCGCGCCAGCGCCGTCGAGCAGATCGGGAGGTGGGGGGGCCGAAGGCGACACCGATCATCTGTCCTCGCCCGCGCACTTCGTGGAGGAACTCGTGGCGGGCCGCCAGCTCCTCGAGCTTCCTCCGCCACACGACGCCCACGGCCGCGGCGTGCTCGACGATGTGCTCCTCGTCGAAGACCGACAAGGTGGCGAGGCCCGCGACCATCGCCAACTGGTTTCCCTTGAAGGTCGTCGAATGGACCATGGCGTGGTCCATGGAACTGTAGACACTACGAAAGATCTTGTCGCTGGCCAGCATCGCGGCGACCGGCACGTATCCCCCGGAGAGGGCCTTGGAGAGCGTGATGATGTCGGGGGAGAGACCGTAGTGCTCGAAGGCGAAGAACTTGCCGGTGCGTCCAAGACCCGTTTGGACCTCGTCGCAAATGAACAGAGCCCCGGCCTCGTGCGTCGCGGACTCCAGGGCACGCCACTGGTCGGTATCGAGCTCGTAGACACCCTTGCCCTGGATAGGTTCGACGATGAAGGCGGCGACGTCGCCGCGGCGCAGCTCCCGGGTCAGCGCTTCGAGGTCACCGAAGGGAATCTCCGTCGCTCGAGGCAGCAGTGGACCGAATCCGTCTTTGAATTCCGAGGAACCATTGAGTGCGAGCGCGCCGGTGGTGAGTCCATGGAACGCGTGTGCGTGGTAACAGATGCGGCTACGCCCGGTATTGGCTCGGGCGAACTTGATCGCGGATTCCACGGCCTCGGAGCCAGAGTTGCAGAAGAAGGCGCGCTCAATCTGAGCGGGACTGCGGTTCACCAACTGCTCGGCCAGCAGT
>Ga0075019_10000279_pt1 | contig 29357 bp, 30 predicted proteins | sample ColStrG_CSR_2013_FD_71473 | JGI IMG/M metagenome (GOLD analysis project Ga0075019, IMG submission 71473) | Freshwater sediment microbial communities in response to fracking from Pennsylvania, USA - Cold Stream Run_MetaG_CSR_2013 | ecosystem: Environmental > Aquatic > Freshwater > Creek >...
CCCCCACCACCACCCGGCGGCGGCGGAGATTAGGTCTTCCTCGTGTTAGATTGAAAATGTGCCCCTTTCATGCGCCCCGCGCGGGCTGATCGTCCCGATTTGCGCTGCCGCCCTGTTCGCGCAGACTCCCCCGACGTCAACGGCTGGACTGGAGCCTGCTTGGGAAATCGCACCGGTGTTTCAGGAAATGGGCGATCACGCCGCTCGCCTGCTGCCTATTCTGGACAAGGTCGATACCAAGGCATGGATCGCTAAGGGAGCTTCGGAAACCTATGCCGCGCAGCTGCAATCCAGCAAAGAACAGGCCAAAGCGATGGCCGACGCCGGCCGGGCGTTGGCGCGCAATCCCGAGAAGCTCTCGGCGTCGCTCGAGCTGTGGTTCCGCATTGAAGGCCTGGAGACGATGCTGGCGTCCCTGGAAGACGGCATTGCCAAATACCAGGACCCGCAACTGGCCCAACAACTGGCTGCGGTTAGCGGCGAAAACGGCGTCAACCGCGAACGCTTCCGGACGTATATCGTCAATCTCGCGGCCGAGCGGGAACAGCAGTTCGAGGTGATGGATCGCGAAGCCCAGCGCTGCCGCGCCCTGCTCGCGCCCACCAGCCCGCCCAAGACTTCAGGAAGGAAGAGATAGCAAGCTCATGCCCTTCATCTGCAGCATCTGCGGAGAAGAATCCATGCGCATTTGTGCGCGCTGCACGAAAGATGCCTGCGACAACCACCTCTGCGAAAAGTGTCTGCGGTGCAGCGATTGCTGCGAGTGCGAAGTCGCCCTTTCCGAGACGGTCCGCCCGGTCGTGCGCGCCGCGGTAGCGGAGCCCGAGCCGGAACCCGCCCCCGCGCTGGCCGTGGAGGAGCCTTCACCCGCGCCAGAACCCGCCGCGGAACGCCCAGTGGCCGAACCGGAGCCACTATTGGAATAGGGCTTCCAGGCCGGTGCCGCGTTGCATGATTTGGGCCAAGTAACGCAGAGGCTCATCGGAAGTGTTGTCAAAGTCCTCCCCGTTTGCCCTTGGCTGCGGGGGCCAGCACCTTCTTGATCACCGTCTCGCGCTCGCCGTTCTCCCAACTTCGCTGAATCTCGGCATCCTTCAGGCCCCCGATCCTGCCCAACAGCAGGAAGGGCGGCAGGGCGTACCGGAGGGTTTTCCACCGCGCCATCTCGGCCAGGGAGTTGAGGGCCCGCTCACGCATCAGGTCCAGCGCCGCCGGGTCGCCATTATCGGTGAGCACCACCAACGCATCGGCCGCTTGTACGCGATCGCTCAAAACAATCGAATTCAACATCTCCACGAACCAGGTGGGCTGGATCCTGATCCCCAACGCGGGCTGCTTCTGGGCGAGCACGGCGATGGCCTTCAAGGATCGGACGGCGTTGGCGCGGACCGCGTCGTCAGGATCTTGCAGCGCGTACTGAAGATCGTTGACCACGGCCGGCTTGGCGGGCGCGTACCCGATCACGCTGGCCGCCACCGCGCGTTCGTCGGGCTCCGGCCCGGTGCGCAGTTCCTCGCGCAACAGATCCACGTGGTCCGCGGCAAACTCCGCGAACTTCTCCTGCAGCGCCCTGGCCGCTGGTTCGGCCATCAGCCCGTGGCCGGCGGTGAGATCTTCCGCCGTGTTGCCAGCGGTGGCGGCACGCTCGACGGCGCCGAGAAAATCGTGGTAGGTGTCCATCAAGTCCTGAGGCAGTGCGGCGTTTCCCGCCGGGGCCGCGCGGTAGTCGAAATGCGGTGCGCCCTTCTCTTCGACGCCGATGAACAGCGCCACCGCGGCTCCGTCGCAACAGACCGCTTCCACGCGGGCCTCCACCACCCCCGGAATCTCCTCGATACGCTCTTCCATGGCCCCTCGGGAAGGCGGCAGCGCGCTGCCGGCCTTGATTTCCAGAGCGTTCAGGATCTTGTCGCCGCTGGCTTTGTGGAGTCCGTAGAAATTGATGTCGCCGACCACGGGCGCCTGTGCCTCGGCAGCCGACGCCAGTACCAGCAATGCAAGAATACGGACCACACTCATGAGACGCGCCCCGGAAGGATCGGTTGCCGATTACCAACGCTCCTGCGCCCAGCCTACGCCTGCTGCTGCGCCAGCGGGCCGATTACGGGAATGACGACGGTCTTCCCCTGATAGGCCCACACGATCATCATGATCCAGAGGATGAGGAATGCCAGGCCCAACAGAGGAGAGAGCATGGCCGTCAGCCAAAAGCCCATGATGCGCCCCAGGATCCCGAAGACGATTCCCATAGCGATGTACAAGACGATCATCGCCACATGCAGGAAGATCGATTGAAACGCATGGAACCGGATGTTCTTTTTCTGGTTGTAGGGCGCCAGCACCAGGAACAGAATGCCGGTGATCAATCCGAGCGCGTAGCACAGCGCCGAGGCGGTGTTGTCGGTTAGCCCGGCAGACGCCGCGGGAGGGGGGCCGGAGTATCCGCCGGGAGCCGGGCCGCCGGGCGCGGCAGACCCTACCGCCGCTCCGCACTTCGGACAGAACTTTCCTTCCACTTGAGATCCGCAGGTGGCACAAAAGGGCATGTTAAATCCTCCTCATAGACTCTACTGTTTGCGGTTCCCGCGCGCAACCCTTGGGGGAATTATTTTGGGGCAGGCGGTTAGCGTCCCGGTGGTCCCAGTACCAGAAGCGGTAGTACTGCGCCGGCCACTGCCCCGGCAATCAAGGCGCTGTTACCCGCACCCAGGAAATCGATCAGCAGGCCGATCAAAGAACCGATGCCGGCCCCCACCACCGCCACCATGACGCGCTTCATTTCTTCTCGGGTTCGCCCAGGATGTAGATCTTCTCGTCGGGGTGCGCCAGCTTCAGGCGCTTGCGGATTTCCAGTTCCTGATCCGCCGGATTGTCCGTGAGGCGTTTGATGTGCTCCTTCTTGCGCTCCACTTCCCGCGCCAGGACTGCATTGCGCTTCTCCATGTCCTGGATCTGGCGCTGCTTTTCCTGCCATCCATGTATCCCTTTCGGGAAGGCAAAGAAGGCGTAGGTCACTGCGACCAGGAAGACCATCACGTAGGCGAAACGGGTAAGCGGCGCTTTCATCGAGCGTAGGGCCCTGAGGAATATGGTAACATCGCTTTCCTAAAGGACTACTCACTTTTTGGGGACGATGACTGACAAGATTGTTGTCTTCAGCACGTGCGCCAGCGAGGACGAAGCGGCGAAACTCGCCCAGGCTCTGGTGGAGGAGCGTCTGGCTGCCTGCGTGAGCGTGATTCCCGGCGTCCGCAGCTTCTACCATTGGAAAGGAGCGATCGAATCCTCTTCGGAGTGCCTGTTGGTGATCAAATCGTCTCGCGAATTGTTCGGGCAACTTAGCGCCGCGCTCGAACGGATGCACAGCTACGAATTGCCGGAGGTGCTCGCGCTTTCCGTGGTGGACGGCTCGCCTGCCTACCTGGACTGGTTCGAAGCCAACCTCCGCCGCGCCAATCCGTAGAGCCAGGTGGTATTCTGAATGCAATAAAACTTGCATAACCAACTGGCGGAGGGCTTGGCCCTCCTGTTCGATATGGATGGCGTGATTGTCGATTCCAACCCGCTCCACCGGGAGTCGTGGGCGTTGTTCAACCTCCGGTACGGTGTGGAAACCACGGCCGCCATGCACCTGCGCATGTACGGCAAGCGCAATGACGATATCGTGCGCGATTTTTTCGGTGACGATCTCCCGCCCGAAGAAGTGGCGGCGCGAGGCAAGGCCAAAGAACAGTTGTACCGCGAAATGATTTCGGACCGGATCGACGAAATCCTGGTGCCGGGAATCCGGGTATTCCTGGAGAAGTTCAGTGACACGCCGATGGGTCTTGCCAGCAATGCCGAACCCGAGAATATCGACTTCCTGCTTGGCCGGGCCGGACTGCGCCGTTACTTCCGGGTGGTAGTAGACGGACACCAGGTGCGAAACCCCAAGCCGCACCCCGAGATTTATCTCCGGGCCGCGGAGTTGCTGGGAGTGGCGCCGGCGAACTGCATCGTTTTTGAGGACTCCCACTCCGGCGTAGCGGCGGGGGTGGCGGCGGGGATGAAAGTTATCGGCCTTGGTACTACCGATGACAACTTGCCCGGTACTCAACTAACCATCGATGATTTCCTGAGCGCGGAGCTGGATTCATGGTTGCGATCCCAAAGCCCGGCGGCATGAGCGGTTTTTATGGAAAGGCGCTGGGGATATGCCTCGCGCTGGCCGGTTTCCCCCTGCTGGGCCAGACCAGGCTCACGCTCGATCAGCTCGAATCGCGCAAACTCCCCGATTTTACACCGGCTTATGAAGGACGCAGTGTGCTCATCCGGGGCGTGGTGGCAGCCGCCGCCAACCACATTCCCGGATATACCTTGCTCGCCATCCAGGACACGTCTGGCGGGGTTGTCCTTGCGGCGCCACCGGGGGACAAACAACTTTCAGCCTATCATCCGGGCGACGAATTGGATGTGGTGGGCACGGTTTCCTCAGTGTACGGGGCTGTCGCGGTAATACCCACCAGCCTGACTCTGCTTGGCAGGAAGCGGCCTGCGGCGCCGATCGATGTGCGCATCCGTGATCTGCTGAACTTCCGCTACCTGGGGATGCTGGTGCGTACCGAAGGCAAGGTCACCGAAGCCGCCTACAACAGCGGTGGCGCATACATGGTCATTTCCTCGAGCGACGGCGGTTATAAGGTCTTTATTCCGCAAATTCCCGACCGTCCGGTGCCCAACATCGACCGTTTCGAAAAAGGCGACACGGTGAGAGTTGCCGGAATTGCTTTCCAGTATTGTCCTAAGCCGCCATACAACCGGCTTTTCGAACTGATCGTCTGGGATACGGGAAGCATCACCACTTTGGATCGCAGTTGGTTCCTTCCAACCCAGGTGATCGGCGCCGGGTTGGGCGCCATCCTGATGATCGGCCTCCTGTTTTGGGTTCGCGAGCGCCGCATGCGGACCCAACGCAAACGGTTGCGTGCCACTTACCAACTGGGCGAACAGATTCTGGGATCATCGTCGCGCGAAACGATTCGCAAGCGGACCGCCGAGGCTCTGCCCGCAATTCTCGGGGTGACCGGAGTGCGGTTGTACGTCTTCAACCGCAGCGCTAAAGCGCTCGACGCCGTGGTGGACGACGGCTCGGAACCGCTTTCGATCTCGCTCTCTTCTCCGCCAGGCGGCACTCCGGCCGGGGCCGTGGCCTGCTTCCACTACCGGACGCTCCTGGTGATCCCCGATATTACCCGCAGCCCTTTCCCTATCGCGGGCAAAGATGGGGAAGCGACTCCAAAATCCCTGCTTTTCGTTCCCATGCTGGCGCAGAACGAGGTGATTGGCGTGCTGGAGTTGGACCAGGACGACCGCATTCGCACCTTCAGCACCGACGAGCAGGCGTTGGCGCAACATTTGGGCAATCAGATTGGCGTGGCGATTCGGCTGATGGACCAGCGGAGTGTGCAGGAACAACTCTTCCGCACCGAGAAGCTGGCGGCGGTGGGCCGGCTGATCTCGGGCGTGGTAAACGAACTGCAGACGCCGCTTTCCTCCATCTCCGAACTGGCGCACAAGGCGCTCGACAAGGCGCATGGCGGCCCGGCGGAGCGCGAGGTGGCGGCCATAGGCGCGGAAGCGCGGAAAGCCGCCGGCATGGTGGTTCGGTTGGTGTCCTTCGCGGCGGCCGAACAGGTGGAAGTCCGTCCCGTGGACGTGACCGGGCTTCTACGCAACCTGATCGAGTTCCGCGAGGGCGATTGGAAAGCCTCGGGCATCCGCGTGCGCGATCTGACCAGCCGCGATCCGATGATTGTGATCGGCTCGCAGGGCCAGTTGGAGCAGGTGTTTCTCAACCTCTTCGTGCACGCCGAGCAATCGCTCGCCGAGGCCAAGCAGAAGAGCATTACCATCCACACCAGCCTGCTGGCCCGGCGTCTGCTGGTGGAAATCTCCTTCAGTGCGCCTCCCGAGTTGCGCAAAATGGAAGACACCGCAGCCGTGCTTGGTGTCACCCGCAGCGTGATCGCCGGTCACGGAGGCGAAGTGCGCCTGATTGAAAAGAACAACGCCGACCCGCGGTTCGAGGTGGAACTGCCGGCCTCCATGAAAGACCGGACCGCGCCGCCCTTGCCCGTGGCCCCCGGCGCGGCTGCCGTGCGGGATTCTTCGCGCCGCATGACCGCGCTAGTGATCGAGGCGGACGAGCCGTCGCAGCGCCAGATTCTCTCTTTGCTTTCCATCCGAGGCTTCCGGGTGGTGCCCGTCACCAACTCGGACACCGGCTTGGACCTCTCGCAACGCGTGCGATTCGATGCGGCCTTCTGCTCCATCCGCGCCCCCGGGTTGAACTGGGTGGAACTCTCGGAGCGCATGCAGTCGCGCGTGGGTGGATTCATTCTGCTTTCCGACGGCTACGACGCCGAACTCTCGGCCGATTTCGAAGGCGACGGACGCTTCGTTTTGCCCAAACCGATTCAGGAACAGGAACTGGATCGTGTGTTGCGGCTGATCGAGCCGGTGGGCGCTCAGGTGATCCCAATCTCTAAGACGGGCACGGCGTAAGGCTGCCCGTTCTTTCTACTTCAGTAGCCAGTCGGCCAGTTCTTCCATGCGGTCCACCAGTTTGTCAGGCGCGGGATCGGCCAGGGTTTCCGGCTGGAACCCATAAGTGACGCCGCAACACGGGACCCCGGCGTTGCGGGCGGTCTCCACGTCCACGCTACTGTCGCCCACCATCAGGGTGGCGTCGCGTCCCACGCCCGCTTCGCGCATCAACGCCTCTACCCCGACGGGGTGTGGCTTTTTGAATTCGAAACTGTTTCCGCCGTAGACCTGGAAGAACTGGCCGAGCACGCCGAGGCCATTGAGAATCACGCGGCTGATGCGCACCGGCTTGTTAGTCAGCACGGCCAGGCGCTTGCCGCCTGCCGACAAACGGTCGAGCGATTCTTTCACACCTGGGTAGAGCCTGGTGAAGTCGAGCGGGTGTTCGCGGTAATACTCCAGGAAAAACTCCAGCGCCTCCTCCACCTGCGCCTCGGCAGCCTGCTCGCCCAGGGCGCGGCGGATCAGCACCGGGGCGCCGTTGCCCACGTAGGAATAGACCAGCTCGTTGTCGAGACGCCCCATGCCCAAGTGCGCGCGGGTGGCATTCACCGCCTGCGCCAGGTCGAGTTTGGAATCGATCAGGGTTCCGTCGAGATCGAAGATCAGCAGATCCATCGAATGAGGAAGAAGACCTACGCGACGAAGCTCTTCCCCGCGCGCTGTCGGCCCTGGCTGGCCGCCGGCTTGCGCCGCCCACGAACGCGTACGCTGCCCAACTCGTACTCCACCATTTTCCGCTGCAGGGTGTTGCGATGAATGCCCAGCGCCTTGCTGGCAGCGCACTGGTTTCGGCCGCAGCGCTCGAGCGCGCCTTGGATCATGTTTTTCTCCAGTACCTCGATTGCCTGCTGCAGAAAAATACCGCCATCTAATAGGTGTTCCACTAACCCGTCAAATCTGTCTTTCATTTTCTTTCTTTCCGCCGGGCACGCTCCGAATGCCTTTGTCGATGGCGTTCGACCAGGCCTGTTTCACCTGTGCATACGACTTACGAAAACCTTCCTTCAAATCGTAGGGCGCCATGCTGGCGAACAAACGCGCCGCGTCCACCACGTAGGGAGCAATCCTGGAATCCACCACCGCAGCCGGGGGCCTGTCGCCCGGGGAAAACGCCATCATTCCCATGATCAGGGCGATCGCCACAATGATTCCGCGCAGCAAACCGAAGACCGCGCCCAGCGCGTGGTCGACGATCGAAAGTCCGGTCACTCGCAGGAACTTGCCCACTACATAACTCACCAGGCTGCCCAGAAGCATCACCCCGATAAACACGAGGCAGAACCCGGCAAAGTTCGCCACTTTGGGGGAACTCACGTAGCGTAACAGAAAAGACCCTGCGGTTCCATAAAACCAGGTACCAACTACCAGAGCCAGAACTACCGATACCAAACCAATCACTTCCCGCGACAGACCCTTGCGGAAGCTCAGAATCACGGACGCCGCGAGAATGATGGCCAGTACGAGGTCAAGCCAGTTCATAGGTCGCGGCCGGTAAGTATGCGATAGGCTTGAAGATATTTCTCGCTGGTCTGCTCCGCTACCTCGGCCGGCAAACCGGGCGCGGGCGGTTGCTTGTTCCAGCGAATCGCCTCGAGATAATCGCGCACATATTGCTTATCGAAGGAACTCTGCGCGCCGCCGGGCTGGTACGTATCGGCTGGCCAGAACCGCGACGAATCCGGGGTGAGCACCTCGTCGCCCAGCAAAAGTTCGCCCTCCACGAAGCCGAATTCGAACTTGGTATCGGCGATGATAATGCCTTTCGTCTCGGCATAGCGGGATGCCCGCGTATAGATTTCGAGTGTGAGGTCGCGCAAGCGCCTGGCGAGGTCCTCGCCGATCAGCGAAACCACGTGCGCGAACGACACGTTTTCGTCGTGGCCCGTCTGGGCTTTGGTCGCAGGCGTGAAAATGGGTTCGGCCAGTTTGTCGCTCTCGCGCAATCCGGCGGGCAGCCTGATGCCGCATACCGTTCCGTGTTCCCGGTACTCTTTCCAGCCGGAGCCCGAGATATAACCGCGCGCCACGCACTCGATCTCGATCATTTGGGCGCGCTTGACCAGCATGGAGCGGCCCTCCAACTGGCCGCTGAATCGGGGAAGCGGATCGGGATATTCGGCGATGTTGGCGGTGAGCAGATGGTTGGCCGTTACGTCTCGCAGAAAATCGAACCAGAAAAGCGAAAGCTGGGTCAGCACGCGGCCCTTTTCCGGGATGCCCGTGGCCAGCACGTAATCGAAAGCGGAGATGCGGTCGGTGGCCACGATGAGCAGGCCGCCATCCACGCTGTAAACATCCCGTACCTTGCCGCGCGCGTAGCGCTCCACGCCGGCGAGATCGGTTTCCAGGAGGATTTGATTTGCGGTGAACTTCACTGTGCCTTCAGGTTTCAATCGGGGGAGTAAACCAAATGATAACCCGTCTGGCCGGATTGTCAATGCGTTTTAATGGTGCGGAGGTTTGCGGAGGTGTTGAACCGAACCGCCGGGCAAAACGGTTCGGCCGCAGATCCGCGCAGCGGCCGGAAAGCCTGGGGCCTGCGTCAATGCCTCAGGGGACCGGCGACGTCGCCCAAGGCCGCCAGCGTTCTTCTGGCGGTCGCTTCCATATCGGAGCGCGATTTTCTCCAGTCCGTGTCGCTTACGTTAGGCGGCTTGCGGTCGGCTGCGAAGAACATCGGCAAGCCGTCCAACAACTGTTGTGCCGCCTGATAGCCCGCCCTCACTTGGGCGTTACTGGGGTTAGGCACGTTGGTAGCGTTCACCGTCACCAGATAGAGGACTACCAGGACTTGTTGCGGATCCTGGAACACAGCGGGCAGATTTTTCGCCATCAACTGCGATCCAAATTCCACGACGCGCGCCGCCTGCGCCGGTTTGACGCGCGCATAGGCCTGGACGTACAAGTACAGCCGATCGTCAATGAAATCCGAGCGCGGATATCGCTGCGACCACGTTTCCAGATCCTGAATCTGCCTGGCGGGGTCGTTCGTGTCGCGCAGTACGGCATTGTAGAGTTCGGATTCACCGGAGTTTCGGAACCGCTTCTGCGGAGAAGGCTCCACGCGCGGAGGCTCGGTTGGGGTATGGCGGTTGGATCGGGTATTCGCACTGGCCGTCCCAGTACCGGTTGGCGGGGATGCCGGCTTCGCGGCCGGTCTGTCGCGCTCGCTGGCTGGCGAAGGTGCGAGAACATAGCCTGTATAGACCGGCATCGGCACCACCACCGTTTCGGGCGGAGGCGCTTCCGCCGGTGGGGTCACGATGATTACCGGCGGAATCGGACGGGCTGGCCGCGCGGGCACCGGCGGAGGCAGCGGTAGGGGCGCCGGTTCATCCTCGTACGTCACACCTCTCAGTACCGGAGTTACGCGCGTACTGCCGGCGCGCAGTACCGGCCGCGTGGCGTCCAGTCGCGAGGACGCGAATACTGGGGACGGCATCCCCACCACGAAGCCGGCGACTTCCAGCGGCTCCTTCGGCGGCTCGCCGAATCCCGCCGGATCGATGACGCGCGCATCCTGCTGAAATCCGGCAAAGGTGGTGTTGATCTTGTAGAACTGCTCGGGCCGCGCGGACGGGGACCACTCTTCTCCGGGCGCCAGCGGGCCCCAGCCGGACAGCTTGGCGCCGCGCAGCCAGTAGACATCGCCGGGCTTGAAGACGGTGCTGACCGAGGGCGCCCATACCCAGCCGAGCCGTTCCGTGCGCTGCCAGCGGCCGTAGTGATAGGGCAGCCATCCCCACTTGTCGTCGCTCACCCAGGTGTAGCCGAGAGTGTCATACCAACGCCAGCGGCCTTGCTGGAACGGATACCAGCCTTCCTCCTGCTTGGGTTTCCAAACGGCGCCGAGGTCGTCGGTCTGCACCCACTCGCCGCCGGTGTCGAGATCCACCAGGCCGTAGCGGCCGAGCACGTGGCTGGCCGAAGGCGAACCGGCCACGGCCTTGTCGCGCTGCCCGCTCCACTGGTCGAGTTGCATGGCCGCCACCTCGCGATCCAGAAAAAACCGCGCCGTATTGGCCGGTTCCACGCGCACCGTTTGCCCTTCGTGCAGATCGATCTCGGCGGCGGGCGACGAAAAGCGTACCGAGCCCTCCAGAACAGCGATGCGGCTGAAGTGATCGGCGGCTTCCAGGCGCACGCGCGCGCGGCGCAGGAAGGTGATCTGCGCGCCCGGGACGGCCAGCGACAAGGCGTCCTTGTCTTTGGGCTCACCGGTGAAATAACAGAGGCCCCGATCGAGCGAGAGCAGTGTGACCCGCTGCCCGGTGGAGAGGCGCGCGTAGTCGGAGATTTCGCCCTGGCTCTCGGGCCCAAGACGCCACGCGCTGCCTTCATCGAGCTCGATTTCGAGGCGCGACCCCGCCGGCGTTCGCAGCCACGCCGATTCCACCAACGGAAGGTTGCGCTCGGCCTGAATCCAGACATCGGCTGCCGTGAGTTGGACCTCGACCGAGCCTTCGAATTCGCCCAACCGCGCGTAACGGGCCTGGCCCGCCATCAGCGCGGCCGGAACCAGCAACAGGGTGATGAGTCTCATGCTTGTCTTCCCGAGTATCGCTCAACAGTGTGACGATGGGGTAGGCGAGGGCGTGGACTCTAAACAACGCAGGCCATGAGGCCTGTGCCACGCTACTTCTTCGCGCCGGTGGTTGTGGTATCGGTCTTCCCCGCATCGGTCTTCGCCGGTGCGGCCGCGGGAGCCGGCTTGCTGTCCGAGGACTTGGACTCAGGCTTGGGCTCTGACCGGCCGTTGTGTGAAGGTGCTACTTTCGGACCCTCCACTTTCGGAACGTCAATCGGCATCGCCCGCGGCTTGATCTCCGGCGCATGTACCGGCGGCGGAGGAGGCGCGGCTGGCCTGGGTTCGTGGTGAACTTGCCGGGAATCCCCGGGCCGCGGTTCCACGCCTGGAACCTCCGCCGGCTTCACGCGCGGACGGGTAGAAGGCGTCTGCCCGCCGGCGCTGGCGGGAGCCGTCCCTCCGGCCGAGGCAGGAAGCGGCGGCTGTGTCGGCCCCGATGCCCTGGGAATCGGATATCGGCGCGCATAGTCGGGATTGCCCGGCGGGGTCACCACGATGATGCCCGGATACATCGGCGGACTCGGATAGCCGATTGGCGGCGGGGGCTGAGGCGCTTGCGGGTCTGGTGGCGGGACTGATGCGGAGGCGTCGTTCAAATTCGGGTCGGTTACTGGCGGCATCGGTTCGGGAGGCGGCGGCGCCACCGTGTCCTCAAAGGTCACGCCCGGAATACTCGGTGCCACGCGGGTGGCACCCACGCGCAACATCGGACGGAGCGCTTCGAGTCTCGCCGCCGGGAAGGCCGGGGACGGAAGGGCCAGCGTGAAAGCCGCGGCCGACAGTGGATTCTGCGGACGCACCGGCAGACTGGCTGGGTCGATCACCCGCGCGTCCTGTCGGAAGGCGGCGAAGGTCGAGGCGGCCTCGGAGTAGAGTCGCGGAGTGGACGAAGGCGACCAGTTTTCGGCCGGCGCCAGCGCGCCCCATCCGGCAAACCTGGCGCCGCGAATCCAGTAGACATCGCCCGGCTTGAAGATCTGACTGGGCGAAGGCACCCACACCCAACCGTTGGCGTCAGTGCGTGACCAGCGGCCGTAGTGATACGGCAGCCAGCCCCAGGATTCGTCGCTCACCCAAGTGTACCCGAGGTTGTCGTACCAGTGCCAACGGCCCTTTTGGAATGGCGCCCATCCTTCGGCCGCAACGGGCTTCCACACCAGCCCGAGGTCGGTGGTTTGGATCCACTGGCCGCCCGTGTCGAGATCTTTCACGCCGTAACGCTGTGCCACGCGGGCAATCGAAGCCGGCGACTCCAGGGCTTTGTCCCGGTCTTCGCTCCAGCCGTCCAGCGCCAGCGCCGTAAGGTTGCGGTCGACTTCGAAGGCGGCGGGGTTAGCCGGCTCCACGCGCACGGACTGGCCTTCGTGCAGGTCCATCTCCGCCGACGGAGAAGATATCCGGACCATGCCCTCGATGACGGAGATGCGGCTCCAGGTGGTGCTGGCCTCCAGGCGCACACGGGCTCCGCGAATCAATACGATCTGCGCCCCGGGCACGGCCAGGCTCAGTGCGTCGTTGCCGAGGGGCTCTCCCGTAAAGTAGGCGATGCCTCGGTCCAGCGAGAGCAGCGTGACGCGCTGGCCGGTGGATAGGCGCGTGTAATCGGAGATTTCGGCCTGGGAATCTGGTCCCATGCGGCAGGCGCTGCCCTCATCGAGCTCGACTTCGACCTTCGACGCGGCGGCCGTGCGTAACCAGGTGGACTCGGTGAGGGGAAGGTTGCGCTCGGCGGCCGTCCACGGATCAGCCGCGTGCAGCTGAACGTCTACCTTGCCCTCGAACTCGCCCAAGCGGGCATATCGGGCCTGCCCTGCGATCAGGGCGGCCGGAATCAGGAACAGCGAAAAGCGCTTCATTGGGAACCCCGCAACAACCCTGGTGGGCAGCTTCCCAGTCTGCCCAATCCGAACCGTGGCGGGTGGGAGACCCGTAAGTGCTCCAACCTGCGCCTCCACATGAATTCAGCTTACTAGTGACGTTACGAGTTTACCAGGAGTTGCAGGTAAAATCGGGCTATGACGGAGAAAACCCGGGGACAGGCGCTGCTCGATCACATCGCGAGCCTGCCGCACGGCCGGGGCAATTTCAAGCAACTGGTTCGCGAATTGGGAGCCAAGGGCACACAGCGCGATGAGTTGGAAGCCGCGCTGGCGCGTCTGACCGCGCTTGGCGACCTGATCGAGCTACGTTCCGGCCAATATGCCGTGACGGCCCAAAGCCGCGAATTCGCGGTGGGGCGGTTGAATATGCACCGCGATGGTTACGGATTCCTCATCTCGGAACGCCCGCTCGATCGCATCCAGGGCGACATCTTTATTCCGCCCGAATCGGCGGAGAAAGCCATGCACGGCGACCGCGTGGTGGTGCGGATTGCGCGCATCGAACAGGACGGGCGCGCCGACGGCGAGATCGTCAAAGTGCTGCGCCGGGCGCACCCCACCGTGGTCGGCGAGTTTCGCATCGGCCGCCGCGGCCAGTACGTGGTGCCGCACGACGAGCGCATTCAGCAGTGGATCGACATCCCCGAGGGCATGGAATTTCCACCGGCTGTTGCATCCGTAGACAGGATCGGTGTCACCCCACCCAAAGTCGAGTCCGTGGCCGAGTTGGCGGGCATGGTGGTCAACGTGGAGCTGCTGGAGTATCCGGAGCGGGGGTCGAACCCGGTGGGCCGCGTGATCGAGATCCTGGGCCACCCGGACGATTTTGGCGTGGACGTCGAGATCGTGATCCGCAAGCATCATCTGCCGCACCAGTTCCCGCCGGAAGTCGTCGAACAGGCGCAGGCCGTTCCGGACGCGATTGCCGCCGAAGAACTCCGCGGCCGCCGCGATTTCCGCGAGTTGGACATTGTCACCATCGATGGCGAGACGGCGCGCGATTTCGACGATGCCGTATGGGTGGACCGCCTGGCTAACGGCAATTACGCGCTCCAGGTTCACATCGCCGACGTGAGCCACTACGTGCGGCCGGGGACGCCGATCGATTTCGAAGCACGGTTGCGCGGCACCAGCGTTTACTTTCCGGACAGGGCAGTGCCCATGCTGCCCTTCGAGCTTTCCACCAACATCTGTTCGCTGGTACCGCAGGCCGACCGGCTGGTGCTTTCGGCGCTGCTGGAGATCGATCATCAGGGCGCGGTGGTGGCCCAGGAGTTCACCGCGGGCGTGATCCGCAGCGTGGAGCGCATGACTTACACCAACGTGCACAAGCTGCTGGAAGGCGACGCCGGATTGCGCCAACGCTACCAGCCGCTGGTGGCCCGCTTCGAGCTGATGCAGGAACTGGCGCTCATCCTCAACCGCAAGCGCGTGCGCCGCGGCTCGATCGATTTCGACCTGCCGGAGCCGCTGATCGAATTCGACGAGTGGGGCGCCATGACGGGCGTGAAGCGGGCGCCGCGCAACATCGCGCATCGCCTGATCGAGGAATTCATGCTGGCGGCCAACGAGGCGGTGGCGGCGCACCTGCACGAACATACCGAAGTCTCGATCTACCGCATCCACGAACAGCCCGACCCGAAACGCGTCATGGAATTCGAGGAGATCGCCGCGCATTTCGGCTACTCGCTGGGCATTGGCGCCATTCCAGTGAAGAAGTTCAGCTTCACGGACAAGCGCCGCGACGGGTCCAAGAAGCGCAGCGACGTCATCCTGCCGCGCGGCGACCTCAACATTTCGTCGCGCCATTACCAGAAGCTGGTGGCCAGGATCGAGGGCAAGGCCGAGGAGCGGATCCTGAGCTACCTGATGCTGCGGTCGCTGCGGCAGGCGCGCTACAGCACGGACAATGTGGGCCACTTTGCGCTGGCGGCGGATACGTACACGCATTTCACCTCGCCGATCCGCCGTTATCCGGATTTGATCGTGCATCGGCTGCTGCGCGCCGTGTTGACCCGGCGGGACGCCGGACTGGCCGCTGAGTTGCCGCGCATCGCCGACGAGTGCTCGCAATCCGAACGCCGCGCCGCCGATGCCGAGCGCGAACTGGTGGAGTGGAAGAAGGTGAAGTTCATGGCGGAGCGCGTAGGCCAGGATTTCGACGCGTTGATTATCAGCACGGCGAAGTACGGACTGTTCGTGGAACTGGCCGACCTCTTCATCGAAGGCCTGGTGCCCATCGATACGCTGCCCGGCGACGAGTACGCATTTCAGGAAAACGTGCGCAAGATTGTTGGCAAGCGCACGCGCCGCGAGTTTTCGATAGGCGACGGCGTGAGGGTGGTGCTGGACCGCGTGGACGCCAACGAGCGCAAGCTGCAATTTTCCATTCTGGAAGAGACGCCGAAGCGGCGGAAGCCGCGGCGGTGACTCGCCGGCCACGTCCTCCAGATCGAGACGATGCTCTATGGCTTCTGCCACCGCATAAAAAGGAAATAAGGAATACGCGCAAGCTTGCCGAAACGGTGCGATCTCTGCAATTCCTCACTGGTCACGCTCGGCTCACCGAATTCGCGAAGGCTCATGCCGTGCCTGATGGGCGCAAGCATGTAATCTTCCAGGGGACGATGACGGCGAAGCACCGGCGAGCGGAATGCTGCCGTGATCATCGAATTCCAGCTGACACGCTCAAAGTAACGATCGACTGCAAAGACCTGAAGCCCATCCGCGCGATCGCGAATCCACCCCGACACCGGGGCTGAAAAACAAGGATGGGTGATACTCATCACGAGCTCGCCTCCGCTGCACAAGACACGATAGATTTCCCGGATCGCACCCTCATAATCTTCGACGTCCATCAGACTCATGGCTGCAACCACCAGATCGAAGCGGTTGGATTCGATTCCGTTGAGCGCGCTTGCGTTCGTGTGTACAAACTGCGAGTTCAGCGCATCGGCTTGGGCACGCTGTCGCGCCACCGCGATCAGCCGTCCGCTTCCGTCTACGCCGATTACGCGCGCTCCGCGCCGCGTCAGTTCGCGCGCGTACCCGCCTTCGCCGCATCCAAGGTCGAGAATCGCTTTGCCTTCAACATTGCCGAGCATCGCGAACATACGCGGCATCAGGTAATCATTGCGATAATCGTTTTGGTCGGCGTGTGCAACCCAATCCTCCGCAACGAGGTCCCAGCAACGGGTTGAGCTGTCCTCATGAAACCGGGAGGTGTGGGAGCCTGTGTAGCGTCGCAGAGCCCAGCGATGGCTCTCGTGCGAAAGCAGGGTGACGGCATCATCGAGAGTAACCCACCGGAGCTCGTGATCCTGTTCGTGCGCGAGGACTTGGCCGATCAGTTCGGCTTCAAAGAACTCACACTGTTTCTCAAAGCAGGCGGCTTCTTCAGCGGAATAGACTATTTCAATAGCCTTCCCTATCGAGGCTCGCGGTTTCAAAATCAGACCACCTTCTTCCTTTGCCTCCCGCTCTACTGCCGCGTCTGAGGTTTCCCCAGCTTCGACACCTCCGCCGGGCAGATAATATCCTCGCGGCGTTTTTACCAGTGCGAATTCGCCGCCGGCAATTTGCACCAGCGCGTATGCACTCGGCCGCACAATATAAGAACAACCCTCCACACGGGTTCCGAATACCGGCAAGTCCGTTAGAGACTCTTCTGGCATTTTTCCACCGCCATGGTACTATAACGCCGCGCCACAGGCGGGCCATTTCCACGCTCATGTGTCAATCCGATCGCCCCTTTGGTTCGATTGCCGGTGCCCCAACAGGCTGCTAGACTGATCGACGGCACCGGCGAACTCCGATGAGCGCGATTCAACTCGAACCCAGCGACCTGATCGAGATCCCGGGCGGCGAGTTCCTGATGGGACAGGAGAACGGCCGCGATGAGGAGCGGCCGGTCCATCGGGTCCGCGTTTTGCCATTCCACCTCTGCCGGTTTCAGGTGACCAACGCGCACTACGATCTGTTTCGTAAGGCCACCATGCGCGAAAAATCGGAGTATCGCGACCGGGCTGAATTCTCAGGCGCCACGCATCCCGTGGTGGCCGTGAACTGGTTCGATGCGGTGGCGTACTGCCACTGGCTCTCGGCGGCATGGCAGAGGCATGTGCGGCTGCCAACCGAGGCCGAATGGGAATTTGCCGCGCGCGGCGGCATGGAGCAGAGGCTTTATCCGTGGGGCGATGGCGGGTTCGAAACTCGCGCCGATTACGCGTCCCGCTGGCGTCACGGTCCGGAACCGGTGGCCACGGCGCAGCCGAACGGGTACGGCTTGTTCGACCTGTGCGAGAACGTGCACGAGTGGTGCAGCGATTGGTACGACCCGGGCTATTACGGGGTATCGCCCCTCGAAAATCCACCCGGTCCGGCGCATGGCGCGCGGCGGTCGTCGCGTGGCGGCGCGTGGAGGCATCATATTAAGGTGGCGCGCTGCGCCGCCCGCAGCAGCATTCCGCCCGAGTTCCGATACGCCGACTACGGGTTCAGAATCGCGGTATAAAGCCGGGTGGCTCGCGCTAGACGATGACCGTTTGCCCAAACGCAACACGAACAACGAGCAGGATGCAAATTCTTGCGGACGCCTCCTTTCACTACGTCGACTGCGCGAGCAACAGCCAGGAATGGCGGTGTTACGCTGAGTTGTTGGAACCGCGAGATGCCGAACCCGAAGATGCCGCCGCCATCGTTCGCATTTACAACGAAGGCATTCTGGACCGTATGGCCACCTTTGAAACTCGTCTGAGGAACGCGGCGGACGTTCGCAAGTGGTTCGACGGGAGGCATCCGATAGTCGTGGTGGAAGATGCCGGCGAGGTCGTCGCCTTTGCCGCCACATCGGACTACCGGCCGCGCGAGTGCTACGCCGGAGTCGCCGAGTTCTCCGTGTACGTGGGCCGCGGCGCGCGCCAGCGGGGGGCCGGTAGACTCGCGCTGGACGCGTTGATTCGCGCATCGGCCGAAGCTGGCTTCTGGAAACTGGTCTCACGCATCTTCGTCGAAAACCAGGCCAGCATCGGATTGTGCCGGAAGCTCGGTTTCCGTGTCGTCGGCATCTACCAGAAGCACGGTCAGTTGGACGGCGTCTGGCGTGATGTCGCGATCGTGGAAAGGCTGCTGCCGTAATACCCGCGCTACACGATGACCATCTTGCCGACGCCGTCTTCGTAGTGCTCGGTCAGCCGGAAGGCCTGGGCAATCTGGTCCAACCGCCGGGTGTGGGTGACCAGCGGCGCGAACCACGCGGCACGGCCCACCAGCAACTCCCGCGCTGCCTCGGTCTCATGATTCGATCGCCGCACGTTGAAGAGGGCCAGTTCCTTGCGCCGCATCGGCGAGACCTCGAAGGGCACGAGCGGGGCCGAATGAATGCCGGTGATTACCACGCGGCCCCCGTTCCTCACCGCGCGGATCGCCCAGTTGGTGGTGTGTTCCTTGGTGGCGCAGTCGATGGCGCAATCCACGCCGCGATTCGCGGTATCGGACTGGATCTGGTGGACGGCGTCCACTGCGTTGGGGTCGACCACGGCGTCGGCGCCCATGTGCTTTGCCATCTCGCGCCGATGCGCCACGGGTTCGACCGCCCAGATGCGGCCCGCGCCCGCGATTTTGAGGCAGGCCAGCGTCAGCAGCCCGATCGGTCCCGCGCCAAACACCGCCACCGTTTCTCCGAGCTGAATCGCGGCGAACTTCATCGAGTGCATCGCCACGGCCAGAGGCTCCACGATCGTAGCAAGCTCCAACGACAGCTCCTGGGGAATGGCGCACAGGTTGGCCACCGGCAGGTTGACGAACTCGCGGAAGAATCCCGGCGTGCCGGGGTTGCTCAAGAACCGGAGGTTCTCGCAGACGTTGTGATGCCCGGCGCGGCAGAACTCGCAATGGTAGCAGTAGAGCGCCGGCTCCAGCGCAGCGCGATCACCCCGCGCCCAACCCGCCACGCCCGGGCCGGTCTTCACCACCGTTCCCGCAGGCTCGTGGCCGAGTACCATCGGAAACTGGCAGGGGGTGTCGCCGACGGCGCCCTCGGAGTACGAGTGGATGTCGGAGCCGCAAATGCCGACGGCATTGGCGCGCACCTGCACTTCACCCGGGCCGGGGTCTTCGATACTCTGATCAGTCAGGCGGAATTCCCGGGGGGCAATCAGTTCGGCAACCAGCATGGGGGTCTGTTCACCACCATTGTAAAATAGAGGCGCATGCTGAATTTCCGCGAGTTCCAAGCCGGCCCCGATCCGTTTGGCCGCGAGGTTACAGTCTTCTTCAAGTGGCTGCAGACAGCCATCTCGATTCGCCACGCCGACACGGTGGATGTGAAGTTCGTGCTGGTGGACGGCGACGGCGGGCGTGCCGAAAAGACCGTGGCGATGCCCCACGCCGATCTTCTGCAGGTCAGCCGCGAGTCGGGCCGGCCCATGGACGACCCCTGGTGTTCCCGCCTCGCGGCTACGCACTTGCTCCACCTGGTGGCCACCGGCGAGGACATGGAGAAGGACTTGGTGACCGTAGTTCCAGCAGATCTCAAACGCTACGCCGCGGAAATCGCCGCTTCCGAAAAGTCCGAGGTAAGGGCGCGGTAGAAAGGTAACTGCGCCTCAAGCAGCGAACATCGCGGGCGCATCCATGACTGTCAGAATCGTTCCAAGCAATTGGGCTTTTCTGACCGGCTTGCGCAGATAGCCCCGGACATGTCCCGCCGGCCCAATTTCACTGCCGCGCCCTTCGGAGTCGGAGGACAGGAAAACCAGTCGGACCTTGGGATAGCTCTCGTGCAGGGAGTGCAATATGCGCGGATCGTGTGCCGGCACGTTGCCCACGTCGATGATCGCCAGATCGATCGGTTCGCCACGCCGCGCGAATTCTTCAACCGATGTAGCCCGGGTTGGAACAGTCAACACGCGAAAATCAACCTTCTCCATCAGCGACGAAATGACCTTCAGCTCCGAGAGTTCGTCGCAGACTACAAGAACGTTCTTTTGCCGCTTTGACGTAACCATATAAGTCAATTCTACCTTGAATTCGCAACCTCTCATATCAATAAGCGATCGATGAGTATGAGAACCGAAGAGAAAACTACTCTGCCTGTTTCATGTCTCGGTGTCAAGCTCCAGCTCGTTGTAATCGTTCTGTAACAAACCAATTAGGGGTGGCTCGCCATGATAAGATTTGGGCATTCCTTGATGTTGAATTCCATTACACGCAAGGCATTTGCCGCCGTATCTTTCATCATTGTTCCCCCACTGCTGGTACTCAGCCTTCGCCTCGGGGGCGACCACGCGCTGTGGCTGGCGCTTGCGGCTACCGTTCCCGGAATTCTCACGACTTTTTTTGTTGCCCGATCCATCGCAGGACAGGTCCGCCACCTTACCAGATTCGTCAATCGCATGCTGGATCCGAATCTGGTTCAGGCCGAATTGGGAAAGGGCGACGATGAATTGGGCTCTCTGGCGTCAGCCATGGGTGAGATTGCTCCCAAAATTGACGACCTCGTCAATCGGCTGAGGACGGAGCTGACACGGCGTGAGGCGATTCTGGCGAGCATGACCGAGGGTGTGATTGCGGTCGATGCCAAACTCAACATCACGTTCTGTAATAAGGCCTTTGTTCAAGCGGTTGGCGAACCGGACATTGTAGAAGGCGGAGCGCTGATCCGGGCCGTCAGAGAGCCCCTGCTTTTTCAGATCCTGAAAGAGGTCATCGATTCCGGGGAAACGATTCGCCGGCGGTTGCGGCTCTCGGTTCAGAACGGCCATTCCTTCGACGTCTGCGCAAGCCCACTACCCCATACGACGTCGCGGGGCGCCATCGCGGTTCTGTACGATGTCACGCCGAGCGAAAGGCTTGACCGGGTCAGGCGCGACTTCATCGCGAACGTCTCGCACGAGTTCCGCACCCCGCTGGCAACCATACGAGGGTACGCGGAAACGTTGCTGGACGGAGGTCTCGAAGACAAGGAGAACTGCCGGAAGTTCGTTGGAGTGATCCTGGCGAACGCGATTCGGCTGAACAACATTGCCGCCGATCTTCTGACACTGTCCGAGTTGGAAGACGGGAGGCCCGAGGCGGAAGCCGGACCCATCCTGGTGGCGGACGTGATCGGCGGAGCCACGCGCGCGGTGGAACCAGCGGCCAACCTTGCCGGAGTTCGAATCCAGTCCCACGAGTTCCCGACCGCCTACGTTTGGGGCCACCGAATTCGCTTCGAGCAGGCGATTGTGAACCTGCTGGACAATGCCGTGAAGTTTAACCGGCCGGACGGCGAAGTCCGAATCCGCGTGGCGATGCGGTCCGGAGGAGAGGTTGAGATTTCCATATCGGACACGGGGATCGGGATTCCCAGTCACGACCTGGCCCGGGTTTTCGAGCGATTCTACCGGGTGGATAAGGCGCGTTCCCGGCAAGTGGGAGGAACCGGCTTAGGGCTTTCGATCGTGAAACATGCAGTGCAGCAGATGAACGGATCGGTGACCGTGGAGAGCGAGCTTGGTTGTGGGTCCAGATTCACACTCGTGATACCTGCCGGGCCCGCTTCCAATCGTGTTTCTTAACCAAGTCGTCATCGTATTTTTATATCCGCCCCGTATCCTCTACGCTGAGTCCCCGATGTGCAGCAGCAAGCGCAAGGTGTGCCGGTGGGGTCCGCTCCAGCACTTGCGCCCTGAGATTAGAAACAAATAGAAACACAACCCTGAAGGAAGGATTGCGAATGAAATCGAGAAGAGCAGGCATCATACTATCCTGTCTGGCGTTTGCCTCTGTGACCCCAGGGTGGGCTGCCGACCCTGTATCAGCGCCAGCCGGCGGCGCGAAGACCGATACCGCCGTCGAACTGGAGCGGCTGAAGAATCTCCTTGCCAAACAGCAGCAGCAGATCGAATCTCTGCGAGCCAGTCTGGCGGAGCAGAAGAAGCTGCTCGAACAGCTTGGCGCTGCATCTGCGGCCGCGCCGATCGAACACGTCACCCCCGCGGATCGGCTCATCGCATCGACTACCCCGATGGCTTTGCCGCCCGCGACCACTCCGGCGCCATCACCCAGGTTCGACATGCCATCGCCGCAGGCGCCGGCCGAGCCCGTCACTTCCCCGCTGCAGCTCAAGGTAGGGAACACCAGCATCATGCCGGTGGGCTTCATGGATATGACTGCGGTCTCGCGGTCGACCAATCCAGGGTCGGGAATCGGAACCAACTTCGGCAGCATTCCATACAGGAACACCCAGGCCGGAAGCCTGACGGAAACCCGTCTGAGTCCGCAGAACTCGCGCATCGGCATGCGCATGGACACCGGGTACAAGGGCGTCAATGTCCTGGGGTATTGGGAGTCTGACTTCCTGGGGCAGACCGGAGCTCCGCCCAACGGCGGTCTCGCGGTGAGCAGCAACCCCTACGTCTTCCGTCTCCGGCTGTATTGGGTTGACGTCACCAAAGGCAAGTTCGAATTCATGGGCGGGCAAGCGTGGAGCCTGATGACGCCGGGCCGAACGGGCATTTCCCCCCTTCCTGGCAACCTCTTCTACACGCAGGATATTGACGTGAATTACCAGTTGGGCTTGGTTTGGGGCCGTATCCCCGGTTTTCGCGGCACGTACCATTTCAGCCCGAAGGCGGCGTTCGCTCTGGCGCTGGAGAATTCCGAGCCGTATGTCGGCGGCGGAAACGGCGGCAGCGCCATCGTCGGTCCGGCCGCGATTTACGGGACGCCTAACGCGGTCTCGGGCGCGGTTCTGGGAGGCCAGATCAACAACGGCGCCAGCGTGATCACCGCCGCGGCCTTGCACCCCGATATCATCGCCAAGCTGGCCTTCGACCCCAGCCCGAAGTTTCACTTTGAAATCGCCGGCGTGGAAATCACCAACAAGTTCGCCAATCCAGTGAGCACACCCGCTTTCCAGACCGCCACGAAGGCCGGCGGCGGCGGCGCCGTCAACTTCAACGTCGAACTGGCCAAAGGCTTCCGCTTCTTCACTAACAACTTCTGGAGCGCGGGCGGCGGACGATATATCTTCGGCCAGGCTCCCGACTTCATGATCCGGGCCGATGGCAGTTTGTCTCTGATCCGCTCCGGATCCACCGTGACCGGTTTTGAAGCAACCGTCGGGAAGACCATGCCAACACTGCTATACGCCTACTATGGCGGTGTTTATATCCCCAAGAACATGGCCCTCGATGCCAACGGCACGACAAAGATCGGATACGGCAGCATCGCCAACGACGGCCAGAACCGGTCGATCCAGGAGATCACGTTCGGCACCAACACCACGCTGGCAAAAGACGCCAAGTGGGGTGCTCTGAACCTGATGTTCCAGTACTCTTATCTGCAGCGCAATCCCTGGCTGGTCACGGGCACTTCGCCCTCGAGCGCCAGCGCGTCCATGGGATTCGTCAACCTCCGCTACACGCTTCCGGGCTCAGCCCCACCACGAATCGAGTACAAGTAATTGCGTCAATTTACCATCGAACTTGAGAATCTCAATGACAAGCTGCTGCAGATGGGCGGTATCGTGGAAACCGCTGTCCGCCGCAGCACCCAGGCCCTCCTGGATCAGGATGAAAAGACCGCGACGCAAGTGATCCTGGAGCAGCCCCGGATCGCCCGCCTGGAAATGGAGATCGACGGCCTCGCCACCCGGCTGCTCGCGCTGCACCAGCCGGTCGCACGGGATCTGCGTCTGTTGACGGTTGCGCTCAAGATCAACGCCGATCTCTTCCGCATGGGTGAACTGGCGAAACACATAGCCGAGCGATCGCTGCCGTTAATCCGGCAGCGACTGGTCAAGCCGCCGGAGGAGATCGCCCAAATGGCTGCGCGGGTGGAGTCGATGCTTCTCATGTGTCTGCAGGCCTTCGTCAGTGGGGACGCCGGCATGGCGCGTTCCGTGCTCGATCTCGACGATGAAGTGGATACCCTGCGCGATGCGGTCTGTTCCAAGGTCCAGGAAGCGATGGCCAACGCACCGGAGTTGGTTCCGGCAGCAGTCGATCTCATATTCGTGGCCCGAGACATTGAACGCATCGGCGATCATGCTACCAACATCGCCGAGGATGTGGTTTTCCTGGTGAACGGGGAGGGTTTGCGACGTTCCGTCCAAATTCCCTAGCCGGTCGGCCGAACCGGCAAGATTTCATGGCTTCGTCACGGTTTTGTAATAAACGATCTGTTTGCCAACGGTATACTGTTGCCGACGAGAAGGAGAAAACGAGATGAGAAAACTTGGATTGTGTCTGGCAATTGCCACTCTGGCGCTCGCCAGCGCCGCTGTAGCGGCATTGTCGCTAACCGGGGCGGGTGCGACGTTTCCCTACCCGATGTACTCCAAGTGGTTCAACGAGTACCACAAGCTTCATCCGGATGCTGAATTCAACTACCAGTCCATCGGATCGTCGGGCGGCATCAAGCAGGTGACCGAGGGCACGGTGGACTTCGGCGCCAGCGATGGACCGATGAACGACCAGCAACTGGCCGAGTTCAAGGGTAAGCGGAAGTGTGACGTCCTCCATTTCCCGACCGTTCTGGGGGCGGTTGTGCCCACCTACAACATTCCGGGAGTCACCGGCGAACTGAACTTCACCCAGGACGCCCTTGCAGGGATTTTTCTCGGCAAGATCACCAAATGGAACGATCCGGAGATCGTCAAGGCGAACCCGGGCGTCAAGCTTCCCGCCAGCGATCTGGTCGTCGTTCACCGGTCTGATGGTAGCGGAACGACATACGTGTGGGTTGACTACCTCTCCAAGATTAGTCCCGAATGGAAGCAGAAGGTTGGCGTCGGAGGTTCCGTGAACTGGCCCGTTGGACTCGGCGGCAAGGGCAACGAAGGAGTATCGGGGCAAATCAAGCAGACGGAAAACTCGATTGGTTACGTTGAGCTGGTCTATGCCATACAGAACAAACTTCCCTATGGGAAAGTACGCAACAAAGGCGGCGTGTTTGTCAAAGCGGAACTGTCCAGCGTCACAGCCGCGGCGGCGGGTGCGGCTGCCAATATGCCGGAGGACTTTCGCGTCTCCATCACCGACGCTGCCGGCAAGGCTGCGTATCCAATCTCCAGCTTCACCTATCTCCTGATTCCGTCCAAGATCCAGGACGCGGCCAAGCAGAAGGCCATCAAGGACTTCCTTAAGTGGATGCTGGGCCCCGGCCAGAAAATGACGGAGGCCCTTACCTACGCGCAACTTCCCAAGCCCGTTGTCGCGCAAGAGGAAAAGGCCCTGGCGAAGATTCAATAAGGCCGGTCATGTCCACGGTTCCCGCGGTTAACCCAAGTGCCCTGCCTCCCGGCAGGGCACAATCTTTCGCCGGCCGATTGCGGGGCGGTGAGGAACTTGCCTACACCATTACAGTCACCGCGGCCGCCTCGATCCTCTTGATCACAGGTCTGATCTTTTATGAACTGTTCGCACAGTCCGCACTCACACGGCAGAAATTTGGCTGGGCGTTCCTTTTCACCAGCAAATGGGACCCGGTTGCGGGTATTTTTGGAGCTTTGCCGTTCGTCTATGGGACCGTGGTGACCTCGGTCTTGGCCTTGCTGATTGCCATTCCCCTGGGCCTCGGGGCAGCGATTTTTCTCGCGGAGATGGCGCCGGCCAAGATTTCCAATGCCCTGACCTTTCTCATTGAGTTGCTGGCCGCCGTTCCGAGCGTCATCTATGGTCTTCTGGGCATCTTCATTCTGGTGCCCGTCTTGCAGCACTCCGTGGTGCCGGCCCTGAAATCGGCACTCGGCGCCCTGCCTATCTTTCAAGGCGCGTTCTATGGCGTGAGCTACTTCTCCGCGGGTATCGTCCTGTCCATTATGATTGTGCCGTTCATTATCTCGGTTTCGCGAGAAGTGCTCCTGTCGGTTCCACGGGACCAGCGGGAAGCGTCCCTGGCGCTGGGCGCAAGCCAATGGCAAACGGTCTGGCGGGTGGTAGTGCCTAATGCGTCAACCGGCATCATGGGGTCCATCTTCCTGGCCTTGGCGCGTGCTTTGGGCGAAACCATGGCCGTCACCATGGTCATCGGCAATACGCCGCAAATCAAGGCGTCGCTGCTCGCGCCAGGCTACACCATCGCGGCGGTGATCGCAAACGAGTTCGCCGAAGCCACCGGCGATCTTTACACCAGCGCTCTGATTGAACTCGGACTCGTGCTTTTTGGCGTGACTTTCGTTCTCAATGGCCTGGCTCGTATAATGATCATGATGACGAGCCGGACGGGGGGCCACTAGTGAAGCCGTCATCGCTGCTGAAAAACGCCGTGAACTACACGATGTTCGGCTTTACGGGTCTTTGCGCGCTGATCTCCGTCGGCATTCTCTTCTTCATTCTTGGGTACCTCGTCTACCACGGGGCCGCATCGCTGAGCCTGTCGTTTTTCACCAACCTGCCGGCCCCGGTAGGAGAAGTCGGCGGCGGCATGGCCAACGCCATCGTGGGCAGCGGAAAAGTGCTGCTGCTGGCGACGCTGATCGGCATCCCCATCGGCTTCCTGGGCGGCGTGTACCTCTCGGAGTACAGCGAGAAGACCTTTGCATTCGTCATACGGTATACCACCGACCTGTTGAACGGCGTTCCCTCCATCGTCATCGGTATCGTAGTGTATGGGTTGGTGGTGCATCGGATGGGCCATTTCTCCACCTTCGCCGGCGGCGTGGCGCTCGGAATCATGATGATTCCCATCTCCGTGCGCAGTACGGAAGAGTTTCTGCTGGCGGTGCCGCAGTCTCTACGCGAGGCCGCATTGGCACTGGGCGCCCCGAAGTGGAAGGCGATCGTCACGGTGGTGATCCCGGCCGCCATGCGCGGTATTATCTCGGGTACCATGCTGGACCTGGCGCGGGTTGCCGGAGAAACCGCGCCGCTCCTGTTCACTGCCTTGGGCAACCAGTTCTGGAGTCCCGGATGGAATTCGCCCTCGGCCACACTGCCCGTGATGATCTATAGCTACGCCATCGCTCCTTATGATGATTGGCATCGCCAGGCATGGGCCGCGGGTTTTGTCTTGCTCACGCTGGTGCTCCTGATCAACATCACCGCCCGGCTGGCACTGTCGAAAGGAACCTATGTCCCCAGAGGCTAAACTTCAAACCCCAAAATCAGACGCGTCTTTGGCGGCACCAAATAAGGTCAGTTCGCCCACCCCCATGAAGATCACGGCGACCAATATCAACTTTTACTACGGTACGTTTCAGGCCCTGCACGATATCAATCTCGAGTTTCGCGAAAACCAGATCACCGCGTTGATCGGACCGTCCGGATGCGGAAAATCCACCTTCCTGCGGACTTTGAACCGAATGCATGAAACCGTGCGTGGCAGCAGACTGGAAGGCCAAATCATGCTCGACGGGCAGAACCTTCTCGAGGAAGATGTCAATGCCATCCGCCTCAAGGTGGGCATGGTTTTTCAACGTTCCAATCCATTCCCCAAGACGATCTTTGAGAACGTTGCCTACGGGCTGCGCGTCAACGGTTTCAAGGGCGGGAAACAAGGCATGGAGGAAGTCGTGGAACGCAGCCTCGGAAAGGCTGCGCTTTGGGACGAGGTGAAGGACAAGCTTCATCAGTCGGCGTTTGGCCTGTCGGGTGGCCAACAGCAGAGATTGTGCATCGCGCGGGCGCTGGCGGTGGGACCGGAAGTGCTCCTGTTGGATGAACCCTGCTCCGCCCTGGACCCAATCGCAACCGCCAAGATCGAGGAACTGCTTTTCGCCCTCAAGCCGGAATGCACGATTGTCATCGTTACGCACAACATGCAGCAGGCCGCCCGCGTCTCCGACTTCACGGGATTCTTCCTCCTCGGCAAGATGATTGAGTTCGATTCGACCAATGTGATCTTCCAGAACCCGAAGAAGACCCAGACCGAGGATTATGTCACGGGCAGGTTCGGGTAAGAATAGAGGCACGTGCGACGGGTACGGCCAGAGGGGGAGCTAGGCAGTGCGTCACTTTAGCATCGAACTGGAAGAATTGAATCACAAGCTGCTTCAAATGGCGGGACTGGTTGAGTCCGCAATCAATCGCAGCATACGTTCCTTAATTGAGCAAGACCGGGAACTGGCACAGCAGGTGATCCGCGACGAACCGCAGATTAACCGGATGGAGATGGAAATCGATGGGTTGGTCACCCGCCTGCTTGCCCTCCGGCAGCCGGTGGCTCGCGATCTTCGCTTCTTGACGGCGGCCCTCAAAATCAACACTGACCTGGAGCGCATCGGCGATCTGGCCGACCACATCGCAGTGCGTTCGCTATCCCTCATGCATCACCCGCTGGTCAAGCCGATGACCGACATTCCTAAAATGGCCTCGCTGGTGCAATCGATGCTGCTCAAGTGTCTGGAGGCATTTGTAAAAGGGGACGCGGACCTGGCTCGAAATGTGCTTCTATCCGACGATGAAGTGGACCGGCTGCGTGACGCGGTCTACGGGGAATTGGTGGAAACCATGCAGCGCGATCCGGGCATTGTTTCGGCAGCCGTGGATCTCATTTTCGTCGCCCGGAACCTCGAGCGCATCGGCGACCATACCACGAACATAGCCGAAGACGTGGTCTTCCTCGTCAAGGGGATCGATGTCCGCCACCAAGCCGGGCAAGTGGAAAACGCGTGACCGTCCTGCGGCTTCCGAAACCTAGCCGGGAGCTTTCAGCGATCAGCGGTCAGCGTTCCACTGTTGAATCAACGCGGTCAGCATGCGCTTCAACTCCGTCGCGCGCTGTGACCGTTCCGCGGGATCTTTGGGCTTGATCAGTTCCCCATCGTGTAACGCGCCACGATATTCACCCCCTTCGCGTCAGCCGACCCCTCTCAGAACGGTCCTCGCCGTCAAGGGTTCACTACGCCGCGCGCAACAACGGCGCGCTCTTGACCGGGCCGTTCTGGAGCGCAACCTGAGATAAGGGGAAAGGCGGCGAGTGGAATTCCTTTGCGGACCGAATGTGAGAATTTGAGAATGTCGCCGGAGAATATCGTGGCCCATTACAACCTCGGTTGCTGCCGATGCGGGCAAATGTGCCGTCCAGAGTCTGAAACGGAACGAAATCTGCGCCGACAGCAAGAGCTGCGATGGTCGCGAGGACTTCGTGGAGATCTACAATCCAGGCGAATCGAAACTCAGGGCTTGGGAGAATGCTAGGGCGAAATTCGCAAAGCTCCAAAAATGGATCTGCATCGCTTGTGGGCTCTGTGAAGCAGGCAAAAGCAGGCGAGATCTAATTGCGAAGGACAACGGCTTTTGGCCCCCGGCTAGGTCGAGGTCTGAGACGGCTTCACGTCAGACCGGATTGTCTGATGACTGGACGACTCGCTCGAA
>Ga0075019_10000280_pt1 | contig 29268 bp, 29 predicted proteins | sample ColStrG_CSR_2013_FD_71473 | JGI IMG/M metagenome (GOLD analysis project Ga0075019, IMG submission 71473) | Freshwater sediment microbial communities in response to fracking from Pennsylvania, USA - Cold Stream Run_MetaG_CSR_2013 | ecosystem: Environmental > Aquatic > Freshwater > Creek >...
CGCGCTCGCCCGCGCTGGCTCCTGGCCGACCATCCGCGGGCCCGCCGAGCCGGGCAGGACAAGCGGGCGGGGCAGGTGCAGGCTTTCGTGCACATATACCCAGGGGGGTATATAGTGCGGGGAGCGAGGGCAGCCACACGGCCCTCGTGGGACGGCCCGGGATCAGCCGGGTCGACCCTCTCGCCGCACCGCTACCTGGAGGGCAGTTCCGATGTCGAAGAATGTCAGCACCGTGGATCGTGTGGTTCGGCTCGTCGCCGGCGCCGTCGCGCTCGGCGTGGCCGTCGCCGTCGGGGCGTCGACGGTCGCGGGCATCATCCTGGCGGTGCTCGCCGCGGTCCTGGTCGTCACGGCGGCCGTGGGCTTCTGCCCGCTGTACCGGGTCCTGGGGATCAGCACCGTGGCCCGTCGCGGCGTCGCCACCCCGTCCGGGCAGCCCCGCTAGCCGTCGGCCACCCGCCGGACGTGAGCGAGCGGAGGCGTCCCGTCACCGCGCGGCGGCGGATCCGGGCCGAAGGTCCCGACTTCGCCCTGAGGACTACGGACCCTTCCCCCCAGGTACCCCCACGGGTATACCGTGCCGAGAGATCGGGAGGAGGCGCGCGATGACCACGCACAGTTCTGCAGCGGCGACGTCCGACCTGCTGGCCGACCTCCTCACCCAGGCGGAGGGGGACCTCGTCGCCGCGACCAACGGGTCGTCCCTGTGCGCTGTGGGCCGGTCCGCGACGACGCCCGCGGTGAAGTACGCCGAGGGCCGGTGGGTGGCCCTGCGCGACGTCGCCCGCGGGGCCGACGGGAGGGACGGCACTCCCGCCGACGCGCTGAGCCGGGTCAGCGCCGAGTGGGCGCGACGCGGCGCCAGCGTGCGCACCCGCACCGCGGGTGAGGCGTGGCTCGCCTACACCACCGGGGGCACCGACGCCCTGGACGGACTGCGCCGGGCGTTGACCGAGGTGGCCGGCGATGCCCACTGAGTCCACCGCCGGGCTCGCCGGTGCCGACCCGGCACCCCGCCCGACGCTCGCCACCGTCGTCGCCGTCCCGGTCACCGCGGACGGGACGGTCGCCCCCGGCTGGGGTCGCGCCGGCCTCGTCGCCGTCGCCGAGGTGCACGCCGGCCAGCTCGTCAGCTGGCAGGTCCACCCGGTCGGCTGGGACGACCTGCACGACGAGGGGACCGAGGGTGCGCACCACGCGCGTATCGCACGGTTCCTCATCGACGAGCGCGTCGACGTCGTGGTCGTCGACCACATCGGCGCCGGCATGGTCCGGATGCTCACCACGATGGGGATCTCGGTGGCCAGCGGCATGACCGGGGACGCGAGGACCACCGTGCTTCGTGCGCTGCGGTCGCCGTCGCCGGCGTCGGACGGCACCCGCTCATGACCCACCCGTCAGCGCAGGATCAGGAGTCCCCATGGCACGTGTCGTCGTCCTAGGGGCCGGCATCTCCGGCCACACCGCCTCACTGCACCTGCGTCGCCGGCTGGGCAAGGAGCACGAGGTCGTCGTCGTGTCCCCCAACTCGAAGTGGAACTGGATCCCCTCCAACATCTGGGTGGGGGTGGGGAAGATGACCACCGAGCAGGTCACGTTCCCCCTCGCGCCGATCTACCGGCGCCAGCACATCACCTTCCACCAGGCGCTGGCGGTGGCCATCCACCCCGAGGGCGACGACGCCCACACCTCGCCCTACGTGGACATCACCTACACCGACCCCGCCCGCTCCGGGCAGCACGGCGAGCTGACGTACGACTACCTGATCAACGCCACCGGGCCGAAGCTGAACTTCGCCGCCACCCCGGGGCTGGGTCCGGACGGCCACACCGTCTCGGTGTGCACACCGGGGCATGCCGTCGCCGCGGCCGCGCAGCTCGGCGACGTGATCGCGCGGCTGCGCGCCGGGCAGCGCCAGACGCTGGTGGTCGGCGTCGGGCACGGCACCTGCACGTGTGAGGGCGCGGCGTTTGAGTACGCGTTCAACGTCGAGCACGAGCTGCGCCAGGCCGGGGTGCGCGACCTCGCCGACGTCGTCTACCTCACCAACGAGTTCGCCCTCGGCGACTTCGGGGTGGGGGGGATGACGTTCACCCAGCAGGGCTTCCAGACCACCAGCAAGCTGTGGACGGAGTCGCTGTTTCGTGAGCGGGGCGTGCGCGCCATCCTGCAGGCGCACGTCGAGAGGGTCGAGCCCGGCCTCATCCACTACGAGCAGCTCGACGGCACCCGCAACACGCTGGCGTTCGACTTCGCGATGCTGCTCCCCCCGTTCCGCGGCGCGGACATGACGGCGTTCGACGCCGCCGGGCAGGACATCACCGCCACGATGTTCGCGCCCAGCGGGTTCATGAAGGTGGACGCCGACTACACCCCCAAGCCGTACGCGCAGTGGCGGGCCGGGGACTGGCCGGCGACCTACCAGGTCCCGGGCTACCCGAACGTGTTCGGCGTCGGCATCGCCTTCGCACCCCCGCACCAGATCTCCGAGCCGCACACCAGCCCCCACGGCACCCTGATCGCCCCGGCGCCGCCGCGCACCGGGATGCCGTCGGGGATGATGGGCAAGGCGGTCGCCCTGACCATCACCGACAGGGTCCGCCAGGGCGCGCAGGCCCACGCGCACACCGCCTCCATGGCCACGATGGGGGCCGCGTGCGTCGCGTCGGCGGGCACCGGGGTGCGCACGGGCACCGCCGCGGCGATGACGATGTACCCGGTGGTGCCGGACTTCGAGCGCTACCCGGCCACCGGGCGCAACGCCGCCGACACCTACGGCGAGATCGGGCTGAGCGGGCACTGGCTCAAGGCCCTGCTGCACTACCTGTTCATCTACAAGGCCAAGGCCCGCCCGGGCTGGTTCCTGATCCCCGAGTAGCCACCCCGGCCCACCCCGCGCCCCGCCGTCGAGAGGAACCCCATGGACACCGCTGACGCCGCGATCGCCGCAGCCCCGCTGCCGACCGCGAAGACCGTCCGGGACCGGACCAACCTCGCCGTGCAGGCCTGGCGGTTCACCGCCATCAACCTGCGGATGGTCAAGATGATCCGCAAGGGCCACGGCTAGCCGCGCCAGCCTCGCGCACCACGAGCGGGGCGCCACCGGGCGCCCCGCGTGCCAGGGACCACCAGGGAGCACCGTTGAAGATCGTCACCGTCGGAGGGGTCGCCGGGGGCATGTCCGCGGCGGCCCGGCTGCGCAGGCTCGACGAGACCGCCGAGATCGTCGTGCTGGAGCAGGACGCCTACGTCTCCTTCGCCAACTGCGGCCTGCCGTACCACATCGGCGGGGACATCGTGGAGCGGGACGCCCTGCTGCTGCAGACACCGGACAGCCTGCGCGACTCCCTCGACCTCGACGTGCGGACCGGCCACGAGGTGCTCGGCATCGACCGGGCGGCCCGCACCGTCACCGTCGCGGAGACCGCGACGGGCGTGCAGTACACCGAGCCCTACGACAAGCTCATCCTGGCCACCGGGGCGTCGCCGCTGCGCCCCCCGCTGCCCGGCGTCGACCACCCGCGCATCCGCACCCTGCGCAGCATCCCCGACATGGACGCGATCATCTCCCTCCTCGACGGGGGTGCCACGGACGCGGTGGTCATCGGCGGCGGCTACATCGGCCTGGAGATGGTCGAGGCGCTGCGTACCCGCGGGCTGGCCGTGACGCTTGTGGAGGCCCTCGAGCAGGTGATGACCGTCCTGGACCCGGAGATGTCCCGGCACCTGCAGGACCACCTGGTCGACCACGGCGTGCGGGTGCTGCTGGGCACCCGGGCCGTGGGCTTCGGTGACGACGCCGGTCGCGTCGTCGTCGACCTGGGCGCCGAGCAGGTCAGCGCCGACGTGGTCATCCTCGCGGTCGGCGTGCGCCCGGAGAACCGGCTCGCCGCCGACGCGGGCCTGCCCCTGGCGGGGTCCGGGGCGGTGATCGTCGACGAGCACATGCGCACCGCCGACCCCGACGTGTACGCGGTCGGGGACTCCGTCCAGGTGCGCGACACGGTCACCGGGCTCGACGTCGTCGTCCCCCTCGCCGGGCCGGCCAACCGGCAGGGGCGGGTCGCCGCCGACCACATCGCCGGGCGGGCGTCGGTCTACACCACGACCCAGGGCACCGGGATCGTGAAGGTGTTCGACCTCACCGCGGGGATGACCGGCGCCACCGAGCGCACGCTGACCCGGGTCGGGCAGCCCTTCCTCAAGGTGTACCTGCACCCCAACGGGCATGCCTCCTACTACCCGGGCACCCACCCCATGCACCTGAAGGTGCTGTTCGCCCCCGGCGACGGCCGCCTGCTCGGCGCGCAGGCGGTCGGGGTGGACGGGGTGGACAAGCGCATCGACGTGCTCGCCGTCGCGCTGCGCGCGGGGCTGGGCATCGAGGACCTCGAGCACCTCGAGCTGGCCTACGCCCCCCCGTACGGCTCGGCGAAGGACCCGGTGAACATGGCCGGCTTCATCGGCACCAACCTGCTGCGCGGCGACGTCCACCTCTGGTACGCCGATCAGTGGCCCGACCTTCCCCCCGACGCCGTCCTGCTCGACGTGCGGGGCCCTGAGGAGAACGCCCAGTGGGCGATCCCCGGGTCCACGCTCATCCCGCTCAAGGAGCTCCGTGGTCGTCTCGCGGAGATCCCGCGTGGTGTCCCGGTGCTCGCCTACTGCCGGTCGGGGTTCCGCTCCTACCTCGCCCAGCGGGTGCTGGCGCAAAGCGGCTGGCCGGACGCCGCCACCCTGTCCGGCGGGGAGCTCACGTTCCGGGCCGTGCACCCCGACGGCAGCGCGGGAGGGCCCCGCTACCCCGTCGTCCCCTACGCCGAGGACACCCTCGCGGTCCGCCACCAGACCTCGGGTCCGGCGACGACCGGCAAAGAGAGGCAGGAGGTTGCGCTCCACGCCCGCTGAGCGGGCCCGACGCCCACCCAGCATCTCCTGCTGCCGCCGGTCACCGAGACGATGTGCCCAGCGCAGCGTGCCCGGTGCGCACACAGGAACGTCGAGACGGGCACGAGGTCTGCGGTCCGCATGGCGTCGGACACCCGCGTGAGCCTCGGGGCGCACACGTCACCCGCGCTCCCCCCGTGAGGGCCTCGGCGACGACAAGGCAGGAGACGACGACCGCGAGGGCGTCCCCGACGAGGTCGACCAGGGACGTCGACCGCGGGGGCTGGGCCGACGGCCCCGCATCAGCGGTGCCTCGCCCCCCCGGGCCCCAAAGACCGCGGGGCACGGGGGGGCACCACGACGGACCGTCTACGCCGAGGCCTTCTTCCGCCCGCCGAACAGGCGCTCGACCAGCGACGGCGCGGGCGGGCACTGGCACCGCTTCGCCTTCGGCACGCCGGCCATCACCTGGTTGACGTGCTGGCCACACCCGGCCCACGTGGGCTTGCCACACCTGCGGCACGTCACCTGTCGGCACATTCTGCGACTCTCCTTGTCCGAGGCTGGTTGGCTACCTGCGCCACTATACCCCAAGGGGTATAGTGGCGCAGGTAGCACAGCGGGGATTCGACCCACTGGGCCACGCCATCGAAAGGACCACCATGAGCGACACCACCGACCTCGTCCCCGCCGCCGGCATGCCCCGGATCGGCGACCCGGCGCCGGCGTTCACCGCGGTGACGACGCAGGGGCCCATCACCTTCCCGGCCGACTACGCCGGGCAGTGGGTGATCCTGTTCAGCCACCCCGCCGACTTCACCCCGGTGTGCACGAGTGAGTTCATGACCTTCGCCACCCTGCAGGGGGAGTTCGCCGCGATGAACACCCAGCTGGTCGGACTGTCCGTCGACGGCCTGTTCAGCCACATCGCGTGGCTGCGCACCATCAAGGAGAAGATCACCTTCCGCGACATGAAGGACGTCGAGGTGACGTTCCCGCTCATCGAGGACATCACGATGTCGGTGGCGCGCGCCTACGGGATGATCATGCCCGGGGAGGACTCCACCAAGGCGGTGCGCGCGGTGTTCTTCATCGACCCCACGGGCACCATCCGGGCGATCATCTACTACCCCCTCAGCCTGGGCCGCAACTTCGACGAGCTGCGCCGCGTCGTCATCGCGCTGCAGACCGCGGACGCCTTCTCCGTCGCCACACCGGCGGACTGGCGGCCCGGCGAGCCGGTCATCGTGCCGACCGCCGGATCCTGCGGGGTGGCCAAGGAGCGCATGGAGGAGACCCCGGAGGGGGTCACGTGCGTCGACTGGTTCTTCTGCACCAAGGAGCTCAGCGAGGACGAGGTCAACGCTGCCCTGCTCCCCGGCTAGCCGGGGAGCAGGGCAGCACCGCTGGGACACTCAGACCGACACGGTGTGCGGTGTCCCAGCGGGCCGCGAGGGCATCCCCGCGATCGACCACCGCACTGCTCGACGACCCCGCCTGGTGCAAGCGACCCGGCCCCCGGCCACCCACCACAGACACCCGCGAGGAGACACTCCATGGCGACGTCCGAGCCATCGGCACCCGACCGCGACTCCCATCCCAGCCACGACCACGGGCACCACCATGGACACGGGCACCACCACGGGCAGGGCGGTGACCATCCGTCGACCGAGACCGACGTCGCGGCCGCCTGGGACGAGCGCTACTCCTCCGAGGAGTGGCCGACCGACCCCGACCCGCTCCTCGTCCAACTGGTGGCCGACCTGACCCCGGGCACCGCGCTGGACCTCGGGTGCGGCACGGGGCGCAACGCGGTCTGGCTCGCCGAGCGGGGCTGGGCCGTCACCGGGGTCGACAGCTCCACGGTCGGCCTCGCCCAGGCCTCCCAGCGCGCCGCCCAGGCCGGGCGCACCCTGACCGCGGTCCACGCCGACCTCACCCACTTCGTGCCCGAGCAGACCTACCAGCTGGTCGTGCTGGCCAACATGCACCTGCCCGCCGAGGCTCGCGGACACCTGTTCGCGACAGCGCAGGCGGCGGTGGCCCCCGGGGGCCACCTCTACGTGGTCGGCCACCACGTGGAGTCTCTCGGCCTTGCCGGCCCCCCCGACCCCGAGCGGCTCTTCACCGAGGAGATCCTCGACGCCGCGTTCCCGCAGCTGGCGACCGAGCAGTTGGGTCGCACCAGCCATGGGGACACCGCGGAGCACTCCACCGCGGGCGACGTCTACCTGTGGGCCGCCCGACCGGCCTGACCGTCCCGACCGACCGCCCCCGGGGCAGCGCGACACCCCGCGCTGGCAGGCACGCGGTGCGACCACCGCGGGTGGTCCTGCTGGGTCAGGAATCGCCGGACGTCGCGGGCGGGGGCGCCAACGGGCTGACCAGTGCTCCGGTCCGCAGGCCGCGGACCGTCCCGGTCGCCACCACGAGCCAGGCGGCGAGCAGCGCGACGAAGGCGATGTCTGCGGCGGCGGACAGTGCGGGCAGGTGGGTCCGCACGGCCAGGGCACTCAGCCCGGTCACGCAGGTCCCGACCGGGAAGGTGAAGCTCCACCAGCCGAGGTGGAACGCCAGCTTCTGGCGGACGGCGCGCAGCGTCAGGACGCCCGCGAGAACCGCCCACAGCCCCGCGAAGCCGAGCAGCGTCGTGCCACCCACCAGGGCCACCACCGCCAGGCCGGCCGGGTAGGGAGGCGGGAGCGTCCCGACCGACGCCACGGCGATCGCGCCCAGCGCGGTCGCGCCCTGGCCCAACGGCCCTAGCACCACCCATAGGCTCGGTGCCGCCGCCGTCGGCTCCGGACCGGACACCAGCAGGCGAGCCCACAGCACGGACACCATCAGCAGCCCCGCGAGCAGTGACAGGCCGAACAGCATCAGGCAGGCCACGACGAGCGTCGCACGCACCGTCCCCGGGGGCAGGTGGGCGGCCAGGACGCCCCCGGCGGCGGCGGAGACCATCGGCGGCACGACGGGCAGCAGCCAGGTCGCCGCCGCGTCCGACAGACCCCCGTGGTCGCTGCGGGTGACGAGCAGTAGCGGGACCCACACCGCGGTCACCAGCCCGAGGACGGTACCCACCGAGGCGAGCACGACGTCCACCCCGCGGGCGACCGGCAGCCCCAGCCATGGGCTGGCGATCAGCAGCGTCGCCGTCCCCACGGTCAGGAACGCCATCGCCAGCGTCCCGGTGGCGGGTGCCGTGCGCCGGTCGAACAGGTGCGCGCGGGCGACATGGGGGTAGCGGACCACCTGGGCGACGTTGAGGCCGATGACACCCACCAGCAGGGCGCAGGCCAGCAGCCAGGAGACATCGGCCAGCAGACGCAGCCCCGTCCCCTGCAGCGGCAGGGTGTGCGCGGCGATCCCCACGATGCCGGTGCCCATCACGGCGGCGCCGGCGACCGGGACCGTGTGCCGGGTGATGCCGCGCTCGGACAGGCTCCTGGCCACCCGGCCGTCGCCGGCATCGCCGGTCGCCGCGACGGCAGGGCCGGACGCCGGCCGGGTCCGAGCCCGCGGCTGTGTGGTCACCCGACCATGCTCGGGCGACGCCGTCGGTCCCGGAAGGGGTGGTCTCGTGATGGGCCATAAGCAATACTGATGAGGTGCTGTCCGCCCACGTACCCGGCCTGGACGCGCTCGAGCTGCTCGTGGCGATCGGCCGGACCGGCAGCCTTGCCCGCGCCGGGGCCGAGCGCGGGGTCAGCCAGGCAGCGGTGTCCATGCGCCTGCGCAGCGTCGAATCCCAGGTCGGGGTCCGGCTCGTCGAGCGGGGGCCGACCGGCTCGCGGCTCACCCCGGAGGGTGCCCTGCTCGCCGACTGGGCCCAGGAGGTGCTGCGCGCGGCCGCCGGGCTCGATGCGGGTATCACGGCGCTGCGCGAGGGTCAGGGCAGCCATCTGCGCGTCGCGTCCAGCCTGACCATCGCCGAGAACCTCCTGCCCGGGTGGCTGAGCAGCCTGCGCGACGCCCGGCCCGCCACCGCGGTGTCGCTGTCGGCGGTGAACTCGACCGCGGTCGCCGAGCTGGTGCTCACCCGCGCCGCCGAGCTCGGTTTCGTGGAGGGGCCCACCGTCCCCGTCGGCCTGTCCACCCGGGTGGTCGGCAGCGACGAGCGAGGGGGGTGTGCGGGGAGCAGACGAGCACCAGCTCGTCGCGCGCAGCGCCCGGTCACCGCCACCGAGCTGGCAACCATGGCGCTGGTGGAGCGGGAGGCGGGCTCAGGGACGCGGGCCGCCTTGGACGCCGCGCTGCGCACCCAGCCGCCCCGTCCGACGCCGCTACTGGAGGTGTCGAGCACCACGGCGCTGCGCGCCGCGGTCATCGCTGGCGTCGGACCTGCGGTGACCTCGAGCCTGGCCGTCGGGGACGACGTGACCGACGGGCGACTGGTGGTCGTACCGGTCAGCGACGTCGACCTCCGACGGCGGTTGCGTGCGGTGTGGGTGCGCGGCAGCACCCTGCTGCACGCCGGGCGAGACCTGCTGGCCATAGCGGGCCGCGCGCCCACGAGGAGCCGGGGCGGCGACGAGGCAGGCGCCGACGAGGCGAGCACCCGCGCGACAGCCGGCCCGCCCCGCTAGCGCGAACGTTCCCCCCTGACACGGACAGCGACCGCCGCGGGACGGCGCCGCACCCGCGGCCGCACCCGCCCCGAGCTCCGCCGAGCCACCGTTCCCGGCCTACCTGTCAACATGCGTGGTGCAGGGCGCCCGCCTGCGCCACAGCCGCCTCGAAGGAGTGGCCCGATGGGGAGTGTCGTCGATTTCCAGGTCGTGTCGACAGCAGGACTGGAGTCGTCCCCCGTGGCGGCGAGCCTCGCCGGCCTGCGGGCCAACGAGGCGCGCTACGTCACCAACAAGTACGGCCACGCCTTCGCCGTGGAGCCCGCTAGCGAGGCAGCGGCGATCATCGACTGGGTGCATCGCATCCTCGTCGACGAGCGGGACCTCGTCATCGCGTCGCGGCCTCTGGAGGCGACAGGCTTCGAGGCGGCCGGCACCCGGTTCGCCTACGTGTTCTACGAGTCCGGCCTGGCGATCAACGTGATGTACGGGCTGGATGAGGGCGCCAAGCGCGCGGTCGGGTTCAAGCTGTCCGAGGGCATGGACGTGCCTGAGGAGCTCGCGTCGCGGTTCAAGTTCGCACGGCAGAAGTCGAGGCTCGCCGGCACGATCCGGGGCTCCTTCTTCGTGATCAAGGGCAGCTACTAGCCCCGGACGGGCGCCGCCGCGGGCCCGTCCGCCCACCGCGACCGTTCCCGACGTAGGTGCGCCCAGGACCACGATGAGGCCCATCGTCGTGGCGGCCGAGGAACACGGCAACCCACCCGGCTGCACCCCTGAAACCCCGGTCGTCGCCCGAGAGCATCGCGCCGTGCCGCTGGCACAGGTGCCTAGCCTCAGTCACCGGTGACCGCCGGACTGCTGCGGCTGACGGGATGGACGTGCTACGACCCGGGGTCGGGACCGCGGTCTGCTCCCCGATCAGCGTCCACGCTGGCGCTTGGTGGTCGTGCGGCGACACGGCCATGGGCCGACGCAGCGCGGAAGCCAGACTCCCAGTCCCCCACTTCGTCGCGGCTCCCGAGTGCCGCCAGTGAGTCCGTCGACGCCTGCCGCGCACGGCCACCTCTGAGGAGGGACGGTCTAGTGGTTGAAACGTTCGGGATCCGGCGTGCGCTTGCCCCGGAACGCCGCTGACAGCTCCTGGGCCTCGTCGGTGTGTAGGTAGTACGGCATGAGGAGGTCGTTGGCGACCCGGGACAGCCCTTCGACCCCTCCGGTGCGCGCGGCCAGAGACGCCTTCACGGCACGCAACGCGTGTGACCCACGCTCGGCCACAGCTAGCGCCATGGCGCGCACCTCATCGGTGAACGCCTCGTCGTCGACGACTCGGTTGACCAGCCCGATCTCGTACGCGCGGTCCGCCGAGATCTTCTCGTTGAGGAACCACATCTCCTTGGCTCGCTTGCGCCCGATGAGGTCCTCGAGCATCCACGTCCCGTACCCGGCGTCATAGGAACCCATCATGGGTCCGACTTGCCGGAACACGGCCGACCGCTTGGCGATAGTGAGGTCGCAGACGACGTGCAGGACGTTGCCACCGCCCACCGCGTACCCGTTCACCGCCGCGATGACCGGCTTGGGATGCCGCTCGATCATGGAGTACACGTCCACTACGGGAAGAACGCCGGGGTACCCCAGGGTGTCCTCGAGCTGATCCTTCTCACCCCCGATGCAGAAGAACCTCTCCCCAGACCCCGTGAGCACGATCACCCGGGTGTGGGTTTCGCGACGGCTCTCCTCCAGAGCTGCATGGATCTCGCGGAGCATGGTGACGTTGAACATGTTCCCGTGATCGGGCCGGTTCAGAGTGATAGTCAGGATGGGACCGTCTTCGGACACGAGGATCGTTGAGTACTCGGGCTCCGTTGGCATCAGTGGCCTACCCCTCGTATCGCCGAATAACCGCGGACATGTCCAGGTGCCCATTCTCCCGGATCGCCTCGGCATAGATCTCACGGGTCAGGGAGGCGAGGGGCAGCGTGGAGCCACCTCCGTGGAACATCCCAATCGCGAGATCTAGGTCCTTCACCACACCTGTCATGGCGAAGGACACCGAGTCGAACTCCTCGCGCAGGAATCCCGCCTCCCTGCGCTTCATGTACGGGGAGATGCGGCTGATCATCGTGAAAGCCTCCTCCCGGTCCAGCCCGCAGTCCATCGCCGCCACGAGCATCTCCGCGGTCATGGCAGAGACGACAGCCAGCATCGTGTTGTGCACCAGCTTCAGCCGCGCCGCCTGACCCACCGGGCCCACGACCCGTGCCACTCCGAGGGCATCAAGGACTGGCTGGGCCACGACTACCGCCGATTCGTCGGCCCCCAGGATGATGTCGAGGGTGCCTGACAACACAGCACCTGTGCTGCCCAGCAGTGGCGAGTCAATCAGCTGGCAGCCGGAGGCCTGCAACGTCGCAGCCAGCTCTACGAGTACATCCGGCCCACACGTGCTGGTCTCGAGAAAGACCTGGTGGTTCGCGACCGACAGCAACCCGTCCGGGCCGGCAAACACCGCGCGAAGCGCCGCCGGGTCGAGCACGCTGGTCACCACCAGGTCTGCACCGGCGGCCGCGTCGGCAGGTGAGTCCGCCACACGGCCGATCTTCAGCTCCTCAGCCTTCGCTCGCGTTCGGTTCCACAGCGCCAGCTCGAAGCCACCCACCTCGTCCAGTCGTTTGGCGATGGCCGCACCCATCAGGCCGATCCCTACGATCGCTACGCGCATCCTCGACTCCCCTTCGGTCGCTGATAGATTATCGGTTACTGAGGACGCCGGGCACCCCGAACGGGCGATGCGGTGGCGGGTAAGCGGGAATCGATGCACTATCATCAGGACCCGGAAGTTGGGTGCACCTACCGCGCCCTAGCGGTGACGTGACCCCGATAAGAAGGACCTGCGCATGGCTGGCACGAGCGACAGCAACGGCGAAGGCGGCACCGTTCGTCGAGCTATGATCGGCTCGCAGGTGCGCGACATAATCCTTGAGCGGATCGTGGGCGGGGACTACGCGTCCGGCGAGCGGCTGGTCGAGACGCGCATAGCTCGCGAGTTGGGCGTCAGCCAGGGCTCCGTGCGCGAGGCCCTCCGGGCTCTGGAGGGCCTCGGCTACGTCGAGTCGGCGCCCTACCGTGGTACCAGGGTCCGTCAGGCGATGACCCGGGAAGAGGCGCTGGCGCTTCGCCCCGTGCGGGCCGTCCTGGAGCAGCTGGCCGTCGAGACCGCCGTCCCGGTGCTCGCGCAGCAGCCTGGCCCCCTGCGCGCCACCATGGCGGACATGCGCAAGGCAGCGCGCGCCGGTGATGTGAAGCGCTACGCGCATGCCAGCACCGACTTCCACCGTGTCCTCGTTCATGCTTCCGGCAACGCGGCGCTCGTCACTGCGTGGGAGTCTCTGGGGGTGGACTCCCGGATGTTGGCCACGACGATGACATCCGTCGCAGACCTGAAGAGTGCCGCGGAACGGCATGCGCCCATCCTGGAGGCTGTCCTTGCCGGGGACGTCAAAAGAGCGGCTCACCTGCTGGGCGAGCACCAGGAGTACTACCTGGCGACGGCGGTGTCCTAGTCCGGACGTCACCCTCACGTCGCGGGCGGACGTCACCGCAGCGCCGCCGGAAACATCTCGGTGACGGGTACCGCGTGGGACGTCAGCCCCTGCTCGAACGCGTACCGTGACAACGTCTCAATGCAGGCGGCGTTCTCCGTTACCCCATACGGGAACGCATCACCGTCGAAGAGCAGATCAAGCTCGTCCAGCTCAGCGCCCAGCCAGGGCAAACCGACGGCGAGACCGGTCGTCTGGCGTAGCCGCTGGCGCCCCAGTGCCTTGCTGGCCTCAAAGGCCGCCATCAGCGAGGCGCCCAGCCACGGATGACGCTCGTAGATCTCACGGCGCACAGTGACCAGGTGCATGATGGGGAAAAGGTGTGTTCGCTCGTAGTACGCCCGCTCCACCTGCCGGTGGTCGGCGAACAGTCGGCGTACCGGACCAGTGCCCCGTGGGTCGAACGCCTGCGGCGGCTGCGCCGTCACCAGCGCATCCAGGTCGCCGCAGGCGAGCATCTCCTCCAGGAACCGTCCGGCAGGGATGCGGACGAGCTCGACATCCGCCGGAGGACTCCAGGCGAGACGCTCGGACCAGTCCGGCGACGTGAGGCCCCCCGTTCGCCACCGTAGATCGGCCGCGGACACTCCGTACTCGTCCTGGAGGATGCCCCGGACCCAGACGGCCGCCGTCATCTGGTACTCCAGGACTCCCACCGACTTGCCGGCGAGGTCCGCCGGTCTACGAATCGCTGAGCCTGCGTGCACATAGATCTGGCCATGCCGGAAATTCCGTGATGGGAACAGCGGAAGACCGACAAAGCGATCATCGCCCCGACCCAAGAGAACAAGAAAGCTTCCCATCGACATCTCGCACACGTCATACGTCTGTTCCTGGATCTGCTGGGAAAACAGAGCGGGCGCCGACGTGTGCACGTGATACTCGATTTCAGCGCCTTCAGGCCGGACCAGGCCGTCGTGCAACGCCAACGTCCGGTCCCAGTACAGCAGGCCCCCGTAGGTGACCCTCAGGTCCTTCATGCCCTGCACCCCTGCACCGGACGTCAGACCGCGCGGGCGTGCCGGTGGCCCTCAAAGACGGCCTCGTACGTGGAGCGCGGGGCCACAGCATCACCGATCACCTGGCAGCTGACCCCGAGCCGCTCCGCCTCGGCGTGCAGGCTGTTCACCGACTGCCGGGCCGTGACCATGACCACCGTGTCGGCGGCCAGCGTCTGGGTGCGCGCCGGCTGGTAGATGTTGTAGAGGTCCACATACCCCGGGCGCAGCTCACGGACGAACTGGTCCGCATACAGCTGGACATTCGACTCGTAGACCTGCGGCATGATCCATTCGAAGTACGCGTCGGCAATGCTCTCCATGCCGACCATCGGCCAGCGGGTAACCAGATGCACGCTGCGGGCCCCATGAAGCGCGGCGTACACCGCAGTCAGTGGCCCCGTGAGCTCCGCCTGCTCGTCGATCACCACCACGTCACCCTCCGCAGCGACCTGTCCGGTGACCAGCTGGTCCCACCCGAAGCACGGCCGCGAGCTCGCACCGGGGAGCGCCTCTCCCGTCCAGCCCTGGAACCCATCAGCGCAGACCCTAGAGCCGGTGGCGATGACCACGTGGTCAGCTCGGTGCTCGCGAATCAGTGCCTCGAGGCCACCACCGTCCACATCGGTGGACAGCCGGATCTCCGTTCCCGACTTTGCCGCCTGCTCAGCCAACCAGGTCGCGATCTGGCGGAACTTGGCTCGACTAGGCAGCAGAGACTGCAGGCGTACGTGGCCTCCGAGCTCTGCCTCCCTCTCCACCACAAGTACCTGGTGACCCCGGGCGGAGGCCACTCGGGCGAACTCCAGCCCCGACGGTCCAGCACCGACAACCAGGATGCGTCGCGGCTCCGCTGCCTGGACAGCCGCTGAGGCCTCCTTGCCCCAGTGAGCCTCGCGTCCGACCGTCGGGTTGTAGACGCACTGGACGCGCTGACCCTTGGAGACGCTCTTCCAGCAGTGGTTGGCCGCCACACACTGGCGGATGTCCTCCTCGCGGCCCTCCGCGACCTTCAGCCCCCAGTCAGCGTCGGCGAACAACTGGCGAGCGACACCAATCCCATCCGCGACACCAGCCTCAAGGAGCTCCTCCGCGACGTCGGGCATCGTGATCCGGCCCACCATGAAGACCGGGTTGCGACTGACCGCCTTCACCCCCGCCGCATACTCACGCTCCCACCCAGCCTCGAAGTGCATGGGCGAGTGGATCCACTGGTGGTGGACACCGACGCTGACGTCAACGAAGTCCACGTCAGTCCGCGCTTCGATGTCACGGACGATCTGCTGGACCTCGTCGCTCTCCAGGTCGCCCGGCCAGAACGATGTTGAGTTGATGCGGAACCCCAGGAAGGGGCCATCCCCGATCCCCTCGCGCATCCGCTTCAGGGCTTCCACCACGAAGCGCAGCCGCCCTTCGTACGACCCACCCCAGCGGTCCGTCCGCTTGTTGTACAGCGGGGAGAGGAACTGCCACGGCATGTACCCGTGGCACAGGTGCAGCTGTACGCCATCCAGACCCGCCTCGATCGCTCGCCGGGCGGAGTCTCGGTGGGCCGTCAGGATCTCCTCGATCTCCTCCTCTGTGAGCTCCTTCGGCGTGTTGCCGCTGGGGAACTCACCTAGGGGGACCTGGCTGGGAGCAACGGTGTACCACGTGTGGTCGAGGTCCGCTGTCGGGTCCATCTTGTAGCTGGGGAACCCGCGGACACCGGTGTGCCGGAGCTGGACTGCCAATTTGGTTCCGTGTCGGTGCACAGCATCCGCCACCCGAGCGAAGCCCTCGATCTGGCCGTCCTCCCACAGGCCCGGCTGGGCCAGCGGCGCCGCGATGGAGCTCTTGTGCACGTGGGTGCCACCGATGATGATCAGGCCGGCACCACCCGAGGCCCGCTCCTCGTAGTAGGGAGCAGCCAGGTCGTTGAAGCGAGCCGACTGGGGAGTGGCCACCCAGGACGGGCAGGTGGGCGGGAAGATGATGCGGTTCTTCAAGGTCGTATTGCGGATGGTGAGCTCACTGAGGAGGCGGGGGTACTTCGTCGCCCCGATCGCCGTGCTGTCGGCGGATGTCCAGCTCACTGTGCTCTCCTCCTCGATGCGGCCCAGCGCATGGCCAGGCAACGGTCCGGACGCTCCCCTGAACTGGTGGGGGTGGACGGGCCGTTTGGCCAGTCCACCCCCACCAGTCAGACCTACCTAGCCGTTGACCTGGGCAGCAGCCGCCGTCACCTGCGCCGGCGTCACCGTCGTCAGGGTGACGAGGTTGCCCGAGTTGTCAGACTTGACCACGTCCCAGGGCCCCGACACGTTGCGGTGGGAGTCGAAGTCCATCGGCCCGCTGGCACCCTCGTAGTTGATCTTGGTTCCAGCCTTGATCAGCGCCAGGCACGCGGCGTAGGTGTAGCACGTAGTCCCCGGCGGGTTGGACACCTTCGGCAGACCGTTGGTGATGTCCGTGTTGGTCGTGCCCTTGGAGTAGTCCATGGCCAGTGCTAGGTCAAGGACACCGTCGTAGGCGTAGTTCGCACCGCCCACCGGGGCCTCGTTGTACAACGTCTTGAAGCCCGCCGTGAACGCGGTCCCTGCTGCATTGGTCGGTGTGCCGCCCTGCGTGGACGTCACGGCAGCGTGGGCGTAGGCAGGAGTGACTGCCTTGATCCAGTCGCTGCCCGCGGTGACGTCGGTACCGTAGAACGGCATCGTCGTGCCGACCTGGTTCTTCAGCTCGGAGAAGAAGGTGGCCGCAGTCGGCGGGTCGAGCTGCCCCAAGATGGCCTGCGGGTGGGTGCCGAGAATCTTGACGATCTCTGAGTTGTACGAGCTGACGCCAGGAGTCACGTTCACCGTGGTGGTCACGGTGCCACCGAGCTTGGTGAAGTCCTTCACCAGGAAGGGCTCCAGCTCCTGCTGCGAGGCCTCGGTCGTGAACAGGATTGCCGCCTTCTTCACGCCCACGCTGGTTGCGTGGTAGGCGATGGCTAGGGCCAGCTGGGAGTCGGACGGGTTGATCCGCCAAATCCACGGGTCAGTGCTGGTGTCGAAGGCGGTCGACCCACCGTTGAAGAAGTCGGGAATCTGGTTGCGGTCAATGATTGACTGCACCCCGAAGATCTCGAGGGTTGTCGGACCGATGACTGCCACGGGGTGGTTGGTCGCGAGCTCTTGCTGGAAGACGGGAACCGCGTCAGCCGGGTCTCCTTTGGTGTCCACCTTGTCGAGCACGATCTTCTGACCGTTGACTCCGCCCGCCGCGTTCACGGCAGCCGCACCAACGGCCGCGCCCTGGTACATGGCCTGCCCGATCTGCGCGTATGCCCCGGTGTACGAGCTCAGCACCGTTACGTGGATGACACCGCCGGTCGTGCTGCCCGAGGCAGAAGCCCCGGTTGAGGTGGATCCGCTCGACGAACAGGCGGCCACTGTCATCGCGCCAATCGCGAGGGTGCCGACCATAGTCGCGAGACTTCGGTGGGACGCAGTCAATCTGGTCATCTGTTCACCTTCCGGTCGATGCCTCGCTGCGGTCGCAGCCGGCGCATTCATCGTGCGGTCGTTCAGTGCCCCCCCAGGTACATCTCGACTAGATCTGGCCGTGCGAGCAGTTCGGGGCCAGACCCCCGGGCAGCAATCTCCCCATCGACCATCACGTAAGCCGCCCGGGAGTTGGACAAGGCGCGGCGGGTGTTCTGTTCGATGATGAGAATTCCGATTCCCCGCTCCTGCACGGCGAGGATGTGCTCCCAGACCTGGAGCTCGATCTGTGGAGCCAGGCCAGCCGTTGGCTCGTCGAGGAGCAGCAGCTTGGGGTCTCCCATGAGAGCTCGAGACAAAGCGAGCATGCTCCGCTGACCACCGGACAGTGTCCCCGCCTGGCGATGAAGAGCCGCCTCGAGCGGCGGGAAGAGCTCGCAGATCGACTCGATCCGCCCCTTGGTGCTGTCCCTGTGGGCGCGGTGACGCTTGGAATAGGCACCTACGTGGAGATTCTCCAGCACCGTCAGGGTGGTGAAGATGTTCGCGACCTGCGGAACGTAGCCGAGCCCTCGCGACACCCGAGCCTCCGTGGACAGCTGGGTGACGTCCTGGCCGTCGAAGGTGATCCGGCCAGCCATCGGCTTGAGGACCCCGCTGATGGACTTCAACGCCGTCGACTTGCCCGCCCCATTGGGCCCGACGACGCAGTTGATGTTGCCAGCAGTCACGTCGAAGGAGATCCCGCGGACGATCGGGGCTGCGCCGTACCCCACGCTGAGGTCCGTGACCGTCAGGATGGGCGTGTCAGTGGTGTCGGTCATGCCTGCCCCAGGTAAGCCTCGACGACCTCTGGGTTGTGCCGCAGGTCCGCCATCGATCCTCGGCCGATTACGGAGCCGGCAGCCATCACCACGACCGTGTCGCAGAAGCGTTCGATGAAGCCGAGGTTGTGTTCGATGAGTAGAACCGTCGACCCGGACTCTCGCAGAGCCTGGATGGCCAGGCCCAGCTGCTCACCCAGCACTGGGTTGACGCCCGCGAGCGGCTCGTCGAGGAGAACGATCCGGGGCGAGACCATCGAGATGCGCGCGAACTCCAGGAGCCTCTTCTGGCCGCCGGACAGCGAGCTGGCCGGCATGTCGATGACGGGCGCAAGGCGCAGGCTGTCGATGAGCCCACGGGCCCTCTCCTCGAGCACGATGTCTGCCCGACGTAAAGACCGTCGGGCCAGAACCGCCCGCCAGACACCCTCCCGCTGTCCCGCCGGCGCTGCCGCCAGCACGTTCTCCAAGACGGTGAGCTTGGGCCACTCTCGCGCCACCTGGAAGGTGCGGATCAGTCCGGCGGTGCTGATCTTGTTCATCGGGAGGCCGGTGATGTCCTTCGTCCCTAGGTGGATCGCGCCCTTCTCTGGCTTGAGCAGGCCAGAGATGAGGTTGATCATGGTGCTCTTCCCTGCCCCGTTCGGCCCGACCAGGCCGGTGATCGACCGATCCGCGACGGTGAACGAGCAGCCGTTGACCGCCTTTACGCCCCCGAAGCTGCGCCAGACGTCATCGACGGTGAGCGCCGGGGAAGCGTCGCTCATGCTCCGCCCCCGGCGGATCCGGCGGGGGTCGAGGCACCGCTCGCCGCAGCGCCTATCGAGGCCGAGTCCGCTGTCGACGCGTCCGGGGCCGCCTTCGCCGCGCGCCCAAGGCGGAAGGTCCACTGGCCATGGGTGCGCACTTGCCCGTATCGGCTCTGCAGCTCGGGGAACAGCCCCGAGGGCCGGAACCAGAGGGTGAGGATGATCAGGAGGCCGATCACCATGTTCTCCAGCGCCGGGCCCGCATCGGCGCCGCTGCCGATCTGTCCCAGGTGGGCGACCACCTGAACAAACGCCACCAGCACCAAGCTCGAGCCGACGATGGCCCCAATGTTGTTCCCTGTCCCGCCGACCAGTAGTGCGCCGTATAGGAGGAAGGTCTCCAGGGCGGACCAGGCAGCGGGACTGAAGGCCGTGACGTAGTTGATCAGAAGTGCCCCGCCGATGGCGCCGACCACACCGCCAATGACGTAAGCCTTCAGGCGCAGGGCGAAGGGGTTGCGCCCATATGCAAGCGATGCCACCTCGTCCTCGCGGACGGCGCGCACAGCCAGTCCGAACGGGCTGCGACGGATCATCTCTAGCACCACGTAGATGACGACCATGAACACCAGGCTCACCACGAGGAAGAACGTGGCGAAGGAGCTGGGGGATAGGTTCAGTACGCCGCTGAACGGCTGCGGCAGGCCGTACAGCCCGTTGTAGCCGTTGAACAGCGGCTTGTACTGGGCGATGAAGGTGTACGCGATGATCGTGAACGAGACGGTCACGATCCCGAAGTAGCTGGCCCGAAGTCGCCGCAGGGCGATATAGCCGATGACTACCGACAGCAGGCCACCCGCGACAGCGGCTGCGAGGATCCCCACGAAGAACCCCTGGTGCAGCCCCAGCACATAGGTCACGTCCTGCAGCGGGTTGGCCTTGGGGAGAACCACCACGCCGTACACGTAGGCGCCAATGGCGGGGTAGATGTAGAAGCCGAGGTCTAGTTCGCCCGCGTAGCCCCACCGGACGTTGACGCCCATCACGAGGATGGACAGGACGGCGGCCTGCGTGATGATCGAGATCAGGTACTGACCCATGTCACGCCACCGCCAGACTCTTCGCAGGGATCAGTCCCTGCGGCCGGATGAGCAGGGCAGCGATGAGGATCACGAAGGCGACCACCTGCTTGTAGTCCGAGGGGATGTAGCTGGCGGAGACTTCCATGGCCACGCCGACCACCAGGGAGCCGAGCATTGCTCCGTAGGGCTGGCCAATCCCCCCGAGGATCGCCGCCGCGAAGACGACGAGCAGGAAGTTGAAGCCCATGGTGGGCGTCAGACCCCCGGTGTCCAGAGCCAGCGCATAGCCCGCCAGGCCCGCCAGCCCCCCCGTGATCACCCAGGTGAGGTTGATGATGCGCCGCGAGCTGATCCCGCTCGACTCCGCCAGGGAGGGGCTCTCGGCGACGGCCCGCTGGGCGCGCCCGAAGGAGGTGTACTTGAGCATGACGTGCACTCCCAGCATCACCACAATGGCAAGGCCGATGATGATCAGCTGCTCGGTTGTTAGCTCCAAGCCCAGGATGTGGTGCGGCACACCCCCGTTGACCTGCAGCGTCTCCGTCTGACCGCCGTAGTGGAACAGCACCACGTTCTGAACGATGAGGGCAATGCCAATCGTCAGGACGAAAAGTGTCAACGGTGCTGCGTTGCGCCGTCGAAACGGTGCGATGACTGACAGGTTCATCGCCACGCCCACTGCGGCGCCGGCCACGATCGACGCGATGCCCGCCACCACGACGTTGCCCCAGGTCAGGTAGGTGGTGTACGCCGCGTAGGCTCCGACGGTCATCATCTCGCCATGCGCGAAGTTGGGAAAGTTCGTCACGCTGAACTGCAGCGACAGGGCCACCGTGGAGATCGCCAGCACGGCGGCTGTAGCGAGACCAAATCCGAGGCCGAGCAGAAGAGCGCTCATAGGACTCCGCAGGTGGCTAGAGGGTGAAGCACAGCGGGGATCATGGGAGCGATCACAAGGAGCTGCCGGTGACCGTGGCGGGCGTCCACGGCCAGCCCGCGGGGGGGTCGACGTCCGTGACCAGGCGGTTGCGGACCGTCCCCACCCCTTCGATGGCGACCTCCACCACATCGCCGGCGTCGAGATAGACGGGTGGGTTGCGAGTGAAGCCGACCCCTGATGGGGTGCCGGTGGCAATCACATCTCCTGGCTCCAGCGTGGTGAAGGAGGAGAAGAACTCAATCGCCTGTGCCACCTGGACCAGCATCTGCGAGGTGCGACCCTCCTGCATCACCTCGCCGTTCACGCGCGTGGTGATCCCGAGGTCCAACGAGGGCAGCTCGTCCAGGGTCACGACTTCAGGCCCGATCGGCAGTGTCCTGTCGAAGTTCTTCCCCGGGGTCCACTGCTTGGAGGCCCGCTGCCAGTCGCGCGCGGTCATCTCGTTCACCACTGTGACGCCTAGAAGCACATCGAGGGCGTCGGCGGCACGCACATAGCGGCAGCGGGAACCGATGACGAGGGCAAGCTCCCCCTCGAAGTCGAACTGATGAGTGAGCGCGGGCCGCGCCACGTCGTCGTAGGGACCGGTGACGCTCTGAGCACCTCGCACGAACGTCTCTGGCCAGGACGGGGGTGCCCACCCCGTTTCGCGCGCATGTTCGCCGTAGTTGATTCCTAGACATAGAACTCGGCCGGGCTGCGGGACGGCCGGGCCGAGGCTTGCCTCCGCGACGTGGACGCCGGGCGCGGTGTCGAGCGACTCGCTCAACCGTCGCCCAAGGCCACGCCAGTCCTCGCGCAGGAAGGCTGTGAGACTGGACAGCTCCGGGCGGCCGAGAGCGCTGGCGACATCGACGTACCCGTTGGGTCCGCGCAGATGCAATCGTGTGCCGGCGTCGGCCCTGACTGTCGCGAACCGCACGAGTCGGCCTCCTCGGCTGCTCGATCATCGTTTATCCGTGATGTTGCGCGAGTATGTCCCCCACCCTGAGGGCCGTCAAGGCTTTGACACCCCCGCGCCGCAATCCCGTAACCCAACCGTGATCCGCGCACGCTCACGGGTGTCGTCCCCGTCCGCCCGACTGCACTATCCGGACGTGTCGGCCGCCGGGTCGGGCGTCACCTCTCGAACCTGGCTGAAGCCCGGGGGGCGCTTCTCGACGAAGGCCTGCAGGCCCTCTCGTGCGTCCGGCGAGAGCCGCAGGCGGTTGGACAGGGCCACCTCGAGGTCGAGTCCCGCGGCCAGGTCGGACTGCGATCCCGCACGCACAGCGTGCTTGATGGCAGCCAAGGCTGCGGGGGAGAACTTGGTCAAGTCAGACGCGTAGGCCGCGACGCGTCCCGGCAGGTCGACCGGGTCCACGACCTCCGACACGAGCCCTACCGACAGGGCCTCGTCCGCGGAGATGTCATGACCCGACAGGAGCATGTCCAGTGCCCGCCCCATCCCGATGAGCCGGGCGAGCCGCTGGGTCCCTCCGAAGCCGGGCATGATCCCGAGCTTCACCTCGGGCTGTCCGAAGCGTGCCGTGGTGGACGCGAACCGGATATCCGCTGCTAGCGCGATCTCGCAACCACCCCCGAGCGCCAGACCGTTCACGGCAACGAGCACTGGGAGGGGAAGGTCCGACAGCGCTGCCATCACCCGCTGGCCCAGCCCGGTGCGCACTCCCGCCCGCTCAGGCGGCGTCGCGGCGGCCTCGGCGATGTCGGCGCCGGCGACGAAGAACTTGGTTCCGGCCCCCGTGATGACGACGACCCTGACCGTTGGGTCTACCTTCACCTCGCCGATGAGGACATCGAGCTCCTCCAACGCGGCCATCGACAAGGCGTTGACCGGAGGCCTGTCGATGACCAGAGTCCGGACGCCGACGACATCGTGCACCCGCCAGCTGCTCATGACGCCTCTACTCGCTGGTGATGTGCAGGACGCTGCGCCCGGACCCATGCCCTGAGGTGGCGGCACGCCCGACCGCTTCCCGGTCCCTCCACTCCACGGCGTGCGCCGGTGGGGTGACCAAGGTGCCATCGGCCACCCAGGCCAGCAGGGTCTCGAGGTCGTGCCCGACCGGCGTGTCCTGTGCGTCCACTGTTAGCCGGTAGCCGCACACCCACGCCTCCGCCTGCACGATGAGGGCGGGGGAGAAGGTGTCTGCCGCGGGCCGCAGGTTGCCGACGACGACCACACGGCCTGTGCGGTGCACCGAACGGACCGCTGCCACCGTGCTGTCACCGCCCAGGCAGTCGACCACGAGGTCGAAGGATGCGGGGGGCAGGGACTCCAGCGTCACGACGTCACGGGCACCCAGATCGCGCAGCGAGCCCGCCTGCGCGGGGTCACGGGTGACGGCCGTCACCCGCGCACCGGCACGCCGGGCCAGCTGCACGGCGAACTGCCCCACCGCCCCGGAGGCGCCGGTCACCGCAACAGCGGCGCCCAGCAGCGCCGGGGCGTGGCGCAGCGCACGCAGCGCCGTGAGGCCGGCGACCGGCAGCGACGCCGCGGCGACCATTGCCACTCCCGGCGGGACCTGCGCCACATCGGCTGGGCGGAGCACCGCTCGCTCAGCCCAGCCCCCGCCGTGCAGTGCCAAGCCAGCGACGACGTCTCCCTGCGTGAAACTGCCCGATGCGCCGGGGTCAAGCACGGTCCCGAGCACATCCCAGCCGTACACCTGGGCAGAACCGGGGCGCTGGAGCCGCGTCTGCTCCCCTCTGTTAACCGTGCTCATCAGAACGGAGACAAGGAGGTCATCGAGGCGTCGGACCGGCTCGGCCACCTCGGCCATCTGCAGCGGTTGGTCTGCGTTGCCTGTAGACACGAGAGCATGCATGGCGCGCAATGTACGCGCGCCCGCTGCCCGTGCAAGGACATGACAGAGTCGCCGCGCGGTCGTGGGGAAGTCGTCGACAGTCTTGCGGAGAGCACAGTGGCTCCCTATCATCGATCATCATTGACCCGCTGCCACCCAAGGAGACGGCCCGTGCCATCCAGGTTGGCAAAACAGTGACCGACACCCCCTCCCAAGGGAACCTGCTTGTAGTCGGCGGCGGCACGATGGGGCAGGGCCTTGCCCAGGTAGGCGCCGAGGCAGGCCTCACCACCTGCATCGTGGAGACCGACGATGCGCGTGCCGCGGCCAGCCTGCAGGCAGTCCAGCGTCGCTGGGCACGAGCGGAGTCCAAGAGCTCGATGACGCCTGAGGCGGCAGAGGCCTGCCGCAGCCGACTGTCCGTCTCCATCGACCTCGCCGCTGCGGCCGCTGCCGCTGACTACGCCGTTGAAACCGTGGTGGAGGATCTTCGGATCAAGATCGAGGTGATCGGGTCACTCGTTCGTCACTGCGCCGACTCTGCGCTCATTGGCACCAACACCTCCGCCCTCAGCATCACAGAGATGGCAGCGGCCAGCGGGAGCCCCCAGCGGATCGTCGGCCTGCACTTCTTCAACCCGGTCCCGCGCATGGCGCTGGTGGAGGTGGTGCGCGGCCTCGACACGGCGGAAGACGTCGTGCTTCGAGCCCAAGAGCTAGCACGGGCACTCGGCAAGCAGCCGGTGGTGGTCCGGGACTCACCGGGATTCGTCGCTAGCCGCCTGAACGCGCTCATCGGCAACGAGGCGTTCTACATCCTGCAAGAAGGAACCGCGTCGGCACGGGACATCGACACGGCCGTGCGGTTGGGCCTCAACCACCCGATGGGGCCCTTCGAGCTCGGGGACCTCGTCGGCTGGGACGTGCGGGCCAACGTTCTTCGCTACCTGAGCAGCGTGCTGGGGGACAAGTACCGGCCCTGCCCTCTTCTCCTGGAGTACGTCGCCGCTGGACGCCTCGGCCGCAAGGTCGGGAGGGGCGTGTACGACTACCCCGACAACTAGCCGCCGGTGGCGGCGCCGAATGACTCGAAAGGACGCGCGTGGACTTCCATCTCTCCGACGACACGCAAGAACTGGTTGCAACGGTGCGCCGATTCGTCCGGGAGAAGGTCGACCCGCGCTGGAAGGACATCGAGGACCAGGACTCCGTCCCGACGGACCTGCTCGCGGCTGCCGGTGAGCTTGGGCTGTTCGGCATCTCGATCCCCGAGGAGTACGGCGGACTCGGGCTGGGCATGCTGGATCGCGCCATGCTCTACGAGGAGCTGGGGCGCACCCACGCCGGCTTCACCTCCATCATCGGCACCCACTGCGGCATCGGAACCACCGTGATCGTCACCGCTGGCTCGGAGGAGCAGAAGCGGCGCTACCTGCCCGACCTGGCCAGCGGCCGCGTCATCGGCGCCTTCGCCCTGACTGAGCCGGAGGCCGGTTCGGATGCCGGCAGCCTGCGCCTGAAGGCCACCCGTGACGGGGACGAGTGGGTGCTGTCGGGCAGCAAGCACTACATCACCAACTCCCAGCTGGCCAACGTGTTCACAGTGTTCGCCCGGACCAATCCCACGCCCGGCGGCAAGGGGATCTCGGCGTTCGTCGTGGAACGCGGGACGCCGGGGATGGAGATCGGGCGGCCACAGGTGACGATGGGCCTGCGCGGGTCCCACGTGGCGGAGTTGCACTTCGACGAGTGCCGGGTGCCCGACGCCAACATGGTGGGTGCCGAAGGCGCCGGCTACCGGGCAGCCCTTCGGACACTCGCCCAAGGACGGGTCGGGATCAGCGCGCGGTGCGTGGGGGCGGCCACCCGGGTGACAGAGCTGGCCCGCGACCACGCCCTCGTCCGGGAGCAGTTCGGCCAGCGGATCGCCGACTTCCAGATGATCCAGGCCTACCTCGCCGAGATGGCGGCCGACACCGCCGCGGCGCGCTACCTCACCTACCACGCCGCCTGGCTCGTCGATCAGGGTGAGCCTGCTCGCCAGGAGTCTGCGATGGCCAAGCTGATCGCCACCGAGTCCTACGGCCGCACAGTGGACAAGGCGCTGCAGATCCATGGGGGCCTGGGGTACATCAGGGACGCGGAGGTGGAGCACTTCTACCGCGACGCGCGGATCACCCGCATCTACGAGGGCACCTCGGAGATCCAGAAGGTGATCATCGCCAGGGAGCTGATCGCGGCGGGCGAGTCATGAGCCCGTCCGAGGACATTCCTGGGGGTCCGGGCCCGGTCGTGTGGCAGCCGTCGGCGCAGGTCGTTGCCGACAGCGGGGTCATGCGTCTGGCTGCCCGGCTCGGGGCGAGCTCGGTCGACGAGCTGCGGGCAACTGCTGACGCTGACCCCGGCCGGTTCTGGTCGGCGGCGGCCGACGACCTAGGAGTGGACTTCGCCACCCCCTACAGCCAGGCCCTGGACCTCTCCGACGGCGTCGAGTTCCCCCGCTGGTGGCGGGGCGGGGCGATGAACATCGTCACGTCCTGCCTGGACCGCTACGTCGCCACGCCGCAGGACGGCAAGGTTGCCCTGATCTGGGAGGCGGAGGCGGGCGAGGTCCGCGAACTGACCTACGCGCAGCTGCGCCAGGAGGTGGCGCGCGTCGCCGCCGGGCTCGTCGCACTGGGCGTGGCACCCGGCGACCGGGTGGCTGTCTTCCTGCCGATGATCCCCGAGGTCGCGGTGTCGGTGCTGGCCATTGCGAAGGTCGGCGCCGTCCTCGTCCCGATGTTCAGCGGGTACGGCGCGGAAGCCGTGGCGGCCCGGATGGGCAACTGTGACGCGAAGGTCCTGATCTGCGCCGACGGGTTCTCCCGCCGAGGGTCCACCGTGGCCATGAAGTCCGTAGCCGATGCCGCAGCAGACCTCACCCCCACCTTGGGCCACGTGGTGGTGGTCGAGCACGCCGGCGTGCCGGTCACGATGCGCGACAGCGACGTCCGCTGGGCGGACCTCGCGGACGCCGGTGCCGGAACGGACACGGTCCTCCTGGACCCCGAGGACCCGCTGCTGATCATCTACACGTCCGGAACCACGGGGTCTGCCAAGGGCACCGTGCACACCCACGGCGGCTTCCCGGTGAAGGGTCTCGCCGACCTTGTCTACGGGTTCGACGGGCGTCAGGACGACCGGATCTTCTGGTTCACCGACATCGGCTGGATGATGGGGCCCTGGCTCATCTACGGGTCGCTGGTGCTCGGGGCGACCATGGTGATGTACGAGGGGAGCCCCGACACGCCTACCGCAGACCGGCTGTGGCAGATCTGCGAACGCCACCAGGTGAGCATCTTCGGGCTGTCCCCCACCCTGGTCCGGTCGCTGATGAACGCCGGCGGCGCCGGCCCGTCCGCCTTCGACCTGTCCTCGCTCCGGGTCGTCGGTGCTACGGGTGAGCTGTGGGACCTGGAGTCGTGGCAGTGGTGCTTCGCGAACGTCTGCGGAGGCCGCGTCCCCCTGCTCAACTACTGCGGGGGAACCGAGCTGGCGGGTGGGATCCTGTGCGGGAACGTGGTCACTCCCCTGCGCCCGCTCTCCTTCGCCGGGGCCCTGCCCGGCATGTACGCGGACGTCGTGGACAGCTCGGGTACCAGTGTGGTGGGGCAGGTCGGTGAGCTGGTGCTGCGCGGCCCCAACCCCGGCATGACTCGTGGCTTCTGGAAAGACCGTCAGCGCTACCTGGACACCTACTGGTCCCGGCTGCCCGGCATCTGGGTGCACGGCGACTGGGCCATCATCGATCCGCAGGACCACCTGTGGTACGTGCTGGGCCGCTCGGACGACACCATCAAAGTGGCCGGCAAACGCGTGGGACCGGGCGAGGTCGAGTCCCTGCTCAACGCCGACCCCGCGGTGGCCATGTCCGCGGCCGTCGGGGTCGCCGACCCCGTGAAGGGTGAGCGGTTGGTGTGCTTCGTCGTCCTGCGGGAACCGGCCGACGACCCGGCGGCGGTCGCGGTCGCGCTCGGCGACCGGGTTGCTGCCGCCTTAGGCAAACCGATGCGCCCCTCGGCCGTGGAGGTGGTGCCCGACCTGCCCCGCACGCGGAACGCAAAGATAGTTCGCAAGGCCATCCGGCTGGCCTACACAGGAGCGCCCATCGCCGACCTGTCCGCGATCGAGAACCCCCAGGTGTTGGCCGCCATCACCGCGGCTGGCAGGGGAGGTGGCGATGAGCACTAGCCCGGGAGTCGCCATCGTCGGCGTCGGGCAGACCGGTCTGCCCGACGCGCAGGGGCGCACCGAGCTGACGCTGCAGGCACAGGCCGCGGTAGCCGCGCTGGCCGATGCTGGGCTCACCACGGCCGACGTCGACGCCATCTTCACCGCCAGCAACGACATGAGCTGGATCCCGTCAGTGCTCGTCGCGGAGTACCTGGGGATTGACGCCAAGTACAGCGACTCGACCAACATCGGCGGATCGTCCTTCGAGGCCCACGTCGGACACGCGGCGGCTGCGATCAACGCCGGGCTGTGCGAGGTCGCCCTGATCACCTACGGGAGCACCCAGCGCTCGCGGCGAAGTCGGACCCTCGGCGCGTCAGGCCCCGTGCGGATGACGGCACAGTTCCAGGACCCCTTCGGGCTCCCGCTGCCGGTCGGCGCCTATGCGCTGGCCGCGCGCCGTCACATGCACTTGTACGGCACCACCCCGGAGCAGCTGGCCCAGGTTGCCGTCGACGCGCGCGGCTGGGCCCAGCTCAACCCCCTGGCCAAGATGCGAGAGCCGCTGAGCGTGGCGGACGTGCTTGCCAGCCCCATGATCACCGATCCGCTCCACCTCCTCGACTGCTGCCTGGTCACCGACGGAGCCGGAGCCGTGGTCGTCACAGGCGCCACCGTCTCCCGCCAGCTGCGCAAGCCCCCGGTATGGGTGCTCGGCCACGGCACGGCCCACACGCACGCGACGATCGGCTCGATGGGCCACCTCACGCAGCCGTCCTCCACCGACAGCGGCGCTCGTGCGTTCGCCATGGCCGGGGTGACACCGGCGGAGATCGATGTGGCGGAGATCTACGACTCCTTCACCATCACGCCCATCCTGAGCCTGGAGACGCTGGGCTTCTGCGGTCCCGGCGAAGGCGGTCCCTTCGTCGTCGACCGAGGGACGGGGCCCGCAGGTGGGTTCCCGATGAACACCACGGGCGGTGGCCTGTCCTTTGCCCACCCGGGCATGTTCGGCATCTTCCTGCTGATCGAGGCTGTCGCCCAGCTGCGCGGTGAGGCGGACGCCCGCCAGGTCGCGGGCGCCAGTCTCGCCCTCGCCCACGGCACCGGGGGC
>Ga0075019_10000281_pt1 | contig 29257 bp, 20 predicted proteins | sample ColStrG_CSR_2013_FD_71473 | JGI IMG/M metagenome (GOLD analysis project Ga0075019, IMG submission 71473) | Freshwater sediment microbial communities in response to fracking from Pennsylvania, USA - Cold Stream Run_MetaG_CSR_2013 | ecosystem: Environmental > Aquatic > Freshwater > Creek >...
GGTCTGCGGCACATGTTTTTTCTGGTGGTACCGGCCTCGGTGGGACTGGCCCTGATTTCGCGCCCGCTGGTGGCGGCATTGTTTCAGCGCCATTTTTACACGGCGGCGGACGCGGCTCAGACCGCCCAGATCCTGCAGTACTATACGCTGGGTCTGGCGGGTTACGCTGCGATCAAGGTCTTGGCTCCGGCATTTTATGCTCTGGACCTGCCGCGGATTCCGTTGCAGGTGAGCCTGGGCGGCATTGCCTTGAACATCTGTGCCAACCTCTTTTTTCTCAAGGTGCTGCACTGGGGTTTGATCAGTCTGCCCCTCTCCACTTCCCTGGTGGCGCTTTTTAACTGTTTGCAGTTGGTCTGGTATTTGCGCAAGCCGGTGGGATCGATGACGGACCGGCCGTTTTTAACGGCTTTGGCCAAGATTCTGCTGGCCACTGCCGTCATGGCGGCGGTGCTGTGGCTGGTGCATCCCCTGCTGCGGCACCGGGCCTTTGTATTGCAGGTGGCGGTCCTGTGCCTCTGCGGGGGTGCCGCCTATTTCAGCAGTGCCTGGCTGTTGCGGCTTGAGGAAGTGAAGGATTTGGCCACCCTGCTCCAGCGTCGCCTCGTCCGGCGATGAAGAGGTGGCGCAATGCACTTGTGTCACAGGGATGAGTAAGGCTAGTCTGAACCATGGAACCCCGTTACCGCGTTTTGATTCTCTCGGCCAGTGCGGGTACCGGCCACCTGAAGGCTGCCGAAGCACTGGAAAAGGCCTGCCGCGCACATCATGAAATAGCCGAAGTGGTCCATGTTGATGCCCTGAGCTACACCAATAAACTGTTCCGCGATTTCTATTCCAAATTTTACATCAGTCTGGTGCGCAAGGCGCCGACTTTTTTGGGCTGGTGGTACCAGGCCAGTGACGAACCGTGGAAAACCGACCGCATGCGCTTCATGCTGGACCGGATGAACACCGGACCCCTCATCCGCATGATCAAGAAATTCCAGCCGGACATGACGATCTGCACCCACTTTCTGCCCGCGGAAATCATTTCCCATCTTATCAACCGCGGGGACATTGAGGCCAAGTTGTCGATTGTGGTGACGGATCTGGATTTCCACGCCATGTGGCTGTCACGCCTGTTCCATTATTACTTCGTGGCGCTGGACGAAACCAAGGAGCATTTGAAAATGCTGGGTCTGCCGGCGGACCGCATCACGGTGTCGGGCATTCCGGTGGATCCGGTTTTTGCGGCGGTCAAGGACCGGGTGGCGCTGGCGGCGAAACTGGGCCTCAATCCGGGCAAGCCGGTGCTGTTGCTGAGCGCGGGGGCTTATGGCGTGGGGCCCGCTGCCGAGACGGTGCAGGTGTTGAAGCATTTGCAAACACCGGCCCAGATTGTGGTGATCTGCGGCAAAAACGAGGAGTTGCGTGCGGAAACGGTGAAGCAGGTGGCCGATGCGCCCGCCCACCTGGATTTTCACGTGCAGGGTTTCACCGACATCATGGACGAATGGATGACCGTGGCGGATTTGTTCATCGGCAAACCCGGCGGATTGACCACGGCGGAGACCTTTTGCAAGGGGTTGCCGATGGTTATTTTTTCACCCATCCCCGGCCAGGAGGAGCGCAACAGCGATCATCTTCTGGAGGAGGGTGTCGCCATCAAATGCAACGAAATCACCACCATGGCCTACAAGATCGACCAGTTGTTGCAGTCGCCCGGACGCATGGCAGCCATGCGCACAGCGTCGCAACGCATGGCCCGGCCACAGGCGGCGCAGGTTATTGTGGAAACATTGATCGACGAATTCCATCGTGAACCGCACAAAATGAAAGTGGACAAGACCTGAGGCGGAGCGTCAGGTTGCGGATGAAAAAATCAGGGCTATTTAGTACCGACTTGTGAAACCGTTTTATTGGGGAGTTTCCACTTCCGCATTCCAGCATGAGGGCGGGTATAACGCGCCAGGGCAGCCGTTGAACAACTGGTTTGACTGGGAGTTGTCCGGGCGGGTGGAGGCCACCGGCCGGGCGGTCGATTTCTGGAACCGTTACGACGAGGATTTTGCGCGGGTGCGCGGTCTGGGTTTGAATGCCTTTCGCATGGGCATCAGCTGGTCCCGCGTACAGCCTTCAGCCAATCCCCAGGAACGCACTCCACCGGCCTTTGACCGGGAGGCGTTGGCGGGTTATGGCCGCATCCTGGTGCGGATGCGCGAGCACGGGTTGGAGCCCTTGGTGACACTGCATCATTTCAGTCATCCCCATTGGCTGGGCACGGATGTCTGGCTGGATCCGCTGGCCATCGAGGTTTATCTCGACTACGTGAAGGAAACTGTGCTGTCGCTCAACCGTGCGTTGTTGCAGGCCGGCCAGCCGGCTGTGCAGCGCTGGATCACCATCAATGAGCCCAACATGCTGGTGGCCTGCACGTATTTGATCGAAGCGTTTCCGTCCAAGCGGGGCCGCAGTTTCACCGCGGCCGCCAGCGCCTATCAGAATCTGCTCATTGCCCATGTGAAGGCGTACCGGCTGATCCATGAGTTGTACCGGAGCAACCCGGAGTGGGGGAAACCGCTGGTCACGTTCAATAATTATTGCACGGATTTGTACTGGATGGACAAGGCGGCGATTGACGGGTTGTCCGCGCCCTCGCGCGGCGTGGAACAGGAGGATCTGCTGGACTGGCTTTATCATCAGGCGTCCGATTTCCAGGAGGATTTGTTGCAGGAGGAACTGCCGTTCCGCCGTAATCTGCCCTACTGGCTCGGGCTGGGCCTCAAGGAGTTGCACAATCTGCTCGGACCCTGGCTGGCCAAACGGAACAATGCGCGGCATTTTTTAAAACTTTTGTATGAGCGGCCGGAGGAAAGGCCCTTTGATTACATTGCGTTGGATTACTACGATCCCTTTGCGGGGCATTTGTTCCGTCTGCCGCGGCTGGAGGAGTTTTTCATGCCGCAAAAAAACCTGCGCAGCTGGCTGGCCAACAGTCTGACGACCAAGTGGTGGGACTGGCAAATTCTGCCCCAGGGCCTGAATTTTTTTGTGCGGCATTATGAGAGGACTTATCCCGGGTTGCCGCTGGTGATTGCGGAAAACGGCATGGCCCAGTTGCGCAGCCGTTTCAACGACCTGCCCTGGCGCGGGGACGGGGTGAGCCGCAGTGATTACCTCCGGGCTTATCTGGAAGAGGTGGAACGGATGCGCCGGCAGGGCACGGCGTTGGAGGGTTATTTTCATTGGTCGCTCACGGACAACTATGAATGGGGAACCTACAGCGCGCGCTTCGGTTTGTACGAGGTGAATTTTGATGATCCGGCCCTGGAGCGGCGGGAATGCAACTCCCTGGGGGACTGTCCCGCCCGGACCTATGCCGAATGCATCCGGAAACAGGCCTTGCTGTGAGCAGCCGCACGGGCGCGGGTTTACGAAAAAGAGTGACCGGAGGGGCAAAGAATCTTGTCGGAAACCGCCCAGCCTCTATTGTGGGGGGATGGCTAACCCGACTGCTCTCCGCGACGTGAAGAGCGCCTGCTGTCTATGAGTGATCCGGTGAAACATGAATGCGGACTGGCGATGGTTCGTCTGCTCAAACCCCTCTCCTATTACTACGAGAAATATGACACGCCGCTGTGGGGTTTGCTGAAGCTGTTTCTGCTCATGGAAAAGCAGCACAACCGCGGCCAGGATGGTGCGGGTGTGGCGGCGCTCAAGCTGGGAGTGGAGCCGGGTTATCCTTACATCTTCCGTGAGCGGGAAATGCGCAGCAACCCGCTGGACCGGATTTTCACCAAGCTGTTTGATGAATACACCGAACTGGTCCGGACCGGGGTGGTGCATCCGGAATTTGCCAAAACGGTCAAAGAAAACTTTGATTATGGCGCGGAGATTTATCTGGGCCATCTTCGTTACGGCACGTCCGGCGGCTACAACATCACCTCCTGCCATCCCTATTTCCGTCGCAGCAACTGGCCGACAAAAAACCTGCTCCTAGCCGGCAATTTCAACATCACCAATGATTTTGACCTGAACCGCCGTTTGATCAACCACGGCCAGCATCCCATTTTCAGCACCGACACCCAGACGCTGCTGGAGGAGATCGGTTTCCATCTGGATCAGGAACACGATGCCCGCTACCGCCAACTGCGCGATCAAGGGCTCAAGGGGGCTGACATAGGTCTGGGAATCAGCAGGGAACTGGATCTGGCGGAAATCATCCGCAAAGCCTCCGCAGGCTGGGATGGCGGTTATGCGCTGGTGGGCGCGGTTGGCAACGGTGATGCCTTTGCCCTGCGCGACCCGGCCGGTATCCGGCCGCTTTATTATTTCCGGAACGAGGAGGTGATTGCCTTTGCCTCCGAGCGTGCGCCGCTCATGACGGTTTTCGACATCGAGTGCAAGGAGGTTCAGGAAATCAAACCCGGTTATGTGGCGGTGGTGAAAAGAGACGGAGCCTGGTCGGAGACGGCCTATCAGGAGGCCTGCCCGCAAAAATCCTGCACCTTCGAGCGCATTTATTTTTCGCGCGGCAACGACCAGGATATTTACCGCGAACGCAAACGTCTCGGCGCCCTGCTCGGCGAGCAGATTCTGGGGGAAATCAATCACGACTATGACCGCACGGTTTTCAGTTTCATTCCCAACACGGCGGAGATTGCCTATTACGGTTTGCTGGAATCCCTGCGCCTGCGCCGGCGCCTGGAAGTGCGGGACCTGATCCTGAAGGCCTCGCGACAGGGTACGCTGACGGATGATTTTCTGGACGAGTTGATTTTGCGCGGCTGGCCGCGGGCGGAAAAGGTGGCGCACAAGGACATCAAGTTGCGCACTTTCATCACCCAGGAGACCGGTCGCAATCAACTGGCCTCGCATGTTTATGACATTTCCTACGGCACGATCACCCCGGAGGACACCCTGGTGTGCATTGACGACTCGATTGTGCGCGGCACCACGCTGAAAAATTCCGTCATCAAGATCCTGGCCCGGTTGAATCCGCGCAAAATCGTCATTGCCTCCACTGCACCGCAGATCCGCTACCCGGATTGTTACGGCATCGACATGTCGCAACTGGGCAAGTTCATTGCCTTCCAGGCGGCGGTGGCCTTGCTCAAGCAGCATGGGATGGAGGAGCTGCTCAAGGAAGTGTACCAGGATTGCCTGGCCCAGCAGGACAAGCCGCCCGCCGCCATGCAAAATCATGTGAAACGGATTTATAACCGCTTCACGGCGGTGGAGATTTCCCAAAAAATTTCAGAACTGGTTTCCCCCCGGATGGACAACTGGCACGGTCCGGTCAAAATCATTTTCCAGACGGTGGAGAATTTGCACAAAGCCTTGCCCAATCACACGGGCGACTGGTACTTCACCGGAAAATATCCCACCCCGGGCGGGTACCGGGTTTTGAACCGGGCCTTCATCAATTATTATGAAAAATCTGCGGATATACGCAGTTACTGATTGTCCGGCTTCATGAATCGTTCCTACTGGAACCGGATCGGACGCCGCTATCGGGGGGAAATTTTCAGTGTGCGGCACGAGGACCGGACCGGGTTGGTGGAAAATTGGATTCGCGCAGAGGGGTCCGTCCGCCGGCGGGCCGGCGATTTCGGGTGCGGCACGGGCCATTTCACCGGCGTGCTGGCGGAATCCTTCGGCCGGGTGCAGGCGCTGGATTTGTCGGATTCATTGCTGGCCCAGGCGGTTTTGCGGCACCGCCATCAGTCGCACGTCGAATTTTATCGAGTCGATCTCACTCAACCGCTCCGTGCCCTGCCGCGGGTGGATTTCGGGTTGTGCGTGAACGTGCTTATCATGGCCGACGCCGGGTTGCGCCAGTGTCTGCTGGAACAGGTTGCGGCGCTGCTGCGGCCGCGGGGCAGGCTGCTCGTGGTGGTGCCGGCGTTGGAGTCGGTGTTTCTGGCCCAGCAACGTTTGATTGAATGGCATCGGCGTGATGGATTGCCGTTGCGGCAGGCTGTGGCGCAGCGGATGCCGGCGTTTCAGCCGTCCGCCCTGCGGGGTTTGCCGGAGGGATTGGTGCAGATCGATGGCGTGCCGACCAAGCATTATACCGCTGACGAACTGGAACTAGAGCTGGCCCGGCACGGTCTGGTGCCGCAAAAGACGGCGCGGGTGGAATACGGATGGCACACGGAATTCGAAAAACCACCCCGCTGGATGCGGAAACCTTATCCGTGGGATTGGGCAGTGCTGGCGCGCAAGGCCTGAACGGACGCCGTCACCCGTGCGGTGACGTCCTCCATGGTGCTCTGGCCTGCTGCAATGTTGATGAGCAACCCGCGCTGGCGATAATAATCCAGAACGGGTGCGGTGATGGCATAAAAAGTTTTGAGCCGCGCCCGCACGGTCGTTTCATTGTCATCGTCGCGCTGGAAAAGCGGGCCGCCGCAGTCATCGCAGATTCCGGGCTGGCGCGGCGGATAAAAAATGCGGTGATAGGTTTTCTGGCATTGCCGACAGGTCAGCCGGCCGGAAAGACGTTCCACAATTTCATCATCGGGCACATCGAGGTAAATCGCCCCGTCCAAATGCCGGCCTTGTTCCGACAAGATCCGGTCCAGTTCACAGGCCTGGGGCAGGGAACGCGGATAGCCGTCCAGAACATAGCCCTGGCTGTTTTCCGGGCGGTCCAGGATTTCGCGCGCCACTGTATCGGCCAGGGCATCCGGAACCAGTTGCCCGTGGTTGATGTAGGCAGCCGCTTGCCGGCCCACGGGCGTGTTTGCGGAAATTTCCTGACGGAAAACCGCGCCGGTGGAGATGTGCGGCACGCCCAGACGTTCGCTGAGCTGTCGGGATTGGGTGCCCTTGCCGGAACCGGGACCTCCGATCAATAATAGACGCAGCGGTGTGGGGGTGTCCATAAATCCGGTTATTCGCGGGTGACGGACACTTCCACATGCAGCTTGCGGCCAATGCCGGTGGGTCCGAGGAAACGGCCTGAAACCGGGGGTACATCCTCGGGCCGGCGACATACGGCTGCGGCAATGTGGCTGGAGCCGACCACCTGCCCGCTGGTGCTGTCGAACCCCTTCCACCCCGCGCCGGGCAGGTACACTTCCGACCACGCATGCGTGGAGCCGTGACCGAGCACGGTTTCCGGACAATGCAGGTATCCGCTGACAAAGCGTGCGGGCAGACCCAGATAGCGGCAGGCCTCCATGAAAAGCGTGGAGAAATCGCGACAGGAACCGGATTGGTGGCGCAGGGTTTCGGCCGGACTTTGTACGCCGGGCTCCTCACGCATCTGGTAGCGGAAATCGGAGACGATGGTTTTGTTGATCCGATCCAGCAGGGCGTAGGTTTCCAGGCGGTCACCCGGGCGCCAGAACTGCGCCACCCATTCCTGCATCAGACCCGTGTCGCTGGGGAAGACCGGGATTTGGTACGGCACCAGATCGATGCGTTCGGAAGGGTCGAATTGGAAGGGAAACTGCACGGCATGGGGAGCCACCAGAAAATCGAGCGGGGCCACTTCGTAATGTTCCAGCACCACCTCGCTGCGGATGGACAGCCGGCAGGTGGGGTCGTGAAATTCAATCAGGGCCATGTTGTTGTTGTAGATGTCCCGCTGCCAGCGGACACGGGCGGAGGGCTCGATGTCGAGCAGTGAGGAAACAATATGGATGTCGTAGCCGGAGCGGGGCCGGATGTAGAGCTTGTGTGGCAGCAGTCGCACGGGTGCGGAGTATTCGTAAACGGTCTGGTGGGCGATTTTGAGCAGGTACATGAGGAAGCGCGTGATTTTGCGTGGTCTGCCTTCGGCGAACGAGCAAAAAATTAGAAGTCTTCCATCCTTCCGCCTTGCCCGGCGGGGTGGCAGTCCTATGTTGGGTTGATGGAAGTGGTCTTGCTGCTTTTGCTGATCCTGATTCTGGGTGGAGTCGGGCTGGCCGTGTATTTGCTCATGCGGGTTTCGCCGGGTGTTTCGGAATCCCAAACCCGCCATTTTGGCGACTTCCGCGAACTCCTGCTCAAGAGCATGGGGGACCAGAAGGCTGACTTCCGCGATTTTAACAGCGCCAATGCCGAGTTGTTGCGCAAGAGCGTGCAGGATTCGCTGACCGACCAGTCCTTGAAAATGGAAAAGCGTTTTGAGGCCCTGCAGACCCAGACCGATTTGCGGCTGCAGGAGATCCGGGCCAATGTGGAGCGGCGGCTGCAGGAAAATTTGGACCAGAACTTTTCCGCCTTCAAGGACATGTCCAAAAGCCTGGGCGACATGAAATCGAGCGCGGACCAGATGCTCAAGGTCAGCCAGCAGGTGGGGGAACTCAACCACATACTGGCTTCGCCGAAACTGCAGGGCAACTTCGGTGAGACCGCCCTGGAAAAACTGCTCCAGGACATCCTGCCGCAAAGCGCCTATGAATGGCAGCCGCGCATTGCCGAGGGGTTGCAGCCGGACGCCTCCATTCACATCAAGGATTTGCGGCTTTGCATTGACGCCAAATTTCCCAAGGACCGTATTGCGGCCCTGCTCAACGACGCCAACGACGAAGCTGCCCAGGTCCAGGCGCGCAAGGAACTGGGCACGGTGATCCGCAACATGGCCGGCGACATTTCCAAAAAGTACATCCGGCCCGACCTGGGGACCACCGACCAGGCCTTCATGTTTGTGCCGAGTGAGAGCCTGTATTATGAAATTCTCAAACAGCCCGAGCTGGTCGAATACTGTCGCAAAGTCAAAGTCAGCATTGTTTCACCCAACACCCTGGCAGCCACGCTTTATGCCGTGGCCCTGGCGTTCCGGGGCTATGAGATGCAGGAAAATGCCAGGGTACTCATCAAGGGCATTCAGGACATGGACCGGCATTTCCAGAATTTCCGGGAGGATTTCGGCAAAATCGGCCAGCGCCTCCAGCAGGCCCAGGACGACTACGGCAAAGCCGGGCGCGACCTCGAGCGCTTTGACAAAAGCATCAACAAGCTCAAGGACGGCGAGTCAAAGCTGCAGTTGGAAGATTAGCGGATAGACAAAACCAATTCGAACGCAGGGGATAACGGGCTGGATGAAGCCCTGACGAAAACAGGATAACCACAGGCCTGGCAGATTTCCTTTCCGCAGGGGGGATTCTTTTTTAAGGCAACCCTGAGATTTTCTTTGCGTCTTTTGCATGCTTCGCGGTTAAATCTGTACCTTCATGAGCCAAGCCAAATCCAAACGCACTTCCAAAGCCTACGCCGCCGCCGGCGTGGACATCGATCTGGGCAACAAAGTCAAATCCGGCATCGGGGCCCGCACCGCCTCCACCCACCGTCCGGAAGTCCTGAGCAAGATCGGCGGCTTCGGCGGTTTGTTCCGTGCCTCGTTCAAAGGTTACAAGGATCCCGTGCTGGTGAGCAGCATCGATGGCGTGGGCACAAAATTGAAGGTGGCGGCCATGATGGGCCGGCACGACACCATTGGCATCGACCTGGTCAACCATTGTGTCAACGACATTGCCGTGGTGGGGGCTGAACCCCTGTTCTTTCTCGACTACGTGGGCACGGGAAAACTGGACCCGAAAGTTTTCGGACAGATTCTGGCCGGGTTGACCAAGGGTTGCAAAGAGGCCGGTTGCGCCCTGATCGGCGGGGAGACCGCGCAGATGCCGGGGATTTACCACGGTGAGGATTATGACCTGGTGGGCAGCATTATCGGCGTGGTGGACCGGGCCAAGGCCATCGATGGCTCGACCATCAGGCCCGGGGATATCCTGGTTGGTTTTTCCTCCTCGGGATTGCACACCAACGGTTTTTCCCTGGCCCGGCAGATTTTGTTTGCGGAGCAGCGGCGTTCCCTGGATCAGCAGGTGCCCGGCAGCCGTCAGACTCTGGGAGCGGCCCTGCTGGCACCCCACGTCAATTACCAGCCGCTGTTGAAAAAACTTGCCGCCCGGGTGACTTTCAAGGGACTTTCCCACATCACCGGCGGAGGCTTTGTGGACAACATCCCGCGCATCCTGCCGAAAAATGTCGATGCCGTGATTGAAGTCGGCACCTGGCCGCAACTGCCCATTTTTGAACTCCTGCAAAATTGCGGCGTGAGCCGCGAGGAATTGTACCAGGTCTTTAACATGGGCATCGGCATGGTGGCGGTGGTGTCGCCCAAGGACGCCTCCAAGATTCTCAGCCAGACCAAGGCTTATGTCATCGGCCGCATTGAACCGGGCAAGCGCAAGGTGCAGTTGAAGTTTTAACCGCGGAGGCGCGGAGAACGCAGAGTTTTTTGTGACTGATGAAATTACAGAATCTGTTTTGGGAGCAGCCATTGAAGTTCACAAGACTCTTGGCCCCGGCCTGTTGGAAAGTGTTTATGAAGAATGTCTGGCTCTTGAATTCAAATCACGGGGTTTGGATTTCCAGCGTCAATTGTCACTACCCATCGAATATAAAGGCTGCACTGTGAATGCGGCTTACCGGATTGATTTTTTGGTTAAGCAAAGTGTGATCCTCGAAATCAAGGCTGTGGAAAAATTGGAGCCCATTCATGAGGCGCAGATCTTGACCTACCTCAAACTCCTTAAAATTGACCGTGGCTTGTTGATTAATTTTAATGTACCGCTGCTAAAAAACGGAATTAAACGGATGGTTTTAAACTATCAACAAACCTCTGCGTTCTCCGCGCCTCTGCGGTAATAATTTATGATCAAAAACGCCCTGCTCTCCGTCTCGGACAAAACCGGCCTTCTGGAATTTGCGGGATTTCTCAGTGCCCGCGGTGTGCACCTGATCTCGACGGGTGGCACAGCCAAGCTGTTGCGTGACGGCGGCCTGCCCGTGCAGGAGATTTCCGATTACACCGGGTTTCCGGAAATGATGGATGGCCGCGTCAAGACGCTGCATCCCAAGGTGCACGGAGGCCTGTTGCATTTGCGCGATCACACGGAGCATGTGCGGCAGGCGCAGGCCCATGGGATCGAGCCGATCGATCTGGTGGTGGTCAATCTCTACCCGTTTGAAAAAACCCTGGCCAAACCGGGGGTCGGTCACGAGGAATTGATCGAAAACATTGATATCGGCGGGCCGAGCATGTTGCGCAGCGCTTCCAAAAATTACCGCAGCGTCACCGTGCTGGTGGACCCGGTCGATTATGCGGCGGTGCAAAAGGAAATGGAACTTCACGGAGGCACTCTGCCGGAGACGCGCGAGAAACTGGCCGCCAAGGTTTTCCGTCACACGTCGTGCTACGATCACCTGATTGCCGGTTATTTGACGCGCAAGGCGGAAGCGCAGGATCCCGGTCTTCAGGAAACGGCCGGACTGATCCGGCATCTGGGCCAGCCCCTGCGTTATGGCGAGAATCCGCATCAGAAGGCCGGGTTGTACGGCCATTTCCATGACTTTTTCAAACAGCTTCATGGCAAGGAACTGTCCTACAACAACATCATCGACATCTCGGCGGCGGCCGGATTGATCCAGGAATTTGACGATTTGACCCTGGCCATTCTCAAGCACACCAATCCCTGCGGGGTGGGTGGCGGAGCCAGCCTGCGTGAAGCGTGGGACCGGGCTTATGCCACGGACAAACAGGCGCCCTTCGGCGGCATCATTGTCATGAACCGGACCCTGGACCTGCCGGTGGCGGAGGCCATTTCCGAAATCTTCAGCGAGGTCATTATTGCGCCCGATTTCAAACCCGAGGCCCGCGCCCTTTTGGAAAAGAAAAAAAATCTGCGCCTGATCGAGTCGCACCTGCACAAAATGACCGGGACCATTTACGACTACCGCTCCGTGCCCGGCGGCTTGCTGGTGCAGGAGCATGATGCGCTGGCCGATGATGAGTCGGCCTGGAAAGTGGTGACCAGGAGAAAGCCGACAGCGGAAGAGATGAAGGCGCTGCGCTTCGGGTGGAATGTGGTCAAGCACGTCAAATCCAACGCCATTGTTTACGCGGCAGAAGGCCGCACCCTGGGCATCGGGGCCGGGCAGATGTCGCGGGTGGATTCCTCCAAAATCGCGGTTTGGAAGGCGGGTGAGGCCGGTCTTTCCCTCAAGGGCAGCATTGTGGCCTCGGACGCCTTTTTCCCGTTTGCCGACGGCATTGTGGCCGCAGCGGAGGCCGGAGCGCAGGCCGCCATCCAACCGGGTGGCAGTGTGCGCGATGCGGAAGTGATTGAGGCGGCCGACCGGGCGGGCATGGCCATGATCTTGACCGGACGCCGTCATTTCCGTCATTAGCCGATGGCCGGGAGGCGCGATTAGCGGGTTTGCATTTTTACCGCCGGGCGGTAAATTCGGGTCCTACTGCTTGGAGAGTGGCTTTCCAGCGGCATTTTAAATCATGAGCTCGGACGGATCAGAACTGAAAAGCGTCGCGGAACGTGTGGCGTATTATTGCAATAAATCGAGCAGCGGTTGTTTACACATCAAGGTGGGAATCCGCAAAGGCGTCATTTACATCCAAAAGGGCCGGGTGGCCGATGCCGAGTATTCCGACAAACGCGGCATTTCCGCCTTGTATGATCTGATGACGGTTCAGGAACCGGTCATGAATTGGATGTCGGGCCAAACGACCAGTCAAATCACCATGGATCTGGACATGGGCCGGACGCAGAAACTGGCGGAAAATCCGCACACCGCGGCCAGCTCAGCAGCCAAGGAGCCGAGCGGGCTGATGGAACAGCACTACATCCAACTGGATTGGGATAATCCCGGCGGACAATCAGCTTCGTTCCGGCTCGATAAAAAAGGGCAGGCCAGTTATGTCATCGGCCGCGCCCCGGACTGTCAGGTGGTGGTGGACGATGCCAGTGTGGAGTCCATCCACTGCACGCTCTTGGTGCAGGACGATATTGTGGAACTTTGGGATTTGGGTACGGACAACAAAACCAGCATTAACGGACTGGTGGTGGCGCAGGCGGTTTTGAATCCGGGCGACCGCATCCGGCTGGGTTCGGCCGAATTGATTTTTCAACTCAAACTGCGCCGGGGGGTTCAATCAGCCTTTGCCCAGAGCGCTCAGACCACCCAGGCGGTGGGTCGTTCCACCGCCCGGGAAGTGGCAAAAACTCCCGTCAAGATACCGCTACCGCCATTGTCGGAAGCGAATACCGTTTCGCTCAAGGCGCCGATCACGTATCATTCCCTGCAGCAAAAGAAACAGAAGGATGAAGCGGCCCAGGGACTTTTCAGCCGCTTTTTTGAAAAGAAACGGAAATCATGAAAATCTGGATCGTCGAAGACAACACGCCCACCCGCATGTTGATGCGGACCCTGGTCAATTCCGCCGCCCCGGGCAAATATGACTGTTCCGATTTTTCCAGCGCCGAGGATGTGATCAAGGCGTTGCAGGAGGGAACACGGTCCAAGCCCCAGGTTTATCTGGTGGATTTGAATCTTCCGGGCATGAGCGGGTTCGATCTCTGCCAGCAAATCCGCATGCATTACAGCGATGGCTCCGACTTTCTGCCCTACATCATCATTTGTACGGCGGACAGCAGCTCGGAGGTTTTGACACAGTTGCTGGGGGCCGGGGCGAACGATTATTTTGTCAAACCCGTCCATGCCAAAATGCTGCAGATCCGTTTGCAGGTGGCGGAACAATTGATCACCCAGGCGCAGTACAAGGCGGCCACCCAGGCCTCCTCCGAATATCTCAACTCCCTGGTGACTTATGCGGTCACCAATGCCCCCGTCCCCATGGCGGTGGTGGAGATCGGCACGGCCGACAAGCCGTTGCAACTGGCCTTCGCCAACACCGGCATGCAGCATCTTTTTTATTCCGAGGCCCATGCCGGAACGAGTCTGGCCGAATTGCAATCCTGGAATGCGGAATTCACCAGCGGGGTGTGGATTTCCCTGTCGCGCGGGGAACAGGTTTTTCAGGGTCCCCTGGTGACGGACTCGCCGGAACTCAATTCTTTCAATCTCAATCTTTCGATTTATCCCGTGGCCACCGAGGAAAGCTCTCCCACTCACTATCTGGTGATCGAGGAAGCCCGGGTGTGAGTCCGTCCGGATCCCGTCCTCTTTCAGAACCGCCCGTATTTTTCCCATGAGAATCCTCTGTCTGGCCATCATTTTGGGTTGGGTCAGTCCGCTCCGCGCACTGGAACCAAGACCCACGGTGGACTTTGACTTGGTGGTGCAGTTGCTGGCCGGGCAGGGCAGCTGGCAGGAACACGCCACCTACAGATTCGCTTTTCATCCCAAGACCGCGGAATTCGTCCCCTATCGCCTCGGGCAATGGATTTACACCGACTACGGCTGGACCTGGAAGGGTGGCGATGCCGCTTCCTGGGCCACGGATCACTACGGTTATTGGACAAAAAAAGAATCGGACGCCTGGATCTGGGTCCCGGGAGCAATCTGGATGCCGGCGGCGGTGGATTGGGTGCAGAGCGGCGACTACGTGGGCTGGCGCACTTCCAAACTGGACCGTTTCGGCAATGCGGTGGAAACGGAAACGGAACGTCACAGTGATCCGGCCGAGTGGAATTTTGTACTTCTGGAAAAATTGCGCGGCCCGCTGCACCCTGCGGATTTTGCGGGCCTGGAAAAAGCCCGGGAATTGCTGGTCAGTGCACAGCCGGCCGATCATGTTTACGTTTCCTATCGCGAAATTGAACGGCCCGGCCCGGCGCCGGAAGTGTTGAAGACCGACGAAAAACAAAAATTGGAAATCCCGGTGGTTACGGATTTAAAGGGCGCGGACCTGCTTCCGGAAAAACCCGCACCCCAGGCGTATTACTGTTTCCGGCCGAAATTTTTCCAGGATGCCGACGGCATTCTGCGCCGGGTGGATTTATTTTTGCACCCGCGCAAAAAACAGGAGGACCAGGCAGAGGTGCAGTCGAAGCTGGCGCCGGATCCGAAAACCCAGGCGCAGATCCAGGAAGCGGCCGATCGCGCGGCGCAACGCGCCCGTCGGGAGCAGGAACACAACGACCAGTTGTACCGGTAGATTATTTTTTCAGACAAAAAAAAGGCGCCAGGCAATTGCCTGACGCCTTTTTTGTAAGTGGGCTGTCGGTCGATGGATCAATAATCCATGTCACCGCCCATGCCATGGCCGCCGCCGCCGGGGGCCGGAGCTTTGTCCTTTTCAGGAGCTTCGGTCACGATGGCTTCGGTGGTCAGGAGCAGGCCGGAGATGGAGGCCGCGTTCTGCAGGGCGGAACGGGTCACCTTGGTCGGATCCACCACACCGGCTTTGACGAGGTCTTCGTATTCGCCGGTTGCGACGTTGTATCCTTCGGCGCCTTTGCGCTTCTTGATTTCCTGCACCACGATGGAACCTTCCACACCGGCGTTGTCGGCCAGGGTGCGGACGGGTTGTTCGATGGCGCGGCGCACGATCTCGGCGCCGATCTTCTGGTCACCGGTGAGGTTGAGGGTATCCAGAACCTTTTGGGTGCGGATGAGGGCGGTGCCGCCGCCGGGGACGATGCCTTCTTCCACCGCAGCGCGGGTGGCGTGGAGGGCGTCTTCGACGCGGGCTTTCTTTTCCTTCATTTCGGTTTCGGTGGCTGCACCGACATTGATCACGGCGACGCCGCCGGCGAGCTTGGCCAGGCGTTCCTGGAGCTTCTCGCGGTCGTAGTCGGAGGTGGTTTCGTCGATCTGACGGCGGATCAGAGCCACGCGGCCCTGGATGTCAGCGTTCTTGCCGGCGCCTTCGATGATGGTGGTGTTTTCCTTGTCCACCACGATGCGCTTGGCCTTGCCGAGGTCTTCGAGAGTGACGTTTTCCAGCTTGATGCCGAGGTCTTCGGTGATGCAACGGCCGCCGGTGAGGACAGCCAGATCTTCAAGCATGGCCTTGCGGCGGTCGCCGAAGCCGGGGGCTTTGACGGCGCAGACCTGCAGGGTGCCACGGAGTTTGTTGACCACGAGGGTGGCGAGGGCTTCGCCTTCGACATCTTCGGAGAGGAGCAACAGGGGTTTGCTGCTCTTGGCCACTTTTTCCAACAACGGGAGCAAGTCCTTCATGTTGGAGATTTTCTTTTCGTGGATGAGGATGTAGGCGTTTTCCAGAATCGCTTCCTGGGCTTCCGCGCTGGTGACGAAGTAGGGGGAAAGGAAACCCTTGTCGAATTGCATGCCTTCGACCACTTCGAGGGTGGTTTCGATCGACTTGGCTTCTTCGACGGTCACGGTGCCGTCCTTGCCGACTTTGTCCAGAGCATCGGCGATGATTTCACCGATGGTGTGGTCCCAGTTGGCGGAGACGGTTGCAACCTGTTTGATTTCTTCCTTGTCCTTGACCTTCTTGGAGATCTTGGCGAGTTCGGCCACGATGGCTTCGACGGCCTTGTCGATGCCGCGCCGCAGTTCGGTGGGGTTGGCACCGGCGGTGACGTTTTTCAAGCCTTCGCGATAAATCGCTTCAGCCAGAACCGTGGCGGTGGTGGTGCCGTCACCGGCCACATCGCTGGTCTTGCTGGCGACTTCGCGGACGAGCTGGGCGCCGATGTTTTCGTAACGGTCTTCGAGCTCGATTTCCTTGGCCACCGTCACACCGTCCTTGGTGATGGTCGGGGAGCCGAATTTCTTGTCCAGCACGACATTGCGGCCGGCCGGGCCCATGGTCGCCTTGACGGCGCGGGCGAGTTTTTCCACACCGCGCAGCAGGGACTGGCGGGCGGCTTCTTCAAATAGGAGTTGTTTAGCTGCCATAAATAATTGGTCTGTAGTTGTTTCTTTCGGGGTTATTCAACCACGCCGAGGATGTCGTCCTCACGCATGATCAGGTATTTGTTTCCGTTCACGGAAACTTCAGTGCCGCCGTACTTCGAATAAAGTACACGGTCGCCCTTCTTTACTTCGAAGGGGATCAATTTTCCGGCTTCATCGCGTTTGCCGGATCCGAGGGCGACAACTTTGCCTTCCTGGGGTTTTTCCTTGGCGGTGTCGGGGATGATGATGCCGCCTTTTTTTGTTTCCTGTTCTTCAAGGGGTTCCACGAGAACGCGGTCGCCCATGGGCTTGAACTTGATGTCTGACATAAGTTACTACTCCTGTTTTTATGTTTGGATTTTTCGTCCAGACGTGCGCTCCGGCCCCGCACAGGCGGGCCCGGAACAACCTGTCGAAATTCAGTTTTTCTTCTTCTTGTCCTTGTCCACGACCTCGAAGTCGGCGTCGATGACGTCGTCCTTGTCCGAGGTCTTCTTGGTGGCGGGCTCTTCCGGGGCGGGTCCCGCCTCCGGGGCGCCTGCGGCGGCGGAAGCCTTGCGGTACATCTCGGTGGAGATGTGCTGGATCTTCTTGTTCAAATCCTCCGTGGCCGACTTCATGGCCTCGCTGTCCTCGCCCTTGAGCGACTCGCGCACCTTGGTCACGAGTTCTTCCAGCGATTTCTTGTCGTCGTCCCCGAGTTTGTCGCCCTGATCGCGCACAAGCTTTTCCGCGGCAAAGGCGGTGTTGTCGGCCAGATTGCGGATTTCCACCTTTTCCTTGGCCAGGCGGTCTTCCTCGGCATGCGACTCGGCTTCCTTGACCATTTTGTCGATCTCGTTTTTGTCGAGGCTGCTGGAGCCGGTGATGGAGATTTTCTGCTCCTTGCCCGTGCCCAGATCCTTGGCCGAGACATTGAGAATGCCGTTGGCATCGATGTCGAAGGTGACTTCAATCTGCGGCACGCCGCGCGGGGCGGGCGGGATGCCGTCGAGATGGAATTTGCCGAGCGACTTGTTGTCGCGGGCCAGCGGACGTTCGCCCTGCAGAACGTGGACTTCCACGCCGGGCTGGTTGTCCGAGGCGGTGCTGAAGGTCTGCGATTTGCGTGTCGGGATGGTGGTGTTGCGCGGAATCATTGGCGTGGCCTGGCTGCCGAGGGTTTCGATGGCCAGAGTCAGCGGGGTGACGTCGAGCAGGAGCACATCATTCACTTCACCACGGAGCACACCGGCCTGGATGGCGGCACCCACGGCGACCACTTCGTCGGGGTTCACGCCCTTGTGCGGTTCCTTGCCGATGATGCGGCGCGCGATTTCGATGATCTTGGGCATGCGGGTCATGCCCCCGACCAACACCAGTTCGTCCACCTGCGAGGCGGCCAGTTTGGCGTCGCGCATGCACGCTTCAACGGGTTTGACGGTTTTTTCCGCCAGGGCATCGGTGAGCTGTTCCAGTTTGGCGCGCGTGAGCTTGACCTGGATGTGTTTCGGTCCGGTCTGGTCGGCGGTGATGAAGGGAAGGTTGACCTCGTATTCCTGCGAGGAGGAAAGGGCGATTTTGGCTTTTTCGGCCTCTTCCTTGATGCGTTGCATGGCATCGGCCTGACCGCGCAAATCAATGCCGCTGTCCTTTTTGAATTCGGCGGCAATGAAATCGATCAGTGTGTTGTCCCAATCGTCACCACCCAGATGAGTGTCGCCATTGGTGGCCATGACCTCGAACACGCCATCGCCCATGGAGAGGATGGAGATGTCGAAGGTGCCGCCGCCCAAATCGTACACGGCGATCTTTTCGTCGTGCTTCTTTTCCAGGCCGTAGGCCAGGGAGGCTGCGGTGGGCTCGTTGATGATGCGGAGAACTTCCAGACCGGCGATGCGGCCGGCGTCCTTGGTGGCCTGACGCTGGCTGTCATTGAAATAAGCCGGGACCGTAATGACGGCTTGGGTGACTTTGGAACCGAGCTTGGCCTCGGCATCGGCTTTCAATTTGGAAAGGATGAAGGAGGAAACCTCCTCGGGGGTATAGACCTTTTTTTCCCCGCCCACTTCGACCTCGACGGCGGCGGCACCGTTTTTGCCTTCGACAACCTTGTAGGGCAGGCGTTTGATTTCCTCCTGCACTTCGGAAAATTTGCGGCCCATGAGGCGTTTGACGGAGAAAACCGTGTTTTTCGGGTTGGAGACAGCCTGGCGTTTGGCAGCCTGTCCCACCAGACGTTCGCCGTTTTTGGCAAAAGCCACAATGGAAGGCGTGGTGCGTGCGCCTTCGGCATTTTCCAGAACCACAGCCTTGCCGGCCTCCATCATGGCCATGCAGGAGTTGGTGGTTCCCAAATCGATACCCAATACTTTGCTCATGTGTTGTGTCCTATCCCTTGCGTTAAAATTCAAACCCTGTAACTGCAATTCGGGTGCCAAAACAGCTCGGTAATTTATCGTTTATAATCAACGGGTTACGAAAGATGTAAGGCAGTCAATGCGACAATATGACGCACTCGCCATAAAAATAGGCGACACTATGGCACATAAGGCGCAGGGTGCGGGGTTATTGATTTGACTGGTCAAGCCGAGCCTTAAACTCAAAACTGCGCCGTGCTGAAGAGGCTTCACGTCTGCAATTTCCGTTGCCATGAAGATTTTGAGCTTTCGGATCTTGGCTCCTGCACTCTGCTCCTGGGGGACAACGGTCGCGGCAAGACCTCGCTGCTGGAGGCGGTCTATTTTCTTTCCCGCTGCCGCTCTTTCCGCACCCATCAAAGCCGGGAACTGTTGCGCTGGGGCGGACAGCAATTCGGTGTGGCGGGCTGGTTTGAAAATTGTTCCTATCACAAATTGAAGGTCGAGTGGACGGAGGAGAGTCGCAACCTGGCCGTGGACCAGTCGGAGAATCTGACCTTCCGGGAGTTCTGGGGGTTGCTGCCGTCGGTGGTGTTTCAAAACAACGACCGGCAGATCGTGCTGGGTCCGGCGCAGGCGCGGCGCCAGTGGGCGGACGGTCTGCTGGCCAGCATGTATCCAGGTTACCTCGGCCAGGTTCAGCGTGCGCAATTGTTGTTGAAACAAAAAAACGCCCTGTTGCGACAGGAAAACCCGGATCGCGCGCTCTGGGACAGCCTGACCCAACAACTCGCGGAACTGAGCCGCACCCTTTGGGAGGCGCGGGGAGTTTTCACCCAACAGGCCGGACCGGTGCTGGAGCAGTTTTATCAAAGCCTGGCAGGCGAAAGGGAAAGCATCAGCCTGCATTATGAAAGTCCCCTGCCGCAATTGCTGGAAGCGACCCCCGACAGCCTGTGGCAGCGCGAGCGCGAGCGGGGTTTGGCGCGACTGGGGCCGCACCGCGATGACTGGAGAATCACACTTTTCGACAAATCCCTGCGCGATTTCGGATCGGAGGGGCAGGTGAAAACGGCGGCGCTGGCCTTGCGGTTGTTGGAAAGCAAATTGATCCGGGAAGCGACGGATCGCGATTTAATTTTGCTCTTGGACGATGTGCTGACGGAGCTGGATGCGGAACGGCAGAGTCGTTTTTGGAAACAATTGCCGGCAGGCGATCAGATCATATACGCCACGACGCGGGTGCCGCACTTGGAATTTGCCGCCGCGCCACAAGAAATCCGGCTCGGTCCGTAAACCCGCCGCCCCGAGCAGTTGCCTCCATAAGCCGGTATATTGGCGCTTAATCACCTGTGATAACATAACTTATTAACAACCTGCAACCGCCTATGGATTGACGTTTTAAAAAAACCACAGCACAAAAGAGCCAACTTAACCGGAGGTCTGGATGTTGGCAGGTGTTGCAAGATGGACTTGGACGGCGGTTTTTTTGCTGGCGACTGCGGCGCAGTCGTGGTCTCAAAATTTGACTCTAACAAAACCGATTATGATAGAATCGGTCTCCGAAGTGAAGGACGGAGATCCGGATTGCATCAGCCGCGGCAGCATCAGCGAGGATGGGGTGGTGTTTTATCAAGGCTATGGCGTGGAAAAAGATAAGCCGGGTCTCAATTTTTGGACGGAGAAGGGCGGGCTGGTGAAAAATCGCTATGTTCCGCCGGGTACAGTGAACAATGGCACCGCGCAGTTTTGTTCCTGCAGCCGCATCAGTTCGAACGGCATGGTGTGGAGTTACTGGCAGACGGAGAAGACCGAGGAAAGTTTTTGGGATCCTTACAGTTATTTTGAGGAATGGTACCTAGACTACCACTCTAAAGGCAAATACTGTCTTGTGGAATTGGGTGCGGATGGGCAGGGACGACTGCTGGAGGAGCAGGCCGTTTATTGGGATTGGTGGCATGAGCCCAGCGGGTTAATTCACCAGCAGGGCCGGATGCTGGATATGGAGTTTTGCGCGGTCAATGGGTTGAGTCAGGGTACCGGGCGCTATTGTGAGATTGTGCAGGAAGACAGCAGTGCTGAGCCCCCGCCGATGGAATGCAATATTGCCTATTTTCCCCAGAATCAAATGACAGGTCAGATTTTGGATTCGGTGGTGCCGGAGGACGATGGCGAGGATTGGGGCGCCAGCGGGGTGGACATCAATGAAGAGGGGACGGTGCTGGCAGCGGTGGAGCGCAGTTCGGTCAAGGAGGCGCGGGTTTACATGTTTCACAATCCACGGAATACCTTCACGATTGTCGGCGGTAGTGATCCCCAGGCCCTGAATAACGATGACTGGGTGGTGGGCGGATTGGAACAACCCTGGGTGTGGAACCATGAGTTTGGACTGATGCGGCTGCCACTGCCTGACGGGGTGACAAAGGGTGCGGCCGTTGACATCAACGACAGCGGATTGATTGTGGGCATGGCGGGCGGCAGGGCGGCGGCGTGGCAGGTGTCTTTGGTGACGGGTGAGGATGGAGCGCGGTCGTTGAAGTTGAAGTGCCTGAAGATTCAGAGTCCATCCGATGACATCGATGTGCGCATGATCTATGCCATCAATAATTGCGGGGAAATGTTGGTCAAGCTAAAGGACAAAACGGGCTGGTGCACGGCCTATGTCAAGATGACCGAGCAATTGCTGGCGGTGGATGCGCAACGGGATGGCGTCACGCATTTTGAGGATGATGACGATGTTATCAAGAATCGTAAGCTGAGCGATCTGACCACGTCACAAAAGCCTTATGTGTTCTGGATCAACGATGATCATGATGCGGACGGCAGTGAGCGGCCAAACGGGCCGCCAGACTGGAAGGGCAACCGGATCGGCAGCGAACGGAATTTGGAGGACTTTTCGCGGTTGATGATACGGAGTGACGACTTCGTGCGGAGAAAAATCAATCAGGGTTACAGCCTCCAGTTGGAACAGACCGGCGGCCCGCGGGTCAATCTCTACAAGGCCGCAACCATGAGCAAGGAAACCGACTATCTGGCCATTAAAAGATCCGCCTCGGATCAAACCGATGGGGCATTGAATCGGGCCGTGCAGACGCAACATCTGGAGAAATATCTCAACAGCAGCGATTATGACAAAGGACGGGCGTTGTTTTTATGGGAAGGTTGTCGGGAAGGTACCGGGACGTTGCGACTCAAGCTATGCAAACCGGACGGCAGCGAGGAAAGTCACAGCGATGTCTGTGTGCGGTTGGCGCCGGTGGCGAAGATGTTTGAGCAGGCACGAGGGACTCCGACCAATGGCTTTGCTCCGCCTTACGAAACGGACGGCCAGGTGCCAGGGGTGGGTTTGCAGATAGTGCAGGAACAGAAAATCGTCAATCCCGGCGAAACACCCCAGTGCATTGTCCTGGTGCACGGCTGGCGCAACGAGGAATGGGAGAAACGCACATGGAGCGAAACTTTTTACAAACGGCTCTGGCATGCAGGGTACAAGGGCAGATTTGCCTTTTTTAGCTGGCCAACCTATGCCGCCGACAACAGCACCCTTTGGGCTGTACAGACTTACAATGAGTCGGAATTCCGCGCCTTCAAATACGCTGCTGCCCTGCGCAGTTACCTGGGGCAACTCAAAGCCAGGCTGCCCGCTTATACGATTAATGTGGCCGCGCATAGCATGGGCAACGTGGTGACCGGGGAGGCCCTGCGCGAGGGCGCGCCGGTGGACAATTATGTGCTCATGCAGGCGGCGATCTCGGCCGGATGTTATGACACGCGGAATAATCTGTTGACCGCGCCTTTTCTGGACGCCGAACGCAAAGAATCAACCCCCGATGGGGCGGCAGAGATGGGATACCGGGGCTATTTGTCGGGGATACGAAGCAATCTGGTGAATTTTTACAACGAACAGGATTATGCCTTGCGCACCGGAGCCTCAAATAGCTGGAGCGGCGAGCGGGGATATTGGGAGGAGAACAATATCCATTTCAAACCCAAACCGATCAACCCCATGAGGCACTATGGATTTACAATGGGAGTGGCGGGCATTTATGACCTGGTGTGGAGCGACAGGGCATTGGCATGGAAATTGGGACGGCGCGTGACCGATCCGATGGAGTGCATGGCTTATGTGGCCCGATCCAGGACCCGTGCCGTGGGCGGAGAACCACAGACTTGCTTTGCCGGAAACAAACTCATCACCGGACAACCCATACGGGCCCGGGTGGATTTAAGCGCCAGCTTTGGATTTACACGTCAAGAGGGAGACCACTCCGCACAATTCACGCGACCCATTCAAAATCAGATGCTGCCGTTTTACCAAAGGTTATGTTCAGAGTTAAGGGTCATCGAGAAAAATTAACATGATGATACAAAAAAAAGTTTTGATAGGGCTCTTGCTGGCTGCAGTGTTGAGTCTGGCGGTCTTGCTTTTATTAATCCTAAGGCAAGGTAGTGTCCGCACGATTCAAGAAAAAGATCTGCCTTCCAAGGGGCAGACAAGTGCAAGCAGCAACTTCAGGCAAGGAAATGCTAAAGCGCAATCTTCCGAAGACAAGCAATTGGCTGACTGGCTGGCCAAGCAGGCGGAAGAAACAAAAAAAATTGAGGAGATGTTCGCGTCGTGGGCCAGATATCCCATAGAGTTTTATGGAAAGGTGGTGGATGAGAATGACCAGCCAGTGCCAGATGCGGTGGCTCATTTTCTGGTCTCAGATACATCCGAAAACGGAACCACTAATTACAAGCGGCAGTCCGATAAAAACGGGCTGTTTTATTTTTCTGCCCGTGGGCCGGGCATGTCGGTTCGGGTGGTAAAAAAAGGATACTACAGTTATCAGAAGTATGGACGCGGCTTTGAGTACGCCGGCCCCGGGAATGACTACAGGCCCAACCCCCAAAAACCTGAGATTTTCCGCTTGCGAAAAAAGGGGGTGGAGGAGCCGCTGGTTCAAGATGGCAGCTTGTTCGGATTCCCCATCGACGGAGCCGAGCAAAGCATTGATTTCTTTAAAAAAATACGCAAGCCGGGGCGATTCGAAGATACGGACTTGATCGTCAGTTTCCACCGCAACGGCAAAGATGTAGAGAGGACGTTGAATTGGTCGGTGAAATTTGAGATTCCCAAAGGTGGTGGGCTGATTGAGTCAGATGAGGAATTTATGTTTATGGCTCCGGAGTCTGGTTATCGGGCTGTTTATGAATTAAAAAATCTAGACACGCCGCGCGAGGAAAAAAAATTCTATATCAAACTGCCGGAGAACCAAGGTTACGCCCGGGTGGAGATGGCTTTCATGCCAGATTACAATGATAGCGCGGCAATCGACATGAAGTATTTCATCAACCCGACTTCACGGAATCTCGAGTATGATCATGGCTGGTCGATTCAGGTCAAATGGCGGCGTGATGACAGTGTGGAACTGGTGTATCCGACCCCGGCGGAGCAGCATCTCGCTGATGAAAGGGAGGCCCGGCAGGAGAAGGCCGATGCCTCCAAGCCCTGACTTTCGCCCCGCCTGATTTCTTTCCACGATTTTTCGGTCACGGTCCGTTCATCATTCAGGCCAGTGGCGGGGGCAAGGGTTTGCTCCGCCAGGGACGGAAACAACCGCTCCGGCTGAACTGGTCCCAGCCCCATTTGAGCCAGCGCAGCAGGGCCGAAGCCAGCCAGAGCGCCCAGAGCAGCATGAGGAAGCGGTACCACCAGATCGAGACCGAAAGAAAACCCGCCTGGGGTAAAAGGCCGCTGCTGCGATCCTGATACCATTGCAACGAGTCGCGCGTCGAGCCGTTGCCCAGAATGAACATGTCCGGATTCCCCAGCAGGCCTTCGGACACAATCCCGACAAAAATGCCCAGCACGGCCAGCGAAAGCAGGACCAGGATGATTTGCAAAACATTGCTGCCCCAGCCGGGCAGTTTTTGAAAGGAGTCGCGCCCGCGCCAGGTGAGGAAGAAAAACCAGCCGATGACAGCCAGTGCCGCGGCGAGGGGGATTTGGGTCAGACCAAGCGCCAGCAGCATCCATTCGGCGGAACGCAGGGGCGACAGCGTCAAGCGTCCCAGCACCCAGGCAGCCAGCAAGGAACAAACCAGAATGCCCCAGAATCGCACGGCCGGCCCGCGCTGCGGTCCGTGGGTCCAGAGCACCCAGCGATTTTCCGGAGGATGCAGAACGGTGCTGATGTTGGCCGCTTCCACCGGGAGCGAAAGGGCATCTGCGGAAGCGAGCAGACCGAGGGGCTGGTTGGTTTTCCAATGGATGGAAACAGCCTGATTGCCGGGTTGCACCGGCAGGATCAGGTTGTTGCCGTCCTTGCGCACGGGAATGGAGCTGTTGTTCAGGGTGAGGGAAGTGATGTCGGCGTTACCGGGCAGGCCGATGATAAAATCCTCGCCCAAACTGCATTGCAGGTCCAGGTCCAGTGAGGAACTGCGTTGCCGGCTGCCCGGTGTGAAATGATGCACCGCCTTGCGCACCGTGATGGTGGCGCCATTGACCGGTTCGGGGCGGTTGATGGAAAGATCCACACTTTCGCCCGGCCATGGATTCCAGACCGGCGTGAGATCGGCTGAGTCGGCCTGGAAGACCGGTGCCAGGCCGCTGAGCGTCACGCTCCAAACCGGCGAGGCCACCAGATGCCAGTGTTCGACCCAGGTGTCGCCAGCCTTGGTGGCGAGGTGGAGCTGGTCGGTGATGCCGAGTTCGCTTTCCCAACCCACGGAATTCTCGCGGGCGCCGAGTCGGACCTCGATGCAACCGTTTTTGACCAGGGCGTTGGGGGTGAGCACTTTTTCCCCGGGCAGGAGGGGTACGACCAGCGAGACAGCCTTATTCTCGGGAGAAAGGCGGGTGACCTGGTTGTGCACCTGCCAGACCAGACCGAGTTCCAGATGCCGGTCCAGAGCGGCCACGGTGTGGTAATCCTGATGATCATAGCCGGTTTCACTCCGGGCGGTTTTTTGCTGGCGGGCCAGAAAAATTTGTTGCTCGGGGATGCCGTCGGGCCGGACGCCGTTCCAGGACCAGCCGGGGGCGTCCATACTGACACGGCGAGGCTTGAGCTCGAAGCTGCATACCCATTCGCTGACATCCGGCAGCAGGCCTTCCACATGTACCTGATGAACACCGGCGGGCAATACCGCCCAGAGATAGCCATCGTCGCGGCGCAGCACGGCCTCGGATTTACCATCCACCAGCACGTGGAGTGGCGACCAGGAAGGCAGTCGGCCCGGCAGCGGCACGGCGCAACGCAGGGAGGTGTGGATTTCCGCGTTCATGCTGATTTTGCGATCGTGCAGGGACAGGGAAAGCGAAGCGATATCGGCTGCGGGATAAAGATCGGGAGCCTGCAAGAGGCGTTCGCGCAAGGTGCGTAGGGTTTCCTTGTCCGGCAGTTGGGCGTGGGCGGAGGTAAGGCTGAAGAGGAACAGGGCCAGCAGTGCGGGGCCGGGAATGCGGAAAATTGTTTTGGGCAGTCGGCGCGCTTCCAACAGCACCAAGGCCAGGGCCAGCAGCAGGGCCAGGCGCAGCAGGGTGAGCAGTCGCTCCAAAGTGAGGGAGATCAGAATGGGATGCACCTGTTGCGAGGCCGAGACGGGTCCGTTCCAGCCGAAGCGTACGGCGTTCCAGCTCCACTCGGGAACAGCCGGACCGGTTTGGATGCGGGCGCTGTTGTCGTAGAGCAGATTGCTGTTTTTCCACTGTTGTTGCCGTAGATTACCGCCGCTGGTGTACAACGTCATACCTCCTGCCGATACTGCCGTGCCGTCGTTGTATGTCAGATTTTTCCTGGTTGGCACTGCCTTAGCTTCACCGAGAGAAGCTTCGGCCTGCGGGGACGTGACTGCCGGGCTCTCGTTGGACATAGATGCAGGGACATTCGATGTGATGAACAACGGCCCTTGATTATTTTCCAACTGCGGATAAAGAGCTTTTTGGATCTGGCCGGCCATGAAGGGGGCGAGGACAAAAATCAGGGCGGCGAGGGCGAGGTATTTCCAAGCCACGACACAGCGGCGCATCCAGCCCGGCGGTACGACGCGCAGCAGGGCCAGCGGGGCAATCAATACCAGCCAGACATAGCGCGGTGCCTCGGGTTCATGGTAGGCCAGACCAAAGGCCAGGAAGGCCAGCACTCCCGCGCCGATGCCCCAGAGCCGGAAAACGGCCAGGGAAAAAATCAGCAACAGAAATAAATCCAGGAGGGACCAGGCGGTGAGCCAGTCGCCCTTCACCCAATCGGCGCCGAACAAGGCGAGGAGACGCCAGCCGGGCGGGAGGTTGAGGGTCACGCTGAGGTTGTCGGCGTCGGAGCGCCAGCCGGTGGCGGAAAGGCCCTTGCCGCAGTCCATGCGGCCGGTGGCCTCGAGGTTGAGATTGCGTGTGCGGAGCTCGATGCCGGGGGCGCCGCTGGCGGGATTTTTTGTGATGAGCTGGTTCTGGCCGTTGCTGCGTACGGCGCCCAGTTCCTGGTTCTCTGCGGCGTCAAGACGCCAGATCTGCTGCATGTTGCCGGCGATGCGGTCGCGGAAGACCAGGCTGTGCCCGTTTTCATCCAGCCAGAGATCGCGGTTGATGCGCAGGCCTTCGGGCTTTTGCAGGCCCATGCCGCGCATGCGTTCCTCGAGTTGGAACGGGGATTTGTTTTCCCAGTTGTACACGGGCAGATCGCGCCACTGATCGGGGAAGGTGGTTTGGGAGACATCAATGGACGGAATGCCGCGGACTTCGACCATGCGGAAATCCGGTTTGGCGCGGAAGGCGATGAGCTCGTTCGCCACTGCCGGGGTCAGGCCGGGGGCGTAATGAAAATCGGCGGCATGGTTGAGTCGGAAGGCGTGGGTGTGAATGATCCATTTACCGGCGCGGACCTGGGCCTTGATGCGGCCCTGGTCATCGACGGCCACCGGGAGGGGGCTTTCCACTTTGGCGAGCTGCCAGCCTTCCGGCAGAATGCCGCCGAGCGATTCTTCGCGGCTTTTGCCGGAAACGCTGAGTTCGATTTCACTGCGCAGCCACATGGGAATGCCGTCCTCGATCACGCGGTACACTTTGACCTCGAGAAAATCCTTCTCGGCGGTGGTTTCATTACGACTGCGTTTCAGCCAGAGAAAGCCTTCGTTGTCCCAGGCGGGGGTGTCGATGGTTTTGCCGTCGATGGTCAGGCTGAGGATGCCGAGGTCGTCGGGGATGGAAATGCGTTGGGGTGTGTCGTCCCAGTGATAGGCGCCGCTGAGGTGACAGGTGCCGGCATCCAGATGAACGGAGGGTTTTCCATCGTGTTCCAGCACGGGGATGGGAACCCCGTTGGCCGAGACTTGGCCGGGCCAGGTTTCGTGGCTGCCGGGCAGTGCGAACCAAGTTTCATTAAAAACGGTTACGGTGACCTCAAAGCGGCCTCCGGTGGGGTTGGTGTCGAGGGAGAGTCGCGAAGGCCAGAGACGGAGGTGCCGACTGGCGTTTTGATAGGGTGTGGGGGAATCGTGATCCTTCACATCCCAGATGGCCCAGTCCTGCCAGTTTTTGAGGGCATCGGGGATTTGCCGGGCGGGATCGGCCGGGGCGTCTGTGCCCAGGAGCGGAGTCAGGAGGGCCAGGAGCAGGAGGGACATCAAGAAACGGTTTTTTTTCATGAGGCAAGTTCCAAGCAGGAGGGTTGAATTTTAAAATGCACGCAGGGGTGCGGATGGGGGAGTTGACTGACGGATTAACGCCTTTTCCACGTTAGAAAAGGTAAGGAATTTTCCTGCCGGAACAAGCAAGAAGATGGGCCGGAGCGCAGCGGCGAAAATGTGACGGATTGTAAAAAACCCGTCACATTTTAATGACTGCAACATTAATACGTGAGTTTGAAACCGCCATAAGCGGCGCGACCGAGGGCGGGGAAGCCGGCCACTTCGGAATATTTTTCGTCGAGGGCGTTTTCCATCCGGGCGAACAGCTCGACGTGCGGGTTGATTTTCCAGGAGGCGGCAAAGCGGAGCACGAAATAATCCTCGATGTTATATACAGCGGGGGCGAAGCCATCCTGGCGTGCCACCACCCAGGCACCACCGGCGGTCAGGGTCACGGCCTCACAGGGATGGCCGACGGCGTTGAAGGCCAGTTGGTGGCGCGGGCGGCGGACGAGGCGCACATTGTGGGAGAGGTCGCGGGCATCGGTGTAGGTGTAGGTGCTGCTCAAATCCAGCTCGTGGATGGGGCTGATTTTCAGTCCGAACTCGCCGCCCTGCATGCGGGCCTGGCCGATGTTTTGCAGGCTGGAGTTGCTGTCGTAGATGATGAGATTGTTGATCTCGTTGTAAAAGTA